>CAAGKR010141635.1_pt1 | contig 10301 bp, 12 predicted proteins | sample 2556971 | NCBI WGS metagenome assembly CAAGKR01 (sample SAMEA5207829, study PRJEB30636) | soil metagenome | biome: forest; feature: boreal; material: soil | place: USA | collected 2011-09 | depth 1 m
CTGTCGGTCAGCAACGTCGAGTGGGTCGACGCCGGCATGCGCAACGAGGAGTCGATCATGCTCGGTCTGCGCCTGCGCGAAGGCGTGCGCCTCGAGCGCGACGGCGCCATCAGCGAAGCCCGCGAGCTCGCCGCCGCCGGCTTGCTCGAGCTCGACGGTGCGCGCGCCAGGGTCACGCCCCGTGGCGAGGACGTGCTCAACCAGGTGGCGCTGCGGCTGGCCACGCATCGCGGCTGATCGTCGCTTTCGCTGGCGCGGCTGTGGTCACGGTGTAACGCACCGACCGAGGGGTCGGGCCAGCGCAGACGTCGCGGTCACGATGTGCTCTCGGGACTGGAAGTCGGGCGCGGAAATCATCACGATTGCGGGGCCATGAGCCCTCCGCCCATCCACGAGCCCCCCCCGCCACTGGTCATCGCCGCGCTGATGCGCGCCGGGCTGTCCCAGTCGACGGCGACTGCCATGGAGGCCTGGAAGGCGCACGAGGTTCTCGAACTGCTGCGCGCCTCGGTGCGAACTGATCCCCAACTCGAGCCAGCAGCGCCAGCCCGTGGTACCATTTAGCACTCGACTGTAAGGAGTGCTAAACAGCCCGCCGGAGCGGGAGCCCGCGAAGGAGAGCGCGTTGGAGACCCCCGTCCCCATCCCCCTCGACGCGCGAAAGCAGCAGATCCTCAAGGCGGTGGTCGCCGATTACACCCGCACCGGCGTGCCGGTGGGCTCGCACGCCCTGGCGATCCACCTGGCTTCGTGGTCGTCGGCGACGATCCGCAACGACCTGGCCAACCTGGTTGACATCGGCTACCTGCTGCAGCCGCACACCTCTGCAGGACGGGTTCCCTCGGATCTCGGCTACCGCTATTACGTCGACTTCCTCATGGAGGAGGAGCCGGTACCGGTCGCGGTTCGTCGCCAGATGGACCCTTTCTTCGCGCAGCTGACCGGTGGTCTGGAGGAGACGCTCGAGGTGGCCGCTCGCGCGCTGGCCCTGGCCACGGATGCGGTGAGCATGGTCACCGGGCCGCGCGCCCTCGGAGCCCGCCTCAAGCACCTCGACCTCATCTCCCTCGAGCCGCGACACGTGCTTCTGCTGGTGGTCCTCGAGGGCAACCTCATCCGGCAGCAGCCGATCGCGCTCTCGCGCGACGCCGGGCAGGCGGAGCTGAGTGGCCTCGCCCACCGGATCAACGCCGCGCTCGAGGGCGCGGACTCGCGACAGGTCGCCGTGACCGCCGCGGGCTCGGAGCCCGCAGGTTCGATGTGGACGGAGATCGCGCCCGCAATCGCGGCGCTGATGGGCTCGGTCGACGCCGGGCAGGACACGCTGGTGGTGCACGACGGCGTGCGCAACCTGCTCCACCAGCCGGAGTTCGGCGACGTGGGCCGCTTCCAGGAGGTGCTCGACCTCCTCGAGGAGGAGCGTGTGCTCGGTGAGATGCTCGCCGCCATCGAGACCGACCACGGCACGCAGATCATGATCGGCCGTGAGACGGGGCTGGAACAGCTGCGTCAGTGCAGCCTGGTGATGACGACCTACCGGGTGGGCGCGCAGCGCTGGGGCACTCTCGGCGTGCTCGGCCCCACCCGCATGCACTACTCGCAGGTGGCGCCTCGCGTTCGGTATGTGGCCACCCGCGTCGGCGATTCCCTGAGCCGCACGCTGCGATGAGCGCACCCGAGATCGACCAGGAGCCGCGCGACCCCGGCCAGACCGGTGAAGTTGAAACCGAGCAGGAGGTCGTGGCGGAAGGCCCGGCGGCGACCGCAACCGCCGAGCCGGACGAGCGCTACCTGCGCCTCGCCGCGGACTTCGAGAACTTCCGCCGGCGCAAGACCCAGGAGCTGCGGGACAGCTCCCGTTATGCCAGCGAGGATGCCGCCAAGGCGCTTCTTCCCGTGCTCGACAACCTCCGGCGCGCGGTCGCGCATGCGGCCGAGGCCGGCACAGAGGAGTTCTTCGTAAGTGGCCTGGAGCTGGTCCTGCGCGAGTTCGAGGCCGCGCTCGAGAAGCTCGGGGTGGTGCCCATCGACGCGGAGGGACAGCCGTTCGATCCGTCTCTCCACGAGGCGATCGGCAGCGTCGACGGCGGCGACGTCGCCGTCGACACGGTTGTCGATGAGGTGCAGCGCGGCTATAGGCTCCACGACCGTGTGCTCCGCCCATCGCTGGTGCGGGTTGCCCATCCAGCCGCCGCCGGGGGCGGGCAGTAGTGGCCACGGTCAAGCGCGATTACTACGAGGTGCTCGGCGTCGAGCGGAACGCCGACGCCGCGGAGTTGAAGAAGGCATACCGCAAGCTGGCGATGGAGTTCCATCCCGATCGCAACCAGGGCGACAAGCAGGCCGAGGAGCGCTTCAAGGAGGTTGGAGAGGCGTACTCGGTGCTGAGCGATCCGCAGAAGCGCCAGCGCTACGACACCTTCGGACACTCCGCCAACGGCATGCCGGACCTCGGCGGGTTCTCGTTCGACTCCGCGTTCGACCTCTTCGACATGTTCTTCGGCGGCGGCGGGCGTCGCCGCCAGAGCGGCCCGCAGCCCGGCGCCGACCTGCGCATGAACGTCGACATCACCTTCGAGGAATCGGTGTTCGGGGCGACTCGGACCGTCGAGGTTCCCCGCAAGGGCACCTGCCCCGACTGCAACGGCAGCGGCGCAGCGGCGGGTACCCAGGCCACGCAGTGCCCGGACTGCGGCGGCAGCGGACAGGTGCGCCGCAGCGTCCAGAGCATATTCGGGCAGATGGTCAACGTCAGCGCCTGCCCGCAGTGCCACGGTGAGGGCCGCATCGTCGACCAGCCGTGCCCCAACTGCCGCGGCCAGGGCCGCGTCGATGTGCGCCAGAAGCTGGACATCACCATCCCGCCGGGCGTTGACGAGGACGTCACCCTGCGTTACGCCGGTCAGGGTGAGGCGGGGCCGCGCGGCGGCGCTCGCGGCGACCTCTATGTCGGCTTCCGGATCGCTCCGCACCCACACCTGGTGCGTCGTGGTCAGGACCTGCTGTACGAGCTTGCGGTCAGCGTACCTCAGGCGGTGCTCGGCGATCGCATCACCGTGCCGACGGTCAACGGCGAGCACCAGGTGGATGTACCCGCGGGCACGCAACACGGAAAGGTGCTCAAGATCTCCGGGATGGGCGTGCCGCACGTGCGCAGCGGCCGCCGCGGCGACCAGCTGTGCATCGTCCACATTGCTGTACCCACCCACCTCACCGGCGCGCAGCGTGAGCTGTACGAGCAGCTCGGACAGCGCGAGGGCCGGCCGGCGGAGGTCAGGAAGGGCTTCTTCGACTCGCTCAAGGGCGCCCTGCGCGGGTAGACCCGTCGGCCGCCTAGCCCGGCGGCCAGCTCATCGGGCGGCCTCCCAGCACGTGGAGGTGCAGGTGGTCCACGGTCTGGCCCCCGTCGCGTCCGATGTTGGTGACGATGCGAAAGCCGCTCTCATCGATACCGTCGGCCTCGGCCACCCGCTGGCCGACGTGCAGGAGCCTCGCCCACAGCGGGTCCTGGGCCGGGGTCAGCTCGGCAGCCGAGCGGATGTGCTCGCGGGGGATGACCAGGACGTGCGTCGGTGCCTGCGGGTTGATGTCCCGGAACGCCAGCACGAGGTCGTCCTCGTGGACCAGCGTTGCCGGGACCTCGCCGGCGGCGATGGAACAGAACAGGCAGTCAGTCACCGTCCACCAGCCTAGCGTGAAGCGTGTCCCCATCGAGGGCTTCGACCTGCACGGTGTCAAGGCCACCAACCCGGATCCCCGGCGCATCCGTCACGACCACGTCGAGGTAGGTCGCACTGATTCCATGCGCGACGCCCGCCTCGACCCGGTCCCACACGACCTGGTGGTGTGCACCGACGGCCCGCGTGCGCCGCGCGTGACCGGTCGCCGCCGCGCTGCGTCGCACCGCAGCGCTGCGTCGTCGGGCCGATGCGTCGTCGACACGACCTTCCAACGCCGCCGCAGCGGTGTCCTCGCGCGGTGAGTAGCGGAACGTGTGCACCGCAAGCATCTGCGTCTCCTCGATGAGGGCGAGGGTGTCGGCGTGGTCTGCATCCGTCTCGGTGGGGAAGGCCACCATCACGTCGGTGGTGAACTCGGTGTCGAGGTCGAGGGCGCGCAGCGCCTCGCACACCCGAACGTATTGCGCACGCCGGTAACCGCGATGCATGGCCCGAAGGATTGCGTCGCTGCCGCTCTGCAAGGGCATGTGCCAGTGCGAGCACAGCTGCGGATGCGCGTTGAGCTCGATGAGCTCACCGCTGATGTCATTGGTGTTGATGCTGCTGAGCCGGATCCGCGCTCGCTGTCCCACGTCGTCGAGGAGCGTGCGCACGAGGTGGGCCACGCTGGTGCCCTGGCCTCGTCCGTACGAGCCGAGATCCACCCCGGTGAGCACCAGCTCGACGTGCCCGGCATCGACAGCCTCTGCCGCGCGTTCGCGAATGTCCGCAAGCGGCAGAGACCGCGACGCTCCGCGCGCCCGCCATACCGAGCAGTATGTGCAGCGATGGTTGCACCCATCCTGCACCTTGATGAACGCCCGGCTGCGCAGAGGAGGCATCGTTGAGAGGCCGGCACGCGAGTCACGCGCTGCCGCGATCCCCAGCACGTGCCGGGCGATGTCCTGCTTCGCGGCATTGGCGAACACGGCATCGACGCCGTCGGGGAGCACACGCCGGCCCTGGTGGTCCTGGCGCAGGTAGGTGTGCGGGTTGCCGTCGACGCTGCAGCCGGTGAGGACGATGTGGACCGCGGGGTCGGCGCGTCGCAGCCGGCGAAGGCGCTGGCGGGTGGTGGCGTCGGCGGCGACGGTCACAGTGCACGAGTTGAGCACGCGGACATCGGCCGCCTGATCGTCGGAGACCACCTCGCATCCCGCGGCGGCGAGCCGGCCGGCGAGGTCGGCCATCTCCGCGTAGTTGACCTTGCAGCCCAACGCGGTGACGGAGACACGCAACGGCATGCCCTCATTCACGACGGGGGGATCCCGGGAAGGGCATCGGCGAGGTCCCCGCTGCGGGCGAGCAGCACCGCACACGCCACCGCGGCGGCGTATCGAGTGCGGAGGACGCGCGCACCCATGTGCACCGTCTCGGCGCCCGCGCGGCGCAGCGTGTCGAGATCGCGCTCGCCAAAGCCACCCTCCGGGCCGATGCACAACGCCAGCGGGTGTCCGCTGTCGCCCTCGATGTCTGCCAGTGAACGGTCACCGTCGAACACGCATGCGATGAGACGCGAATCGTTGTCGAGCGCGGCGAGCGCGTCGGGAAGTGGAACGGGTGAGTGCACGCGCGGGATCATGCCGCGCCCGGCCAACTGCGCCGACTCGGTCGCGACCGCCTGCCAGCGGTGCACGCGATTCCCGACGCGGTCCCCGGACGCGCGGCTGACCACGCGTTCGGTGATCACCGGGCGGATCTCCGCGGCGCCCAGCTCGACGAGCAGGTCGACACAGTCCTCCATCCGCTCGCGCGGGAGCGCCTGCACGACGGTGATGCGCAAGCGCGGCTCGCCGGTGGCAGCTCGAGTCCAGGTGACCTCACCAACAACTCGGTCGGGACCGACGCTGCGCAGCAGCACCCCGTGCTCGCGGTTGTCGTCGTCGACGACCACGATCGAGTCGCCGCTGCGCATCCGAAGGGAGCGCGCGATGTGGTTGGCCACGGGGCCTTCCATGACCAGGCCGTCGCCGACGATGTCCCCGCGGTTGACGAAAAACCTCTGCGGCATTGGGTGATCCTCCATGCCGCCGTCAGCCGGCGAGGAAGTCGAGGCGGACCTGACGGCGTGGATTGTCGGCGTTGAGATCCACCAGCACGACTCGTTGCCAAGTTCCCAGGACGAGACGGCCACCGGAAACCGGGAGGGTCAGGGAGGGGCTGATAAGAGCCGGCAGGAGATGGTCGGCGCCGTGGCCGGCGCTGCCGTGCCGGTGAGCGTAGCGGTCGTCACGCGGAAGCAGGCGCTCGAGCGCGTTCACCAGGTCGCCCTCCGAGGCACTGCCCGTCTCCATGAGAGCCAGCCCGGCGGTGGCGTGGAGCGCGAGGATCGACAGCAGGCCGTCGCCACTCTCATGGACGAACGCCTCGACGTCAGCTGTGATGTCCACGACCTGGGCTCGGCTGGTGTCGACGGCGAGTTGCCCGGATCTCACGCTCTGTACCTCATGGGTCGTTGCAGAGTGGCCTGCTCCAACCAATTGTCCGCGGTGTGCGCATGCTGACGGCCGGGTAGCATCCGCGCGCAATGACCGAAACGCGCGTCGCCGCACCGGATGGGGCTGAGCTCGCTGTGACCGTTACCGGGGACGGGCCACCGCTACTCCTCATCCCGGGGCTCGGCGCCACCCGGGTCGTCTTCGACCCGATCGTCCCGCTGCTCACCCCGCATTTTCGGATCGCCGTCTACGACCAGCGCGGCATCGGCGCGTCCGAGCTGACGCCGGGGCCGTACACGACCGAACAGCTCGGCGACGACGCCGCTGCGGTGCTCGATGGGCTGGAGGTCGAACAGGCCACGGTCCTGGGAGCTTCTTTCGGTGGCATGGTCGCGCAGCAGCTCGGCGTGCGACATGCCGATCGGGTGCGTGCTCTGGTCCTTGCCGCCACCGGCCCGGGCTCGTCACACCTTGCCCGCGAGCCGGACCAGGCGGCCGCGGACGCGCTGCTCGGCAAGGGCGCGCGAACGCCGGAGGACGCATACCGGATCGCCTGCACGGTGCTGTACTCGCACCGTTTCCAAGAGGAGCACGCCGGCTTCATCGAGGAGCAGGTGCGCGACCGCGCCCGACGCCCGATCGCTGCGCGTGCCTTCCAGGCCCAGTTCGCGGCTTCTCGGGGCCATGACGTCTGGGACCGGCTGCCGTCGATCGCGGCTCCGACCCTGGTCCTGCACGGCAGCGCGGACGCGGTCATGCCGCTGGCCAATGCCGAGCTCCTCGCTCAGCGTATCCCTGGCGCCATTCTCGACGTCTTCGATGGCGCCGGACATCTCTTCTTCCATGAGCAGCCGGCGCGCACCGCGCAGGCGGTGAGCGCGTTCGCCGCCGCTCACCGGTGACCGTGCCGGGTTAGCCGGGGTCCCTCGCGTCATGGTCGGTGTGCACGTCACCGGCGGACGCATCGGCGGCGGCATCCTCGCCGCTCTCCTCATCATCGCCGGTGGCGCGCCGCCGGTTGGCCTCCTGGACGGCTGCGATCTGCGCGGGAGCCGTGGCGGTCGCGGTGGTCTCGCGGATCACCGTCACCTTGATCATCCCCGGGTACTGCATCTCGTTCTCGATCTCGTGGGCGATCTGCGTGCTCAGCTCGGCCACCTGCGCATCCTTCACCTGCTTGGCACGCACGAAGATGCGCACCTCGCGCCCAGCCTGCAGCGGGAACGCGCGCTCGACCCCGGAGTGCCGGGTGGCGATGGTCTGCAGCTGCTCGAGCCGGGCCAGGTAGGTGGCCAGCGTGTCGCGACGCGCGCCCGGACGGGATGCGCTGATCGCGTCCGCACAGATGGTGAGCATCGCCAGATCCGTGGTCGGCTCCTCGTCGAAATGGTGCGCCTTGACAGCGTGGATGATTCCCGGGTCGGCACCGAGGACGCGGAGCACCTCGCCGCCGATGATGGCGTGCGACCCCTCGACGTCATGGTCCACCGCCTTGCCGATGTCGTGGAGCATCCCCGCCTCTCGAGCGATCGTCTGGGACATGCCGAGCTCGGCGGCGAGCACGCCGCAGATGTGCCCGGTCTCCTCGCAGTGCAGCAGCGCGTTCTGACCGTACGAGAAGCGGTAGTGGAGCGTGCCCATGAGCTCGGCGAGCTCCGGGCGGCCGTCCATCTGCATCTCCCAGAGTGCCTGCTCGCCGAGTTGGCGCACCTTGCTTGAGAGGGACCCGCGGGTGCGCAGCAGCAGCGGCGGTACGTCCGACGCCTGCAGCTTGCGGTCGACCACCTCGATCGCCGCCTGGCGGGCCACCTCGCGACCGATGGGGTCCATGCCGCGCAGAGTTGCCTGGGCGCGATCCTCGTCAACCCCCAGGTCCATGCCCGTGTCATCGGCGATGACGGACAGGGCGCTGAGCAACCGCTCACGGCCGTGCTCGTCGAGCTCCTCCAGGGACAGCGGCGCCGCCCGCGCGGCGCCGTCCGCGTGTCCGCTGAGCTGGCGCTCCATGGCCTCGACGATGAGCGTGCGGGCGGCCGGCTCGGCGTCACCGGTGCGTTCCACGAGCGCCGCCTCAACCCGTGCGGTGTGCTCACTGGCGAGGTCGTTGTCGATGCGCTCGAGGACCAGCCGTGTCGCGGTGTCGCGGTCGAGGTCGGCGACACGTTCGAATGTCGCTGTCACCTCGGCTCGCGCCGCGGCCACTGCCGCGATTCGCTCGTCGATCTCCTCGCGTCTTTTCTTGTGGAGATGGCGACGATCGTCGAAGACTGCGCGGTGGTCACGGTAGGTGCGCTCGCGCTCCTCGATGAGCGCATCAGTGGCCTCCACAGCCTGCTGGCGGACCAGGACCTCGTCGCGCACCCCCTCACGCCCGGCCAGCGCCTGTTCGCGAGCCTCGGCGATCATGCGGTCCGCCTCTGACCGCACCCGGGCGGCGGCGGCCGGGTCGTCGGCCACCCGTGGCGCAGCAGCGGGCGGCCGTGCGGGACGACGACGGGCCACCGCGACCGCGGCGCCGCCAACCAGGGCGGCGAGCACGATGGCGACGACCAGGACGACGATCACTCGCCGAGTGTAGGCGGCACGCGTCCGCGCGCCTCCCCCGGCTCGCCGGTCAGCCGCCCGGCGGTGGATCGAACGGGTCGGCGACCTCGCTGACGAGCTCTCGCGAGAAGAGGAGCGCCGCCGGGGGCAGGGTGCGCCGTCGATCCCAGACCAACGCCATGGTCCGGGCGATCGGAGGATCGCGGAGCGGGATGACCGTGACCCGTCCCGACGCGGACGGCAGCGGCATCGGCATCAGCGTGATCCCGAGGCCGGCCTCCACCAGCCCCTGGACGATGCTGAAATCGTCCCCCTCGTAGGCCACCTTGGTCGTCAACCCCTGCGCGGCGAAGGCGCCGTCGATGACCTTGCGCAGGCCGCTGCGCGATCGGGGCAGGATGAGCGGCTCGTCGGCGAGGTCGCTCAGAGCCGCCGAGGTGCGCCCGGACAGCCGGTGCCCGAGAGGCACCACCACGGCGACCCGCTCGCGGAAGAGCGGGACGGTCTCGAGGTCAGGGGTGTTGCTCGGTGGCGGGCCGAGGATGCCGAGGTCGAAATCGCCGGCGAGCACCCCGCTGGCCACCTCGGCGGTGGTGCCTTCCTCCAGGATGAAGCGCACTCCCGGGTGCGCCTGGAGGAACCGGGCGAGCCGTTGGGGAAGCCAGCGGGCGCCGACCGTGTGCAGGAAGCCGACCCGGACCTCGCCGGATTCGGCCGAGACCGCCCCCTCGGCGTCCGCCACCGCCTCACGGAGGTCGCTGAGCAATCGCTCGGCCCGCCCCACGAACCGTTTCCCCGCCGGCGTGAGGCGGATGGAACGTCCGATGCGCTCGAACAGGGGAACGCCGATCTCCTGTTCGAGGCGGGCGATCTTGCGACTGACCGTTGACGGATCGGCCTGCAGTGCCTCCGATGCCCTGCCGAGGTGTTCGACCCTGGCAACCTCGAGGAACGTCCGCAGGACGTCCGCATTGATGCGATCCATGCATCAATCTGATCCGAAAAGTGCTCTTGATGTCAACGCTGATGGGGGATAACCTCTAGTTCAGTGGTGACCGAAACGTCTACAGAACCCCTGTCACGGCTGCCGGCGCCAACCCTAGGAGATCGAATTGTTGATTGAGAATGCGACCCAGGAGGTGCATGACGCGCGCCAGCGTCATCACCGGGAAATGGTCGAACGGACCCGTCTACGGCGCCTCGTCGAGCGCGTTGACGAGCTGATCAGCGCATGCGAGGAGATCCACCTCCAGAGCATCAAGGAGACGCCCGCTGATCTCAAGTCGCGGGCGGAGGACGTCTTCAGCTTCGCGCGCAGCGCAGTGTCGAAGACCGGGGACCGCGAGGCCCTGGCCGCGGTCGACGAGGCGATCAACCGCCGCCAGATCAAGATCACCGAGATCATGGACATCCTCTGGACCATCCAGGAGATCGTTTTCGACCTCATGCTGCCCTGGCGCACCGAGTTGCCCGAGGACGTCGAGCCCGAGGGGCCGATCACGGGTGCCCCGGACTGGAGACGCTGGACGGCCGTCGCCTGAGCTGAGCGTCAGCTCTCCTCGGCGCTGCGTCCCTCGTCGCACACGGTGCGGTACTCGCA
>CAAGKR010463727.1_pt1 | contig 10298 bp, 11 predicted proteins | sample 2556971 | NCBI WGS metagenome assembly CAAGKR01 (sample SAMEA5207829, study PRJEB30636) | soil metagenome | biome: forest; feature: boreal; material: soil | place: USA | collected 2011-09 | depth 1 m
CGCCGGTGTCCGCCGGCGGCGTGCCGCACGGCAGGAGTCCTCCCGCCGTCGGTCGCCCGCTCGATCCAACCTCGCCACCCTGCACCGGAGCACCCCGCTGTCCGTCAGCCGAACACTGACGCAGGATACCCGATGACCGCCAACGGTCGAGTCACCTGCTCGCGGGAGCGGCGCTAGGCGCCCGCCGCACGCCTCACCGCCGGCGCCAGCAGGACCGCCGCGGCGGCCTTGATGCCGTCGGGTACCAGGAACGGCGCCACGCCCGCCGCCAGCGCCGCGACCGGGCCCATGCCGGTCACAGCCATCAGCTGGAGCCACCCGAGCGCGTAGACCACGACCACCACGACCAAGGCTGCGAGGCAGTCGGAGAGGGTGCGGGAGACCGGGCCGTGGGCGAGCAGCGTGCGCACCCAAGCCCCCGCGGGCGCGGCGACGAGGAACCCGAGGAGATAGCCGCCCGTAGGACCGGTCAGGACCGCCAGACCGCCGCGCAGCCCCGAGAAGACAGGCAGTCCGACCGCGCCCACGAGCAGGTAGGTGGCCACGGCCAGAGCGGCCCAGTTCCGGGGCACGACCAGCGCGATGAGCACGACGACGAGCACCTGAAGCGTGACCGGCACCGATCCGATCGGGATGCTGACGACCGCGGAGGCGGCGAGGAGCGCCGCGAGCAGCGCGGTCGTGGTCACACGGCGGGCGGCGGACCTGTCGGCGTTCGGAGGCACGGACGCTCCTCGAGGGGCGGGACGGACGGGCTGCGACGGACGCGATGATGACCGTAAACCATGTCGACGGACTGGTTCACGCTACCCGAGGCCCGCCGCAATCGTCAACGCAAGGCGCCGCGGTCACTCCTCGCGCAGGGTCACTTCACCTGCGACGACCGGGACAGTCCCGGCCACTGTGGCGACGAGCAGCCGCCCGAGCGCGTCGATGCCCGTCACGCCGCCCTCCGCGACCACCCGCCCGGCCGCGTCGCTGACACGCACCTGTCTGCCGGCAAGGTATGAGCGTGCCGCATACTCCTTCGCGAAGGGCGCGAAGCCCTCCTCCTGCCACCGGCGGTAGGCGTCGCCGATGCCGTCGAGCATGGCGGCGGCGGCCTCGGCCAACGGCACAGTGCGGCCGGCGAGTTCGTCCACGCTCGCGTCGCGGGCCGGGTCCGGAGCGCAGCGGACGTTGACCCCCACCCCGGCGACGATCCACTCGATGAGCCAGCCTTCGCTGAGGCCCTCGAGCAGCACGCCTGCGACCTTGCGGCCGTCTTCGCACAGCAGGTCGTTGGGCCACTTGAGCAGGGCGGATACCCCGAGGGCGTCGAGCCCGCGGGCCGCTCCGAGCCCGATCACGAGAGGCAGGACGATGGCCTCCGGCGTCTCGACCGCCGGGCGCAGGACGATCGACGCGTACACGCCTCCTGGAGGCGACGCCCACTCGCGGCCCAGCCGTCCGCGTCCGGCCGTCTGCCGGGCCGCCAGCACCACTGTCCCCTCGGGCGCGCCCGCGAGCGCGAGCGCGCGCGCGTCGTCGTTGGTCGAGCCGGTGACCCGACCGCCCTCGAGGCGCGTGACGAAGTCCGTGCGCAGCCGCGGGCGCACCTCCGTCGGCAGGGGCGCATCCGGCACGCCTGTCAGCCGGTAGCCCTCGCCCGCCCTCGCCTCGATCGAGTAGCCGAGTTCGCGCAGGGCTTCGACATGCTTGCGCACCGCTACCCGGCTGACGCCCAGTCCCGTCGCCAACAACTCTCCCGAGACACCGACCGGGACCTCCCGCATCGCCTGCAGGATCGCGGCCCTGCGGTCGTCAGATCTCCTCGTCATCCTCGGCCTCTCCGGCCCACTCGTCATCGTCGTCGTCCATCAGCGCGAGCTCGGCCTCCTCGACCTCGAAGTCCAGGATCTCGGAGTCGATGCGGGCCTTCTTCCACATCCGGTACGCGATGTAGAGCGCGATCACCGCGGCGATGACGACGACGGCCCACACGCCGGCCCTGCTCAGCCACGCGAGCGCGGCCTCCATGTTCGCCCCGAAGAAGTAGCCGATGATGCACAGCCCGGTGGAGTAGACGACCGCCGACAGCAGCGTGTAGCTCTCGAACGGGGCGAGCGGCATGCGGCTCACTCCCGCGAGCATCGGCGCGAAGTTCTTGAAGCCCGCCGTGAAGCGCGCGAGGAAGATGGTCTTGGTGCCGTGGATCTCGAAGTAGTGCTCGGCGTCCTCCAGACCCTTGGTCAGGCGCGGGAATCTGGCGACGACCACCATGAGCAGCGGACGCCCCCCCATCCGCCCTATCAGATAGGAGAGCGAGCTGCCGGCCGTCGTCCCGAGGACGGAGGCGACCCACACTCCGGCGATCCAGAGCTGCGGGTCGCGGCTCGCGGCGGCCGCCACCACCATGACGACCGCCTCCCCGGGCACGAGACCCCCGACGATGAAGAGGTTCTCGAGAGCCCCGCCTAGGAACGTGGCGAGGTAGCCCCACGGCCCCATCGCCAAGAGCAATGCGTCGAGCCAGACGATCCCGCTGATGGCGACGGGCGGCACCCTATCCGGCCGACGTATCGGCCGGAGCCGCCGGCGTGTCGACAGGCGGCGTCACGAAGCCCTCGCGGCGCAGCTTGGCCTGCCAGGTCCAGCGGTTCCACAGACTGCGGCGCGGCCAGAGGACCGCCCAGGCGATCACAGTGACGGCCGTGCCGAGAGCGAGCGGGATCAGCGTCAGGTACCAGACCGTCGAACGCGCCATCGCCGTGACGACGAACCCGCAGAGAGCCGGCCCCTGAGCGACCAGCACGCCTACCGCCGTCGCGTTCGCGAACATCGCGTAGACGGCGCGCGGGTGACGGTCTTCGGGCTTCGTCACGAGGTACTCGCCGATGGTCCTGCGAACCATCCACTCGCGGATGAAGGGCGCGGCGCTCACGACGCTCACTCCGACCGCGACCAACACTCCGGCCAGCAGCGGCTGCTCGTGCGGAGCCGCCGGCACTATCTGCAGCGCGAGCGCGGTCGCCCAGAAGAAGCCGAGCAGCGCGAACAGAGCGGAGCACGCTCGCTTGGCCGAGCGCAGCGTCAGTTCGTACCCGTCGTCGTCCTCGGGAATGCCCTTCATCGCTCACACCCCTCGTCAAGTGCCACGTCCAGTGGCGGCGCAAGCGTCAACGCGCTCGCGCTCACCCGATCCACGCCCGTCGCGGCCACCGACGCGAGGCGCTCGAGCGTGATGCCACCCGACGCCTCGGTCAGGCACACCCGCCCCGCGGGCGTCGCCTGACGCACCGCCGCGACCGCGACCGCGAGCGTCGCATCGTCCATGTTGTCGAGCAACACCATGTCGGCCCCGGACTCCGCGGCCTGCACGGCCTGCTCGACGCTCTCCGCCTCGACCTCGACGGCGAGCGACGGGTGCGATTCGCGCGCACGGGCGACCGCAGAAGCGATGCTCCCGCATGCCGCTATGTGATTGTCTTTGATGAGCACCATGTCGAAAAGACCCATCCTGTGGTTCGTCGCGCCGCCGACCGCCACCGCGTACTTGGACAGGGCGCGCAGGCCGGGCACGGTCTTGCGGGTGTCGGCCACCTCGAGCGACGATCCCGCCGCCGCCTGCCATTGCGCCGCGCGGGTCGCGATGCCCGAGAGCACCATCACGAAGTCCAGTGCCGAGCGCTCGCCCGCGAGCACCACACGCGCGTCGCCGGTGACTTCGAGCACCGCCCTTCCGGGCTCCACGACCGCTCCTTCGGCGACCAGCGGGAAGCACTCGGGCGCTTCGACGGCCGCGGCAGCCGCGAGCAGCTGCCACACGCGCTGCGCGACCGGGAGGCCGCACACCACGCCCGCGGACCGCATCCGCACCACGCCCTGGAACCGCGCGGAGGCGGGCAGGAGGGTGCCGGTCACGTCGGCGTCGAGCAGGCCAGGCGACACGCTCGTCAGCGCCGATGCGTCCACGCCGAGGTCCTCAGCAAGCGCGGCGGCCACGACGGCGTCCACATCGGGAAGACCGAAGGCGGGCCTCACGACCGCTCCCCGCATGCTTCGGGAGGCAGTGCTCGCACCGGGTCGAGCCGCGGCTTCACGCCGCGCCTCCACACGGTGTGCACCCGCCAGTGCTCGTCGTCGCGCTCGGGGAAGTCATCCCGCCAGTGAGCGCCGCGGCTCTCGGTGCGGTAGCGGGCGGCATGCGCCGTCAGCGTCGCCAGCGTGACCATGTTCTGCGCCTCCAGGTCGCCGGGACTCTCCGGGATGGAGTCGAGCACCGAGCACAGGCCGTCGAGCGCCGCGCCGGCCCGGGCGAGACCCTCCTCGGTGCGGTTCACGCTCACCGAGGCGCTCATCTCGGCCTGGAGGGCCAGGCGGGTGGACGCCAGATCGCCGGATGACCCTTCTCCCTCGGTGTTCGAGGAGAGACGCATCGGGCGGCAGCTGCAGCTGGGCTGCACCGCCCGCACGATCCTTCTCGACAGCACGAGCCCCTCGAGCAGCGAGTTGGACGCGAGACGGTTGGCGCCGTGCAGGCCGGAGCAGGCGCATTCGCCCGACGCGAAGAGGCCGGGGACGCTGGTCCGTCCGTCGATGTCCACGCGGATGCCGCCGATCGAGTAGTGGGCGGCCGGCGCCACGGGGATGAGGTCGCGCGACAGGTCGTAACCCGCCTCCAGGCACTTCTCAAAGATCATCGGGAAGCGGGCGCGCAGCACCGCCTCGCCGAGATGGCGGGCGTCGAGCCACACGTTGGGTCTGCCGCATCGCTCCATCACCTTCAAGATCTCGCGGCTGACGACGTCGCGCGGAGCGAGCTCGGCCAGCGGATGGACGCCGAGCATGAAGCGGCGCTGCTCGCAGTCCAGCAGGTAGGCCCCCTCGCCTCGCAGCGCCTCCGTGATCAGGAACTTGGGGTTGGCCTCGGAGTCGAATGCGGTGGGATGGAACTGCACGAACTCGAGATCGGCGAGCTCGGCGCCCGCTCGCCAAGCGGCCGCGACACCGTCGCCCGTCGCGACCGCCGGATTGGTCGTGATGCGGTAGAGCTGGCCGGCGCCACCGGTCGCGAGCACCACAGCCTCAGCCCAGAACACTCGGAGTCCGATGCCGGCCGGATCCCACACCAGCGCGCCGACGCACCGGTCGCCCTCGGTCAGCAGGTCCACCAGGAAGTGCTCCTCGCGGAGATCCACCCCTTCGGCACGGCGCACGCGTCCCGAGAGCGTGTTCTGGATCTCCGCGCCCGTCGCATCGCCTGAGTGCAGCACGCGCGGCAGGGAGTGACCGCCTTCGCGATGCAGGTCCATGGCTCCCGAGGCGGCGTGATCGAAGGCGACGCCCATCGCGACCAGGTCGCGCAGCGCGGGTCCCGCTTCGTCGACGATAGCGAGGACCACGTCCTCGTCGCACAGGCCCGCACCGACGACGAGGGTGTCCGCCAGATGCAGGTCGACCGAATCCGCCTCGCCCACGGCCCCGGCGATGCCGCCTTGGGCGTACCAGGTGTTGGTCTCGGCGACCTTGCCCTTGGTGACAAGCCCGACGGTCCAGCCGGCCGCCGCCGCTCCGAGGGAGGCCGTGAGGCCGGCGATCCCGCTGCCGATCACGAGCACGTCGAAGGAGGACTGAGGCAGAGCATCGGTGTCGAATCCGACCAGGTAGCGCCGCCCGAGCGCCTCGGGAAGGTGCTTATGCGCCACCGGCGCGGGGCCGGCGGCGGGTGCGGCCCCTGCGGGAGCGGCTGCGTCCATCGTCATCCGATCGAGACCATGCGCTCGACCGAGGCCAGCGCGGCCGCCGCCACCTCCGCCGGGATCTCTACGCGGGGCTCGAGCGTCTCCAGGCACGTGAGGACCTTCGGCAAGGTGGTCTTCTTCATGTTGGGGCACACCGCGCACGGATCGACCGTGTGGAAGATCTTGCCCGGCGCCGCCTTCTCGAGCCCGTGACGCAGCCCCTCTTCGGTCACCACGATGAACTCGGTGGCCGGTGACTCGGCGGCGTGGCGGAGCATGCCGCTCGTGGAGAGGACCGCGTCGGCCAGCTCGAGCACCTCCGGGCGGCACTCGGGGTGTGCCATGACCTCGGCGTCCGGGTGGGCCTCGATGGCGTCGAGCAGATGCTGGGGAGTTATGCGCTGATGCGTCGGGCAGAAGCCCTTCCACGGGATGACCTCGACCTCGGGCACCTGCTTCGCGATCCACGCCGCCAGGTTGCAGTCGGGGCCGAACAGGACGCGATCCGCGTGCAGCGAGCGCACGACCTGCGTGGCGTTTGCCGACGTGCAGCAGATGTCCGAGAGGGCCTTGGCCTCGGCGGTGGAGTTCACGTACATGACGACCGGGACTCCCGGGTACTCGGCCTTCCAAGCTGTGAGCCCCTCGGCCGAGATCATCTCCGCCATCGGGCAGCCCGCCCTCGGCTCGGGCATCACGACGATCTTGTCGGGTGCCAGCAACTTGGCCGTCTCGGCCATGAAGTCCACGCCGCAGAACACGATGACGTCGGCGTCGGTCGCCGCCGCGGTGCGCGACAATCCGAGCGAGTCGCCCACGAAGTCCGCGACGTCCTGGACCTCGGCGCGCTGGTAGTTGTGCGCGAGGATGACCGCGCGACGACGAGCCGCGAGATCGCGGATGGCGGAGACGAGATCGAGCTGGTCGCTCACGGGTGTTCCTGTCGGTCCGGGTGTCAGGCGCCGGCGGGCGTGGACGCGCCGTCCGGGGAGGATATCGCCACATTATCTATCAGGCGCGCCGTTCCCACACGCGCGGCCACCAAGGCGCGCGCGTCACCTCTCACGACACTCAGGGGTTCGAGGGTGCTGGCGTCCACGACGGCCGCGTAGTCGAGCGTCACGCCCGGTTCCGCCGAGATCGTCGCGGCCAGGGAGGCCTGCAGGGCCTTCGCGTCGGTCTCCCCCGCCGCCGCGGCGTCCCGCGCGCGCATGAGCGCGCGGGAGAGCACGAGCGCGTGGGCGCGCTGCTCGTGCGTCAGGTAGCGGTTACGGCTCGAGAGAGCCAGTCCGTCGGGCTCGCGGACGATCGGGCAGCCCACGATATGGGTGCCGATGTCGAGGTCGCGCACGACCCGCTCGATCACCCGCAACTGCTGGTAGTCCTTCTCGCCGAAGAAGGCGACGTCGGGCGCGACGATGTCGAGCAGCTTGGTGACGACCGTGGCGACGCCCGTGAAGTGCCCGGGGCGCGTGGCGCCGCAGAGGACCTCGCCGATCGGGCCAGGATCGACGCGTGTGGTGGCACCGGGCGGGTACATCGCCGCGACGGTGGGCGCGAACAGCACGTCGACGCCCGCCTCCTCGAGCAGCTCCGCGTCGGCCTCGAGGTCGCGCGGGTAGGACTCGAAGTCCTCTCCCTCTCCGAACTGGGTCGGGTTGACGAACACCGAGACGACGGTCAGGTCGCAGCGGGACTTCGACGCCCGGACCAGGGAGAGGTGCCCGGCGTGCAGCGCGCCCATCGTCGGCACGAGCCCGACCGTGCGGCCTTCCAGCCGCGGGCGCCGCAATACGCTGTGGACCTCCTCGATCGAGTTCACGCGCTCCACTGACACGCCTACCTTCCGGAGATCCGGCGCACGCTGCCCTCTCGACGCGCGCGGACCTCGCCTAGGGCCGCCGCGTCGATGTGGGTGGTCTGCTCTTCACCGGGGAAGGTACCCATGCGCACGTCGGCAGCGTAGGCGGCCACGGCCTCCCGGGCCGCCTCGCCGAGCTCCGCGTAGCGCTTGGCGTGGCGCGGAGTGAAGTCGCCGCCGAAGCCGAGCAGGTCGTGGAAGACCTGCACCTCTCCATCGCAGCCCGCGCCCGCGCCGATCCCTATCGTCGGGATGTACAGCTCCGCCGAGGCGATCGCAGCTATCTCGGCCGGGATGCACTCGAGCACGACGGCGAACGCCCCCGCATCCTGCAGCGCGCAGCAGTCGTCGAGCAGGCGCTCGGCCGCCGGAGCGTCCTTGGCCTGGACGCGGTAGCCGCCCAGTTGATGGACCGATTGCGGAGTGAGACCGACGTGCCCCATCACGGGGATCCCCGCGGCCGTCAGCCGCCTCACTGTCTCGGCAACGACCGCGCCACCCTCCAGCTTGACCGCACCGGCGCCGCCCTCCGACATCAGCCTGCCCGCGTTGCGCAACGCGTCGTCGACGGAGGCCTGATAGCTCATGAAGGGCAGATCCGCGACGACGAGCGCGCGGCGAGCGATGCGCGTGACCGCGGAGGTCGCCCGGACCATGTCGTCCATCGTCACCGGGATCGTCGAGTCGAAGCCCAGGACCGTCATGCCGAGAGAGTCGCCGACCAGGATCGCGTCGACGCCGGCGGCCTCGGCGATCCGTGCGGAGGAGGCGTCGTAGGCGGTGATCATCACGATGCGTTGCGAAGCCGCTTTGCGCGCGCGCAGGGTCGTCGTGGTGACGGGCCGGTCGCCCTCGGCGGGGGTACGGACGCTCATGGCGTCCTCCTTTCCGATCACACCGTCCCAGCCCCGTCACCCGGGGTCCAGGCGGTCCCATCGAAGCGTCCCGCTCAACGCGGGGCGCCAGTATATCACCGGTGGCCGTGACCCATCTTCCAAGCAGCGAGGCCCCGGCAGCGCCGGGGCCTCGAGGATCGATCGCACGGCCGCGCCGCACCTACTGGAAGAGCTGCACCAGCCACTTGCCGTCCTTGTAGACGACGCTCAGCTGATCGGTGCGCTGGGTGTAAGTACCCTTCGCCGGGTCTGTGAGCCACTGAGCCGACACTTGGATGACGGCCGCGGGTCCTTCGGGTCCACGGCCGCCTTGAGGATCTTGAGGTCCGTCAGGTTCGGCTTGCCGCCGGAAGCCACCTTGGCGTCGGCGACCTGCTTCTCGAAGGCCGCGATGTCGGTGGCGGTCATGGACGCGTGGGTCGCGTTCTCGAGCATCCCGGCGCCGTCGTAGGCAGCGTAGGCCTCGAGCATGCGGGTGGCCGCGCCCTCAGGCCCCGCGAGAGCGGCCTTCGGCCACAGGAAGTAGACGCCGGCGGCGGCGATCGCGATCAAGACGACCGCGGCGACGGCGGGGACCAGCCACGTGGGGCGCTTGGATGCTCCGGTCTTGGCGGGCACCGACACCGTCGGCTTGGCGGCGCCGGCTTGGGTCATCGGCTCTCCGCATTCGGGACACATGGCGGTGCCGTCTGCAGCGGCCGCGCCGCACTTCTCGCATATCATGCTGTGCTCTCCTGCCCTCTCATGAGCCCGGGGAAGAACGCAGCGGGAGTATATCACCGCCGGGCGCGCTCCAACTCTACGACGAGCGGTCGCGCGGTGGGGAAAGACGACCCAGAACGCCCGTGATCCGCCCCTCGACGGCCAGATCCGGCTCGATAGGCGATCCGTCGGGAAGGGTGACGTCCGGAGCTATCTCCAGCAGAGGCGTGACCACGAAGTCGCGCTCCAGCATCCGCGGGTGAGGGATCTCGAGTTCGGGAGTAACGACGGTCAAATCGTCGAAGAGAAGGAGGTCGAGGTCGATCGGGCGAGGGCCGAACCGCACGCCGGGCTCTCTTCCGATGGCTCTCTCGATCTCCTTGCACGCCCGCAGCAGCGCCAGCGGACCCCGATCGCTCTCGAGCGCGACCACCGCGTTGGCGTAGCTGGGCTGCTCCACGCCGCCCCACGGTTCGCTCTCGTAGACGCGCGATGTGGCGAGCACCTTCACGCCAGGCAGAGCATCCAACTCGCGCAGGGCGATGGCCAGGTTCGCCATCCTCCCGCCGACGTTCGAGCCGAGCGCGACATAGGCGAGCGTCACGTCGTCACCCGCGCTGGCTGAGGGCGATCGCGATGGCGATCGCTATCCAGACTAGCAGGACTACGATGACGGCTCCGGCACGGGACCCGCGATCGCTCGCGAACTGCTCCATCCTCTGGTTGTCCGAAAGCCTCGGATCGCCGACGCGCGCAGGACCGGCGGCCCGAGAGCTGAAGCCGAGCTCGCTCTCCGTCTCGGCCTCCACGGCGGCCGTGCGCGACGGCGCGTCCGTCCCCCACGCGTACTTGACGCCGTCGGGCGGCATGTCCGTGAGGAGCTCTCGAGCGCGGGCGACCTGCGAAGCGGGCACCTTCAGCACGAACGGACGTCTGGCCTGCGGCGGCGTGAATCCGACGGCCTCGCCGGGCTCGAACGGTTCCCACCCGACGGCGACGTCCTCCGATCCCAGGGCCTGCGCGATGTCCTGCAGGGCCAGTTCCCCGCCGGGCCGGCTCTGCATGGCCACGACCTCCCAGGCCTCGTCGATCGGCGCCATCGCAGCGGTGGATGGC
>CAAGKR010072702.1_pt1 | contig 10296 bp, 8 predicted proteins | sample 2556971 | NCBI WGS metagenome assembly CAAGKR01 (sample SAMEA5207829, study PRJEB30636) | soil metagenome | biome: forest; feature: boreal; material: soil | place: USA | collected 2011-09 | depth 1 m
GCTTTCAAGTCGAGGTCGCCGAGCGTGACATCGGCATGCTGGACGTTGATCGCGGAGCCGGTGCGAGAGCCTTCGGCCATAATCTTCAGACGCACGTCAGCAGGTTTGCTGAAATAGTCACCGAACGCGACCCGGTCCGCGCTCAAATCGCTCGACAGTTTGAACTTGATGGAGTCCACGGTACCGTTTGCTTCGGCATCGACGGTTACCGGATCGGGCATCGCGAGCTGCGGAGGAATTGCCTTGGCGAGCATCGGGATCGCTTTGAGCTTCGACAGCACGAGGGGTCCGGCCTTGAGCTTGGCCGAGAGCGGAATCGCGTTGACGTCGAGAGCGCCGTTTTTCATTAGCGGTCCGACGGTCGCATTCAGATCGAGGTTCTGCTGGTCGGAGAGAGCCGCTAGCGCGAGTTCAACGGTGAACGCCGACGTGAAGTCGAAATCCTTGATGCTGAGATCGATCGCATTGATGCTCGCGCCTTCGGGTGCGCCCTGCTGCTGCAGAATCAGGGTGCCGTTCTTGACCGTGAAGTCCTTGACGTAGAGCGAGCCAAGCTGCGAGCCGCCCTTTGCGTGTTCCTTCTTTTCCTTTGCGACCTGCGCCTGGATTTCCTCAGGCGTTTCCTTTTTCTGGCCGATAGTCGAGACGTTGAAGCGGCCATCGCGAGTCTGGATCAGCCGAATCACGGGTTTGTCGAGCACAACTTCCGTGACCTCGAGTCGGCGCGACAACAGCGGCATCACCTGCAGCTTGGCGTAAACGTCGCTGGCCTCGACGAACGGCCTTTTCGAGATCGCGGGGTCGTCGCCGATGCGCACGCCGCTCAAGTCCGCCATCACGCCCCATCCGACGCTGGCCTTGATGTCGTTCACGTGAACTTCACGGCCGAGAGAATTGCTGACCCGGTCGAGGATGGTCTGGCGGCGCTCGGCGATGATCGAGTTCAGGTTGATCACCGCGTAAACGACAATTGCGCCGGCGACAACTACCAAGACACCGACCGCGGCGGCAGCGATTAGAATGACTCGGCGCATAGCGGGCCCTCACGTCAGGCGGGTTGGAAGCAATTCGATTATGCGAACGGTGCAATCTAAAGTCTAGACCATGCGCGAATCCGGCGCATCAACATGCTGCAAAAGATTCCGACGCTGTGGGTCAGGCCGTAACGGTGCAGTGGCGCGTCGGGTTTGAACGGTAGCAGCCCGCCACGTAGTCTTTGAGAGCGGCTCTTCGATTCGCTTTAGCGATTCCGATTCCACTCCACCGATGGCAAAAAAACGCAAGCAAGTGCGAGCGCATCGCGAAGGCGTTAAGCCGACGGCGCCGGAGCCGGTCTTCATGTCTCCGTTCAAAGATTTGAAGAAGATGCTCACGGAGCGGGAACGCGTTCGGCTGCCTGATGCTAGGCCAATAAAAGCAGCCGCGCCGGAGACTGCGATCATCGCGGTGAGCCAATCAGCAACAACGGAAACACTCGACGATGATGCAATCTTGCGACAGGCGCTCGCCGGTGTGCGTCCGCTCAACGGCAACGCGCGGGCGCGGATGCCGCTCGAGCCGCGAATCTCGCGCGAAATAGTCAGCGAGGACGCCGAGGTGATCGCGCAACTGTCCGACCTGGTCTCGGGCCAGGCGCCGTTCGATATCACCGAGACCGACGAATATGTCGAAGGCTACCGGGTGGGGCTCGATCCGCGGCTGGTTTCACAGCTTCGACGCGGAGAATTTGCGGTCCAGGCGTTTTTCGACTTGCACGGGATGATTCTACCCGACGCCAAGGAAGCACTGAAGGAATTCATAATCGGGTCGGTGCGCAAGGGTCTGCGGTCGGTGCTGGTGGTGCATGGACGCGGCCTTAGATCGCCCGGCGGTCATGCGGTGTTAAAGCATGCGGCCGCGGGATGGCTGTCGCACGGCGCGATCGGCGGACACGTGTTGGCGTTCACCAGTGCGCGGCCGGCGGACGGAGGCGCGGGTGCAATGTATGTACTGCTGCGCCGCGAGCGGCGTCGCGAGCCGTTCAATATCCTGCTGGGCGCCAAGCGCCGCGAATAGCCGCGAAGCTTTCAAGCAGAGTCAAAAAAAACGGGGTCCGTGATGGGCCCCGTCGAGTTCAGAATCCCCGATCGAACGCTCTGATCGCTAGATCTTCGCCTGTAAAAAGAATGCGATCACGAGCGCGTACAGGGTCAGCGCTTCGATGAACGCGAGGCCAATGATCATCGGGGTGAAGATCTGACCGGCGCTGTTGGGGTTACGTCCGATTGATTCCATCGCGGAGGCCGCCATCCGGCCCTGCCCGAGCGCGCTACCGAAGGCCGCGATACCGATGCCGATGTTGGCGGCAATCGCGATCAGGCCCGCACGAAGCGGCGCGCCGTTGCCGGCCGCGCTCGCGGCTTCCTGCGCCATCGCGAGCAGCGGCGATGCGAGGATCGCCGTCCCAGCCATTGTCATTACAGTTCCGATTCGTCGAAGCATTTTCCAGTCCCTCCTGCTAGAGCGCGCCTTGGTGCCGATCCCGGCCACCTCTCTTTCCTCTACCACCCCAGTTCCGGACGGAATCCCCGGCCGCGCTTGTTTCACTGCTGATCCAGTTACGCAAAAATGAAATCGTTTTTCGTAATCGATTTTCTTAATGGTCGTGGCTGGCCGCAAGCCGCACGTAGCTCATCGAAAGAACGACGAAGATGACCGCCTGGATAATGCACACGATCGAGCCGAGCGCGTAAAATGCGAGCGGTATCACCAGCTTGGTCAGACCGGTGAAGATGCTGAGCACGGTGTGGTCGGCGAACATATTGGCGTAAAGACGAATGCCGAGCGAAAACGGCCGGAACAGATTGTCGGCGAGCTCGATCGGCAACATCAGCGGTGCGAGAAACAACACCGGTCCGAGAAAACTGCGCAGGTACCTGACGCCGTTGGAGCGAAATCCCTGCGCGAGGTAGTAGCCAAAGCAGATGGTGCCGAGCGCGAAAGTCAGGTCGGAGTCGCCGGTCGGGGGTTCCATCCCCGGGATCAAGCCGAAGAAGTTGGCGAACAGGATGAACATGAAGACGCATCCGAAGAACGGCACCATCGCGCGCGAACCGTGCATCTCGGTGACTTCATGAACGAAGCTGTCGAGCCATTCAACCAGCGTCTCGGAGATCGAGCGCAGCGTGACGCCTTCGTCGGGGATGATGGGGTCCTTGGCGGCGGCGATTGAAGCGCGCGCAGCCAGTCCGAAGACGATTAGGATACCCATGACGATCCAGGTGCCGAGAATGACCTCGGGAACCTTGCCGCGGCTGATGAGTTCGAGGAAATTTACCGACTTTTGCAAGAAAAATTCTCCGCCGCCGCGATTTCAGGCGGCGCTGCGAACCGATGCTCGCCCGGTTTCAATAATTATTGCCGCCATTTGAGTCAAGACTCCGACCCCGAAGCCGAGGCCGTCGACGTGCGCGCGGGTGAACACAAGATACACAAGACCGACCACGATAAGGAGTTTCATGGGGATCGCGAGTGCGCCCAATCTTTGCGCGCTGGCCGAGATACCCGCGCCGGAGGCGGCCAATACGAAGCGGCCTAGCACGCTCAGTATCCAGAGGTTGGCGATGACGACCGCGCCGCCGAGAAGGCAACCGATTGCGGACTGAGTAGTGCCAAGCCAGGCAAGGAGTGACGCGCCAAGCGCGACGAGGATCACGTTGGTGCGCTGGATGGCCGAGATTGTCGGCACCGACCACGAGGGCATCGATCAGGAATCCTTATCCATTCGCTGGAACGCGCTTAGGCCCTGGATCAGTCGAAAGAAGCCGGCGAAAAGCCCGAGCATGAACAGCACCAGCGTCAGCCAAGGATCAGTGCGGAAATAAAGGTCGGCGAAATGACCGAGGATCGCGCCCGCCACCATCGGCATCGCGAATTCCCAACCGATCGCGGCGAACCGGGCCATTTTTCCGACGCTTAGCGCCATGATGACGTCACGCCCTCATCTCCGTTCTATCGCGCCTGACTATCTTCGCGCAGATCCGCAAGCGATTCATCAGCGGCAGCGATAGTGCGCTCGATATCGTCACTGGTGTGCGCGGTGGAAATGAACATCGCCTCGAACTGCGACGGCGCTATATTTATGCCCCGCTGGAGCATCGCATGAAAGAACTTCGCGAACGCCGCCGCGTCGGATTTGCGCGCGTCGTCGGCATCCCGCACGCGCTGGGGTCCGAGAAACATCGTGAGCAGCGATCCGGCGCGGTTGATGCATCCGGGCTGACTATTTTTTTTGAGCGCGGCGCGAAATCCTGCTTCCAATCTTGCGCCGGCGGCATCGAGCGATTCGTACGGATTCGTCTCTTTTAGAATCTTTAGCGTCTCGAGTCCCGCGCGAACCGACAAAGGATTCCCCGACAGCGTACCCGCCTGATAGACCGGTCCAAGTGGCGCAAGGAGATCCATCAGCTTCGCAGGTCCAGCGATTGCGCCCACCGGCATCCCGCCGCCGATGATTTTGCCAAGCATGATCAAGTCGGGCGCGACGCCCATCGCTTCACTGGCGGAGCCGAAGCGAAGACGAAACCCGGATATAACCTCGTCACAGATCAGCAGCGCGCCGTTTCGACGCGTGATTTCAGCGAGCGATTTCAAAAATCCTGGGGCCGGATTAACGACGCCCATGTTGGCGGCGACCGGCTCGACAATCACTGCGGCAATTTTCTCCGGCGCGGCTCTAAAAATTTCTTCGACACTCTCAATCGAGTTATATGTCGCTATGTTTGTGAGCGCGGCGAGGTCGGCGGGGACGCCCCCGCTATCTGGTTGACCCAGAGTCATTCCACCAGAGCCGGCGCGAACCAGCAGCGAGTCGCTGTGACCGTGATAGCATCCGTCGAACTTGATTATATTGGGCCGTCCGGTAGCGGCGCGCGCGAGTCGAAGCGCGGTCATGCCGGCCTCGGTGCCCGAGCTGACGAGGCGAATTTTTTCCGCCGCTTCGATCGCCGACGAGATCATTTCCGCGAGTTCGACTTCGATTCGCGTAGGCGCGCCAAAGCCAAGCCCAAGCCGCGCTTGTCCCACAATCGCTTCGGTAACGCGCGGTAGCGCGTGGCCAAGGATCGCTGGGCCATAGGAGCAAACGTAATCGAGCAGGCGGACGCCATCGGCGTCAATCAAGGTGGCAGCACTGCCACTTTCGATAAAGCGCGGGGTGCCGCCGACCGCGCTCCAGGCGCGAACGGGAGAATTCACCGCACCTGGAATCTTAACCTTGGCGCGATTGAAAAGTTCATCTGATTTTTTTTGCGTGTTCATCGCCCTTTTAGGTCAACATAGCCAACCAAAGAAATTTTTTTTCGCGATCGCGATTTGCGCGCCGCGCGCGCACGCGATTTGCGCTCGATCGTTCGAAAGGATGCGATCGCGCGCATCCGCTCTGGGAGCCATCGTGAAAGATCAATAACTCGAAGTGTTTTTTCCTGACAGCTTGCAGAAAGTTTTCGCCGCGAAATTTCCTTTACGTTCCGCGAGCATAGCGGAAAAATTTTTGCCGCGCTTGTCACCACCAAGAAATAAGTTTATCACCTTTCCTTGGTCGCAATACTTCGTCCTCGAACGAAACATTGATGCAGCTCATTTGGGATTCGGCGCATTTGCTATGGAATCGGAAGTGCGTGCATTTGATCTTGTTTGTCGATCAATTTTCGAACGTGGCAGCAGAGCGATCGCGACCGTAACAAGTTGATAGTCAGGCCTTAACTACCCGCAAATCAATGGCTGGAAAAGAGAAAACCTGCTTATCCACAGATGTGGATAAGCTTGTGTGTAATTGATCCGGCTCTTCGCCGGACACTTGGCGCCGGAGTTCAGAAAGCTGACCCGGAATGGGGGAGGGGGAACACATATGACTGCGTTGTGGCAACGCGCCACCGACCGCATGCGCGTCGAACTGGGCGATGTCGGCTACGAGACCTGGATCGGCCCGCTGAATTTCGTCGCTCAACATGGAACGACGATCACAATTGAGGCCCCTAACCGCTTTTTTCGGGATTGGATCAACGAAAGATACCTCGCGATAATGCGGCAGGCACTTTCGGCTGAGGCGGGCGAGCAAGTGGAAGTGCGGCTGACGCTGGGCGAGAACGCCAGCGCGGCGCCACAGCCGAGAAATGTTCATGCCAATGGGACCGCGACCGGCAACTTGGACGGAAACGGGAATGGCAACGGCCACGGCAAGCACGGGCCGACGCATCATGGAGCCGTTTCAGACGCGCCGCGGGGCGATCGTCATCCGACGTTAAATCCCCGCTATTCGTTCGCCGAATTCGTGGTGGGATCCGCCAATCAGTTCGCGCACGCGGCGGCGCAGGCGGTCGCGAATCAGCCGGGCGAGAAGTACAACCCGCTGTTCATTTATGGCGGGGTCGGGCTGGGGAAGACGCATCTGGTGACGGCAATCGGACATCACATTTGGGCGAGCAGCGATCGTCCAAGGAAAGTGTTGTTCATGCCGGCCGAAATTTTCATGAACGAGCTGATCAATTCGCTTCGCCGTGACAAGATGGGCGAGTTCAGGGAGAAATTTCGAAGGGTCGACACGCTGATACTCGACGATGTGCAGTTCCTGGCCGGACGCGAACGGACCCAGGAAGAATTCTTCCACACGTTCAACGCGCTGCACGCCGAACGGCATCAGATTGTGTTGACCTCGGACAAGGTGCCGCGCGACATTCCGGGGCTGGAGGAGCGGCTGCGCAACCGATTCGAATCGGGTTTGATTGCGGATATCGCACCGCCGGATCTGGAGACGCGGGTCGCGATCGTGCAGAAGAAATCGGTGCTGGAGAATTTGCGGCTGGCGCCGGAAGTGGCGATGTATATCGCGCAGAGCGTTTCCTCGAATGTTCGCGAGTTGGAAGGATGTTTGACGCGGCTGGCGGCGCTGGCCTCGCTGAACAAGTCGGCGATTACGCTGGATTTCGCGCGGCAGGCGCTGCACGATTTGATCCGCAATCACGATGCCAAGCCGGACGTTGAATCTATCCAGCGGGCGACTGCGGATTTCTTCCACATTCGGCTGGCTGATCTGAAATCGAAAAAGCGCACGCAACATATCGCGTTCTGCCGGCAAGTCGCGATGTATCTGTGCCGCAAGCTGACCGACAGCTCGTTCCCGACCATTGGAGAACATTTTGGGCGCGATCATTCGACCGTGATCCACGCGCATAACCTGATTATGCGGCGGGTGACGAGCGACTCGGCGTTTCGGCTTTCGATCGAAAAAATTGAGCGCGAATTGAAATCGATTCGCGCCAACGCGGCATGAGGGAGGGGTGTGGAGACGGCTGTGCAGGAGGCGGGGATAAGAGGCCGGCAATCGACAGCCGCGCTCAAGCTGGCGCGGCTGTCGAGTTGCATCCGGTCTTCGGCTGACAGTTTTCCAGTTGCAATAAGGCGAGCGTTTTTAGATGCTTGAGGAGTCTGTCCACAAATCCACAACTCCTACTATTACTACTAAACTCTTTTAAAAGAATTAAAGATCAGGAATAGGAGTAGCGACTAACAACTCATGGGACTCTCGATCGAGCGCGCCTCGCTGCTTAACGGGTTGGGATTGGTGCAGGGAATCGTGGAACGGCGCACGACGGTCCCAATCCTCGGCCATGTTCTAATCGAACCGAACGGGAGCGCGCTGAGCTTAAGCGCGACCGACCTGGAAGTTGGAATCAAGACGCAAGTCGCGTGTTCGGGCAAAGAAAAAAGCCTGACCCTCAATGCGCGCAAGCTGTTCGAAATCGTGCGCGAAGCGGAGGGCGACGAGGTCGCGTTGACGACGCTTGACAGCGACTGGGTCGAGCTCAAGTGCGGACGCGCAAAATTCAAAATGATGGGGCTCGACCCGCGCAGCTTCCCGGCGATGCCGAGTCAGAGCGTTGGCAAGGAATCATCACCGGCGAAGAAGCAGCTCAAGGCGGAACTGGTAATCCCAGGCGCGGTGCTGGCGAGCATGATCGACAAGACGATTTTCGCGGTCAGTCCCGATGAAGCACGCTACAACCTGAGCGGCGTTTACGTTGAATCGAACGCGCCAGGATCCGCACGAATGGTGGCAACCGATGGGCATCGGTTGGCCATGATCGAGCGCGAAGTGGCGGGCTTCAAAATGGAAGGCGGCACGATCATACCGCGAAAGGGACTTTCAGAACTGCGCAAAATTCTCGACCAGGGCGGCGACGCGGAAGTCCGGCTGACGCTCGATGGTCAACTCGCGTATCTGAAGCGCGGGACCACGGAAGTCTCGATGCGGCTGGTCGAGGGAGAGTTTCCCGACTATCGGGGAGTGATTCCGAAGCAATCGAAGTACAAGATCGCGGTTGCGCGCGACGTGCTGCTGGCGGCGATCAAGCGCGCGGCGATTTTCTCGAGCGAGCGCTATCACGGAGTGAAATTCGCACTGTCGGCAGGGGAATTGACGGTTTCATCGACCAGTCCCGAGACTGGCGAGGCGAGCGAATCGCTCGATGTGGATTTCAAGGGCGAAGAGTTCGCGATCGGGTTCAATGCGTCCTACGTACAGCAGGTTCTAGGTGTGATTCCCGCGGGCAGCGATGTCGAGTTGGGACTCAGTGACGACGTAAGTCCGGGCGTGATTCGGACCCCGGCTGACGAGAAGTACACATACGTCGTGATGCCGATGCGTCTGTAGAACCGCTGGCGTAGCTATTTCGGCACCGGCGAGGTGCCGACGCGGACCAGCACAACCTTATTTCGGTAATTGTAGTCGCTCTCCCATGGAAATGACGCTTCGCTCACGACCGTAGTCGTCGGCAGATCGAGCGCGGGCAGATCGCGTCGCCGGGCGATGAACCATCTGACGCCGGACTTCTGAATCGCGTCGATGAGATCCTGCTTCTTCGTGAACTCCGGCAAAGGCTTGGGAGGATTGAGATAGAACAGCGGACCTTGCGTGCGGAACAGGGCGAGCTGATCGGTGCGATTGCCGGTTTTTTCCAAGGTAGCGAAAGCAAAGGATTTCTCGCCGCGATAGGCCTCCGCCGCGGGCATCGCGAAGATAAAAATGTAAGCGAGTACCAGGTATGCGATCGCCCCCATCGAGATTGCGATCCGCGCCGGAGCCAATTTCCTGAGGGCATAAACAATACCGGCGACCGAAATTACCCACATCACAATGAAGGCGAACTTGTCGGGCAACGGTGGCATCAAGTCGTAGGGGCTGGGCAAAATCGCATGCGCGGGAACGAGCATCGCGAGGCCGGCAACTGCGGCAATAACGACGACGGCGTAGCCGACAATCAACAATCGATGCGCCAATCGAGAGCGGAGTTCGCCCGGATAGGCCAAGGTTCGCGCGACCAGGATCGCGGCGGCCGGAAGAATCGGCAGGATGTAATAGCTGCGGCGCGACCCCGATAAGGTGAAGAAAATAAACGTCGCCCAGAAATAAACCAGCGCGAAACGATCAGCGCGTGCGGGCTCGGCGCCGAGTCGTCGCAAATTGTGGGTCTCGACCAACGCCGCGGGCAGCAGCGCGGACCACGGCGCCATCAGCGCGAAGATGACGTAGAGATAAATGTAGATCGCGCCGCGATGGTCGAACGGATGGAAAAATCTCACGACGTTTTCGCGGTACACCATCGCGAGGCCCTTCTCGGAGCCCATCAGGTGACTCGAAACCTGGAACGGCGCGGCGTAAACGAGAATTCCGAGCGGGATCGCGATGATCGAATACCGATTGAAGAGCCATTGATTGCGCTCGATTAGCCATCGGAATCGATCCGCGATGGGGCCGATGAGAACGCGACGGCCAAGCTCGGCCCACCCGTCGCGCAGACCGGAATAGACGCCGATGACGAGCAGCGGGAGCGCGAATCCGAGCAAGCCCTTGGTGAGCGAGGTCGCGGCCATGATCAACCACAAGCCAACGACCCACAGGCCACCGGAGCGCACGTCGCCACTGTCGAAACGATCTTCGTGACGTATAAAAAGCAGCAGCGCGGCGAGCTCGCCGGTGAGAGTTTCAACGTCGGCGGAAGCGTGCCGCGAAAAAAAGACGAAGCTGAAGCTGGTCGCGAGGACCAGGCCGGACAGTACGGCAGTGCGCGAGTCGTAGAGGCGTCGCACGAGCAGCATCAGCAGTGCGACCGCCATCAGCCCCGCAATCGCGCACGGGAGGCGGGTTGCGGCCTCATTGAGGCCTCCGAAGAACATTGTCGATGCTACGATCAGCCAATATGAGCCGAGCGGCTTGTCATAGTAGACGTGGCCGTTGATGGTGGGCCAGAAGTAATTGCC
>CAAGKR010076126.1_pt1 | contig 10296 bp, 9 predicted proteins | sample 2556971 | NCBI WGS metagenome assembly CAAGKR01 (sample SAMEA5207829, study PRJEB30636) | soil metagenome | biome: forest; feature: boreal; material: soil | place: USA | collected 2011-09 | depth 1 m
CGCATAGACCTGGGCGAACTCGGCACCGAAGAAGAGGATGTTGGTCGACCAGTAGATCCAGACCAGGAGCACCACGAGCGAGCCCGCGGCGCCGTAACTCGATCCGACCGCGCTCTTGCCGAGGTAGAGGCCCAGCGCGAATTTGCCGAGGACGAAGAGAAACGCGGTGAAGAGAGCGCCGGCCCACACGTCACCCCATTCGATGTGAATATCGGGCAGAAAGCGAAAGATCAACGCGAACAGCACGGTGACTACGGCGAAGGAGACGACGAGCTGCATTGTCTGCCACAGCGCTTCTCCTCCCGGCAGTCGATTGCCGGCGTATTTCCCCATCGATGCGATCGCCGCGTCGAAGACCAGCGTGACCAGAAGGAGAAATCCGACGCCGAGGACCATGGCGAAGGAGAGAAAGCGCTGCTTGATCATCGCCATGATGCCGCCGCTCGGCTTCTCTTCGACGTTCCAGATCGTGTTCAGCGCATCCTTCAGGTTGCCGAAGATGCCGGCCGCGCCGAGGAGCAGTGTGGCGATGCCGATCACAATGGCCAGCGTTCCGGCTTTCGGCTTTGCGGCGCTGGCGAGCATCTCGATGATCGCTTTTGCGCCTGCGTCGCCCATGAGCCTGCGAAGCTGCTCGACGATCTGCGCCTGCGCCTGCGATTTTCCGAAGGCGATTCCGGCGATAGCGATGGCGATCAGCAGCAGCGGAGCGATGGAGAAAATCGTGTAGTACGCCAGTGCAGCTCCGAGACGCTGCGCTTTGTCCTGCTGAAACTCAGTGAAGGCCTGCTTGAGGAGATCGAAGTACCGCTTCATCGCGAAGCGGCTTCAGCAAGTCATGTTCCTAACTGCGAGGGGCCATCCAGTCGACGCACCGCTCCAGCTCTTCGCGCATGCGATCGGCGTCAAGGCGCATCGGCCGGCCGTGGCCGGGCAGCACCCATTCGAAACGGTAATCGAGCAGACGTCGCATGGAGACGACCTGCTCGCTCCACGAGTACCAGCAGGCATCGCGGAAAGCGTAAAGGCGGTCGCCCGTCTCGTCCCACGCCAGATGATCGCCGGTGAAGAGAAACTTCTGACGATAGAGAAAGACCGCGTGGCCCTTCGTGTGACCCGGCGTCGGAATCATGAGCAGTTGATCGTCGATCTCCACTGGATCGCGTCCGGTCGGCTGCATCTCGATCGCGGCGGTCCGGGAACGAATGTCGTCGCGATGCAGGACGCGTTTGCAGCCGAAGCGCTGATGGAACTTCTCATGATCGGCAACATCGTCCTGATGCGTGAGGACCATCGTGCGCACGCCGCCCATCGTCTCGATCTTCTTCACCAGCGGGCCGGCGAAGCGCGGCGAATCGACGAGCACGTTGCCGTTGGGATGTGCGATGAAGTAGCTGAAGGCGCCGAACGAGCTCTCCGCGGTGAAGCCGCAGCGATAGACGTCACCCTCGATGAGCTCGGGATAGCTGAGGACAGCGGCGCGCGCGTCGTTCTTCAGCGTGTCGCCGATCGAGGCGGTGGGACACGAGATCAGCGCCTTCTGCGCCTGCATCAACTCCTCGGCGCTTTCCGGCTGGTGGTAGACCGCGGATTGATCGCCGATGTCGTGGAACACCGTGGGCGCGATCTGCCGGCATGCATCGCAGTCGATGCAGGTGGTGTCGACGAAGAAGGGACCGTCGATATTGGCTTGGTGCTTCAGTGCGAGCCGGGCCATGGCGGTGGTAACGACGGTGTGCTGTTCGCTATTCGCGGACCGCGGACCGCGGACCGCGAATATTTTCGGCCCCTGCTACGCTTACGCCGACACGAATGTTCGACAACCTCTCCGATCGGATGGATCGCGTCTTCAAGACGCTGCGCGGCGAAGCGGCTCTCAATGAATGGCACATCGAGAATGCGCTGAAGGAAATCCGTGTCGCGCTGCTCGAGGCCGACGTTCACTTCAAGGTCGTCAAAGACTTCACCAATCGCGTTCGGGAGAAGGCGGTCGGTCAGGATGTGCTCACCGCGTTTTCGCCGGCGCAGCAGGTCACCAAAGTCGTTCGCGATGAGCTGCAGCAACTCCTCGGCGGCAGTGAAGTCGGTCTGGCTCTGGTCGGAAGTCCCGCGGTGGTGATGCTGGTCGGCCTGCAGGGCTCGGGCAAGACGACCACTGCCGGCAAGCTCGCACTCCATCTGAAGAATCGCGGCCGCCGGCCGTTCCTCGTGCCGTGCGACGTCTACCGTCCCGCAGCGATCGAGCAGCTTCGCGTCGTGGCGAAGAATGTCGGCGCACCGTTCTTCGAGCTGGGCGACGTGCGCGATCCGCTGCAGATCGCGCAGAACGCCACGCGCGAGGCGAAGACACTCCTTTACGACACCGTCATTCTCGACACTGCGGGCCGGTTGCACATCGACGACGAATTGATGAAAGAGCTGGAGGCGATCAAAGAGGAGACTCGGCCGAGCGAGATTCTGTTCGTCGCGGACGCCATGACGGGTCAGGACGCGGTCAAGTCGGCCAAAGAATTCGACGAACGTCTCGGCGTCACCGGCATCGTGCTGACGAAGCTCGATGGCGATGCTCGCGGCGGCGCTGCGCTTTCCATCAAGTCGGTCGTCAATCGTCCGATCAAGCTCGTCGGCGTCGGTGAGAAGTACGCCGACCTCGACGTCTTCCATCCCGACCGCATGGCCTCCCGCATCCTGGGCATGGGCGACGTACTCACGCTGATCGAAAAAGTCGAAGCGGAGGTCGATCGCAAAGAGGCGGAGAAGCTCGCGCATCGAGTCTCGAAAGACAAGTTCACGCTCGAGGATCTCCGTTCGCAGCTCGCGCAGGTGAAGAAAATGGGGCCGCTGTCGCAGCTCGTCGGCATGCTTCCCGGTCTCGGCAACAAGATCGAAGAAGGCGACGTCGATGAGAAGGCTATCGTGCGTATGCAGGCCATCCTCGACTCCATGACGCAAAAGGAGCGCGCCTTCCCGCAGATCATCAATGGGGCGCGGAAGAAGCGGATCGCGAAGGGCTCCGGGACGACGGTGCAGGAGATCAACCGTCTGCTCAAGCAGTATCTGGCGATGAAGAAAATGATGCGGAGCTTCTCGAAGGGGTTCGGAGCGCGGCGCTTCGGGAAGATGATGAAGGGCCTGCCGCCGGAATTCCTCCAGTAAGGGCACTGTTCAGCGTGCCGTTTCGGATAAAGTTCGCCAACGACATCATGAGGAGTTTGCAATGCTGAAAATTCGTCTGCGACGCGGGGGAGCCTCCCACGCGCCGTTCTATCGCATCGTGGTCTCTGACTCGCTGCGGACGCCGCGCGCGTCGACCGTCGAGCAGATCGGCCACTACGATCCGAAGAAGAATCCCGCCGACGTCAAGATCGACCGCGAGCGCGTCGATTACTGGGTCAGCAAGGGCGCGCAGTTGTCGCCCACCGTGAAGTCGATTCTGAAGAAGAACAAGTGAAGGAACTGGTCGAATTCGTGGCGAAATCGCTCGTCGACGACGTCGACGCGGTGAGGACGCGCACCCATGAACGGGACCAGGGCACGATCATCGAACTGGAAGTCGCCCCCGCGGACCTCGGCAAAGTCATCGGCCGCCAGGGCCGCACCGCGCGAGCGATCCGCACGCTGCTCACCGCCGTCGGGCAGAAAACGCGGCGGCGCTACATCTTCGACATCCTGGACTGAGGCTGCCGCCGTGGGCGATCGCATCGCCGTCGGAGTCATCCGAAAACCGCACGGCGTCCGCGGTGAAGCGAGCGTCGAGCCGTGGACCGACTTCGAACGGTTTCAGGAGATCCCCAGGGTCACGCTGGTCTCGCCGGATGAGCGGCAGACCCGGGACGCCACGATCGAAACTGCGCGTGCTCACGGCGATCGTGCCCTGATCAAGTTCCGTGAGATCGCCACGCCGGAAGAGATCGCGTCGCTCCAGGAGTGGACCATTGAGATTCCGGAGAGTGCAGCGCGGGCGCGATTGACAGACGAATATTTTCTCCATGACCTCATCGGCCTTCGACTCGTCGACGCGGCGGGCAAGGAGCGCGGCGAAGTGATCGAGGCGTACGAAGGCGGCGGCGGAGTGCTTCTGAACGTGAAGCGCGCCGATGGCCGCGAATACGAAGTGCCCTTCGCGACGGCGATTTGTACGGAGATCGATATGGATGGAAAGCGAATCCTCGTCGACCTTCCGGAGGGGATCGATGAGGATTGATTTCGTCACGATCTTTCCGCGGATGTTCGATCCCTTTCTCGCCGAAGGAGTCATCGCCCGCGGCGTGAAGCAGGGCGCGCTCGACATCCGCGTCTGGGATCTGCGCGACTTCGCCGCCGATCGCCACCGATCGACCGACGACGAAGCGTACGGCGGCGGTCCGGGCATGGTGATGCTCGCGGAACCGGTGCTGCGCTGCGTGGAGGCGATTCGGGTAGGGGCGGCCGCCCTCGGCCGCCCAGCGGCGGGCGGGGCGCCCGCCGCCACACTGTCCGTCGCGACGGCTCCAACCTTCGCGACATCCGACGGCAGCGGCGGTGCCTGTGCCGTCGTGGTGGCCTGCGCACCGTCTTTCTTCGAGCAGGCGAAGATCGTCAACGCGACGATCAGCAAAGCAAGGGGTCTGATCAGAGAACGTTTCATCGGTTCGTGACTCCCACAGCGGTCTTGATGTCGCCGGCCGCGTACCAGACGCGGAGCTCGGAGAGATCGCGATTCAAAGTTTCTTCAGCAACAGCGCGGCGCGCATCGGCGAGCGATGCTTCGGACGTGGAGACATCGAGTGAGGTCGCTTCCTGCGCCCGATACAACTCGAACGACTGCGCGTACTCCGCTTCGGCGGCCGCGAGCTGATCGCGAGCGAGTCCGAGACTGGTCTCGGCCGTGTGCAGATCGACGAGCGCCTTGCGGACATCTTCGCGAGCGATGACTTTCGCGTTCTCCAAGCCGATCTTCGCTTCTTCCTCGCGCGCTTTCGCGCCGGCCACGCGTGCCTGCACTTCGCCGGACTGGAAGATCGGAACGGTGAACTGCAACGCGCCGAACGCGTAGCTGCTCGCGGGAAACGCCACCTTCTGATTGATCAAGCCGCCGTTGAATGTGACCGTCGGCAGCCAGAAGCCGCGCTGCTTCGCGACTTCGAGGTTCGCGATGCGGACGTTGTTCTGCGCGACGGTGACATCCGGCCGCCCTGATTGGGCGTGACTGATGAGCGTCGCCTCGTCGGGAATCGACGGAAGCGAACGCGACGGCGGAACGGCGTCGATGGGCGTATTGAGATCGAGCGCGGCGCGAAGATCACTCTCCGCGGTCGCGCGTCCCTGCTGCGCCGCGGCGAGCTGCCGCTGCGCCGCTTTGATCGCGGTCTCGGCGCGGAGCACGTCCACTTTCGTGACTTCGCCAGCCTGGAAGAATGCCTGCGACTGCTTGCGGCGATTCTCGGCGAGCTCGATGTTCTTCCGCTCGACGTCCATTCGCGCATCCGCGTTCACCATCGCCAGAAACGCCGACGACACCCTGAGCAGCGCCTGATCCTCGGTGAACTGCGTGCTCTCGCGCGCGATCTCGATTCCGATCTTCGCCTGCGAATACGCGCGAAGCTCACGGCGTCCCGCGTAGAGCGGCTGCTGCATCGTGATCTGGTAATTCCAGTTGTTCTGCGGAAGGATCGTGACCGTGTTGCTGCCGGTCCCGAACGTCTGCTGGATGCTGTTGCGCTGCAGAGTTCCGGTCGCCTGAATGTGCGGCATGACCTGCGAAAGCAGGTAGCTCCTGTTCTCCTCGGCGACAGTGATCTCCTGACGCGATTGCTCGACCTGGTTGTTGACGACGAGCGCGCGGCGCAGCGCCTCATCGAATGTCAGACGTGTACTGCCGCTGACGGCGTCCGCCGCCGAGGTCGGCGGCGGTACACACAGCAACGCGAGAAGTCCAACTCCTGTGATCGTTCGTTTCAACACTCGACTCCGTTAGGGGCGGATGCCGCCCATGATGACCTGCGTGAGGAACTCGACATCGTCCTGTTCCGAGGGCGACGTCTCTTCCATGACCCTCTGGACGACGATGGCGTTCGACCCTTCGACGATGAAGAGAGCCAGTCTGTGACTGTCAAAGCGGCGGATCTCGCCGCGATCCATCGCCGTCTCGAGGATTCCGGCGAGACGGCCGATGCTGGTGCGGTACTGCGGCTCACAAGTCCGCTTGTGCTGCCGCTGCTGCTGCGGGTCGCCTTCCGGCAGACGCAGTGAGATGTAGAGGCGGAAGAACTCGCGGTTCTCGCGGAAGAACTCGAGCTTGGCCGTCATCGCGGCGCGGAGCTTTTCCTCGAGTGACTTGTCGCCTTCCATCGCCTTCTCGACGCGCTCAATGAGCAGCGTGATCGCGGTCTCGAATGTCTTGGCGACGAGCTCGTCGCGGTCGCGGAAGTAGAGGTAGATCGTGCCCTTCGCGACACCGGCCTCCTCGGCGATCTCCTGCATCGTCGCAGCGTCTTTGCCTTTGCGGGCGATGACGCGCATCGCGGCATCCTGGATCGTCTGGATCCGGAACTCGTGGACGACTTCTTCTTTCGATTTAGCACCCATGGCGAAAATTCAGCTCACTGAACGTACGGTCAGTGAACAAGAATTTCCAGTCAGCGAGGTGGGCTGTTGCCGAGATGTAACTCTGGACGGGAGATTGGAGATTCGAGATGGGAGATTCGGGATTCGGAATCTCGAGTAGATGATCTCTTCCTTCGCGCCGTAGCTAATGCGAGGAGAAACTAACGATGGTTCGCAATCGCTTCGCAATCTGTTTCCTGGTCACAGCATTCGCACTCACGTTACAGGCGCGCGTGATCTCCTACGCGCCGTACACCGACCGCACCGCCTATCCGGCGCATCAGAGCCGCATGAACCGGCATTTCGCCTTGTTCGAGGCTGCGCCGTACTCCCAGTCGAACCCGCAGCCGCCGACGTTCGGCCAGCTCGTCGTGTACGACTTCGAAGGCATCGACGAGCCGCACGTCGTCTTTCCCGCTGACGGTTCCAGTGTCGTATTCACCACCGCGGCGTTGCGGGAGTCGGAAGTTGGAACGCTGCAGATCTTCGTGCAGGCGCAGAGGCCGGGACAGAGCCTCTTCGACTCGTGGCTGAGCGTGGACGGTGGCGCAACGTGGAAGAGCGTCGCGCTTCCTCCCACTTCGATCGCGCAACTGGCCACGACGGGGTCCGACAATGGAGGACCGTTCGCGTCGTACCGATACTCGCAGATCAGGGTCGGAAACGCGCAATATCCATTCGTCGTCGCCTTCGGCGAGGGGGTCTTTGCCGTAGGGGCTGACGCGAGCGCGAGGACGCTCTACGCGCAATCTTCGTCGAATCCTCCGCAGATCGCTCTGGCGGGCCGCAATGGTGACGGCACGCAGTTCCTGCTGCGTACGAATACGCAACTGGTCACGATCGACCTGAGCGGCGCGATGACTCCGGTGCTCACCGCCTTTTCCAGCCAGTTGCCGTCGTTCGAAGGCTTCATCGCCAGCGACGGAGCCGTCTACGTCGACGAACGATCGAACTACAACGCCGGCGGAACGCTCTGGTACGTTCACAACGGAGCGAAGAAAGCGCTCTTCCCGGTGCTGTGGACCGACGCCACCGCTCCATCGGCGTTCATGATCCCGACCGCGGACTACTCGGGGGCATGGATCATCACGCGCGGCGGCGGACATCCGACGGCGCTGTATCGCGATCTTCAGGGCGATTCCCAGAAGATGTTCGAAGACATCACCGCGCCCGATGTGGAAGCGCTGCACACCGGATCGTCGGGCGACAAGTTGCTGATCCAGGTGCACCGTCCCCGGCCTGTCGACGTGCGCATGTTCAGAGATCCAGCGCTCGCCGTGTGGCACGTGGGCCAACCCGCCCCGCGCGCCTACGACGAGCTGTTCCTCAACGAGGAGTGGAACAAGGGATTCGTTCACGTCGATGTCGAGAAGATCGAAGGCGGTGAGCCATTCGTCTTCGACTCCGGCACTTCGCTGTACGGCGGCGGCGGAGGCGGCATCATCGTCTCTCCTCCGCCCGCAGGCGGCGGTGGCGACGTCGTGCAGGAGTGGGGCGTCGTTCGCGCATCGCTCCGGCAGCAACTCGTATTTCCAGCCGTGGGCCGCACGCATGGCGCGTTCGGAAGCGACTGGGTGAGCGACGTCATCATCCAGAACCCGCTCGATGCTCCGCAACGCATCGACCTGAAGTTCGTTTCGAGCGGCGGCCTCTTCCCGGTCAAGGCCGTCAGCCTCACGTTGAACCCGCTCGAGATCCGCATGATCCACGACATCGTCGGATCGCTGCTCGAGATGGACGGCGTCATCGGCGCACTGTTCGTCACACCGGAGGCGGGAGTGACCGCGACCAGCCGCACATACTCGCGCTCCGGCAACGGCACGTTCGGCTTCGGCATGAACGCCGTGGATGTGTTCGCGGCGGCGGCCAGCCCGCGCTTCCCGGTCACGTTTGCCGGCGCATTCCCCGGCTCGAACTACAGGACGAACATGACGCTCACGGACACATCGGGCCGCGGCACCGAGGCGATCTTGACCGCCGACGGACCCCAGGGCGCGATGGGAGCGGACGGAATCTCGTTCAGCACGGCCGCCAACGGCCATGAGCAGATGAACTTCATCGGCACCTCTCTCGGCCTCATGCCGTATGAGACCGGAGCGCTGCGCGTGACGCCGACGCGCGGCAACGCGCTGACCGCCGTCTTCACCATCGACAACCGGACGAATGATTCCACCTACTTCGCACCCGATGTTCCGGCGTCGTTCACGCGGATGATTCCGGCGATCGGCCATCTCGACGGCGCGAACGGAGCAAAGTTCCGCAGCGACGTGTATCTCTTCAATCCGTCTGATCAGCCGCGCGCCGTGACGCTCGAAGCGAAATCATGGGAAATCGCGGAATCGCCGGCCTTTCTCACGCTCACACTCCTGCCGAACGAAGCCCGGGTGATCCGGGACGCGCTCGTCACGGCGTTCGGCAAGACCGGCATCGCGCGCCTGCGCTACACGTCGCAGACACCGGGCGGCTCCGGCGTCCGCGTCACTTCGCGTACGTACAACGTCGACAGCAACGGCGGGACCTACGGCTTTCTCATGCCGCCGCTCAACAACTTCCAGATCGCCGGTTCGGGCGACAGCCTGGAGATTCTCGGCGCCGTCGCCGATCCCGGCTATCGGACGAACATCGGACTGGTGGACATGACCGAATGGCCGACGAATCAGAACGCCACGGCCCGGGTGGAGATCCTCGACTCATCATCGAAAACCGTCGATTCGTTCAACGTCACCTTTCCGGTCGCCGGAGGCACCCAGCTCAACGACGTGTTCCGCGCGCGCGAGCTCAGCGTGTCAGGTCCGGTGCTGATCCGTATCACCCCGGCCAGCGGAATGATCGGTGCGTACGCGACGACGACCGACAACATCACGAACGACTCGAGCTACCTGGCGGCCAATCTGTCCGCGAAACAATGATCTAGTACAGCAGATATTTCGCGCGTCGCTCGGCGAAATCCGAAGCCCACAATGCGTGGATTTCGCCGAGCGACTTGCCAGCGCGAATCGCCTCGAGCGTCGGCGGATGTCGCAGCAGCCGCTGCATCTTGTCGAGCGGAAACTGCAAGGGATAGTCGCGCTCGAGAATCGTCGCCAGTGCAATCCCTACGTCGACGGCGCGCAGGGCTTTGCGGTCGGTGATCGTGAATCGCACACCACCGCACCACTCTCCTTTGTGAATGCTCGCGTCGGGCGTGAACCGGATCGGCGTGAACGCGATGCCAGGCAGCGCAAGGGCCGTCAGTTCGCGCGCAACACGATCACCGTCGATGTACGGCGCACCGACAACCTCGAACGGCGTCGCTGTCCCTCTCCCGACCGACACAGCGCTCTCCAGCAATCCAATCCCCGGATACAGCGCCGCCTCGGTCAGGCTGCGCATGTTCGGCGAGGTGTTGATCCACGGCAAACCGGCTTCGTCCTGCCACCAGTCGCGCTTCCAGCCCTTGACCTGCACGATCGTCAGATCGACGTCGAGATTCTTCTCGGCGCGATACATCTTCGCGAGCTCGCCGACCGTCATCCCGTGACGAATCGGTACCGTGTGATAGCCGACGAAGTCGGCCGGACCCTCGAGCACCGGCCCTTCGATGATCGTGCCGCCGATCGGATCGATCCGATCGAGCACGATGAACTTCACTTTCGATCCGCTCACCGCTTCCATCGCCAGCCCGAGCGTCGACTCGTACGTGTAGAAGCGCGTGCCGACGTCCTGGATGTC
>CAAGKR010125213.1_pt1 | contig 10296 bp, 5 predicted proteins | sample 2556971 | NCBI WGS metagenome assembly CAAGKR01 (sample SAMEA5207829, study PRJEB30636) | soil metagenome | biome: forest; feature: boreal; material: soil | place: USA | collected 2011-09 | depth 1 m
CTCCACCGGTTGTTGTTTGGGCAAAAGCGGGTGACACCGCCAGAAGCGAGGTTAAAAGAACTATTGATAACATGATTACCTTTTTCATACTCAACACCTCCTTTCGTACAAAAAAACTGCCCTTTCGGAGCAGTCATTTACAAGTTCAAATTAATTAAGAATATACTACGAAAATAATACGAATAAGTCAAGGGGAGAAAAATATTTTATAGAATTCTGTTTCCTGTTTTATAAATAATTTCAAACTCGTACAAGCGTAGTAGTTCCTTTATTCATATCTTAACGCATCCAAAGCGGATATTTTTGTCGCGCGTCTTGCCGGATAGATACCGGTTACCAGTCCGACAACAAGCGAAAGCAAGAGAATGACAATCGCAAATGACAATGGCACAGATGATACATCTACAATGCCAGCTCCTCGAATAATGGTAAAAAATGAGAGAATAACTCCCAGAAGTTTTCCAATAATAAATCCGACAACAATACCCAAAACACCTCCCGATACGGACATGATCATTGATTCGGTTAAAAATAACTCTTTTATTTCCTCCGATTTCATTCCCATTGTCTTCATCAGTCCGACTTCCCGTGTTCTTTCAAGAAGCGATATGGTTAGTGTATTTAACATGCCAAGTGATGCGACTGCCAAAGCAATAAAGCCGATCAATGCCAGAAGCGTTCTTAATAAAGAGAAAACACTGTTAATTTGTGCAACTGTATCCACCACGCTGGAGGTATTATACCCTTTTGCTTCGATTTCCCGCCGTGCCTTTTCCAAGTTATTGGCATCGTTTACAACCACTTTTACTTGCGAATAACTGGTGACACCAAGCGAACGAAGGTCGATAAACGGTACATAAAATTGCGGTGTCTGAGTGCCCGCAATTACCCCGACGATCTGATAACTTGCCGGTTCTGATTGGATTTTCTGGTTTGGATCAGGCAGCAAATCGCCGGTGACGACAAAGGAAACATTAAATGTTTTTCCGATTGCTTGTGATTGATTTATTCCTAACACCTTCAACATCGCTTGATTTACGACTGCCTGTTTTGCCGCCTTGGATGAAAGCGTCACGGTTTTAATTTCTGGTGTTTTTACTTGCGCGGATAAAGAAGCAATTGTCACAAATTCTAAAGAACCGTCATTATTTGTAATCGACTGATTATTAGACGTTGACACGCCAAGCACGGCTTGTTTCGAAACATCTGTACCAACAAGTGAGATATTCAGTTCTGAAAAATAGCCGGTTTGCTGTATTTGCGAGTTTGTGTTATCCCGCATTACCGTATATTGTCCCTCCTCGCAATCTCCCTGCGTTTGCGGATCACAGGTTTTTTGCTGCCAAATAAACACCGGCGCTTTAATCCAACGACCCAAAACTTTTCCGCCAATTGATTGTACTGATTGATTGCCAGCGGCAGGACCACCGTTAATGCCGCTATAATCATCTCCCCAAACTTCAGTACCAGCTTGTTGTCCGACCGAGCGTTTGGTAAAACCAATAATAGGTGCTGTAGTTGACGGACCGCTTCTCACCCGTATCCATTGGTTGGGCGTAATGGAGAACTGGACGTTTTCGATTTTATCGCCAACATTTTGACCCGATACCTGGGTCGATGCCCCTAAGACAACTTCATTTTTTGTCTCTGCCGGAAGTATAACCGCTAGTTTATTATTGTTAAATAAGGTTCCCTCAAATGGCTTAATATCCGATTCTTTCAGATAATCAGTCGTCACACCATAAACTGCCATATCCGAAACACTGCCGTTATAACTTACTTCTCCGACAACAGAGATTAACGGCAAAGCTTGTGTAACATTGGGAATATGCGTAAAATCCGAAAGGCTTTTATCATTCACTTTCACTTTGCTGCCAATTTGCGAGGACACATCTGCCTGTTTAAGCGCTTCTAAGCGAACAACGCGAGAAAGGACTACCTGCTGGAGACCATAGCCAATTGAAACAAAAAAGACAATGGTGGCAATCCCGATCGTAATTCCGCCAATTGTCACATAGGTGCGTGTTTTTTTCACTTGCATGTTACGAAGCGATAAACGGATTAATTCAATTTTCCGGATTGTCCCTGATTTTGGCGGATCAAGCTTATCAATACTGGCAAGAACAATCTTCAAACATTGTTGCTGTCTTTTACTACCCAGTGTTTTAGACAGTAGATTTTCAACTTTTGGACGAAGCAACGCCTGATGGGTAAAATATGCGCCTAAAAGAAGCATAAATGAGAGAATTTTCCAAACAAACGCAGTAGTACTTCGTACTTGTCGGCGAAGACTGGCAATATGAAATTGCCTCAGCATAGCTCCAATACGAATAATAATATGGAACAGTAGGTGAAACGGTGCAATAGGAAAGGTTATCCGTATTGGTTTTTGCTGTTTAGCTCGCAAGCGTCGACTGATCCTTGCGGCTTGCAGATCTTCCTGTCGATAAAAAGATTTTGGTTTATTCATATTATTTAGACGCCTCCGTTTTATTTGAATTACTATTATCAAACATCTTTCCATCTGTCACGCGTTTTAAGCCTTTGTCCCGTGGAAGCTTCCAGTTACCTTTCTGGTTAGATATTTTTATAATCTTGCCATCAAACATTTCAATAATCTGTTTTGCATACTTGGTATATTCCAAATCATGCGTAACCATAATAATGGTTTTTCCTTCCTTATTAACTCCTGCCAATAGCTCCATTAGCTCTTGACCTGAGGCAAAATCTAAATTACCGGTTGGTTCATCGGCAATAATCAGTTCAGGATTAGTAATCAAGGCTCGGGCAAGCGCCACTTTTTGCTGCTGACCGGAAGATAATTCAGTTGGAAAGTAATTTGCCCACTCTGTCATTTGCAACTTATCTAATAGATTGGTTGCACGTTCCACACCATCGCTACTTCCATCTCCTAATAAAAGCAGCGGAAATTCGACATTTTCCAATACCTTTAACGCCGAAATCCAATTTGGTTGCTGATAAACCATTCCAATCGCTTTTTTACGAAAATCAGACATTGCGTCCTCAGATAAACTGTTATATAGATGCGTTCCTAAGACATTAATCTCGCCTTTGGTTGGCACCTCCAATCCTAAAAGCGTATGTAAAAGTGTTGATTTGCCACAACCAGAAGGGCCGAAAATAACGGTAAAATCACCTTTGTTGACCGTAAAAGAAATATCTCTTAATATTTCTACCTGTTGAGTCCCCACCGAAAATGATTTTGACAGATGTTGTACGTCTATTACTGTTTGTTCCATAATATTATTGTCCTCCTGAATTACCCAATAATCCAAACGCTTGTTCGAGAATGGTAATAACCAGATTAAGCGCGTTGTCGGTTGCTTTTGGCGTAATTGTCACCGTATCAATTGATTCTCCTGTATTTCCGGCTTTATCAACCGATAATGCGCGCAAATGATAAACTTTAGATGGCGTTAAATTACTGATGATGACTAAGTGATTAAAGGTATAATTGCCGTTCTGTTGTGTCTTTTGCTGATAAGAAGTGCCGGTTCCTTCGCCAAACTCAACCTGACTGGTTGCCAATTTATCCGTATCCCAGCTAACCACCATTTGCGCGGTTTGTACTTCTCCGCTGGCGCCAACCGGCGGAATATTTTCTCCCTGAATTTGCAAATTGCTCACTCCCGGTGGTCTGGTATCCGTAGCCGTTGTAAACGTCTGTATGTCAGAATCCGCTTCGTTGCCGACCTTATCCCTTCCTTTGACAATCAAATTGTAGGTTGTTTTGGCGTCCAGTCCCGCAACAATCATTTGGTGCGCTCCGCTGGTTAAAGCAACATTGACGAGATCTTGTGCTGCTTTAATATCATCAATTGGATAATAGGTCACAATGCTGGATACCGCCGTATTGGTGTACCAACTGACCAGTACGGTTGGCTGGGCAGTGTTTGCAACTTGGGCAAAGCGGATAGTTGTAATCCTTGGTCTTGGTAACGTCACTAAATCAGTATAGTCATCACTATCGTAAGTATCCCCATCACTGGTCATCACAATACGATAATGATACTGTGTTCCGTCAGTTAAGTTTGTTAAGGGTACAGAATAAGTGGTTGTACTGGTACTGGTATTAATTGTCACACTGCCTCCGTAGCTGGTAGTTGGCCCATATTGGACAGTTGCCGATGAGGCATTGCTAATCGTAAAGTTTACATAAGCATTATACAAAGAAACACTGGTTGCTTTAACACTACTGACGCTGGGTGGCGAATTAGTGGCAAAAGTGTTTTCGTCGCTGGTTCCCGTATTACCGTCGCTATCGGTCCACAGCGCTTTATAATAATAGGTTGTGCCGGGCGTTAAACCAGTGATCGTCACCGAATGTGAGGTTACTTGATCAACAACCGATGGCTGTGTCGTATAGTAATTACCGCTACTTGTTCCATACTCAATTTTTGAATCAGAATTTCGATCAGTACTAAAGGTAATCACGGTTTGTTTGGTGGTGGTCGATCCGGCGCTTGGGCCTGATTGTAAACTTGGAGCAGAAGTATATCGACCGGTTGGAGTAATCGAAACTGCATTGGTTTGGGAAGACTGTGCATTGGCACCGTCTTGGGTAACGACGTAATAGTAATACAGGGTTGAAGATGGTGTGTTATTCACATACGATAATCCGCTGGTTGATCCGACCTTACTAAAGGTACTGTTATCAGTTGAACGGTAAACCATATATGTTAAATTTCCTGCTCCTTGATAAGCGGGCGCTGTCCAAGTGAGAGTAATATTCCACTGGGATTGTGATTTAATCGAAGAGTCGGAAGCAACCAGATTTTGCACCGGATCAGGATTGGTGGAATTTAAAGTAAAAGTTCCCGAAATATAATTACTTGGAGAATAGTTGGGAGTTGAAGCGTTATCAACAGCAACCACATAAACGGTATTTGTCCCCTTATTAACCCCCGGCAGTGCCGCCGCCGCAACCGTCCTAGTAGTTCCGTTATCAATATATGTTCCGGCATTTCCTTGTAAAGTCGCAAGCGTTGAAGGAGGAGAAGTATTCACCATGTAATAATAGTGTGTAACTGATTTTCCGCTGGTCGCAGTAGCTGCGGGCCAGGAGAGGGCAAACAAATTTGCTGTAGATGAAGACGGTGTGATGGTTACATTATCACTTCCGCCAAAGGATGGAGCCGCGCCACCGTAGCTAATATTGCCGGTACGATAGGTTGAGGAAGCGGATATATTACAGGCAGTATCAACGGTTCGAAAATAAACTACATTTGCTCCCGAAACAATACTTGCCCCGTCTTGCGCTTGCGTTAGTTGATACGAATTGGTTACGGCAGGAATAACAGACATGTTACAGGTTGAATCGGTAGTAGTTCCAAGCCATGTGCCCGAGGTAGAATTAATTTGGTATTGATAACCCAACACGCCTGAATTGACATCAGAAGCCGCCGCACCGCCCGATACCGGCCAGGAAAAACTCATGTCCGCCACATTGGAAAAATTACCGCTGGCAGGAGAGATATATGTAACGTTTGTCGGAGTAGTAGCGTCAAAGCGAAATTGAAATTGCGCTGCCGAACCGGTATAGATATTTCCCGAGTTATCTATGGCTTTAATGTTTAGATAATACGAGCTGTTTGATGTAGTCAGCCAAGGACTTCCCTGATATGTTAAAGTGGCAAAATCTATGCTGGTTGAGGAGACGATAAATTGACAGGTCGTACCGGTGGTTGACAAAGGACTGGTACCAAGTAGTCCTTTGCTGGTAGCCGGATCACCGGAAGAATCGGTACCAAGATACAAACAGTAACCTTTAAGACCGGTGCCTCCCGTATTATCCGCTCCCGCCGTCCAGGAAAAGTATGGAGCGCTGCTGTTATCCCAGCCGTTAGATGCTACAGTTAGGCCGCCGCTTGACAGTGTTTGCATCAAAAGACTGCTGGCATTAACCGTGGGAGGCGTTGTATCCGTAGTCAGGCCAATGGCAATACTGGAAATAACTGGCGTATCGGTGCCGCCAAACAGCATGATGGCTTTAACGGCGATTTTATGATTAGTGGTTGGAAAAGCTTGCATGGCAGCTTGTGTCAGTTGTGCCGCCGTATTTACTGTCGTTGTATTATCGGTTGCTGTCGCCCAAGCAGAGCCTGTATAGTATTGCCAGTTGTTTCCGCTGTCACAACTTGAGCCATCGGTTGGGCAAAGTTGATAAACAACACTGGCATTGCCCGATGCGGTAACGGTTGGCGTAAAAGAATCCCAGGTATGGACTGAAGCGTTGGAATAGGCCGTAGTGGTCATCACAGAATAGGTGCCTGACTTTGAAAGCGTAAAATCATCGGCTTTAATTGTTTTTCCCGACTTTACCAATAAACCATATTCACGACCGGCATTTGCACCCGTAAGTGTTCCTGATAATTTCCACCAACCCGATCCGGCATCGGTGTAAGTTGTTGTAATAGTTTGGCCGTTATAATATAGCTGGGCAATTGACGATGAAACGGTTCCACCGACATTGCCCGTAGTTTGGTCGTAAACATAGACGGAGAAATCATAAGTAGAAGTATCCCCAACATTTACCGATTGAACAAATTTTCCATCGGTTAAGGCGCCTGTATTTACGACGACCGCGCCTCCGGCGCGGCCACCCGATGAATTAGATTGAGAGATTGCTACAGGACCACTGGCGCAGCGAAAGCCAAGACTAACATTACTCGCAGTCGTCGGCGCATAAAGCAGAATCTGTGCAAACGGACCGGCATCGCTGCCACTAACCCAAACCCCGCCGCGTAGAAAGCCGAAGGGACCGCCCGTATTAAGCCCTTCATAATACTGGCCCACACCTTGAGTAGAGTTATAGGTGTTAACCGACGGGCGGAGAAGATCATAACTTAAGGTTCCATAATTTGAAACTGTTGTCCACTCTACCCATGCTCCGGTATTGCCTACCGGCTTATCCGCCCCCTGGATCGTATTATTGGTCCAATTATAAACGTTTCCGCCAATATCCCAGACTACCGCTCCATTACTAAGAGCGAGTGTTCGTTTTTGTGATCCCGTACCTCCGCAAGTGTTAGAACCATTTGTTGTTGTTCCATAGCAAGCTTGTGAATCATCAGTACTGGCTACAATAGCAGAATTGGCGTCACCACCCTTACTCACTTCATTGTTGTTATCATTATGGCCACTTGCAAGGATTTTACCGGCCGTGCCCGGAGCATTGCCGCAACTGGTACCATTACTGCTACACCAGTTGCTATTTTGCAATTCAGCATTCCTGGCAATAACCATCCATTCGTTGTTGGTAATAAGGTGAGAAGCAGCGCCACCGACTGTAACACCTGAACAATAAGTGGCAGAGTCTGTCTGATTGATATAGGCAATGGGAAAGCCGTTTGCAGTCGAGACGACTTGTTTGGAGCCGGTACAACTGCACCCAGTTCCATTATTTCGATATGTGCCATATTGATCGCCTGTTCCATCGACATTTAATGAACCGTTACAGACATTACCTGAGGCTGTAACATCTCCTAACCCATCGCTATTGATATCGCATTTAGCATCATACTTCATGGCTAAAAAGTCTGTTGTTGAATAAGTAGAATTTCCCGGAATTACAGCCCAACCAGTCGGAGTAGTTGAACCATTCACTCCCGTCAATGTCCAGGATGAATTATCAGAGGTAAAAGAAGGGTTAGTAAGTTTATTCACTCCTGTTATGGGATGAGTACCTGTATTATCTATAGTTACCAGGGTATTATCATAGGTGTATTGCGAAGCGTTGGCGGTATTAAATGTCCAGGTTTGCGTCGTATCGTTGAAAGCAAAAATCTTGGGAAGTAAGTATGAGTTGGTTAAATAACCAAGACTGAAAATTATTCCGACAATAAAGGCGGTAAACAAAGCAAGATTAAACTGCCATTTGGCAATGGTGATTTTTCTGGTAAAGAAACTATGAACTACTTTACCTAGCACTCTTTTAATATGTATGCCTAAATTACCCATCATGCTGGAAGCTAATAATAAATCCAATACTCCTTAGTTTAAATAATATCTCAAAAAATCCCTAAATACAATAAGAATATATATTTACGTAAAGAAATAAAAAAAATTAAGTTGTAGTTTCTCCAAACATCTTTTGCCTAAGACCATATGTATTAGCTTGTTTTAAATGCCCTTCTTGAGACTTTCGTGAATTATAAAATTGTTTTTTAGTTATAAAGCCCTGCTTAAATTGCTTTTCTCTCTTATGAAACTTTCTTTGCATTCTTATTAAAGTAGAGCCCCTAATCAATGCGTGATCCTTAAAAATTCTGTATCCTATAAACGGCACGCCGTCTTTAATATTTTTCATCATAAGTTTTTTAGGATGAAGTTTAAGTTTTAGCTTTTGTTCTAAAAATTCACTAATTTTATCCTTATCCTCCTTTAAACGATTTTTATCCGAGCTAATTATTAAAAAATCATCCATATATCGGGCATACCAGCGTTCTCTAAGTACCTCTTTGACGAAATGATCAAGTTCATTAAGATAGATATTGGCAAAAAGCTGACTGGTTAAGTTTCCAATCGGCAACCCCCGTCTTTTTATTACTGAAACGGTTTCGTTTGGATCCAGCAAAATTTCTTTAAGCTTCTCTTCGAAATCAAGCTCCAGTTGGGAAAAATCCGAAGAAGAAAGCTTGTTGCATTTTAAATCCTGATATCTTTGATGTGTGGTAATAATCTTGGTTATTACAGCCATTGTCCTTTTACACCTAATTGTCTTTTTGACAATTCCAATAAGAATATCCCAATCAATAGTTTTGAAAAATTTTTCAATATCACATTGCAGTACGTAAATGTCTTTTTCTTTACCGTAGACTGAGTCCGCAGACTTTAAAAACTTTTTTACTCTTTTTAGCCCCAAGCCTGTTCCCTTATGTTTACGGCAAGCATAAGAATCAAATATAAACTTCTTTTCAAATACGGATTCTATAATATTGACTAATGCATGATGAACAACTCTGTCACGAAAATTAGGAGCAGCAACATTTCTTGTTTTAGGATCTGTGACTATAAAATGGCTATATGGCAGAGGAACATATTCTTCAAATAATAGTTCTTGCCTTAGTTCTAAGAGATTTTCTTCGAGAAAAAAGTTAAAATGACAAACCTTACTTTGGTACCTTTTCCCCCTACGGGCTTGTGAATATGAACATAATAGATTTTCAAAACTGCAAATTTTATTAAACATAACTAATTGCACACGATAAACAGGTCTGCATAGAAGGCCCAATTCCTCCGCAGCTTACTTAAAATAAGTAAGGTACGGAGGCAAGGGCACATTATGTTCGTCCAATAAAGGACGGGAAAGAATTCTGTGGTCACTTTAACACCGGAGAGATATCCGTAAATATCCATCAACTTGTCAGGCGCATGATCACTGGCGCAGCGAAAGCCAATATTATTATTCGCATTCGTCGGCGCATTATTCAGATTCTGTGCAAACGGACCGGCATTGCTGCCATTATTCCAATTCCCGCCGCGTAGAAAGCCGAGCTAACTTTATTAAATTCTTCCCCCAAGCTTATTATGACATTAATTTGCTTTCATCCACCCGTTTAACATTTTTCCAATCTCATTTAACTTTTCCGCGGCCAAAGAATATTGCTTAATACTTATGAAACGCAGGTCTTTTGACATTCTGACGAGAATTCGCAGGCAATCAAGATAGTCCGAAATGTTTTGTTGTAAATTTTTTCTCTCTTTCCCTCTCTTTTTATTCGCCTTAACAACAAGCATCAGTAGAAATATACAATGTTCTTCGATTTGTCTTCCCAAAACCGGCCTGTGGCTTTTGGGCATTCGATTAACTAATGGATACATATAGAGAACAAAATCATATAGTTTTTGGAAGATGATTAACTGATCTATCATAAATTAATTATATGTCTTTATTGTTTGAATATTGTTAATTACATATCATTCATGTTTCGTGTCTAAATTTTTTATTTTAACTTCTTTTCATCAAGTTATTTATTCTTCATTTTCTTTCAAGATATAATAAGTCAAATTACCCAAAAATGTAATATCTCAATTTCTTTTATAAACGCAGTGAATTACTGGGTTTTCTTAGGGGTCTTGCCCCTCTTTTGACAAGGGTTTCCGGCTATCGCCTCCAATAAACTTCGTTTCACTCGCCCTTGCAAAATCACCCCGCTTATTTAATTCATTTATTAGGAAGCAGGCAGGCTGCTTCCTAGAAATAAATATTTTCTAAGAAGAACTACGAGGGGAGGTGATAATAATGCAATTACTGACAAAAGAAATAACAACAAA
>CAAGKR010095857.1_pt1 | contig 10295 bp, 10 predicted proteins | sample 2556971 | NCBI WGS metagenome assembly CAAGKR01 (sample SAMEA5207829, study PRJEB30636) | soil metagenome | biome: forest; feature: boreal; material: soil | place: USA | collected 2011-09 | depth 1 m
AAAGCCCCTGTCGATTCGCCTACTTCAATCATTTCAACCGAAAGATCAGGGAACATCTTCTGATCTTCCAGACTCTTCGCCAGCGGCTGTCCTTCCCGCACCCGGATCGCCGCATCGGAAACACCATTCAAGATGCGGCGGCTGCTCATGGACGCACCTGCCGTTTCGAGCGACGGAACCAGCGGCATACCCCCGCTAAGCAATGTGGAAAGCATTCGGGAAAAGTTCGCCACTTGATATTTCAACCATATATCGCCCAGCAAAGGCAGCGCCAGTAGCGTCCGGTCAATGCGGTCCGCCCCATGATCGGTTCTCTTCCATCGCCAAAATCCTACAATCAGGGCGATCACAACCACCGCCAGGACCGGGCCGTACTGCTGAGAGTGATTTCCCAAGGCGAGCATGAAAACCGTCACCGCGGGGAGCTGCGCATGCATGTCCTCATAGAGCTTGGCAAACTGAGGGACCACATACGTCACCAGGAATATGAGCATGAAGAAAACGACGGTGACCAACAGTACGGGATACACCAGAGATACGATTAGTTTTTTCTTAAATGTCAGGGACATTCGCTGCATGGCGATATAGCGGGCCAATACCTCTTCCATGTTGCCGCTCTTCTCACCGGCCAATAGCGTGCTCGTGTAGATTTTTGGAAACGCGCCCTGCGCGGCAAAGGCATCGGAGAGTAATTCACCGCTCTTTACCCGGTCACGAACGTTCTGTAAAAGGCTGTGCAGGTAAACGTCTTTCTGACGCCGAATCAGCAGATCGAGCGAGCTTAGTACTGGTAGTCCGGCCTTGATTAAAGTCAAGAATTGCTGATTAAAAACCACAAATGACGATTGCTTGACCTTTGCGCCCCGTCGAAACTGGAAATTTCCCGACGAAAGCATTCCCCGAGGCTTAACCCAATAAACCAGGAACCCCTGCTGGACGAACCGGTCCCGGACCTCGGCTTCGGAGTAGCCGCTCTCCACCTGCTGGACCAGGCGACCCCGCTCATCGGCGACTTTTATGAGAAATTCAGCCATAAACCGTTGGAGGAATATCCCCGCTCAAGTCTAGCATCCCAAATCACAGTTACCGGTAGCTGAAGCGAGTGGGTTGGTACCAGAGTAATGCTGTTCTAAGATTCTGTTTTCCACACGTAAAAGACTGAAATTAAAAGCGATTTACGAGCTTCCTCCGGCGTTAGATGCCGCTCACTGGGCAAAGTCACCCTCAATGATTTCGACCCCTGGGGGAGGGATAAAACGAAACTGCTGTTCGGGAAGCTGAACATTTTCCTTTTGATCGCTGAACCTGTATTCCGTTACGGATCCGTCCGTTCCATCGAGTAGAATCCGGGATATTTCATTATCAGCTGTTATCTCCAATATCACTTCGCTCATCCGGTCTTCCATGCGCGCCGGCGCGCCCCGCAGCACGGTATTGCCAGCCCCTATAGGCTTCATATCGGAGGCAACCGATAATCCATTTAGTTCCTTATCTAATCTGCTCTTCCCTAAAAGAGAAGCTATAGGGGAGCGGAGATCGTCCAGTTGGCGCAGGGAAATCCTTCTGGCCTGCTTCTCTCCGGGGATGAAAAACCATGCTTGTTTTCCATCGCTCAAAAACAGCTTCTCCCTCGGAGAACGGTACTCCCACCGCATCTTGCCGGGTTTTTTTAACCACAGGGTCCCTGATTCGGTACGCTCCGCCCCGGCACCCGTATATATCTCGACAAAATCAGCTTTCAGGGTGCGCAAATGGTTGTATCGGCTGTCAACGGCTGCGGCAATTGCGGCCACATCTCCCGGGGGAGACGCAGTCAAACTCGGCACCAACAACAGGCAAGTCAGGGCAGCTTTGAGTATCAGTTTGAGATGGCCGAAGATCGTGCGTCCGGGAGTTGGTTTGCTTGTGTGTCGGATCATTCAATCAGTTCTTCCGCTGGACCAGAAATCGCGCCAGAGAGTTCAAGGTTTCCGCCCTGGCCCCAAAGTCATTGAGGGTTGCCATTGCCGATTCAACGAGCGCGTCTGCCCGTGCCAGCGACTCATCCACTCCAAACAGGGCAGGATACGTTGCCTTCTCAGCCTCGGAGTCTTTGCCCGCGGTTTTGCCCAGTTGCTCGGAGGTCTGAGTCACGTCAAGCACATCATCGACGATCTGAAATGCCAGACCGATGGATTGCCCAAACTCACTCAGATTCGCGACTTCCGCGTCATTCGCCCCTCCGTATAGGCCTCCGCTAACGATGCTGGCGGTGATCAGGGCGGCCGTCTTGGCACGATGAATATATTCAACCGTCTCCAAGTCAGGCTTATTGTGTTCAGCCTCCAGATCGACCACCTGGCCTCCGATCATGCCGTTGATGGTGCCCGTACCGCGGGCGATCTCTTCGATGATGCGAACTCGGGAATCGGCGGAGCACCGGAGGCGGGCCAGCACTTCGTAGGCTTGAGTCTGGAGAGCGTCTCCAGCAAGAATGGCAATCGCCTCGCCGTAAACCTTGTGACAGGTTGGCCGCCCCCGGCGCAGATCGTCATTATCAAGCGCGGGAAGATCGTCGTGAATCAACGAGTAAGTATGGAGCATCTCGAGCGACGCTCCCAGTTCTTCGATTCCCGACGGAAGCGAACCCGCAACCATGCGCCCGGCTTCCATGCACAGGATCGGCCGCAATCTCTTCCCGCCTGCAAACACACTATGCCGCATCGCCTGGTGAATCGAAGCGGGACGCATGATCGCAGAAGGCAGCAACCGCTCTAATGCCGCATCCACAATTTTCCTGCCCTTCTCCAGAGTCTCCTCCAGCATGACGGTGAGTATAGCAAGCACCAAAACGCTGCGTAGAGGCAGCCGGACACTGCGGGCTCAAATCGCGTCCAAGGCACTATTCGGGAACTATTTCTTTGAATCGAGGAAAGCGGAGTTACGAGAGAACAGCAGTTGAGCCGCGATACCGCAAGCGAGCGCAGTTAGAAGCGCGGCAAGAAATGGGTGAGCAGGCCACATTATTTTGCCTAAGCCGAATTGCCAGAGAACGACGGATGCGACGGTGGAGATCACAAACGTTATAAGGAATGTTTTCACGACTTTATCCAGTTTGAGATACGGCGCAACATAGCAGAAAGTTCCATACATTTTACATCTGTCAAGGGATGACAACGCGAAGAAAATCGGACTAAATCCCGGATCCGAAGGACCGATTCACGGCGAGACAGCCGGGAACGGCTGCACTTACATGGACCTGGAAGAAGAGACGCAGCTACATTGCGTGCGACGAGCTTGCCATAGCCGCACGGGCAATCCCTTTTGTGTCGGAAGATGGACAGCAGTCAGCGGCGCCGGCATTCAAAGTGGCTGCCCACATTTGCTCGTCGGCAATACGGTGGTTGCACACGATCGAAACCTCCGGAAACTCGCGTGACAGGTGCTCCACATCTGACAGAGACGACAACTCCAAATCGAGGATCACCGCCCCCGCGTGGTTGCTGACGATGCTACGGCGCAGCTCCTCCGAAGAGCGCGCAAGATGGACATGACGGGCCGAAGTAGTCAACGAAGCGATCAGATTTTGAGATATCCCGGAATCACCCTGGAGTAGCACAACGTCGAGAGGCTGCATACTTCCCTCTTCTTTCACCATCGGGCGATGGCGCTTGGTGTGACAACTTCACCGCGCGAACTTGGCACACGTTAAAACTCGCGTCTATTTTCGAAAAGACGCCTTATCGGTCAGAGGATCGAATGGCTCAGCCTGCAACTTTCCGTTCTGTTTTAAGAGAATCTCCACTTTGCCTTCGGCCTCTTCGAGTTCCTTACGGCAGCTCGCCGAAAGCTGCATCCCTTCCTCGAAAAGCGTCAACGAGGTCTCGAGCGGCACCTCGCCCTTCTCGAGTTCCTGCACAACTTTTTCCAGACGCTGGAGACAATCTTCAAACTTTGCCAATCGAAACTCCATTCATATTCTACTGCCGGGAGGCAGTGCGGTATCGGGTAAAAACTGTAGGGCGTACCAGATTGGGTTCCGCTATTTCATTATATTCCGGCGGCGGATTGGGAAGTCCCTCCCAGGGCCTCCAGTACATCCACCGCCGACGAATATTTTCCCTGGGGCGCGCTGATTTGAGCGCCTTGCACCATTCCCCGGACGGCCACCAGCATCTCCCGGGCGATGAGTATGCCCTCTTCTCTGGCAGCTTCAGGGCTTCCCGCACGGCTCATCCGGTGCAATATGTCGTCGGGCACCGATACTCGCAGCTCGTTCTTCATGAATTCGGCGTTGCGCGCGCTCACCAAAGGCCAAATGCCTGCTACCACCGGAATCCGGCAGTGCTCAATCCGGCGGAGGAATTCTTCGAGCAGGCTAAGGTCAAACACCGGTTGGGTGACCGCGAACTCCGCCCCGGCTTGGACTTTATACTCGAAACGCCGTACCTCTTCGTCCAGATTGGAAACTCCAGGATTTGCTCCGACGCCGATCACGAATGACGTGCCTGCTCCGATTGCGTTGCCGCCAATATCGAGTCCCCGATTCAAATTGTGAACAATGTTCACCAGGCCAATCGCGTCCACATCAAACACTGCCGTCGCATCGGGATAACTGCCCATCTTCGGCGGGTCCCCGGTGATGCAAATCAAGTTGCGCAAGCCGGTTGCCGCGGCTCCCAGCAGATCCGACTGAATGCACAATACATTTCGATCTCGGCACGTATAGTGCAGAATTGTTTCGATGCCCACCTCTTGCTGAACAAGCAGTGAAAGCGCCTGATTGCTCATCCTCGCCGAAGCGCGAGGACTATCCGGAATATTGATTCCATCGACCCCCACCGATTTGAGGAAACGCGAGCCTTCAACCTCTTTACGAATGTCCGTGCCCTTGGGAGGGACGATCTCGACCATGGTCACAAATTCGCCCGAGGCAAGTTTCGCTCCGATGCGAGATCGCTGCTCGATCGGGACAGCGGGAAATGCAACCGCCGCCGCACCCTCTTTCGTCTTGGCTCTCACCGTCCTCGCACGAGCTTCGCTGGCACGCAACGCCGACTTCATCACCCGTATATGCTCAGGAGTGCTTCCGCAACAGCCGCCAATCAGCCGCACTCCCGCAGCAACGAATTTTCGGGCATAGCTCGCCATATACTCGGGCGAGCACAGATAGATATTCCGACCCTCCACGGAACGAGGCACGCCCGCATTGGGCTGCGCCGCAAGCGGCAGCGAGGTCGCGGCCCGCACCCGCTCCATGGCTTCAAGCATCGCCACCGGACCCACGCTGCAATTGCAGCCGATCACGTCAGCGCCCCACTCTTCCAAACGAGGCGCAAATGTCTCCGGAGTCGATCCATCCAGGCAGTTGGAGTCTTCATCTACCGTGACCTGGGCCACCACCGGAATCTTCGGGTCCACATCGCGCGCAGCCAGAATCGCTTGATGAAGTTCTTCCACGTATCCAAAAGTCTCCATCATCAGGATGTTCACGCCGCCTTCGACCAGAGCTTCGATTTGCTCGCGAAAAGCGGCTCGCGCCTCGGCGAAGGACGTCTTGCCCAGCGGCTCAATGCGAATCCCCAACGGTCCAACCGACCCCGCCACCCATACGTCGAAACTCTTTGCCGCCTCTCGCGCCAGATGCGCTCCCGCCAAATTAATTTCTCGAACTTTGTTCGCCATGCCGTGCCGCTCCAGGCGAAACGAGTTCCCTCCAAATGTATTTGTTTCTATGATTTCAGCGCCTGCCTGCAAATATTCGTGATGGATTCCTCGAATTAAATCGGGCTGCGAAAGATTTAACTCGTCGTAGCAGCGGTTGATGAAAACCCCTTTGGAGTAAAGAAGCGTTCCCATCGCGCCATCGCATAACACCGGCGACTTCTTCAACCGCTCCAGTAAATCGGCAGCCATATTATTCAGAATACAAGATGCTTAGGGGCTTTGCACAGGACGTGAAGCTTTGGATTCCGCCTCGAATAGCTCTGCTATAATCCGCTTCTCTGCATCCAACTCACTATTGCTCATACCTTTCGGAGTTTCCGGGTTGAAAAACAAAATCAGCCGTCTATTTTTTTTAATGGGATGCACGGGTCTGCTGTCGTGTGGGTCCAGCACTCCCGCCAGCACCAAGCACGTTCCCAGTGGCATTAAATTTCGCGCACTGATTTCCAACCCGCTGTCGGCCAGTTCCACCGGCACTATTGCCCCGGCGCTCAATATTGTTGATGCGTCCCTGGACCTGATATCCGCGTTTACCATAGATTTGTCGGTCTCCATCCCGAACGCAGGAATGATGGTGCTGGCGCCCAGCAAGGCTTTCACGCTGGTACAAAGCCCCACGAGCGATTCCATAGTGATCGTTGGTAACACTGCGGAAGCGGCTCAGTCCACCGTGAATTTGCCCGGCACAGCTCAAAGCATGTTCGTATGGATCGACAATGCAACCGCGTATGCCGCGATTCCTAACGCGACGGCGTCAACCGGCCAGGGGCCGTCTCCCGGCGTGGTGGTCGCAATCGATCTGGCAAATTCGGCGGTCTCAGCGACAATTCCCGTTGCGGGCGCTCAGTACATTGTCGACAGCCATAATGGCAGCAAGATTCTGGTCTTTGGCAGCAATCCCCAAGCTGTAACCATTATTTCTCCAAGTCAGATTGGAACCCCTGCCGATCCCCGCACCGTTGTATTGAGCCCATCTTTTGATCATCCGATCCTGGGCATTTTCAACAGTGACGACACAACGGCTTACATCCTGAACTGTGGACCCGAGTGCGGAGGCGTCGCGGCAAGCGTGGCAGTGCTTGATATGACCCAAAGCCCGCCCCAGGTTACCGCGACAATTGCCGTTCCCGCCGCAACATATGGTCTCTTGAACGGTTCGACGCTTTATGTTGCGGGCACGTCGCCTGCCGGCGGAGCGCTGACCGTGATTAGCGTAAGCTCCAACACAGTTCTGAACACCAGTCCAATCGCGATTTCCAACGGATATCACAATCGAATGGCGATTAGCACAAATGGCGAACTATTTATCGGCGCCCGAACCTGCACCACCGGATGCCTGTCAATCTTTAGCCCCACAAATTCCTCAGTTGTCGTTCCATCAGTAAGTGGAGATGTGACCGGAATCCAGTCCATCACAGGCCGCAACGTGGTCTATGTCTGCCAGGCGGGTGCGTTGAACATCTACGACACCACAACAAACGCCCTGCAAAAAACCCAGGTAGACATCGTCGGACAGGCCGTGGATGTTGAGCTTGTCGATTCGCCTTAGCTCCGGTTGACGCTAGTTGGAGGGCTCTCTAGCCTTGCGAACCGGCATCAGTCCCTTGGTTCGCGCAAGTGCTCCCACAACGTACTCTCACCATGATTTCCCGTCAATTACGTTCTTGGTCGGCATTTCTGATCCGGCGACGGCTACACTAATCAGGTCGCTTCTTAGGCATCCTAACTCTTGAGTTTCAGAGCGAAAGAGAGATATGCATGTCCGCTAGCTGCTTGAGTTGCGGGGCTGAGGTAGAGAATGTAAATTCGCCGTGCCCGGAATGCGGAGAAAGCAGTCCCTCGGCAATCTCCCTACTGACGGCGCCGGAGAGATTCGCCGCGGCATTTGCTTACTTCGCTTTGATTCCCGCCGTAATTTTTCTGCTTCTTGCGCGTTTCAAGGCAAACCACTTTGTCAGATTCCATTCTTTCCAGTCTATTTTTCTCGCGGTCGGCATCGGATTGTTGGCTGCGGCACTCCGGCTCCTTTTTCTGGTTTCGTTCATTCCCTTTCTTTCTGCAGCACTCATCGCTGCCATTGCTTGTTTAGGCTGCTTTGTACTATGGATCGTACTGTTGGTGAAAGCCTTTCAAGGCAGGACATTTAAGCTTCCATGGATCGGTGATTTGGCGGAAAAACAGGCAAAAGGCTAGGCCGCTATGCGCGAAATTCAAGAATCATGTTCCATTCCCATTCCTGGCGTACCCTCCCCCACGACGAATCTAGACTCCTATTTGCTTTTCGTTCTTCACGGATTTCAGGTAGTCTGCATATTTGGATTTTGAGGCACTGAGGGACGCAGTTTGAAAGTTAAAGTTTTCTACCACGACAAGTGCTTTGACGGAGCCTCATCCGCCGCTCTGTTCTCGCGTTTCTATCGCGAGCGCATTCGCAATGACGCCGAATTCGTCTTTTCCGGGCTGCTGCATCGCGCCGGGGCGCTTTTCGATCACGTCAGTTTCGACGGCGACGAAAATGTGATTGTGGACTTTAAATATTCCAGTTCGCCAAAGATTACGTGGTGGTTCGATCACCACCAAAGTGCGTTCCTCACTCCGGCCGATGCGGCGCACTTCGAGCACGATCAAAGCAATCGCAAGTTTTACGACCCCGATTTCAAATCCTGCACCAGCTTTATCGCCATGATTGGCCAGCAGCGTTTCGGGTTCGACCCGGCATCCATTGCTGAACTGGTTCATTGGACTGACATCATTGATGGCGCGATGTATCCTGACGCGTTGACCGCCGTCGAAATGAAGGCTCCCGCCATGAAACTCACCATGGCCATCGAGTCCTCGCAAGATCCCGATTTTATTCCCCGGCTTATCCCACTGCTGGCCAGCAAGCCGCTCGCCGAAGTTCTGAAGGAGCCTTTCGTCGCGACGGTGCTCCCTCCCCTCTTGAGCCGCCATCAGCAATCGATCGCGATCCTCAAGCAGCGCATAGAGTTCAAGGATGGAACGCTTTTCTTTGACGTTACCGATCTGGACCTCGAGGGCTATAACAAGTTCGTCCCGTATTATTTGTGCCCGGAATCCATCTATAGTGTCGGTTTGAGCAAGAGTAGTTTTAGGGTCAAGGTTTCAGTCGGATCCAATCCCTGGGGGCCTGCCGAGCCCACCGTCAATCTCGCGAAAATATGCGAACGCTACGGCGGAGGAGGTCACGCCCGCGTGGGCGCGATTTCCTTCGACATCGGCCAACAGGATCTAGCCCGCAAAGCCGCACAGGAGATTCTGCATGAGCTGCGGTCCAGCGTTGCCGCGAGCTAGCGCCTGAGGGCGGCACATCCGTGAACATTCTCCCAACTTCCGGTTCGATCATCCTCCGCACGGAGAACCTGGGACGAACCGTAAATGGCAAAGCCCTGGTTGAAGGCGCAACCTTTGAACTTCATGCGGGCGAGGTTTTGGCCATCGTCGGCCCCAGCGGATCGGGAAAGAGTTCTTTGTTAAGGCTGCTGAACCGTCTCGACGAACCTACCGGCGGAACTGTCTACCTGGAGGGAACCGACTATCGGCAGATCGACCCGCGCACACTTCGCCGGAAAGTTGGCTTGGTGACGCAGCGGCCATTCCTGTTTCCGGGCACGGTTGCGCAAAATCTCGAATACGGCCCTTCTCAGCGCGGAGAAGCGCTTACCCCGGAAAGGGTCTCCGATCTATTGATAAAAGTGGGACTGCGGGATTCTTCCTCCCGCGATGTTGCCAACCTTTCAGGCGGCGAAGCCCAGAGAGTTTCCGTGGCCCGCACTCTTGCCAACTCGCCACTGATACTCTTGCTCGATGAACCGACCTCTTCGTTGGATGAAGCATCCAAGTTCGAGATTGAGTCTCTGCTGCGCAACATCGTGCGCGACCGGCAACTCACTTGCGTTATAGTGACTCACGATAAAGCGCAGGCCACGCGACTCGCAGACCGGGCATTGGTGCTTGAGGGTGGACACGTAGTTCGCATCGGATCCATGGCTGAGGTATTGCATGCTTAAACATTTATTCGGCAACCCCCTGCATCTAGTCCTGGCGCAAGCCGCGGTGGCGGCGGTTGCCGCAATGTTGGTTGTATTACTCGCCCGCAAACGGGGAATCCATCTGGAAGGCGAAGTTCTGATTGCGATGATTCGCGGCCTGGCGCAGATTATCGCCGTCGGCTCAATCCTGGTGCTTCTATTGAATGGCCCGCGCTGGAATGGCGCGTGGTTGTTGATAGCCATGGTCATCGCAGCGGGCGCAACGTCCGCGAGACGCGCAAAAGGCATTCCTGGGGCATTCACCGTTTCAACGTGGGCGATCGCTTCCGGCGCGGGATCGGTGATTGCTATTATGACCTGGCTCGGAGTCATTGACAGTGCCATCACATCTCTCGTGCCCGTGGGCAGTATGCTGATCGCCAACGCAATGAATACCAACGGACTCGCCCTGAATCGCATTCGCGCGGACGTGCTCGCCCATGTGGGAGAAATCGAAACTGCGCTAGCCTTGGGGGCCGATCCTAACGTGAGCGTTTCTCCCTACGTGCAGGCGGCGTTCGAATCCAGCTTGATTCCTGC
>CAAGKR010352673.1_pt1 | contig 10295 bp, 8 predicted proteins | sample 2556971 | NCBI WGS metagenome assembly CAAGKR01 (sample SAMEA5207829, study PRJEB30636) | soil metagenome | biome: forest; feature: boreal; material: soil | place: USA | collected 2011-09 | depth 1 m
GATGACGACGATCGTGGCGCTGGTGTTCCTCTTCCTGAACCGGCACCTCGTGAACTAGAGGTGGGAATCAGCGACCGCATGCGGTAGTGCGGATTCAGCCAGCTCCGTGAGTCAGGCGCGGCCGGCATTCATTAGATTGTGAGGAATGCCCGTCCGCCTCCCCCTCCTCGCCCTCCTCCACCCCGCCGCGCGCATCGGGTGGCAGTACTTCACGGTGCACTGGAGCACGGTGATCGGCATCGCCGCGCTCTGGGGACTGTACGAGTGGCGCGCGCGAAAGCAGCGTTCTGCCGCGACCGGTGGCGACCCGACGGGCCCGAGTGTCGCGCAGCGCGCTTCATTCGTGGGCGGCCTTCTCGTACTCTTCCTCGCGCTCAATGGTCCGCTCCACGACCTAAGCGATTACTACCTGTTCAGCGCGCACATGGTACAGCATCTCGTGCTGACCTTCTTCGTGCCGCCACTGTTGCTCGCGGGCACGCCCGGATGGATGTTGCGCCCGGCGCTGCGCACGCCGTGGGTCGCGTCGCTCGCGCGGCGCGTGACGGGCGCGCGGACCGCGTTCGTGATCTTCAATGTCGTCATCGCGGCGTGGCACCTTCCGGATCTGTACAATACGGCGATGGCGTTCCATTCGGTGCACGTCGTGCAGCATCTGATGTTCCTCGTAAGCGCCACACTGATGTGGTGGCCGCTCCTGAGCCCGCTGCCGGAACTCCCGCGCCTGCCGTATCCCGGGCAGATACTGTACTCGTTCCTGATGAGCATCCCGATGTCCCTCGTGGCGATCTGCGTCACGCTCGCGGACCACGTGCTCTATCCCGCCTACAGCGCCGCGCCACGCCTCTGGGGGCTCACGCCGCTCGCAGACCAGCAACTCGGCGGACTCATCATGTGGGTGCCGGGCGGGCTGTTCCTGACCGTCGTGCTGTCCGTGGTGTTCTTCAAGTGGTCCGCCGCCGGCAGGGATGACCGCGCGGGTGCGCAGGTCAACTGGCGTCCCACCGCTCAATAGCGCCGAGCCAGGAGAGCGATGAAAGGGATCACGCTCAACCTGCGGTGGGGTATCCGCGAGCGGCTGGTGGTGACGATCGCGCTTCTCGCGCTCCTCGTCGCGGTGATCTTCGCGGTCCTTTCGCCCAGGCGGGTCGAGCAGCAGGCGCTGCGCGCGCTCGAGGCGAAGGGCGTGAGCATTGCCGAGATCACGGCGTTCAGCGTCGGTCCCGCGCTGCAGCGCCACGACGCGGCGGCTGTGCGGCAGGCGATGCGGGGTGCGCGCCGGAATCCCGACCTCGCCTACCTTGTCGTCACGGATGCGTCGGGCAGAGGCATCGCGGGCGTCATGCAACCCGACGAAGAAGGCGCGATCGCACCGCAGCACGCCACCGACGACACGATCCCGGGGACGGCCGAACGCTGGGTCAGGGTCAGCGTCCCGATCATGCAGCAGGGCCGGCGCATCGGCGCGGTGAACCTCGGCCTCTCGCTCGACGACGTCCGGACCGAGGTGGAGGCCCAGCGGCGGTTCAGCCTCCTCTTCGCCCTCGTGCTGTTCTTCGGCGGAGTGGCGCTCGCGTACGGCATCGGAACGCTGATCACGCGCCCGCTTGGCGAGCTCGCCGAGACCGCGATGCGAATCGCCAGCGGGGAGGTCGGCGCACGCGGCGCAGTCCGGTCAGACGACGAGGTCGCCCGCCTCGTTCGTGCCTTCAACGTGATGATGGACAGCCTTCAAGCTGCGCGCGACGAGCTCGCCGAGGCGAATGCGACGCTCGAATCGCGGGTCGAGCGCCGTACGGCGCAGCTCCAGGAGGCGTTCGCGGAGTTCGGGCTTCTGAAGGACGAGGCCGAAGCCGCCAACCGCCTCAAGAGCGACTTCCTGGCGACGATGAGTCATGAGATTCGCACGCCGATGAACGGAGTCCTCGGCACGATCAGTCTGCTGTACGCCTCCAACCTCGATGCCGAACAGCGGCACCTGACGGAACTCGCCAAGACGTCCGCCGACTCGCTCCTCGTCATCATCAACGACATCCTGGACTACTCCAAGATGGAGGCGGGCAAGATGCAGATCTCGCCCGAGCCGTTCAACGTGCGCGGGCTGTGCGAGGACGTGTGCGACCTGCTACAGACGCGCGCGGCCGACAAGTCACTCAAGCTCGCGGTCGAGTGCGGCGAGGATGTGCCGCCGGTTCTGGTTGGCGACGAGGGGCGGATCCGCCAGGTGCTCCTCAACCTCATATCGAACGCGATCAAGTTCACCTTGCGCGGGTCCGTGACGGTTGCGGTCTCCGCCGTCGAGCGGGCAGGGACGGAGATCCTGCTGCGCATCGAGGTGCGCGACACGGGAGTGGGCATCGACGACGAGACGCAGCGCCGCCTGTTCCACAAGTTCATTCAGGGGGACGCGTCCACCACCCGGCGCTATGGCGGGACGGGCCTCGGGCTCGCGATCAGCCGCAACCTCGTCGAGTTGATGAACGGCAAGCTCGACGTCCGCAGTGCACCCGGGAGCGGATCGGTCTTCTTCTTCGAACTTCGCCTTCCTGTCGCGTCGGACGAGGCGATCTCGGCGCTGGCGCCCAGGAGGCCAAGTGCTCCCGCCGTCGACTCGCGCACATCGGTGCCGGTGTTCACCGAAGGCGGGCGTCACGTGCTCGTCGCCGACGACAACCCGGTGAATCTGGCGGTGGCATCGGCGATGCTGAAGTCGCTGGGGTGCGTGTCGGACCTCGCCCGCGACGGCAGCGAGGCGCTCGCGAAGGCGCGCAGGCGCCACTACGACGCGATCTTCATGGATGTCCAGATGCCCGTCATCGACGGGCTCTCGGCGACCGCGTCGATCCGCGAGGCCGACGGACCCAACAAGTCCACGCCAATCATCGCGCTGACCGCGAACACGTCCGCAGCCGACCGCCAGCGCGCGCTGGGCGCCGGAATGAACGACCACCTGTCGAAGCCCATCACCCTGGAGGCACTGCGCGCCGCGCTCGTCCGCTGGTGCGACGTGACCGAGCCCACCCGGTGAGCGCCGTGCTCGCGAAGAAGGAGCGCCTTGTCGCGCTCGATGTCTTTCGTGGGATGACGGTGGCCGGCATGCTGCTCGTCAACGATCCGGGCACGTGGAGCGCCATCTACCCGCCGCTGGAGCACGCGGAATGGAACGGATGGACGCCCACCGACCTCATCTTCCCGTTCTTTCTCTTCATCGTGGGCGTGACCACGCATCTCTCGCTTTCCTCGCGGCGCGCCCAGGGGGCGGACGAGGGCGAGATTCTCCGGCAGATCGTCCGGCGCGGCGCGCTCATCGTGCTCCTCGGGTTGCTCACCGCCACCTTCCCTTTCTTTCCACTCACGCGCTTCACGCACATCCGCATCATGGGGGTGCTGCAGCGCATCGGCATCGCCTACACGTGTGCGGCGCTCCTGACGCTCCGGGGCTCGCTCAAGCGGCAGGTTGTGATCCTCGTCACACTGCTCTACGGCTACTGGTTCGCGATGACGCTGCTCCCCGTGCCAGGAGCGTTGGGGGGGATCGGCGCGAACTTGCTGGACGCACCTTCACGCACGCTCGCGGCGTGGCTCGACCGCTTCCTCCTGGACGGGCACCTTTGGATCAACTCCAGGACATGGGACCCCGAAGGGCCGCTCAGCACGATTCCCGCCATCGGCACGGCGATGCTCGGCGTGTTCGCGGGACGGTGGATCGCGCAGGAGCGCCCGCTCGAGGAGCGCCTCAACGGTCTGTTCGCCGTCGGGGCGCTCGGCATGGTGCTCGGGCTGATGTGGCACTGGTCGTTCCCCATCAACAAGAGCCTCTGGACCAGTTCGTACGTCGTATTTACTGCCGGAATGGCGTGTATTTCGATCGCGACGATCTCCTGGATCATCGATGTGAAGCGTGTGAACCGTTGGACCCGGCCATTCGTCATATATGGTACAAACCCCATCATCGCGTTCGTCGGTTCGGCGATGATGGCGCGCCTGATCTATACGCTCTGGAAGGTGGATTTCCAGGGGAAGCCGACCGCCGTGCAGGCCGTGGTGTACGAGACGGTGTTCCACTCGTGGCTCGAACCGCGCAACGCCTCGCTGGCGTTCGCCCTATGTTTCGTGGCGTTCTGGTACCTGGTTCTCTGGGTGCTCTGGCGCAAGAACATCTTCATCAAGGTCTGAATCGCGTGCTTCTGCCGATCCTCGTTCCCTTGCTCCTCGCCTTTCAGGCGCCGCGCGCCGTGATGCATCCGGTCGCGCGCGCGAAGGCGGCGCGCAGCGCGGCGCTGACATCGGCCATCCGCCTCGCTGCGCCTTCGGAGCTCCAGAAGCTCGTCATCGACCTGAGCGCGAAGCTGGGCCGCGCGATGCACTCCGGAAAGTGGGGCGTGCTGGTGGTCTCGCTCTCTCACGGCGACACGCTGTTCGGCCGCAATGCCGACGACCAGCTGCTGCCGGCCTCCACGATGAAACTGTTCACGTCGGCGGTGGCGCTCGACCGGTTCGGACCGGAGGGGCGCTTCAGGACGGAGGTGCTGCGTGCAGGCGCCCTCGGCGCCGACGGGGTCCTCCGTGGCGACCTCATCCTGAAGGGTGCGGGCGACCCGACGCTGTCGGGAAGGGCGAGCGACGAGGCGCTCGAGCCGCCGATGGACGCGCTCGCCCGGCAGATCGCGGAGGCGGGCGTGCGGCGTGTCTCGGGCGCAATCGTGGGAGATGCGTCGGCGTTCGAGCACCGGTACGTGCCGGACGGGTGGTCGACCCGGTACCTGCACGCGTCCTATGCCGCGCGCGTCTCGGCGCTCTCGTTCAACGAGAACAGGATCACCGTGGTGGTGCAGCCCGCCGGCAAGCGCGCGGCCGTGTCGTTCGAGCCCGCCGTCAGTGGAGTGCCGGTCTCGAGCGAGGTCAAGGTGGTGAGGGGAAGCCGCGGCGGCCGCATCGGCGCGCGCGAGGACTCGGCAGGGCTCCTGCACGTGACCGGATGGATTGGTGCCGGCAGTGGCGGCCGCACCTACACGCTGAACGTCGAGCATCCCGAGCTGTTCGCGGCGGGCGCGCTTCGCGCCGCACTCCTCGCGCATGGCGTGACGGTGGACGGAGGTGTGGTCGCGGCGACCGCGCCCGACGACGCCGTTCCGATCGCCGCGCTCTCCTCGCCCACGCTCGAAAAGATCATCGGTGAGATGAACGTCCACAGCAACAACCATTTCGCCGAACTGCTGTTTCGCAGCGCCGCGCGCGGCGTGGGAGTCGCGGGCACGGCTGAAAACGCGAACACGCTCCTGCGCCGCTTTCTCTACGAGAAAGCGAACGTGCCGACCACGGTGGTGTTCGCCGCCGACGGCAGCGGCCTCTCCACACTCGACCGCGTGACGCCGCGCGCGATGGTGCAACTGCTGGACTTCGCGCGGCGCGCGTCTTGGGGACCGGCGCTCGAGCAGTCGCTGCCGGTCGCCGGCGAGACAGAGACCCTGCGGCGCCGCATGCGCGGCACGCTTGCCAGGGGCAACCTGCACGCCAAGACCGGGAGCACGAGTGAAGTCGCCTCGCTTGGCGGCTACGTCACGGCGAGGAATGGCGAGCAGCTGGCGTTCTCATTCATCTACAACGGCCAAGACCCGTGGCGCGCGCGGTCGGCGATCGACGCCATGGGAGCGACGCTGGCGCGCTTCAGCCGCTAGATCGCACCAGCCTTCGCGAGCTTCGTGATGCGGTCGGCCGCCCGAAACGCGAGCGCCTGGATGGTCATCGTCGGCTGACCGCGGCCTGATGTCACGAAACTGCTGCCATCGACGATGAAGAGGTTCGGCACGTCGTGCGCGCGGTGATCCGCTCCGCCCGCGATTCGAATCGCGCAACGCGTCAGCGCTCTATGGTTTCCACCTCGGGCGCTCGATGAAGTTCACCATCGCGGCGACAAACGCGGGTTGCATGTCTTCGAGAAGCGCCGCATGATCGCCGCCGGCGATGACCACCCACTCGCGGTCCGGGTTCGCAAGCCGGCTGAAGAACCGGGCGAGCGCGCCGGAATCCAGGCTCGGGTCGAGTTCGCCCTGGATGAGGAGCGTGGGCGCACGCACGCGGGCGGGATCGAGCGCATTGTACTCCTCGAGGCGCCTCCAGTCCGTGCGCACCGGATCCGCCGCGAGCGCCGCGGCGACATACGCGCGAAGGGCCTTCCTGGAGATGGCGTTCGGCGCGATGAAGTCGCTGGCCGCCGCTTCCGCCGTCGTCTTCTCCGCGAGCGGCTTGATGGTCTCCGCGACAGGCGCAATCGCGGCATCCGGATCCTTCCAGTAGCCGAACAGGATGAGGTTTGAAATCTGCTCCGGGTGCCCCTGCGCGCAGAGTTGTGCGACCGTCGCGCCGTTCGACCATCCGAAGAGCACGGGCTTTCCCGGAACGCCGTCATTGGCCGCGACCCATGCGAGCGCGGCTGCGAGATCGTCGGCCGCGCCCTTCGGGGAGTTCCATCCGCTCGGGTCGCGGGGCGTCGCGCCGTAACCCCGCAAGTCGAGCGCGTACACAGCGTACCCCTTCGCCACGAGCGCGTCCATCAGCGATCGCTGCTCGCCGCCGACCTGGAGGTCGAAGTCGGGCAGCGAGCTCCACGTGCGGCCGTGCACGAGCACGATGGCGCGCGTCGGCTTCGATGGGCGCTTCTCCCACAGCGCGAGCGGGTGCCCACCGGACATCACCGTATGCTTCACGCGTGCGGCCGGTGTGCGCGCCGGCTGCGCGAGCGCGCTCGGTGCGCTCGGTGCGCTCGGTGCGCTCGGTGCGCTCGGTGAAAGGCCGATGTACAGAGCGAGCCCGGCGCGTGCGGCGAGTGTTCGACCACCGCCGAAACGTGTGTTCATTCAGCTCGCGGCTTCGTGAATCACGATGCCCCGCTTGGCCAATTCCGCGATGTAGCGTTCACCCGGGATGCATTCGTCGGGAGTACGCACGCCGGCGGGCTTCACCGCACCCTCAGCCTGGAGGAGGGCCGTGATCGAAAGCGAATATCCGGTCGTTCGCTCCATGGCGCTGATGCCCTTCTTCTCATCGTAGAAGTCCACCAGCTCCCAGGTGTGCGTCACCGGCTTTCCGCTCTTCGTTCCTTCGACGATCACCCGCAGGGCGACCAGGTCTTTCGCATTCGGCTTGGTGAGGTGTGGCGCCATCGCCGCCACCGCGACGTCGCGCGGCACGACGGTCTGTCCCTTCACCTTCAGCGCCGCGAGGTCGAGGAACCCCAGTTCGCGAATCGCCTCCATGATGTGCGCATGTCCGGGGTAGCGGAGCGTCTTGTATTCCATCACGGGAATCGTTCCTTCGTACCGTGACGCCATCGTCGAGAGTCCGCCCGCCGTATGGAACGCCTCGAGCGAGCCGAGCGGCGGCGCGAACGTCACGGGCTCGCGCTCCGAAAGCGCCTTCACCTGCGTGCGCTTTCCGTCGCGAAGAACCCAGGAGAGTGTCGTGTAGTAGTCGAGCACTCCCTCGAGTGAGTACACGATCTGGTACTTGAGCGGCCCTTCGGGTGCCTGCGGGAGGCCGCCCACGAAGATCTTGACGCGCGACACGTCGTCCAGGCGGGCGATGCCGAGTTGGGCGAGGATGTTCACCATCCCGGGTGCGAGACCGCAGTCGGGGACCACGGTCACCCCCTTCGCCTTGGCCTCCGTATCGAGCGCCTTCTGCCTGAAGACGATCTCGGTGTTCCCCCCGAGGTCGCAAAAGTGCACGCCTGCATCGATGGCGACGCGCGTCATCTCGAGGTTGAGGTAGTACGGCAGCGCGCACATCACCGCCCTCGTGCCCTCCATCGCGCGCCGTGCGGCGCCGTGATCGCGCGCGTCGAGGTCGACGACCTGGAGCCGCGGGCCGCCGCGATACGGGTTCAGGAACCCGGGTAGCGTCGCGCCCGCGAGATCGGCGAGGCGCACTTCGGTGACGGCGGGATTCTGTAGCAAGTCATATGTGCACGCCGAGCCTTGCAGCCCGGCGCCGAGCACGAGCATTCGCATCGAGGAATCTCTCCGGTTTGTCTGCGCGCCGAGCGAGGCTCGGTACTGCAATTTAGCGGCAGCCCGCGGTTACTGTTAGAAATGAGTGACCAGTGGCGGAGCCGCCTGCTCGAGACGCCCGAGCAGATCGGCGAGCTTCTCGACCGTGTGCACACCGTCGCCGTGCTGGGCATCAAGACCGACGCCGACCCCGATCAGCCGGCGTGGTACGTGCCCGAGTATGCGCAACGTTCCGGAATGAAGATCATTCCCGTACCGGTATATTTTCCCGACGCCACCAGCATTCTCGGAGAGACCGTCTATCGCTCCGTGTCGGCGATTCCCGGAGCGGTGGACCTCGTCAATGTCTTTCGCCGGCCGAAGGACATCGCGCCACATGTGGACGACATCCTCACGAAGCACCCGACCGCCGTATGGTTTCAGCTCGGCATCCGGGACGACGAATCCGCCGAGCGTTTCGCTCGAGCGGGAATCGACGTCGTGCAGGATCGCTGCCTGTTGGTCGAGCTGCGGATCAGGGGACGGTAGAGCGGGCGGCTTACGGGACGACGATCGCGCCGCGCCTGACGTCGAAGGTCCAGCGGGCACCGCGCAGGGCGGACCGGCCCGCGGGACTCTCCAGCGCGACGGGCGGCTCGCCGCGTCGCGGCACGATCCGGACACCCGGAAAGCCCAGCAGGAAGGGGACCTGATCTCCCGCTGGAGGAGGCGGCACCGCTCCGCGCAACGTCAAGCGGCGCGCCGCGAGGTCGAACGTGGGCGTGAGCGACGCGAGCAGATCGAGGCCCACGCGAGGCCGTGCGTCCGGCTCGAGCCGCACCGGCACGTTCGCGAGCGACTGCGCGCCGATCGATACGACCACTGCGGCGGCGAAGGTGGTGTCCCCCCTCGAGCCGAAGAGCTGCAGGATCCCCGTCAGGTCGAGGACCGCTGGCAAGACGAGTCCCTCGACGGCCGGATCGACGTCGGCGCGCACTATCGTCTCTCCGACGCGGAGCGCGATCCGCCCGAGTCCGAAGACTTCGTTCGGCTCGAGCGGCACCACCGACGAGTCCGGTCCGCTGCGCGTTCGGGGGTGCGCCGCGAGCCATCGCGCGCGCGCGCGCTCGGGCCCGGAAAGTGTCGCGGCGCTGGGCAGCGTCGCCCAGCGCTGCCACTCTCCGGTCCAGGCGAAAACGTGCTTCAGCCGTTCGTCGATCGCCCTCGCGTCGCCTCCGAATTGCCGGGCCTCCTCGAGGAGGACGGCTCCGGCCTTCAAGTGTCCGCGTGAGGCGAGGAATGCGCCAAGCGCGCCACGGGCCGCCGGCTCGCGCGGAGCGCGGGCACTCGCGGCGTAGAGCGCCGACTCGGCTTCGTCGAGCCGTCCCTGTGCGATGGCGCGCTCGGCGGACGAGGGATCCGTGCGGCTGGCCGGCTGCGCCGCGAGCGGCGCGGCGCCGATGAACGCCAGAGCACACGCGGCAGCTCGTCGCCGGCCGTACGCTCTGCGGCGCCTCACCGCGCCGCCTTGAACTCCGCCAGCAGCTCGACGTCCGGATCGAACGTGACCGCGCGAGGCTGGGCGCCAAGTTCGAGCGGCAATGCGATGATGAACGCTCGCTCTGCGGGAACATCGACGCGCACCCTGCGCACGGATCCGTCGGCGTCGGTCACCGCCACCGTCAACGGCAGGCGATACGGCGCGAAACGATCGCCCTGCGTGACCTCGATCACGACTCGCCTCTGCGCGGGATCATAGCGCCAGCCCGTCGTGAGCGAGGCGTAGCCCGGGCGCCGGAGCCACTGGTCGAAGAACCATCCGAGCTTCGTGCCCGCCTGCCGCTCCACCGCGGCCATCAGGTCGTCCGTCAACGCCGTCCCGTGCCGGTGCGACGTCCAGTACTCACGAACGCCCCTGAAGAACGCACTGTCGCCCACGAGCGTGCGCAGCATGTGCAGCGTCCAGCCGCCCTTCTGGTAGCTGTTCGTGTTGAGCAGCGACATCAGGTTCGTCTGCTCCGTGTCGATGACCGGCCGGCTGGCGACGGTGTTGTCGCGCACGATCTGCGCGCGCGTGTCCGAAAGCTCGCGCCGGAATGCGCTGTCGCCGAATGCGTGGCGTGTCCACAGTTCCTCGAAGTAGGTCGCGAAGCCCTCGGAGAGCCACAGGTGCCCCCACGTGCGTTCGGTGACGGCATCGCCGAACCACTGGTGGGCGGTCTCGTGCGCGATGGTGGCGGCAAGCGTGCCGCCACGCCGGGACGGCGCGTCGGCGTAGAAGATGCTGCTGGCGTTCTCCATCCCTCC
>CAAGKR010390310.1_pt1 | contig 10295 bp, 9 predicted proteins | sample 2556971 | NCBI WGS metagenome assembly CAAGKR01 (sample SAMEA5207829, study PRJEB30636) | soil metagenome | biome: forest; feature: boreal; material: soil | place: USA | collected 2011-09 | depth 1 m
CACCCCCCAGCCCGAGCCGATACCTGTGCAGCAATCTCCCGCACCAAGTTCCGCCGTAACTCGCGAGGAAATCGACCAGCGCCAATCCGTGTTCATTCCTGATCTCCTCATCTACACTCCCGGAATTACGATCTCCCGAACGGGCATTAATGGAGGTACCGCCTCGCTATTCCTGGATGGCGGGAATTCTAACTTTACAAAAGTTCTAGTCGACGGCTCTACCATCAACGCTCCGGGAGGTTCCGTCGATTTCTCTCTTCTCACCACCGATAATATTGACAAGGTCGAGGTCGTGCGCGGAGCGGAGAGCGCCATTTACGGGACGGACGCCGTCTCTGGCGTTGTTCAATTATTTACCCACCATGGTGACACGGAAATTCCCGCGTTCTCCGTGTTCTCCGAAGGCGGAAGTTACTCCACCGGTCGCGGTGGGGGGCAGCTCAGCGGACTCTTGGGGAAGTTTGATTATTCAGGAGCGGCCTCCTATTTCGAGACGGATGGCGAATACCCGAACAGCGATTACATCAACCGCACTCTCTCGGGAAATTTTGGATACTCATTTAGTAACTCCAATCAGCTACACCTCGCCCTGCGCAATAATTCGGGCGATGCTGGCACTCCCGGGCAAATCGAATTCACCCCTCCCAGCCTGTATTCGCGTTACAACCAGGAGCTTTTCAGTTCCAATTTACGATGGGATTTCGCTACCGGCTCGCACTGGCATCACCAGTTGATGGGAGCGGAGTCCTATACTCGTCAGCACAGCTACAACACACAGCAAAGCTTCTACGCCACCGATCCCAACGCGTTCTGTCCTCAGTCAAGCCCAAGCGCCGTGCCGACGGCGGAATTCTGCGATTATGTATTCGATTCCAAATACCAATACAACCGCGCCAGCGTCAACGCTCAAACAACGTACACGCTTCGAAATTTCGCCGCGACTGCCGGATATCAATACGAAGTCGAAAACGCTTCGATCTATTTTCTGGAACAGCCACACGTCCGCCGCAACAATCAGGGTGGCTATCTCGACTTCCGCTATTCTCCAATCTCACGCCTTTCTTTAGACGTGGCATTGCGAGCGGAGGCCAACGATTATTTTGGTACTCGAGTGGTTCCGCGGGTGGGCGGAAATTACGCGCTGCGCTACGGCAAAGGATTTTGGGGTGATACTCGTCTGCGTGCCTTTTACGGCGAGGGAATCAAGGAACCGCGGTTCGACCAAACGTATGGCACCGAGCCGTGCGATTCCGGAAATCTTTCACTGAAACCCGAGTCCAGCAAAACCTGGAGCGCCGGTGTTGATCAGAAGCTCGCGGGAGATCACATTAAAATATCGGCGGAATATTTCGACAATCGTTTCTACAACATCGTAAGTTTCACGTTCTGCTCTCCTGGCGAGCCCTGTCCTGTCACTCCGCCGGCTGGTTGCCCTTTCGGCTTTGGAACTTATTTCAATACCGATCTCGCTCGTGCTCGCGGCACCAATATTTCCGCCGAAGCTCGCGCCACCAAATGGCTTCTCATAGCCGGTACCTATACGCACGACGACAGCCTCGTGATTGCCTCGCCCAATGCATTCGATCCCGCGGAGGTGCCCGGCAACCGTCTCCTGCGCCGTCCTCCAAATTCCGGCTCGATCACCTTCATTGGCACCTATCATCGCTTCAACGCCGTCTTTGCCGGCTATTTCACCGGTCAGCGCACCGACAGTGATTTTCTCGGGCTTGGTCTAACCCGCAATCCCGGCTACGCCCGTTTCGATTTTTCAACCAGCTATACCTTCTATCGCGGCTTTTCGATCTATGCCCACGCTACCAACTTGTTTGACAAGAGCTACCAGGATGCTCTCGGCTATCCCGCTCTCGGTCGCGATGCGCGCGTAGGCCTTCGCTACCAGTTCGCCGGGCGGAACTAATCCTATGCCGCTGCCTCTGGTATTTGCTTGGAGCGGTGGAAAAGACAGTGCTATGGCCTTGCATTGCCTTCTTCGCGACTCGCATTACGAAGTAATCTCGCTTCTAACTACGGTTACCGAGGGCTTCGAGCGCATTAGCGTGCACGGCGTGCGCCGCGAATTGCTCTACAAGCAGGCAGAATCCATTGGCCTGCCCGTCGAGGAAGTCCGCATTCCACCTCAATGCGTAAACTTAATCTACGAATCTCGAATGGCCGAAGCTGTTCGCAGCTTCCACGCACGCGGAGTTAGGCACTTTGGATTTGGCGATATTTTCTTGCGCGATCTCCGGGAGTATCGCGAGAAAAATCTAGCGCGTGAGAGCATATCTGCCGTCTTTCCTTTGTGGGAAGTCGACACCCGCGAATTGGCCGCGCGCTTCATTCGTGATGGGTTTCGCGCTCATGCCGTCTGCGTTGACCCCAAAAAGCTCGATAATTCCTTCGCCGGCAGGGAATTGGATTCTGGATTTTTTTCCGAATTGCCTGCCGGCGTCGATCCTTGCGGCGAAAATGGCGAATTTCACACCTTTGTCTTTGATGGCCCCATTTTTAGCTCTTCCATCGCGGTCCATACCGGCCAGGTGGTTGAACGCGATGCATTTGTGTTTTGTGATTTGTTTCCAGATTGAGAAGGGAGAAATATGATCCTCAGAAGCAATTCAGATTCTTCTTTCCGCATTTCTCGCTTCCTGTTGATTTTCGCGTTCATCCTCTTTGCCGCGGCAGTTCGTATTCTTCCCCATCCCTGGAATTTCACGCCCATCGGTGCTATAGCCGTCTTCAGCGGTGCAAAATTCACCAACAAGTGGACAGCTTTTCTGATTCCTCTCACAGCGCTTTTCCTGGGCGACCTTTTCGTCGGTTTTCACAAACTCATGCTCATCGTGTACTTAAGTTTTTGCGTGAGTGTCCTTATCGGGCACTTTTGCCGCGAGCGCCAAACTTTTCTTTCGCTTTCGGCGGCCACGCTCTTGGGCGCACTCCAATTCTTTCTGGTAACAAATTTCGCAGTATGGACTTACGGTTACACTCCATATTCCAACTCCCCAGCAGGTTTAATGGCCTGCTACGTCGCGGGAATTCCACTGTTCGCGAACACTCTTGTTGGCGATGCCTTCTATGCGACGGCGTTCTTTGGCACATTCGCGTTGGCGGAACGCCTGGCTCCTGCACTCCGCCCCACGGGCTCGTCCACCGCTGCCTAATTCAACTCAAAATGCCAAACCATCTCGCTCCTCCAACCCAAACTACGCCTTCGCCGACCAACTTGGCCACGCCCTCGCCTCTGATATACTTTTCTTTCAGCCATGACCAGATTCGCCACCGAATCCGCCGTATCCCCCGACCTCCTCGCCAAATATGAGGTTGTGATCGGTCTCGAAGTCCACGGGCAGCTCCTCACCAAATCTAAAATCTTCTGCAGTTGTTCCACGCGCTTCGGTGATGCGCCAAATTCTAACGTTTGTCCCATCTGCCTCGGGCTTCCCGGGACTCTGCCAGTTCTTAACAAACGCGCCGTCGAACTGGGCATGAGCGCCGCGCTTGCCCTCAACTGCACCGTTCACGAACACTCGCGCTTCTCGCGAAAAAACTATTTCTATCCCGACCTGCCGAAGGGCTATCAGATTTCGCAGTACGAGCTTCCATTAGCTACCGGCGGCTGGATCGAAATCGAGCACCATGGCGCCAAGAAGCGTATTGGCATCACCCGCCTTCACCTTGAAGAAGACGCGGGCAAGTCCCTGCACGATGGCTTCCCTCATTCCGCGGAAAAAACTTACGTTGACTACAACCGCTGCGGCACGCCACTTAGCGAAATTGTTTCGGAACCGGACATGCGTTCTTCCGAGGAAGCCTACAACTACCTCACCTCGCTCCGCCAAATCCTTCTCTACGCCCACGTCAGCGATTGCAACATGGAGGAAGGTTCCCTGCGCTGCGATGCCAACGTTAGCGTTCGTCTCCGCGGCGCAAAAGAATTCGGCACCAAGGTCGAAGTCAAGAACCTTAATTCGTTTCGTTATCTTGCGAAGGCCCTTGAGTTTGAAACCGAGCGCCACATCGGTATCCTGGAGAGTGGCGGACGCATTTCTCAGGAAACTCGCCTCTGGAATCAGTCTGCCGGGCGCACGGAGCCCATGCGCTCCAAAGAAAAAGCCCACGACTACCGCTATTTCCCAGAGCCTGATCTTCTGCCCGTTCGCGTGAGCGCAGCATGGCGAAAGCATGTTCAAGAGTCTCTTCCGGAACTTCCCACGGCGAAGCGCGCACGTTTCGTCTCCGCTTACACCATCACTCCCTACGATGCGGAAGTGCTATCGGCCACGCAGGAGCTTGCGACTTACTTCGAATCCGCCGTGAAGTCCGGCGCTCGCGGAAAAGCTGCCGCCAACTGGATGCAAACCGAACTCCTTCGTCGCTTAAACGAGTCTGGCAAGGACATCACCGCAAGTCCGATCTCTCCCAAGGCCTTGTCTGAGTTGGTTGTTTTAGTCGAATCTAAGAAAATTACCGGTACCATCGGTAAGAAAGTCTTTTCCGAAATGTTCGATTCCGGCCGCTCCGCCACCGAGATTGTCGCCGCCGAAGGCCTGGGCGCTCAAGTAGCCGACTCCACTGTCGAACAAGCCGCACGCGAGGTGCTCGCCAAAAATCCGGACAACGTCGCCAAGTTTAAGTCCGGCAATGAAGCGGTCTTGAACTTCTTCCTCGGCCAGGTAATGAAAGCCACCAAAGGCCAAGCTGCTCCGCAAGCCATAACTGCCGTTCTCCGCAGACTTCTCTCTGAGTCTTCGTAGGATACCCTCGGACGCGTAGGGCTGCAGCAATGCCGCGGCCCTTCCAGTTACGATTTCAACAATCAGCGGGGCCTTCGCCGCTTAAACGATTCCCCGTCGCATCATCCAAGTGGAAATATCAAGAGGACACCATGCTAAAACCAGGCGACAAGGCTCCCGACTTCACTCTGATTTCAGATGAAGGGAAAGAAATCTCTCTAGCAGGCTTCAAAGGCAAACGCGTCCTGCTCTACTTTTATCCGCGAGCCAGCACGCCCGGCTGCACCATCGAAGCCTGCGAATTCCGCGACCTGAAGCCAAAATTCGACAAGAAAGACACCGTGATCCTGGGTGTGAGCGCCGATCCCGAAAAAGCCCTTATGAATTTCAAAGCTAAACAAAAACTAAATTTCCCATTGCTCAGCGACCCTTCCCGCAAAATGATCGAGTCCTACGGCGTCTGGCGCATGAAGAAATTTATGGGCCGCTCCTTCAAAGGAATCGTCCGCTCCACATTTCTGATTGGTCCAACCGGCAAGATCGAGGAAGTCTGGGATGAGGTAAAAGTCAAAGGCCATGCCAACGAAGCGCTGATCAGAGTTACCGTCTGATAGCGGATCCTAACCGCAAGCCAGAGTCAAACATCCGCGCGCAGTTGGTCGCCCACAGGTTCGATCACCATATTGTCGATCAGCCGTGTTCTTCCAAAGAACACCGCCAGCACCGCATAGCACTGTCGCGACAAGCGCACCACTGGCTCAATCGTTTCCGCATCTACAATCTCTGCGTAATCCACTCGAGCGCGAGGTTCACTCTCCAGTACCGTACGCAAAACCCTTTTCAACTCCAGTGCATCCTGCACTCCCGCATTCACTTCCTTTTTCGCCGCCGTCAAAGCCCTATGCAGCACTGTCGCCGCCTTGCGATCTTCCGCTCCCAAGTACGCGTTCCGGGAACTCATCGCCAGTCCATCCGCCTCTCGTACAATTGGGCAAACCACGATTTCCGTGCCTACGTTCAAATCGCGAACCATCTGCTGCACGATCCGCACCTGTTGAGCGTCTTTGCGTCCAAAATACACAAAATGCGGCTGCACAATCTCCAGCAACTTGAGCACCACCGTTGACACGCCTCTAAAATGCCCGGGCCGTGTTTTTCCCTCCAGACGTTCGCTTAGTCCTTCGACCTGCACGTAAGTGCAGAATCCGTGTGGGTACATCTCGCCGGCATCCGGCAAGAACAGCCCGTCCGTTTTTCCCATCGTCAATTTATCTAGATCGTCTTCGAGGGGCCGCGGGTATTTCGATAAGTCTTCATTCAGCCCAAATTGCTTCGGATTGAGAAATATCGACGCGTAAACCGGTGAGCATTCTTTCCTCGCCCGCTCGATCAGCGCCATGTGCCCTGCGTGCAGCGCGCCCATCGTCGGCACCAACCCGATTACGCGTTGCTCCGTACGCGCCGCACGCGCTTGCTCCTTCATCCACGCAATCGTTCGTATGATCTCCATTCTGCGTTCAAGTCCCCGCCGCAAGGGCGTTCTCGCGATAGAAGTGCATCAAGTCCGTTAATATCGGCTGCGCTCCAAGCTGCCGCAGCATCGTCGTCACCTGCCCCCGATGATATGTTCCGTGGTTCACCACATGTTGCATCGATTGCCACAAAGGATTTCTGTAAGTCCCAAACTTGAATGTCTTGTATTCCATAACGTGCTCCAGGTCCGCCTGCCCCAATCCACGCACGAAATTCAATAGCGTCGGTTCAAACTTGCCCCAACTTGCTTTCAGCCTGGCAATCTCCGCAAACGCTGGATCGTCAGGAATGGCGGACGGTGAGCGCCCTTGGAACCGTTCCAGCCAAATCCATTCCGCTCCATAAATGTGCGACAGCGTGTCCCGCACCGATGAAAAACTGGATCCCAGTTGCTTATTGAATTGATCTTTAGTCAGTGCAGTCGCCGCTTCGAGGACACGCCGGTCAGCCCAGGCATTGTATTCGTACAACGAAACCATTTCTCCCGGATCCATCTCGCACCTAAAAAGTAGGGGTGGGGTGCAGCACTGCTGCACCCATTTGGCTACCAACTAAGATTGACCCGAGTCTAGTTTCTGATTCGCATTCCGCTGAATTTTTCCAAACAGCACAACTACCGCCTCACGGGAAACTCTTTCCGCCGCTTCAGCACGTCAGGTGCATGATAAGACTCCGCATCGGAAGGGAAAGTTCCGCTCTGCACATCTTCGCAATACTCTCGCACCGCTTTCGAAATCACTTCTCCAACGCTCGCATACCTTCGCGCAAATTTCGGCGCATCCTGAAACGTCAATCCCAGCACATCGTGCAACACCAGAATCTGCCCATCGCAATCTGGTCCGGCGCCAATCCCTATTGTAGGAACCCGCACCGTTCGCGTAATTGCCGTCGCCAGTTCCCGAGGAATTCCTTCCAGCACAATCGCAAATGCCCCTGCTGCTTCGACCGCCCGCGCATCGCGCAACAACTGCTCCGCCGAATCCGGCGTCTTCCCCTGCACTCGGTAACCGCCCATCGCGTTCACGGACTGCGGCGTCAACCCCACATGACCCATCACCGGAATCTCCGCTTCCGTTAGCCTCGCGATCAACTCCAGTCGTCGCTCCCCGCCTTCAACCTTCACTGCTTCGGCGCCCGCTTCTTTCACAAACCGAATCGCATTCCGTAAAGCCTCGCTGATCTCGCCGTGGTACGTACCATATGGCATATCGGCCACCAATAGAGCCCGCTGTACGCCTCTTCGTACCGCTTTGGTGTGGTGCAGCATCTCCTCGATCGTCACAGGCAAGGTGCTTTCATAGCCGAGCATCACCATGCCCAGAGAATCTCCAACCAACAGCATGTCTACGCCAGCCTCATCCACCAGCCGCGCCATAGCATAGTCATAGGCCGTCAAACACGTAATCTTCTGGTGGTTCGAGGATCCTGCAACCAAGGACTTCCGCTGCAGCAATTCTGGCACGGTAACTTTACCAATGCCCACAGAGGGCTTGTTGCCCCCATTCGGAATGATGCTCACGTCGGCCTCCGGTGCCATTCCCTGCATTCGGGATACAGCCCATGTCCCAACGCCTCGAATATAACAAAAACAGGCTCGACTGACCATCCCTTGTGCCCGTGTATTCCCGGCCTCACGCCATGTAAAAAACTTCCGTCATCATCGCAAATTGCTCGCCGGGCTTCAGGTCGGGGACCGGTTCAAAATACTTTGCCATCTTCTCCTGCCAACGTAGATTCACAGGATCTTGATCCAGCGCGCGCCGTACAGCTTTAAAATCGCCCACCCGCATCACCAGGAATAGATCCTGCTCCCTTCGGAAGACGGAATAATCCGAGATTCCTACTTCCTTTAATTTTGCCAATAACTCCGGCCAAACATTCTCGTGATCGCGATCGTACCCCTCGGCCGCGTCGGCTTTAATGCGCAGACGGAAAGCAACTCTTGGCATACCCTACCTCCACATAGAAATCGATTGTTCTTCGCATTTTACGTGAAAACGTGCCGGCGCAATCACCGACACGACTTTCAAGGTGCCAGCGCGCGGCCCTTCCATTGGCCGCCTCTGCCCAGCCAGAATCGAACCGCAGAAACCCAGGTGGCATACATATAGAACGCCGCGGCGACAGGCAAAGCTGGGGCCCACAGCACTGATAACCCGTAAAACCGTACTGTCGGCAAATAAGAAATGATCATCAACGACCACGCTGCCAGCGCGATCCGCCACGACGTCGGCTGCTGACTGAACGCGAACACCACTGGAATTAGATACGTTAAAAGCATTCCTAGGAATGTAGCCAAAAGGAGGACGGAAGAATATCTGAGCTGCGTAAAGGCCGTCCGCGCGATCAAGTCGCGAATCTCACCAAACGATTCGTAAGTGCGTAAACTTACGCTTTCCCGCGTCAAACCCATCCAGATAGAGTCGCCAGATCGCTTCATGACGCGGGCCAATGCGCAATCGTCGATTACTTCGCCGCGAATCGCCGCCAAACCTCCGATGCGTTCCAGTGCTGTGCGCCGCAACAGGATGCACCCGCCGGCGGCACCCGCGGTTTTCGCCTTTGCATCCGCAATCCATTTCGGCGGGTATAGTTTCAGAAAGAAATACAAAAACGCGGGGATCAGTAGTCGCTCTGCTAACGATTTGGCCTGCAACAGAACCATCAACGAAACAAGATCCAGATTCTGCTGCTCGGCGCGCGACACCAATCGTTCAAGAGTATCCGGTGCGTGCACAATGTCCGCATCCGTGAACCAAAAATAATCTGCAGCGAACGCCGTTCCGCCCTGAATTCCTTGCTGCAGAGCCCAGAGCTTGCCGGTCCACCACATCGGCAGGGCTTGGGCGGCGATAACGTTCATTCGCGTCTCTGCTCCCGCTGAATCCGCCGCCCTTGCCGCCAGCGATGCGGTGTCATCTTCGCTGTGATCGTCTACTACGATCAGGCGATATTCGCCGTCATAGACCTGCCTCAATAGAGATTCCGCCGCTCGTGCAATTGTTTGCGATTCGTTTCGCGCGGGAACGATAACTAGAACGCGTGGCCACTGCGGTGGTTTCGTAATAAATGTCTCGAGATCGGCGTCAAAGCCGCGAACCTGCCAGAAAGCGCCGCGAAAAAAAGTCAGTACGATCCAGATCAACAGGGATAACAGAACCAGAATAAAAAACAATGAAGGCACGCTCCAGTATGCCGTGAACCGGGATGCCGGGTAAGAGAAATCCTCTCGCTGCGCCGACGCGGACATCTGTGGGCCTTTGCTTAAGCGGGAGCCTTGATTGGCAGAACACCACGTCGCCCGGCCTTCAACAATTTGAATAGGGAAGCGTTGGCCAGAATCGTGATTAACGATGCGGCCAGTGTGGCATGATAAATTTCCTTCGAAATGAGCCCCGCCTCTAAGGATACTTGCGCGAGAATGAATGAAAATTCACCAATTTGTGTCAGGCCGATGCCAACTCGCAAAGCCGTATCGGTCGAGTAACGAAATAATTTAACGACTCCAAACCAGATAGTGAACTTGCCCACGAGAACGAGGGCCACTAACAAGAGAATACTGCGCCAGCTGCTCACCCAGCTTTGCGGGTCAATCAACATTCCGATAGTCGCAAAGAACAGCGCAACGAAAACATCTCGCAGCGATTGCGTTTGTTTTGCCAGCTTGTGAGTAAATTCAGAACTGCCCAGAAACAAGCCACCCAGGAAAGCGCCTAACGCAAGCGACAAGCCCACTGCTTCCGTGAGGGCGGCGATCGCCAGACAGATTGTCAACGCCAACAGTAGTGAAATTTCGTCGTTGCAGGCTTTCTCTACTCGGGCGAGCAGCGGAGGCACAAGTTTCCACGCAATCACGGCAATCGGTATCAGCAACAAGAGAGACTTAGAGATTTTCCAGGCTAGCTGTCCCACATCGCCGCCACTACCAGGGGATAACCCAGGAAGCACGACCGTCAGCACAACCACGGCGAGATCCTCTACCAAAGTGAGCGTAATCATCACCCGCCCCGAATCGGAAGAAAGCTC
>CAAGKR010218095.1_pt1 | contig 10293 bp, 7 predicted proteins | sample 2556971 | NCBI WGS metagenome assembly CAAGKR01 (sample SAMEA5207829, study PRJEB30636) | soil metagenome | biome: forest; feature: boreal; material: soil | place: USA | collected 2011-09 | depth 1 m
ACTTGGATACTCATGGATAAACTTAAAACTGGTAAACCGACCATTTTAGGAGCACTTTCAGGTGCAATTGCCGGACTAGCTGCCATAACACCTGCTGCTGGTTATGTGAACGTCACAGCCGCTATAATCATTGGATTTATCGCAGCAATATGTGCTTATCTCGCAGTTTCTGCATTGAAACCTCGCCTAGGATATGATGATTCTTTAGATGTGTTTGGAATACACGGTGTATGTGGTATAGTTGGTACTCTAGCTGTAGGATTCTTTGCTACTCCGCTTATAAACAGTGCAATTAAGGGAGGATTAATTGCTGGTAATCCTATGCAGATAGCAATTCAGCTCCTTGCAATTGTAGTTATTGGATCATACTCCTTCATTATGACCTATATAATAGGTAAAGCAATTGAGAGAACAATTGGATTAAGGGTTGATGACAAAGAGGAAGTGCAAGGTTTGGATATAACTCTACACGAGGAATCCGGTTACAGACTGTCATGATTAGGTATAAATGATTATAGCAGAATAACTAAATGATAAGAGGATTTTTGAGGTATATTTCATGAAAAGAATACTTGCGATCATTAGACCCGACAAATTAGAAGTGGTTAAGCAGGCACTAGAAGATATTGGGTGCCATGGTTTAACAATAAAGGAAGTAAGAGGTAGAGGAAGACAGCTTGGAATAACGGAAAGTTATAGGGGACACGACTATAAAGTTGATCTGCTTTCAAAAACAGAGATTGAAATTGTTACAAGTGAAGCAGATCTCGATCAGATTGTGGATACTATATTAAAAACAGCACAGACAGGTGATATTGGAGATGGAAAAATATTCATATCACCAGTAGAAGAAGTTATAAGGATAAGAACAGGTGAAAGAGGGGAAAAGGCAGTATAATCTCTTTTTTTCATCTTTTTTAATTTAATTTTATTTTAAATTTATATTAATTTTTCATTTTTTGGATGATTATCACGTATAATCATGTAGATATTAAAAACATTTATATATTAAAAACTTCAACTATTTTATATCGGAAGTATGTTTCCTACATCCGAATTCCGAGATAAAAGTTTAGGTTAAAAAAAGTTTAGGTTGACGAATCAAAGTGGGGGAAGAACATTGAAATGTTAATTTCATTTTTACAAGAAAATTACGCTTATTAAAAAATATAATATTAAAATATTACAAAAATTATATTTATGAATTATCAAAGGGAGGAAAAATATGGATCCAACAGCTCTTAACTCTGGTGATACAGCGTGGATGCTCATCTCTACAGCCTTGGTAATGCTTATGACCGTTCCTGGTGTGGCATTATACTATGGTGGTCTGGTGAAAAAAGAAAACGTTTTAAACACCCTATTTATGTCACTCATAGCATTCGCAATAACAAGTGTTATATGGGTAATATATGCTTATCAACTTGCATTTGGAACTGATGTAGGAGGTTTAATTGGTAATGGTGCGAATTTGTTCTTTAATGGAATAACATCAGCCACATTAGCACCTCTAGCACCAACCATACCAATAACAATTTATGCTGCCTTTGAATTAGTGTTTGCAGCTATAACTGTCGCACTTATATCTGGTGCTGTGGTTGGTAGAATGAAATTTAAAGCATGGCTCTTGTTCGTGCCACTATGGATTACAATAGTATACGTGCCAATATCCCACTGGGTATGGGGTGGAGGATGGTTAGCCAAACTAGGTGCTCTCGACTTTGCAGGAGGTACAGTTGTACATTTAGATTGTGGTATAGCAGCATTAGTGCTATGTATATACTTAGGTTCAAGAAAAGATGTGAGATTATTACCACATAATTTAGGATACTCTGTAATAGGAGCAGCATTATTATGGTTTGGTTGGTTTGGATTTAACGCTGGATCAGCACTCGCAGCTAATGGTCTTGCATCCTCAGCCTTCCTAGCAACTAACACAGCAACTGCTGCAGGTATGATTTCTTGGATGATAATTGATATCATAAAAACTGGAAAACCTACAGTACTAGGTGCAATAACTGGTGCTGTATGTGGTTTGGTGGCTATCACACCTGCTTGTGGTTATGTAACTGTTACAGGTGCATTAATAATTGGATTTGCAACATCATTCTTCTCATACTATGCAATGACTTGGTTAAAACCTCGCTTTGGATATGATGATTCTTTAGATGTGTTTGCAGTTCATGGTATCTCTGGTTTATGGGGAGCTCTTGCAACAGGTTTATTCGCAGCGCCGTTCATAAATTCTTTAGGGGTTGGTTTATTCTATGGTAACCCTATGCAGATGGTATGGCAATTAATAGATATCGGAACAGTTGTAGTATGGTCTGGTGGATGGACATTAGTGCTTGCCTATGTATTAGATAAAACCATTGGTTTAAGAGTTGAACCTGAAGAAGAACGGGAAGGACTGGACATTAGTTTACACGAAGAGTCAGGTTACAGAATTTAATAAATTGGAGGTATAATGTTGAAAGAGATAACTGCAATAATTCGACCGGATAAACTAGAAGAAGTTAAAAATGCTCTTGCTGAAATTCAATGTAAAGGAGTTACAGTAACAGAAGTTAAAGGTCGTGGAAGGCAATTAGGAGTAACTGAAAGCTATAGAGGGCGTGATTATAAGGTGGACCTCCTACCTAAAACCAGGCTCGAAATCATAGTTAACGACAAGGATGCAGAGGATGTAATTGACATCATACTAAAAACAGCTCAAACAGGAGACATTGGTGATGGAAAAATATTCATATCACCTGTTGATGATGTTGTAAGAATTAGAACTGGTGAAAGGGGAGAAAAAGCAGTTTAAGAACTGTAAAAATAATCCTTTCCATTTTTTTGTTAGTCCGCTTGGAGGCGGTGCAATCATAACAATGAATGGTAACGGTTAATCTTTTTATTTATTTATTTTTTTAGTGATCCTATTTTAGTACAATTCCTATTTCATTATTTTTTTTAAATAGATTTACAATAATCCGATAATTAAACTTGAATTTGTAACATATTACTAAAATAATCTCTATAAAATGTAAAAATTAAGAAGGATTTGGGATGATTTAATTTACCATCCTCTATTTTGAAGTATCTCATTTTCGGGTATTTGGCTTATCTCAAGACCTGGCATTGCTTTTCCAAGTTCTGTTGAAACATTAGCAATTATTTCAGCATCTTGATAATGTGTAGTTGCTTCAACTATTGCTTTGGCAACTAAAATTGGATTTTCTGATTTGAAAATTCCTGAACCAACAAATACACCATCTGCACCCAACTGCATCATAAGGGCAGCATCTGCTGGTGTTGCTATACCGCCTGCAGCAAAGTTTACAACAGGTAGTCTACCTAATTTAGCTGTTTCTTTCACAAGTTCAAGTGGTGCTTCTATTTCACGTGCAACACTCCGGAGCTCTTCTTCTGTCTTATCTTTAAGTTCCCTAATTGTGCTCAATATTTTTCTCATATGTCTTACAGCTTCAACTACATTCCCTGTTCCAGCTTCACCCTTGGTACGGATCATTGCAGCCCCTTCATCGATTCTCCTTAAACCTTCACCAAGGTTACGTGCACCGCATACAAAGGGTATGGTAAATTTTTTCTTATCTACATGGAATTGTTCGTCAGCGGGTGTTAAAACTTCACTTTCGTCTATCATATCCACACCAAGATGCTCAAGAACTTGTGCTTCAACAAAATGGCCAATACGTACCTTGGCCATTACAGGGATACTAACTGCTTCCATTATTTCAACAACTTTAGAAGGATCAGCCATTCTCGCAACACCACCTGTTGCACGTATATCAGATGGTACTCTCTCGAGGGCCATAACAGAGACTGCACCAGATTCTTCGGCTATTACAGCTTGCTTTGCATTAACGACATCCATGATTACTCCACCTTTAGTCATCTTTGCAAATCCTTTCTTTAAAACTTCAGTTCCATGTAACATAAAATTCCTCCAATTTAGTTTATTTTTAATTTTTAAAAATTATTTCATAAAAATAAAAAGTCTCTTTAAACATTATTCCAACTTTTTATATAATAGAAACAATTATAAAATCTTTTTTTCATCATATCTTAATTCAGTTTTAATATATTAAAAATTTATTGTATTTATAATATTAATAAAAATATGATAATAATGTGATTTCTGATGGATTCTTGCATAATCCATAAATAGGGTTAAACTTAACAAGAATTATGCAAAAATTGTTGAAGGGTAGTTTCATCATCCTAATAGGAACCATAATTTTCAGGATAGGTGGCTATCTTTACATGGTATTAACACAGTCACTCCTTGGAATATCGGGATATGGAATGTTAAGTCTTGTTATGTCATTCCAATGGATACTAATTTTAATAGCCATTGCAGGGCTCCCACCAGCCATAGCAAAGTATGTGTCGGAGTATCTGGCTAAAGACGATACTTACATGGTAAAACAGATTATTAAATCTTCTTTTAAGATCATGGTCACCATGAGTATCATATTTACAGTTGTATTTTTCTTACTTGCAAAGCCACTAGCAAACTATTTTCATGGTGGTCCTGAACTCGTTATATTATTCCAAGCTGTCAGTTTTATAGCCCCTTTCAGTGTTATTTTAGGATTATTTAGAGGTGTTTTCCAGGGATATCAACGCATGACAGACATTATGATAACAAGGATAGTTGAGCAAGTATTCATGATTGGTTTGGCCGTTGTATTCATATTGGGAGGATTTTATGTTTTAGGAGCAGTATTGGGGACTTTGGTAGGTTTTGCCATAGCATCGTTCTCTGCCTTATTAATCTTCAAATTTTATTTATGGGACGGTTTAAAATATGCTAAGAAACCTGAAATTCCTGTAAGCGAATCTAAACTGATAAAAAAACTTTTGATATTTAGTTCACCAATAATAGTCACTGGTTTGGCTGAGCTTACCCTATTTCAAGCTGGAAACTTCGTAATTCCATTAGATTTAAGTTTCGCTCAACTTGGTTATTATAACATTGCAAGCCCAATTGCAAGATTACCCCTTGTAATATCCACATCTGTAGCAATGGCACTTTTACCTGCAGCTTCAGAAGCTTTAGCACTAAAAGGAAACAATCTTGTGAAAAAGTATGTTATATACTCTTACAGATACTTGTTAATCGTCCTTCTTCCCATCTGTGCCTTAGTTATAATACTAGGAAAACCAATTATGCTACTGTTATTCTCGAGAGCCCCTCTAGCTTACAGCAATTCAGGCACTGCCATGAGTATTTTGGTAATAGGTATGGCATTTTTCTCAATCTACGGAATATCTGCAAGTGTACTCCAGGCAGCAGGAAAACCTTATCCTGCCATGTACTTCTTAGCAATAGGAACAGCAACTAATTTAATTTTAACAATATTATTAGTGCCTATCTACCACTTAAACGGAGCAGCAATTGCAACTATGATAGCTTCATTCATGGTAATGGTTCTTACAACCGTAACAACCATGCGAGTCACTAAAACAGAATTACCATACTTCAATTTATTCAAAGTAACAATAGCTTCCTTTATATTAGGATTAGGTCTTTTATTAATGCCCAAAACCATATTAGGCCTCATATTATCACTTATAATATTACCATTTGTGTATCTTATTTTACTAGGTTTAACCAGGGCGCTGGAAATGAGAGACTTAATTATCATTAACCAAATAGGATATCGTCTTGGTCCACTTTCAAATTTTATCACAAGGTTTACCGGATTCTTAGAGAGATTTATTGTCAAGGAAACTTGATTAATAATCATTAAATTAAGCACTCTTACTGATCCAAAATATCTAAAATACTTTTTAGTACGTGCAAAATTTGTAAATAGCTCTAAAATAAAAAAATGAATAATGGATAAGAAAGATTTTGAGTTTTAAACTCTAATCTAACTTATGTATCTCATCTACTGCTTCAGGATTAGCTAATGTGCTGATGTCACCAACTGGTTCACCTTTAACCTTAGCTTTAATGACTCTTCTCATGATCTTACCAGAACGAGTTTTTGGGAGATCAGAAACCATGTTCACACATACAGGAGTGGCTATTGGGCCGATTTCACACCTTACATGGTGTCTGAGTAACGATTCGAGGTTTTCATCAGCTATATAGTTTTGTTTAAGAACTACAAAGGCACATACTTCTTCCCCCTTTATTTCATCAGGTTTTCCTACAACAGCGGCCTCAACAACACCCGGAAAGCTTACAAGGGCAGATTCTACTTCTGCAGTACTTATCCTATGTCCTGCAACATTCAGAACATCATCTTCTCTTCCTTGTATCCAAAAATAGCCATCTTCATCCTTTCTTGCCACATCCCCACTAAGATATGAATTCTCAAAACTACTCCAATAAGCCTCAATATATCTATCAGGATCTTTGTATAATGTTCTGAACATTGATGGCCATGTAGAGTTAATTACCAAGTGTCCCCCATTACCAACCAATGAATTGCCATTATCATCAATTATATCCGCCTTAACAGTTGGGAATGGTTTAACAGCTGATCCAGGTTTTAGTTTAGAAATTGGTAATGGAGTTATTAAATGCATTCCTGTTTCTGTCTGCCACCATGTGTCCATAATAGGACATTTTTCTTTACCAATAATTTTATAGTACCATATCCATGCTTCGGGATTAATAGGTTCACCAACACTTCCTAAAAGACGTAGGGAACTAAGATCATATTTTTCAGGCCATTTTTCACCGAATTTCATAAACATCCTCACAGTTGTTGGTGCCGTGTAGAATACAGAAACTCCATATTTTTCAATCATACCCCATATCCTACCAGGATCTGGGTAGTCAGGTGTTCCCTCATATATTAAAGATGTAACTCCCATAAGAAGGGGTGCATAAACAATATAACTATGGCCTGTAATCCAACCTATGTCTGCAGCACACCACCATACATCATCTTTTTTAATGTCAAAAACAAATTTGAGAGTACTATAGACTCCCACAGCATAACCTCCATGGACATGGACAACTCCCTTTGGTTTCCCTGTAGTTCCAGAGGTATATAAAATAAATAATGGATCTTCAGGGTCCATTTCTTCGGTTGAACATTCAATATCCATATTTTCCATGATATCATGCCACCAAACATCCCTTTTCCCTTCCATTTTTACGGGAATATCAGCATGATTTACTACGATTAAATTTTTAATTGATGGAGTATTTTCAAGTATTTTATCTACATTTTCCTTTAGATTTAGAAGTTTACCTCTTCTAGGAAAACCATCTGCTGTTATTGCAACCTTAGATTCTGCATCATTTATCCTGTCTTGGAATGCTTTTGCCCAAAAACCTGAAAATACAACAGAATGGATTGCTCCTATCTTTGCACATGCTAACATTGCTATAGGAAGTTCAGGTATCATGGGAAGATATATACTTACAGTATCTCCCTTGCCAATGCCCAGAGATTTGAGTGCGTTTGCAAATTTATTAACTTCGATGTACAGTTCATGATAACTTAAACGTCGAACATCACCCGACTCACTTTCCCACAAAAATGCAGTTTTATCTTTATTACTGCCTTTAGCGTGCCTATCAAGTGCATTATGAATTATATTAAACTTTCCGTCCAAAAACCATTCTGCATGTGGCGGATTCCATTCAAATGTCTTTTTATATGGTTTATACCACTCAAGTTCCGTTGCAAGATCATCCCAGAACCATTCAGGATTTTCTGCTGCTTTTTCTAATAGTTCATCATAATCCGAAATATCATGCTCGTCCATCCATTTTTTGATGTTTGTTTCATCAACAAATGTTTTTGATGGTTCAAAAATTCTCTTTTCTTTAAGCAAAGAATCTAAATCCTTAGACATTTAATATCCCCTCTTAGATCTTTTTATACAAACTTTTGTACGCTAAAAATTATTTAATCGAGTTAATAAACAGATATTAAGGAATCTTGTACATAATATGTTCTATTATAAAAGATAATTACATTTTAATATTTATTTCTAATTTGAAATATTAATATTTTATTAATTAGTTTATAGCCCCAAAATTTATAAAATGTTAAAATAATATAGAGGAATTAATGGAATCCAATACACTCCGATGTGCAGATGCACTTGTAAAAATTTTAGAATTTAACAATGTTAAATTCATATTCGGCCATCCTGGTGAACAAATATTACCCTTCTATGATGCAATACGTCAATCCAAATTGAAACACATATTAATGAGACATGAACAAGGTGCTGCACATGCAGCAGATGGATATTCAAGGGCATCAGCAGATGTAGGAGTTTGTACTGCTACTGGAGGTCCTGGAGCCATGAATCTTGTTATGGGCATTGCAACAGCATATAAAGATTCAGTTCCACTTATTGTAATTACAGGCGATGTCCCAACTGATATAAAAGGTAAAAACGAATTTCAGGACGTAGATATCTGTGCTGTTTTCAAACCCATCACAATAGAAAGCTTTGATATTAAAACCCCCGAAGAAGGTATTTTAGCACTTAAAGGTGCTTTTGAAACCATTAAATATCATAAAAAAGGACCTATTCATCTAAATTTTCCAAAAGATGTGCTTGAAAATTATGTTGATGAATCAATCATAGGATCATTAAAAGATGAAAATTACCAGCAGAAAGTTGATTATAACACTCTAAAAAATATTTTTAAACTGCTTGAAAACTCTAAAACCCCACTGATCCTAGCAGGAGCTGGAGCGATATGGTCACATGCATCAGATATATTGTTAAAATTTGCTGAAAATCATGACATTCCCGTAGCAACCACTTACCATGGGCGCGGCATTATATCGGAAGAAAATAGCCTATCTGTTGGAATGATCGGTTTACGTGGTACAGACGCTGCAAATTATGCTGGAAAGAATTGTGATCTCATTTTGGGGTTAGGATGTAGATTTTCAGAACGAACTAAGGTTGGTATTGGCAACTGTAAAATAATTCATGTCAACCTAGATGAGGGAGTATTAGATGGAGATATTAAAATCCAAAGCGATATAAAAGAATTTCTAGAAATGATAATGGACGTTCAAATCAAACCTAATAAAATGTGGCTTTTAAAGGTTCAAAAACATTCAAATAGATTCCATATCGATACTAATTATCCAGATATTCCTATAAAACCTCAAACAGCAATAAAAGAAATATTAATGGCTTCAAATGATTCAATAATTGTAAATGATGCCGGAACACATACCACATGGGTCACGCTACTTATATCCGTGAAAACACCATCATCCCTTCTTTTTTCAGGAGGTTTTGGTCCAATGGGATACGGTATCCCCGGAGCAATTGGTGCAGCTTTTGCAAATCCTGATAAAAATGTTGTTGCTGTAGTGGGTGATGGCGACTTTCAAATGACATCCCAAGAACTAGCAACAATTAATGAATATGATCTACCCATTTTAGTATGTATAATAAATAATAGCTCACTTAGAATAATAAAACAGTGGCAAGACAGATATTATGGGAAATGCTACCAAGTAGAACTTGAAAATCCTGACTTTATACTACTTTCAGAAGCATATCATATCCCTGCTATGAAAGTTGATTCTCCAGGACAAATTTCAAGTGCAGTATACAAAGCTTTAAGTTTTAAAAAACCATACCTCATAGAGATTGTAGTTGATAAAAATGAGGAAATACCACTTCCAGAGGTTTCAAAATGAAAGTTTTAATGATAAACCCACCGTACAGCTCATCTAAATACAAATTTATTGGCTTAGTGGCCCCTCCATTAGGCATAGCATATATAGCAGCTATGCTTGAAAAAAATGGTGTAACAGTGAAGATATTAGACGCTCCTGCGCTTGAAATCGAACATGACACTGTTAAAAAAGAAATTCAAACATATGATCCAGATATAGTTGCAATAACATCTGTCACACCAACTATTGGAAGCGCTCTTAAAACAGCTCAAATTTCAAAAGAAGCTTGTCCAAATGCAATTACTGTCCTTGGAGGTTATCATCCCACCTTCACATATAAGGAGATCTTAAAAAATGACTTCATTGACATTATTGTGTGTGGTGAAGGTGAACAGACCATGGTTGAACTTGTGGATGCAGTTGAAAATGGTACAGATTTGAGTAAAGTTAATGGAATAGCAACCAAAGAATTTACTGCCCCTCCAAGGTGTATAATTGAAGATTTGGATAGTATTCCATTTCCTGCAAGGCATTTACTTCCTATGGACGAATATAAAATTCTTAATATGAAACTTACAACTGGTACAATCATATCCGGAAGGGGATGTCCATATAAATGTTCTTTCTGCGCATCATCTGCAATGCATGGTCAAAA
>CAAGKR010140657.1_pt1 | contig 10292 bp, 11 predicted proteins | sample 2556971 | NCBI WGS metagenome assembly CAAGKR01 (sample SAMEA5207829, study PRJEB30636) | soil metagenome | biome: forest; feature: boreal; material: soil | place: USA | collected 2011-09 | depth 1 m
CCAAGTGGCTCACTCGCTAGCGTCAGGCCGGCACGCTGCTAGCGCTGAGCGCAAGCATCACTTCAGTCCATCCGTCGAAAATCATATCGATGCCGATGAACAGCCCGATGACCCAGAGTCCTGAAATCGGCCACGAACTCCAGATTGAAAATCCCAGAAACAGCGAGATTGCGCCGTTCAGGATCAGCCATCCCCGATGATGCATCGGCGTCGAGAAGGCCACGAAAATTCTGAAGGTGCCCGCGACGATCAGCAGCATCGCGATCAGCAGGGTCAGCGTGACCGCGGCCACGCCCGGATGCGAGATCATCAGAAGGCCGGTCACTGTGTATAACGCTCCCCCCATGAGGTTGATGAAAAACCCGCCCCATCGACGTCGCGCAATCCCGTGGATCACTTCGAACAGTCCGCCGAAGATCAATAGCCATCCGAGCAACATTACGGAAACCATCGTCATAAGTTCGGCGCTACCTATTGCGAGAGTGCCTATGATGATTAGCGCCACTCCCAAACAGAGAAACCAGGTGCGATGCGCCCTTACTTCTTCGATTCCGGAGATAGGTAGAACTATAGCCATTTAGATCTCCCCTCGGTTAGGATGGACCCGCCGGTCACCTATTTTGCCCACACAGAATTTCCTCCGCCCGGTCGAGACATGTGCGCGATGCGAGGTCTCGTGGAGACCTCTGAGTCGAGATTCGCGATCATTGAACGAAGATCATGCGGCGTGCGCCGCGCGCGGCTGGCGCAGATCGATGGTAACCTGAATCTCGTCATACGGCACCATCGGCGCCTGCGCTCTGCCCTTGCCGCCTCTTGCTTTCAGTTTTACCAGTCCGAGCCGCTCGAATAGTGTGATGTCCGTGCTGACGTTCTTGTAATCGCGTCCCAGCAGCCCGGCCAATTCGTGCACCGACGCCGGCCGATGGCGAGTAATAGCCAGCAATAGTTCCAGGCGCTTCTCGGTGAGAATCTGTCGTAGCTCCGCCACGCTCTCGAAATAGAGTCCCGCCTCCTGTGACGAGCGGTTGCCGCGAGCGACCCGCCGTAGCGCTTCACGAAGCGCCTTCGACCGCTCAGCACTGGTGCGAATGCCGATGTTAAGGCGCCGTGCGCTCATAGCTTGCCCTCCAGAATCAGGTCCACGTCGCGCAAGAAGTCGTCGAGCAACGCGTCCTCGTTGACGAACTTGAAACGGGTCTCTTTACCGCGCAAGTGTCGGTGATGCGACTTACCTCGATGAACATCGTAGAGCAAAACCACGTCGCCGCTCTCAAGGTCCACGAGGCAAAGGGAATACCGAATTCCTTCCGGTAGCTCGCGGGTGGCCAAGAAGCTTGAAATTCGAACTTCCTGCAAATAGCGCCCGCCTCCGATCACATCCCGCGCCTCAAGAATGACCGGCGGCATAGTGCATTATGGCACGCGACACCATAGAAGAAAAGTAGCTACGTGGGCGCATCTTCTCACTTCAACAAGATGGGGTAAAATCAGAAAATGCCGTAAGTATTTGATTTTTCTGGTGGGCGGTGCAGGTTTCGAACCTGCGACCCTCGGCTTGTAAGGCCGATGCTCTACCACTGAGCTAACCGCCCGCGCGCCATACAATACGAAAAACGCCCCGCGCTTTCACGCGAGGCGAGTCGTCTGAGCGGAATGATCTTCTCGCGCCGGCCCGGTTACGAGCCCGCCGACGACGACGATGCCGGCGTCGCGCCGACGCCTTCGTTGAGCGAGTCCTTCAGCTGCTTGCCCGGCTTGAACTTCGCCGAGCGGCTTGCCGAAATCTCAATCGACTCTCCGGTCTTCGGATTGCGCCCGGTGCGAGCCTTGCGTTCGGAGACCGAAAATGTCCCGAAGCCCGAGATATTCACGCGCTCGCCCTGGCGCAGCGCCGCGATGACGTCATCGAGCACGATGTTAATTGCGCGCTCGGCGTCAGCCTTGTTCAAGGGAAGCTTGTTCGACAGCGCTTCAATCAATTCGGCCTTGGTCATGTGCAACCTTCGACGGTCCTTACCGTAAGTTTGAGACAAATTTGAGCCGCGACCCCTCGCCGCGCGCCCCAATTTGCGGTGTCCCCCGCTCGAATCCTACGACAGGTTCGAGGATACCCCGGAATCATCCTCATCGTCACGCGTGATCGGCGTCCCCTTCGGTTCCGGCTCGCGCAGGAACGCGAGATCGCTATCGCCCTTGCCCGGCTTGAAGAATGTATCCGGGTTGGTCAACACCAACGCGTGTTTGAGCACCTCGTCCATGTGATCGACCTGGATCAAGGTGACGTTCTTCAGGATTTGAGGAGCGATCTCCTCGATATCCTTGGCATTCTCCTTGGGGATAAGAATAGTCTTGATGCCTCCGCGATGCGCCGCCAGAACCTTCTCCTTGAGTCCGCCAATCGGCAGCACGCGTCCGCGCAGCGTGATTTCTCCCGTCATCGCAAGGTCATTGCGAATCGGCGAGCGCGTCAGCGCCGAGACCAGTGCGGTCGCGAGCGTGATACCCGCCGACGGCCCGTCCTTCGGGATGGCGCCTTCGGGGACATGAATGTGGATGTCGATTCGATGATAGAAGCCGCGATCCAGACCCAGCACTTCCGCGCGCGAACGTACGTATGACAGCGCCGCCTGCGCCGATTCCTGCATCACGTCACCGAGCTGCCCGGTAATCGTCAGCTTGCCCCGGCCCGGCACAATAGTAACCTCGACGCTGAGCAGCTCACCGCCCATCTCTGTCCATGCGAGACCCGTCGCGACTCCCACCTGCGGCACCGTCTCCGCCGTGCCGTAACGGAACTTCGGCACGCCCAGGTATTTGCCAAGACTCGAGCTCGAAACCTTGACGTGTGCGTTGCGATCGGTTTTGACGACTTCGACCGCGACCTTTCGGCATATCGAGGCGATCTCGCGCTCGAGATTTCGGACCCCCGCTTCGCGGGTATAGTGGCGGATGATGCCCTGGATTGCGCCGTCGGAGATCTCGATATTCTCCGGCCGGAGTCCGTTGGCCTCCTGCTGCTTCTTCAGCAGGTACTTCTTGGCGATATTCAGCTTCTCCGTTTCCGTGTAGCCCGGGATTCGGATCACTTCCATCCGGTCCTGGAGCGGGTGCGGGATGCGGTCGAGCGTGTTCGCCGTCGTTATAAACATCACCTTCGACAGATCGTAATCGCAGTCGAGGTAATGGTCGTTGAAGGTGCAGTTCTGCTCCGGGTCGAGCACTTCGAGCAGCGCCGACGACGGATCGCCGCGGAAGTCCGTGGACATCTTGTCCACTTCGTCCAGCAGCAGCACCGGGTTCGACGATCCCGCCTTGCGTATCGACTGGATCACCTTGCCCGGCAGAGCGCCGATATAGGTCCGGCGATGGCCGCGGACCTCGGCCTCGTCGCGCACCCCGCCGAGCGACACCCGGACGAATTTGCGCCCCGTCGCGCGCGCCACTGATTTGCCGAGCGAGGTTTTGCCGACCCCCGGAGGTCCGACCAGGCACAGAATCGGGCCCTTCATCTGGCCGACCAGCGTCTCTACCGCGAGATACTCGAGGATGCGCTGTTTGACCTTGTCGAGCCCATAATGATCTTCTTCCAGAATCCGCTCCGCTTCCTTGATGTCGAGCTTGTCTTCGGTGTACTCGAACCACGGCAACGCCAGGAACCAGTCCAGGTAATTGCGCACGACGGTCGCCTCGGCGGACATCGGCGACATCATCTTGAGCTTCTTGATCTCTCGCTCACACTTCTCGCGCGCCTCGGTCGGCATCTTTTTCTGCCGAAGTTTTTCTTCCAATTCCTGGATCTCGTTTTTGAATTCGTCCTTCTCGCCGAGCTCTTTCTGAATCGCCCGCATCTGCTCGTTGAGGTAGTACTCCTTCGAGGTCTTCTCCATCTGCTTCTTGACGCGTGAGCGGATGCGCTTTTCGACCTCCAGGATTTCCAGCTCGGACCGCATGTAGCCGAGGATCTTTTCGAGACGCTCGGCCGGATTGGTCGATTCGAGGAGCGCCTGCTTGTCTTCGAGCTTGATACCGAGATGCCCGACCAGCTTGTCGGCCAAAAACGCGGGGTCATCGACCGCCGCGATCGAGGTCACCATCTCGGGCGGAATCTTCTTGTTAAGCCGCGCGTAGTTGTCGAAGGTCGAGACCACCGAGCGCATCAGCGCCTCGACCTCGGTGGTGCGCTCGCTGACTTCCTCGATCTCCTCGGCTTCGACCTGGAAATACTCGTCGTCCGCGACGTAGCGGATCACGCGCGCGCGCTTCTTGCCTTCGACCAGCGCCTTGACCGTCCCGTCGGGGAGCCGAAGCAACTGCACGACCACGCCGAGCGTGCCGACCGAGTACAGATCGCCGGCCGCGGGCTCCGCGACCTTGGGGTCTTTCTGGGTCACCAGCAGTATCGGCGTCTTCTTCGCCTCGGCGGCTTCCAGAGCCTTTATCGACTTCTGGCGGCCGACGAAGATCGGATAGACTTCATGCGGGAAAACGATCAGTTCGCGCAGCGGAAAAAGAGGAACGACGTTGGTCGCTCCATCGCGATTATCTTTCTTGTCGTTGCGAAAAAGCATCTTGTAGTTATCAGTCTCCCGGGCTAGGCGGTTTCGGCGGTCTTTTGATAGACCAGCAGTGGCTGCTCCTTCTGAGTAACCACTTCCTCCGAGATCAGCACCTCCTTGATATTCGGCTGCGATGGAATCTCGTACATCAGGTCAACCATGATGCTTTCCATGATCGCGCGGAGTCCCCGTGCGCCGGACTTGCGCTTGAGCGCCTCGCGCGAGATCGCGCGCAGCGCACCCTGGGTAAATTTAAGATGAACATTCTCCATGTCGAAGAGCTTCTGGTACTGGCGCACCAGCGCGTTCTTCGGTTCGGTCAGGATTCGGACCAGCGCTTCCTCGTCGAGCTCGCCTAGCGTCGCGATCACTGGCAGCCGGCCGACGAACTCCGGAATCAACCCGAACTTGAGCAGGTCCTCGGGCTGAACCTCGTATAGCAACTCGGAAACGGTCTTGGGATCGCGATGGGTCAGGTCGGCGCGAAATCCCATCGTCTTGCCCGAGATGCGCCGGCGGATAATATCGTCCAGGCCCACGAACGCGCCGCCGCAGATGAACAGGATGTTGGTCGTATCGACCTGCAGAAATTCCTGCTGCGGATGCTTGCGCCCGCCCTTGGGCGGCACCGACGCCATCGTGCCCTCGATGATCTTCAGCAGCGCCTGCTGCACGCCTTCGCCCGACACGTCTCGCGTGATCGACGGGTTGTCGCCCTTGCGCGCGATCTTGTCGATCTCGTCGATGTACACGATGCCGCGTTGGCATCGCTCGATGTCGTAGTCGGCGTTCTGCAGCAGCGACAGTATGATGTTCTCGACGTCTTCGCCGACGTAGCCGGCCTCGGTCAGCGAGGTCGCGTCGGCTATTGTGAACGGCACCTGCAGGAATCGCGCGAGGGTTTGCGCGAGCAGAGTCTTGCCGACGCCGGTCGGGCCTATCAGCAGGATATTCGACTTCTGCAGCTCGACGTCGCCGGTCACCATCTGCGAGTCGATTCGTTTGTAATGATTGTGGACCGCGACCGAGAGGACTTTCTTGGCGCGCTCCTGTCCGATCACGTACTGGTCAAGCACCCGCTTGATTTCAGCGGGTTTGGGAACCGCGGAGCTTTGGCTGAACGCTTCTTCGCTGTCAGTCTCCTCGGCAATTATATCGTTACAAAGGTCGATGCATTCGTCGCAGATATAAACCGTCGGGCCGGCAATCAGCTTGCGAACCTCGTCCTGGCTCTTTCCGCAAAAGGAGCAAACCAGGTTGCCCGATCGGTCGTCATGCTTGGCCATCACTGCCTCCCACAGATCACTTGGAGGGCCTCCGGCTAACGATTACCTCATCAATCAGTCCGTATTCAACCGCCTGTTCCGGAGCCATGAAATAATCGCGATCGGTATCTTTTTCAATCTTACGCAGATTCTGCCCGGTATGCTTCATTATGATGCTGTTGATATCCTCGCGGGCGCGCAAAATTTCCTTCGCGTGGATCTCGAGATCGCTCGCCTGTCCCTGCATCCCGCCGAGCGGCTGATGCAATATGATTCGCGAGTGCGGCAGCGCATAGCGCCGTCCCTTCGCACCCGCGAGCAGCAAAATCGCAGCCATGCTCCCCGCCTGGCCAAGGCATAGCGTCGAGACCGGCGGCCGGATGAACTCCATCGTATCGTAAATCGCCATCCCGGCCGTCACCGACCCGCCCGGCGAGTTGATGTAAAAATTGATCTCTTTTTCGGGGTCTTCGGACTCGAGAAACAGGAACTGCGCCGTGACCAGGTTGGCCACGTCGTCGTTCACGTCGGTGCCCAGAAAAACGATTCGATCCTTCAGCAGGCGAGAGTAGATGTCATATGCCCGCTCGCCGCGGCCAGTCTGTTCTACGACAATCGGTATCAGGTTGCTCATTAAGGCTCACAGCCGCATCGCCGCCAGCGCGCGAATACTCGAGAGCCGTTCGCTGGCGCTCTCAAATTGTAACCACTCGGAAATGGTCGAGCAACCTCGACTTCTTCCTGATTAAGACTGTTCCCGATTAAATGTTGCGGACGCGCTACTTCGGCTCCGCGTGAGCATCTTCGCGCTTTGCGCGGCTTAAAATAAAATCCAGCGCCTTTTCGCCGCGCATCGATTGCCGCAGCCCCTCGCGATTCTCTTCCTTTCTATAGAACTCCGCCGCGCGATCGCGATTGCGTCCGCTCTGCGTGACTATTTCGGCCACCCGCGTGCCCAGCTCCTCATCATTGATCTCGATCTTCTCCTGCTCCGCGAGCGCATCGACGATTAGTCCGGTCCGGGCCCGCTTCTCGGCCCGCGTCTTCAGATCTTCGGCGCTCTGCTTGACCCGTTCGCTGGCGTCCTCATGCGAGAGCCCGCCCGCTTCGAGGGTCTGATGCAGTTCGGCTTCCATCGCATTCAACTCGCGCGCGACCAGCGATTCCGGCAGTTCGACGGGATTGCGCTCGATCACGAGGTCGAGCAGCCCCTGCCGCACCCGCGCGTCGGCCTCCTGCTTGGCATGCGCGAGCAGTTCGCTGCGAACCCGGGTCCGAAACGCTTCGAGGTTCTCGTCGCCAAGATCCTTGGCGAAGTCATCATCGACGGTCGGCAACTCGCGTCGGTAGATTTCCTTCGGGGTCGCGCGCCATTCGATCGTCTTGCCGGCCAGTTCTTTGTGCGAGTAGTCGGCCGCGTAGGTCTTGCTGGACTTCATCTGCTTGCCGAGTTCGGCGCCCCGGATCACTTCGTACACGCCGTGCGCGAGCGCGCGCTCGGAAACTTCGACCAGCCGATCGTCCGGACGCGTGCTCGAGAGCGGTTTGCCGTCTTCGTACGCTTCGATCGAGGCGAGCGCATAATCGCCGTCCTCGACCACGGTGCGGTCTTCGATTTTCTTGAGCGTCGCCTGCCGCTCGCGGAATCGCTCGATCGCCGCTTCAACCTCTTGATCGGTGACCTCGACCTTCGACTCGGGGACCTTGAGCCCCTCGTAGTCCTTCACCTCAATAGTCGGGCGCAGATCGAAGGTCGCGCTGAACTTGAGCAACAGCTCTTTCTGCAGGTCGGTCTCTTCGGTAACGATCTCGGGCGCCACCACGGGCTTGAGCGAGTGCTCCTCGAGCGCCTTGTTGGTGTATTCCTTGACCAGCTTCTGAATCACCTCGCCGCGGACCTGCTCGCCGTAAAACCGTTCGAGCAAATTGCGCGGTGCGTGGCCGGGGCGGAAGCCCTTCAGCACCACGCCGCGTTTCAGTTCGTTGAAGGCCTTGTCCAGCTCGCGCTTGATTTCGTCGGGTTCGACTTCGATCGTGAGTTTGCGCCGGAGGCTATTTGGTTCTTCTATATTTACATTCATGGCTGCTTAACCTTTACAGATAAACACACGGCAGTCGCCGGAATCAACCGAGCGCAATTCGGTGCTGGCTTAATTGCGCCGGAACCGAATGTTGCACGAGGGTTGACGTATGTTGCATGGCGTGCTACGGTCCGATGATGTCGATCAAGAGCTTCCGACACAAGGGACTCAAAGACTTGTTCGAGATAGGACGCAGCGCCACGGTGCCGCCTCAATTACGGAAGCGATGCGCGAACTTACTTGAAGTTCTCGATGAATCTGACAATTTAAACGACTTGGCGGGAGCCGGATTCGGAACCCATCTGCTGCATACCAAACCGGCGCGATATGCGATGGCGGTCAACGGTCCGTGGCGGATTACTTTTCAATTCGAGGAGGGAAACGCGCTGCTGGTTGATCTAGAGCAATACCACTGAGACCCAAAATCACCTATGTCTAACCCTATTATCAAGGAGTTTGTGATATGAGCCCGGAATATGCCGTCGATCGCGAGAAGGTATCCGCCCGCCCGCCGATTCATCCCGGTATTATCTTTGCCGAAGAGGTGATGCCTGAACTGCGGCGTCATCGGAGGATCGGCGAGATCGCTACGCTGCTCGGCGTGAGTCGGCAGACTTTGCACCGCGTGATGGTCGGCGATATCTCGATCAGCCCCGAGATGGCAGTTCGTCTAGGCAAGCTGTGCGGCAATGGCCCGGGAATTTGGATCAGGCTACAGGGGCGTTACGATACGTGGAAGGCTGCCCGACGGCTTGGTAATCGGCTCGAGAAGATACCGACCCTAGGCTAGTCTGCTTCCAACCGACGCCCCCGAAATCGACGAATTGCGGCCCGAAAAATTTGGATCTCACGCGCTCTGCGATTTCTCCCGGCTCACGGCCGGCCGAGCCAGCGCGGGACCTCGCTCCGATAACGCTCGAATGCGCCGCCGGATTTCGCCGCGAGCCTGCGCTCCTCGTACGGAATCGCGACGAATGCCATTATTGTCCAGAACAGCACAGTTGCGACGATTACCGCGAGGCTCCCGTAGAAGATCGCCCAGCCGAGCCACATCGCCAGTTCGCCGACATAGAGAGGATTGCGGCTGTATGCATAGGGCCCGCCGCCGATCAGATACCCCGGCGGATCGAATAGATTAGCGTGGACATCCCAACCCTGCGGCGCGCTCGTGAAGTGCTCGCGCGCTGTCCATGCTATAACTGCAATTCCGCCTAAGACCACTATCAGCGCGAGCAGGTTCAACGCTCCGGGCCGTCCCGCGGACCATCCGCGATGATACGAAAACGTGGATATCCAGAAGGGCAACGCGACGTGAACCAACGCAATCCCCAGCGTCCAGGTGATCGGTCCGAGCCATCGCGGAAAATGAATCGTGAATGTCGCCTGCTTTGCCAATTCGCCTCCGCTCGCCGACGCGACCCGCGGTGCGCAACCCGCTAATCTATCCCGAGTTATCATAGCCTTCGGCCGGCTGAAAAATACCTCGCGCGGCGGCCTGCCTGCGATTCGAGCACCCCGCCGATAACTGGACTTCGTATTCCGGAAAACCTAGACTGCGCCAGATACTCCGAGGGTAAATGCTTGGGCTGTGGATCCCGCGATTTAAGAATCGCACCACCGGCTCTGCCCTTAAAATAACCTCGAATTTTTCAGGAGACCGGATTCAAGATGAGCGAAGCGAATATCGTTCTGCCCGCGTTAACCAGCGGACAGGTCATGATCCTGTGGCTGGTCCTGGTCTCGGCGCTGGTCGCCCTGGCCTACGGAGTCGTTTTGATCCGCGTCGTGTTGGCCGCCGACCCCGGACCGAAATCGATGACCGACGTGTCCGACGCGATCGAACTTGGCGCGATGGCCTATCTCGGCCGCCAGGTCAAAACCATGATCTGGTTCGTCGCCGCGATCTTTATCGCGTTGTTCCTGATGTATCGCCAAGTCTATCAGGGCCTGTACCTGCCGCTCGGAATCTCGATCGCCTTTCTGATGGGCGTGGCCGCGTCGTACGGCGCGGGCTATGTCGGGATGTGGCTCGCGGTCAAGGGCAACGTGCGCAGCGCAAACGCCGCGCTCACCAGCTTCAAGGATGCGATGGAGCTGGCATTCAAGGCCGGCGGAGTCTCGGGGATGTTCACGGTCGGGCTCGGGCTCCTGGGTGCGACCATCATCTTCCTGGTCTTCCGTGAAAATGCGATGAAAGTCCTGGTTGGATTTGGTTTCGGCGGCTCGCTCGCCGCACTTTTCATGCGCGTCGGCGGCGGAATCTACACCAAGGCTGCCGATGTCGGCGGCGACCTGGTCGGCAAAATCGAGCAGGATCTGCCCGAAGACGATCCGCGCAACCCCGCGACGATTGCCGATAACGTTGGCGACAATGTCGGCGACTGCGC
>CAAGKR010367947.1_pt1 | contig 10292 bp, 7 predicted proteins | sample 2556971 | NCBI WGS metagenome assembly CAAGKR01 (sample SAMEA5207829, study PRJEB30636) | soil metagenome | biome: forest; feature: boreal; material: soil | place: USA | collected 2011-09 | depth 1 m
CAGATCCTACGCGGAAGGATGCTCCACCGAGCCTCCTTCAGTCCAGGCCACCGAAGAGGCGCTCCTCAGGGCGCAGCTGAGCAGGATCGAGGAAGGGCTCCGGGCGAGAAAGGCCGAAGCTGACGCTCTGGACGACGAGCTGTCCGACGAGGATGCGGCCCTGATGTTTCTGGCGAAGCTGAAGAGCCAGTGGGCATGGAAGAAGCCTGCTCCCGACTGCAGTCAGCCAGAAGCGCGAAAACCGCCGAATTCGGCGGAACTCATCGACTTGCAGGTCGCCCTTGTGGTCCTTGTGGCCAAGCTGACCGTACAGTGGGCCGATCTGCTGAGCCGCGACCCCCTCCCGCTGGGCTCGAAGCTGTACGACTACACCGCGAAGACCAGCAAGCTCATGGGGCTCATCAATGACAACCTCCGTGACTGCCTCGACGGCTCACGCAAACTGTACCTGTCGAAGGAGAGTCTTACCGGGTCGTTGACCGAAGCGGATGTGCGCCGGATACACGTGAAGCTCCTGATTCTCACTGCACACATCGTCGGCGAAAACGAACGGTTCTGGACTGACGGCACCAGCGACGATTTCACCGAAGACCAGATGCAGCTTATCGATTACCTCGGTGATCCTTGCGGATGGGACGTCGAGCAGGGCGACCACCCTACACACTCACCGTCGCCCGAGACGAGTGCCCACGTGCCCGATAGCGGGATTCGCATATCACACCTGGTCTGGCTCGAGAGCCTTCTGCGGTTTACGCTCCTCAGCCAATCACGCGCGTACCGCACCCGGGCAGACATCGCCTTTGCGCTTTCTCTGCACGATAGCTCGGTAGGGATTCCCCGCATGCCCGCCGACCCCTACGAGATCGGGTTGCTTCACACGCGGGCTCGAATCATGGAGTCGAACTCAGGGGAGGGTAGCCCCGAGGCGGGCGTGCTCTCCCGACTAGTAAGATATGCCAGCGTTGACGACAACGGGAGAAGCCGACGACCCGGATCCTTCCATCGGGCCTTGGCGCAGCTCATGAAGATCTCCGACGCCACGAGCCCCAACCCTCCGATCGCCATGGTCATGGGGTTCGACATGGACATGGAGCAGGCCATCGAGATGAAGTACAACAGGTACCGCGTGCTCCTGCCCGTATACTTACCGCTCAAGCGAGAGACTCCCACGGACTCAGCAGTCGGCTCGAGTGGCCAATCCCCAACAGGTACGGAGAACGATTCGGAGAACACCTGGCTTCTCGGCACGTTCGTCAGAGAGGGCGAGGAGTTCACAGCGTCCTGGGGGCGCATCGGCGAGTACCGCGCAGACAAGCAGGATGGACCCATCATAATCAAGCTGTACGGCTCCCCGGGTCACGTGCTGCCGCCGATGTCCGAAGTCGTCGGCGACACCGATTGGCTCGACTGCGAGAAGTCCGAGCAGCGAACCGCCTACCCGACGCACCGTCTTATCCTGGATGAGATGGAGGTCATCGACGCCGTGCTCCACACCGATTGGTGCCCGTTGGTCGGACTCAATTCCATATTGAAGCCGAGCCTGTTCTTCTGCTTCGGTCGTGACGCGCTTTCGTGGGGCGACCGAGTGGCCTACGTGATGGTGGAGGCTATTCGGACACGCGGCGATGAAGAAAGCACGGGTGCGAAGCAGGCGTGGGGTTCCGGCCCCGCCAAGGATAAACCGCCTCGAGACACGGGGACCCGCCCATCCATTGTGGCGACCGCCCGATATCGCAACAAGTCCGTAGAAGGCGTGTGGCGAAAGCTGTCTGTGATGCGCTGCGACGGAACGACGGGCAAGACAAGTATCCCCAGCCGGATCGTCAAGGAGGTGGGAGGACAGTGACGCACCGCCTCCCCTGGCCGGGTCCGCGCCCATACACAGCCGACCTGTCTTCGGTCTTTCGAGGCCGCGACGGCGAGCTGACGCACCTCCTCAATCTCCTGCAAGGACAGAAGCTGACCCTCATGACCGCGTCGAGCGGTGCTGGCAAGACGTCTCTCCTGCAAGCTGGTCTGATACCCAGAATCCGCGAGTTCCGCCTGACCGAACGCGGGGGCGAACTGGCGCGCCAACCCGTTGCCCCCTTCCCCATCATCGTCAACCAGTGGCTGGAGCGTGCCGGCAAAGGTGACGTTATCGACATCTCGCACTTGCTCGCGCTGGAGATTCACAGATACCTTCGCGAATCGATCGAGTGGTATGTCCATTGCCGAGACAGCACCGACAAGGGAACCCCCGATGATCTCGGAGTGAAAGCCGAGATCGAAGCCATTGACAGCGCGCTTGATGCCTTGGCCACGCTCGCAGGGACCGTAGGGTTCGCCCGCCGCGAAGATGCCGCCCTCAGAAGTCCTCTTGTGTGGCAGTCACCCGGTGAGGGCCAGGTGCGGTCCACGTCGCGCGAGATCACAGACAGCCTCATGGCGGTGCTGGATTCGGTGCGCCCCTACCTCGGAGACGTTCTTCTGATCCTTGATCAGTTCGAAGAGATCCTTCTCGACTGGCGACTGGGACTCGAGGCCCAAGGGGCTGTCGAGAGCATCTACCGTCTTCGCGGCAACGAGGTCCGGCAGCTGATCTCGATGCGCGACGATGGTCTGCATCTCTTCGATGAGCTCCTCACGAAAGGCCTTCTCGAGCCCAAGCGCCGACTCAAGATCCAACCTCTGGACAAGGCCGCGATCGAAGAGATCGTTCGAGATGTGAGCCTTGACGACGGACACGCCTGGGATGTGGCGCGTATGCCTGACGGCTCCGACCTGCTCGCCAGACTCGTCGAGAGCTTTGCGCAAACGAAGACCGGCGGCGGCACTAGAGCGGGAGAGGTCAATCTCGTCGGCCTGCAGGTCGTGCTCAACGCCGTCTTCCAGGATTGGCTTTCTGAAGGTGAGGCTGTGACTGCCAAGACCCTGACGGAGTACTGTGAGTCGCTCACTCCCGAAGGCGGCGCCGCGATGACGCTTGCCGAGTGGCTGGACGACGGCCACCTCGCCTACCACGCACCGCTCTCATGGATCGCTCGCTGCTTGGGAGAAGGTATCGACGCCGACAGCACCACGATCGTCGACAACGTCTTCGAGCTGCAGATACAGCCGCTGGCGGCGCGTATGTCGTGGCTGCTGATGACGCCAGCAGGAAACAAGCGGACGATGACGGCGTCAGAACTTCACGACTACGCGTACCGTGAGGACACCGACGGTCTCGATCCGCATGACCTTGCGGGCAAGGCAGCCGAAGGTGCCGGAGACCCCGAAAGCGCTTGGTCGATCGACGACTACACACTTGTCATGGGTGCAACATGCGACGAGGCACTCGACAGACTCACCAGGGGCAATGTGCTCAAGAGACGGGGGTCCGAGACCGGAAGGGATATCGCCTACGAACTGGTGCACGACCAGTTCGGCAAACCGTTCCAGGCTTGGGCTGATCGCTTTAAGGCCACTCCCGAGAATGATCTGAATTCACTCCGCGCAATCAAGAGCACGAAGTTCAACTGGAGCGGGGAACTCCGCCCGCACGACGACGACGGGATCATCCCCTGGGCGAAGTGGCTGGACTGCACGCTGAACGACGTCGACCTCTCGAATCTGAAGTTCGCCCACTGCGATTTCGGCGAGTCGATCTTCAACGGATGCACCTTCAACAACGCCGTGTTTGAGGATTGCGACCTGACGAACGCCATCTTCAAAGGATGTTCATTCGACAAGGTCAAGTTCGTTCGCTCCGAAATGTCATCCACGCGATGGATCGGAGGGACCTCGCTTCGGTCGGTCCAGGTGATCGAGGGTGGCGCCGACGTTGGGATGTCGTTCGCTCAGCTGAGCAATGCGATGCTCACCGACTGCCGGTTCTGCGTAGCTGCTGAGGAGAATGACGCCCCTGTGTCGGAGCGGAATCTGCCGATGCAATACGTGCAGTTCATCGACTGCGGGTTCGCCGGTGAGGTCGAGTTCGACCATTGCTCCTTAGATACTATGGTCGTGAAGGGGCTCGGTGGTCCCTGCAGGGTAGATGGGACGATGAGGTTCGTGGATTGCTCGATGCCCGGCTCCGAGCTGTCCAACCTCGACGTTCGCGGCAGCACGCTCAACATGAGCGGCTGCGATTGTCGAGCGGCCGCGTTTGTCACCATCAACGCCGGGTCCGACGAGAATGGGGGCCGCTCCTTCGTCGGCTTCTCCAACGTCGTTCTGATCGGCGCAGCCATGGTCGACTGCACACTTGACGGAGTCGCCTTCACGGGTCCGTTGGATACTCAGGACGGGCGCCAAAGAGGTCCTGCCTCTGCGTTCACGATTCGCGGTCGCCCCGACAGCGAGACACCTTGCCGGATCGCCAATGTCAGTTTCAAGGGCCTTCAGGCGGACAACCTGTCAATCGAGGGCTGCGAGATCGACGGTGACCTTTCGTTCGAGGACTGCATTCTCACAGGTGCAGAGATCGTCGGCTACGGCGGTGGCAAGATGGCTTCCGAAGCCCGTGAGATCGGCGGTTCGATCACGTTCAAGAGCGGCTGCGACGTGAGCGCCACGAAGTTCGCAGGCTTGCGGTTCTCAGCCGCCCACATGCTCGAAATGAGCGACTGCGTGGCGAGAGGCACGCTCTTCAGCGATGTCGCTTTCTTGGGCGACAGCCTCGTCCGACCAGCGGCAGTGTTCCACTGCTCTGACTTGGGTGGAGCATCGTTCATTGGCAGCGAACTGCGTGGGGCCCGATTCAGTGGACTCGTCGACGAGGCTGGTCGACCCCAGACGCCGATGCCCTCGCTCGTGGTGCTCCGAGGCGGGGGGGGGACCACACTCCGCCCTGCGCTCGCGCAGGTCGCCTTTGAGAACATGCTCATGCCCGGCTTCGTGTGTCGAGACGTGGCGATCGATGGCGACGTCACTTTCAAGAACTGCGATCTGGGAGGCGGGGGGATCACACAAACCGATGATGGTCAGTCGACTCGTCTGTCGGTCAAGGGCGACTTGTGCTTCGAGAACTGCGTGATGGACGCCATCGAGTTCAGTCGCCTTGAGTTCCACGACGAGCCGCTGCGGATCGCAGGCTGCGACTGCAAGGGTGCGCTCTTCAACAAGCTCGCCTTCCTTTCAGAAGGCGAGCAAGACAACGGACTCCTTGTTGACCGCTCCGACCTTAGCGGCGCCCTGTTCTTGGACTGCCAGATCTCCCACTCGCGTTTGATGGGCGATTCGTCGAAGCACCGCTCTGAGGCACTGAGCGTTTCATTCAGGGAGACTCCCGGACACAGCGCGTCCCTGAGCGATCTTGTCGTCCAGGACTACGACCTGGACGGGGCAACGTTCCAGGGTGTAGCCGTCAAGGGATCGCTGGTCTTTCGTGGCTGCAGCCTCCTGAGAGCGAAGTTCTCTGACCTGGCTATCGAGGCGGATGCCATCTTGGACCTCACCCGATCGGATCTCCTCTACGCAGAAGTGGACCCTCAGTTGATTGAGGACAAGGCCCGCTTCCGCATCACCGGTGAGCAGCGAAAGGCGATTCTCGCCCAGAGGGAACATGAGGACATCCTGCGCCTCGGATCTCGTTCGACAGGCGTCGAGTAGGACACTGGCTCGACAGTCCCGAGGAATGAGATGAGCCGGGACGCTGATATCCAGACCATCCTGACCCGGAGAAGCATACGCAACTTCACGGCCGAAGCGATCCTCGATGAGGACCTCAGCGCGGTCATCGATGCCGGGCTGAGTGCCCCGTCCTCGAAGAACTCGCAGCCTTGGCATATCGCCGTCGCCAAAGGCGAGGTCAAGAGCCAGATATGCCTGTGGGCAGAGCAGAACCGAGGGGGCGTGGCCACGGAGCCGGGCAGGCTGCTGATCGACGAACCCGGCGCGGCGGCCAGGGACACGACGCCTGAAACGCTGCGGTACGTGCGCGCAGCGCCGGTCCTGCTGCTGCTCTTCAACCGCGCGCCCTTCACAGGCGGCAAGACACGCATGGAAGAGGCAATCAGGGGCGGCGGCCACGTCTACTTTGAGAACGAGTATCTGGGCATCGGCGCCTGCATGGAGAACATGCTGCTCGCCGCCCACGCTCTCGGGCTCGGAGCCGTGGCCGTCATGGACATCTTGCCGGCGGCCGCTGAGATCAGGGACCGCTTCGGGATCGACTACGACCTGGTCGTCGGCATCGCGGTGGGGCATCCCGAGAAGACTCTCCCACCGCGATCAGTCGACGCGACGCGTTTCGTGACCTACCTCGAGTAGCAGACGTGCGCGGGCGGCCAGCTGGCCCGGCGCCCGCTACAGCTCGCGCTGCAGCCAGTCGACCGCGGCGGCCGTCACGGGCACTCTCGCCGCGACCTCCTGCATCACGAGCGAGCGATCTCCGAAGATCAACTCGGAGTCAATCTCATCGGCATGTGGCAGGCAGTGCATGATGCGAGCGTTCGGAGAATGGCGCGCAGCCATCTCAGCGGTAAGGCGATACGGTGCGAAAGCCTGCTCTTCTGCCTCCGTGAGCGCGCGGTAGACGACGGAGTCCGAGCACACCACATCGGAGCGCGCAAGAGCTCCCGCGAAGTCGTGCGTGTGGATCGAGCTGTGCTCGAGCCCCGCCCGCTCGGCGACTTCCGGAGGGAATTCGTACCCCTCGGGGCAGGCAAGCACAACGTCGATCTGCAGCCGAGCCGACAGAAAGAGCAGTGACCGGAACACGGGGGATGCGCCGTTGCCGACGAGCGTCAGGCGCACGCCTTCCGTTCGGCCGAAGAACTCGCCCAGGACGAGCGCGTCTGAGAGCGCCTGGAGGGGGTGCTCTTCATCCGAACACCCGTTGATGAGGGGGAGAGCGGTCATCTTCCGCCATTCCCTCAGAACCGAGTGATCGTGCGCCCGTATCACCAAGGCTGTACAACCGAGTTCACGCATGCTCGCCAGTTCGGCCCTCACGAAGCTCGCGTGGTCGCTGCGCTTCGCGGGATCGGCGTAGAACGCCGACGCGAGGTCCAGGTCTACGGCGGCATTGCCCAACAGGCCCGCTGCCCGATGAATGGCCAGCCGTGTCCGCACCGACTCCCGGTCCGAGAGAAAGGATACGAAGCGGCCATCCGGCGTCTCTGGAGCGTCCTGCTCCTCGAATCGACGCGCCAAATCGAGAAGCTCGTTCACATCATCAACAGAGAGCTCCTCAATGGCCAAGAGTGACGGAGCGACTCTCATCCCAACGGCTCCTCGGCCTCGGACGCCCTCTCGAGGGCGTCGACAAATCCGGTCATCCGCGCCATGAGGCTGTCCTGCGGTTCCTGCTCGCATGCCGACCTCCACTGGCCGCGACACTCGCAGCCGAGTCGCCGCACCGCCTCCAGCCCATCATCGACACCCGTGGCGTTGAAGTGCTGGATGGCCGCGATGACGACCTGCTCGCACGCGGGGCACGTGGTAGGCGTCAGACCCACCTCAGTGTTGCTGGCGAACCCGTGAACACGGACTCCAGGCCGCATTGAGTCGGGCAGTCGCGAGAGGACCTCGATCGCGGACCACAAAGAGGCCGGCCGATAGCTCGCGCCGGGCATCGAGGGCTCACCCGTCCTCGCGAGCATGCCGAGCGGCGAGTGCGGCTTCGCGGAGCACAGCATGAGAATCACCCGCTCGAACCCCTCGGCAAGACACCATTCGATGGCCGCGGCTGCATCCTCGATCGCCTCGACCTCTGTCAGGACAGGCGGTTTCAGCAGCACGTGGGCCTCAGCCACGAGTTTGACATCGTGGAGTTGCGAATCGGCGCTCTTGATCGCGGCGAGAGCACGGAGTGCTGCGGCGCGTGTGGATACCTTGTTGACACAGACGCGCGTAACCGCGTCGTCGAATGCCTCGACTCCAGTGCCTACGGAAAACTCCACCAAGCGCGATCCGCTTGCCTCTTGAGCGACACGCGCCGCAGACACGAGGTTCTCGACGCGCATGTGCTCAGGTCGTGCCTCGACCCCGATCGCGACCGCGCCCCGGGCCGCAACAGCCGCCAGCACCTGATGCCTGAAGTCGGCCGGGACTTCATCATCGTCGAGGATCGAACCCGGAATGGCCAGATGGATCAGCGGCGCACCAGCCAATCGGTCGAGGACCTGATCCAGCCCATCGATGAGCTCCTCCCGCTTGTAGTCACCGCAGCCGAAGTCGCACATCGTGCAGCCGCCATGCTCGGCGACGTGCCTGCAGCCTGAAGTTGCCAGCCAGATCATCGGGAGTGGGTACGGCCGGGATCGCAAATGGGTCATGGCGAAGAAGGTACCGGCCGGCGCCGCCAAGGTCGTAAGTGGCAGCCAGCGACGATACGCCATCATGGCGCGCTCGACGCGCTTCGCAAGATCCTGCACGGTGAGTTCGGACAACTGCGCTTTCCCCTGCCCTCGTGACCAAGGTACCGCTACCCCTATAGACTACGTGTTGAGCGTGGGTAAGGGAAACGCTGCGGCGGCGGCGGCGGCGGCGGGCTCGTCCAGCGGCCAGTCATCGGGCGCTCGAACCCTGCCGACCTTCCAGTACGTCTTCGAGCACAGCGTCCCCATTCTGGAGCCACCACTCGGCACCCAGAACGTCACGCCCGATTACCTCATACGCCTGCACGACGCGTTCTGCCAAGGATAAGGCCACGGTGTCTTCGAGCGAGTCCTCCCATTGGCCTCTGCAGTCACAGTCGAATCCCGCCAGCTCCCGGATGACGTCAAAGTCACCTCGATCACGATAGGCATCGAGAAGTGTCATGACTTTGTCGCGGCATGCAGGACACGTCGTGGGCGAGCTTACAAATGCCGCTTCCTGTTCGGAATCGATCGCGTTGGTGGCGTAATAGTCCTTGTACCAGGAGATCGTGACTCTCGGCGCCACTTGAGGCCCCACACGAGAAAGCACGCGGACGAGCGACCACAGTGACGGCGGTGAGTACATTTGCCGTTGCCAGAGCCAATGGACCAGCGTGTGGCTCTTCACATGCGACGGGAACAGAACGCACTGGTCGGTACCCGCCGCGAAAGCCCAGCGGATGGCCTCGACTGCATCGTCGATCGCCTCCGCTTCCGACAGGAAGGGCGAGCCCAAGAGCACGTTGGCAGTACTGAGGACTCCGTGCCTGTGCAGCATGTCAACAGCCGACTCATAGTCATTGAGCGACAAAGCCTTGTTGACACAGTGCTTCAAAATCCACGGGTTCGCCGACTCAAGACCGATGCCGATACCTGCCTCTCTGTCGTCGAAGAGCCCCGCATAGTCGCGCACCCGGGCATCCGTCAGGGCGTCGACGCGGCTCTCACAGACGATTGCGCGCGTTGTCGTGTCTCGCGCGAGTCGGAAGATCCTCTCGCGCGCTCCGGCCGGGACCTCCCACTCGTCGAACATGCTTCCCGAGGCTGACAGCAGGAGCATCATCCCGTCGTGGCAGCCCAGAGTGGCGAGGCCGGCGCGAACTGACTCCACCATCCGGTCCTCCGAGACAGCCTTCGAGGCGCCGTAGTTGCACATGGTGCCCCCGCCGCGAGCATCGTGCCGACAGCCTCGCGTCCTGAACCAGAGACTGGCAAAGGGCGCACCACCGACGGTCTCGACACGGGTCGAGAAATCGTCTCCTGATGGTGCGCCCGAGCGGCCACTCCGAAGTCGGGCGCAGACGAGGTCCAGAAAACGGTTGTTGGTGACGCGTGGCACGCATTCCTCCTCGGAGCCTCGGGTCGACAAGCATGACCGACCGCGATCATCACTCCACGACGAAGCGCTTCTCCTCGACCAGGTAGGTGCCGAGCGCGACCGAGCCGGCCACCGGCAAGTCGGCCCTGACTCCCGTGTTCAAGCGACCCACGACGCTGACCTTCGCGCCCTCACGGGGGCCGCTGAGCTTGGTGACGACGTAGATGCTGCCGGTGGCATCGTCGAGACGAAAGACACCGTAGCCACTCACGGAGGGAGTGACTTGGGAGGGCGTGCCTGTGATCGCCACCTTGGATCCGTAGTACTTGTCGGGCGTGCTCAGCGCCTGCTGGACCGTGATGGACTTCGGGTCTGTGCGCATGAACACGAGGAGGCCCGTCACAAGCACGAGGAGGCCGAGGACGGCTACGATCGTGATCCTCATCGACTGCGTCATTTTCCGCTCAGCACAGTGACGTCCCCCCGGTCGATGTCGTAAGCCACACGCAAGAGCAGCACCCGCTCGCCATCGTCCGAGACGACCACTATCGGTGTGGGGGTGACGCCGCCGACCCGCTCGTTCAGCCAGCCTCCGTCCGATCCCGCGACCACCAGAATGGGCTTTTGGGTGGAGCGCCTCAGCGGCAGGA
>CAAGKR010068157.1_pt1 | contig 10290 bp, 5 predicted proteins | sample 2556971 | NCBI WGS metagenome assembly CAAGKR01 (sample SAMEA5207829, study PRJEB30636) | soil metagenome | biome: forest; feature: boreal; material: soil | place: USA | collected 2011-09 | depth 1 m
CCGCCATCGCCATCGGCGCCGCTGCGCTCCGGGCGATGGAGATCCCGCGGCTCGTCGGACCCGCGCTGCTGACGCTCGCGTTCTACCTCTGGGATGCGTACATCGGCACCGCCCCGTCGCGCCGGCGCGACCTGCGCTGGATCGGCCAGCTCGCGCTGCTCGCCGGGCTCGGGCTCATCGTCGCGCTCTGGAACCTGCTGCTCCGCGGCTGAGCCCGCGAGGGCCGGAGTGTGAGGCGCCCAGGGTGCCGGGGAGCCCGGCGCGCGCGCTTGGCGGTCCGGGCCGTTTGACGTGCCGCCCCGACGGTGCTAGAAAGCATGTCCGCCCCGTGGCCCTGCGTGACCGCGCGCCCCACACGAAACACCGTCTGCCGAACTCCGCCGCGCCCCGAAAGGACGACCGCCTCGTGACCTTCCCCGACGTCGAGACCACCCTGCAGAGTCCCGTCAACCTGAACCGCCAGAAGCGCCAGATGGCCGATCAGGCCATCGCCCAGGCGGCGGCTGCCCAATGGTCGGAGGCTGCGGCGACGAACCGGCGGCTGCTCGAACTCGGCCCGGACGCCGAAGCGGAGAACCGCCTCGCCAAGTCGCTCTGGGAGCTCGGCGAGCTGGGATCGGCCCGCGAGCACTACCAGACCGCGCTCGCACTCGACCCGACGAACCGCATCGCCGAGCGCAACATCGATCGGCTCAAGATGCTGCTCGTCGCGGCCGGCGAGAAGACGGTTCCCGCGCAGGAGGGGAGCAAGGCCCCGGTCAGCATCTTCGTCGAAGAGACCGGCAAGACCGGCTTCGCGTTCCTGACCGACCTCGCCGATCCGCGCCAGCTCGCACAGGTCAACCCGGGTGACGCGGTCGAGCTGACGCCCGAGGGCAACCGCCTGATCGCACACAGCAACGGCGTCCGGATCGGCGTGGTCGAGCCGCGCGTGGCCGCTCGTCTGCTCAAGCTGATGGCCGACGGCAACAAGTACGCGGCAGGCGTCACCTCGCTCGGCGACAAGGACGTCCGGATCATCGTCCGCGAGATCTTCCAGGACCCGGCCAATTACGGGAAGGTCAGCTTCCCGACCGCGGCCAAGTCGACGGACCTGCGCCCGTACACCAAGGGCACGCTCGTCCGCGAGGAGATGGAGCTGGAGGACGATCTCGAGGACGACGAGGAAGACGACGAGATCGAGGACCTCGACCGCGTCCTGCCGCCGGAGTCCACGACCGACGAGGCCTTCGAGGACGAGCCGGACGAGCTCGACGAGCCGTAGTCGCTGAGGTCCGTGCGGGCGACGGGCCGCAACCACCCGCATGCGCGTGACAGGCGCGGGTTCCGTACGTTCGAGCGTGACCGTGCCCGTGGATCGACCGGATCTGCCGGGATCGGACCTCCTTCGCGCTCAGATCTTGCCTGGATGCGCCTGACAGGCGCCCCCCGATCCTCCAGGACACGACAGGCGCGCCGTGTTCGATGATCGCCTGTCCCTGCCAGTCTTGACGTCGGCACGTCGCGATCGATCACGTGGCCGGGGTCGCTCGGATCACGCTCCGTCGATCGCTCTCCGAGCGTGGACCGGTGCCGACGCTCGCCATGCAGCTTTCGATGTCCACCGGACAAGACTCCGAGGAATGCGCAGCGGTTCAAGATGCGCAGCGGTCCAGGAAGTCGGGCGGCTCGCGCGTCGCCCGCTCGCGACGCTCAGCACGGTCGTCGCCACGCGCCCAGGTCGCGCACCGGCCGAGCATCCCGCCACTCGGATAGCATCTAGCCGATGACCGGACGCGGACCGCTCGATGCCCAACCGGGCTACTCGCTTCCCGTCTTCGATCGGATCGCGCCCGCTCCGACACCCTCGATCGTGGCCGCGCGGATCGAGCTCCACACCGCGCCCGGCGACGTCGTCGCCGACCTGTTCGGGCGTGGCGGCTGGGTGGCCCGGGCCGCCGTCGACCGACAGCGTCGGGCGCTCTCGCTCGAGTCGAACCCGCTGACCCGCATGCTTGCCGAGGTCGTCCTTCGTCCGCCCGACGTGCGCCACCTCGACGCCGCGTTCCAGGGACTGGCCGCCTCGCCCCGGCGCGAGTCCAGCCTCAAGGCCTCGATCGGTGACCAGTTCGCGACGCGTTGCGCGACCTGTGGCCGGATGCTCGTCGCCGACGAGATCGTCTGGTCCGTGGACGATGAGGCGGGGATCGCCGGCCGCGCCCGACCGGTCGCCCGCCACTACCGCTGCACGGTGTGTCGCGATCAGCGCGGAGGGTCGGAGCAGCGCCAGGCGCCGCTCGACGCGGACGACATGCGACGTGCGACTGCGGACGTCGGCGCGGACGCGATGCGCATGACACTCCTGGCACGGTTCCCCGTGGTCGCCGGGGCGGAGGGCTTGCCCAGCGAACTTCTCGCCCTGCATACGGGCCGGCAGCTCGTCGGCCTCGGCGCCATCCTCGAACGGATCGAGGGGGACCTCCGGGCGGCGCCGGTCCTGGCCGCCCTGCGGCTCGCCCTGCTGCATGCGATCCTGCCCGCCAGCAGGCTCGCCACCCAGCCAGGCCGGGTGGCCGCCCTGCGGGTGTCGTCCGGCCACGTCAGGCCGGCGACCGGGATCCAGTTCCGGGAACGCAACCCATGGCTCGCATTCGAAGAGTCGTTCCGGACGATGCGTGGCTTCATCCAGCGCCTCGATACCGGCACCACGGGGCCGATCCAGGCACGGATCGGCGAGGACCTTCGCAGCCTCGGCGAGGGCGCGGCGACGACCGTGCTCGCACTGAACGGCCCGGGCGGCGTCCTTGCGCTGCGCGACGACCCCGAGGCGTACGGGCGGAAGGCGCCGACGCCGCGCATCCGTCTCGTCCTGGGCCAGCCGCCGATGCGGCCCGGCCTCGAGCGTCTCGCCGCCGCCTACCACGCGACGGCCTGGGTGCTCGGTCGCGAGGCGGCGACCTACCTGCCGATCGAGGCGCTCGCGGGGGCTTCCTACCGGACGCCGTGGAGCTTGCAGGCCGAGGCCATCGCACGGGCGCTCACGGCGGTCGAACCCTCGATGGCTCGCGACGGGCGAGTGGTCCAGCTCGTCGACGGCGGCACCGAGGCGATCCTCGCAACCGTCCTGGGCGCGGCGTCCGCCGGCTATCGACTGCTTGGTGCGCGTCTCGCCGACGCGGATGACGACGCCACGGCGATCGTGGAGCTGTTGCCGCCTGGCGGGCGACTGCCGCCCGGCCCCCGGACTCGAGCGAACGTGGGGCTCGATCCGATCCCGGGCGGCGCCGGCGACCCGGAGGTCGTGCCGTCCTCGCGGCTCTTCGCGCCGCCGGAGCGCTTCGATGACCGCCCATTCTCCGGCGCGGACGCGGCACGGACCGTCACCGAGGTCGCGGTCGAGACCCTGCGCGCCCGCGGCGAGCCCGCCCGCTATGAACGGCTCCTCGGCGAGATCCTCGTCGGGCTCGACCGCGCCGGTCAGCTTCGGCGGCTGGCGACCGCCACGCTCCCGGCCGCGGCATCGGCCGAAGGCGGCGGGCACCGACCGTCCACCGCCATGGACGACCGGCCCTCCGAGGAGGCCGGGGATGTGATCCTGGACGGGGCGACGGCGGAGGCATCCGACCCATCGGCCGCAGCCGACGCGACGGCGGAGGCATCCGACCCGCCGGCCGCAGCCGACTCGCCGGCCGCATCCGACCCATCGGCACTCGGTGAGCAGCAGCCGAGCGGCACGGCGCGCGGACGCCGCGCCCTCGAGCGCGACACCCCGTCCGACCCGGTCGAGCGCCTCCTCAGCCTCATCGGTGACGAGCTCGGTCGGCCGAACCAGCGCCGTCTCGTCGAGATCGAACCCGGCCGCTGGTGGCTGGCCGACCCGGCCGACTTCGACGGCGCCGCCGTGCCGCTCACCGACCGCGTCGAATGGGCGGTCTTCAGCCTCCTCTCGACGTCGGGGCCGATGACCGAGACCGCCTTCTTCGAGCGGATGGCCACATTGTTCGGCGGCCACGACCTGCCCGACGACGGCCTCGTCCGCGCCTGTCTCGAGAGCTACCGCAGCCCGGCGAGCACGTCTGACCAGCTCACCACCGGCGACGACCTGCTGCGCCGCAGCCAGGAGCACACCGAGATCCTGGCCGCGGTCGCCGAGGCCGGCCACCGGCTCGGGATGCGCGTCTGGATCGGCCGGCGCGAGCAGACACGACGCGTGGGCAGCGGTCTGCTCGGGGACCTGCTCGAACCGGGCGAGCAGCGGGACTACCTCGGCGGGATCACGACGGCGGCGGAGGACCTCGCCGAGGTCGACGGGATCTGGTACGTCCGCGGCAAGGTGGCGTTCCTCTTCGAGGTCGAGTGGACCGCGATGCTCGGCGAGCCGATCCTCCGACGGCATGGCCGCATCCCGCCCGATCCGGCCCTCATCCGCTTCCTGGTCATCGCACCGGAACGGACGGAGCTGGTGCGCTACAAGCTCGAGCGCTCACCGCTCCTGCGCGCGGCCCTCGACGCGGGGACCTGGCACATCATCAAGTCGGATCACCTCCGCTCGTTCCTCGCCCGCGACCCGCTCGACCTCGCCGATCTTGAGCCATACCTCGGGCTCGACCCGCAGATCGAGCGATCCGCTGAGCAGATGCCGCTCTTCGAGGGCGCCTGACGCGTCCACGCCCAGCCGGCGCTAGGCTAGGCGACGACAGTGGCACATCGAGCGCGACCTCGATCCCGGCGCGCCGCACAGGAGATCCACGCGTGACCATCCCTGACACCACCTCGCCCGTCAACGACCTTGCGGACCGCTTCTGGGAGGCGGTCCTCGAGCACGATCCGACGACCGCCACCTTGTACGGCGACGACCGCTATGCCGATCGACTCCCGGACCCGGGCCCCGCGGGTCGCGCGCGTGACCGGGCGCTCATGGAGCGAACCGCCGGCGAGGCGACCGCGATCGAGACCGCGGGTCTTCCGACCGAGGATCGGATCACGCGGGACATGCTCAAGATCATCGCGGAGCTCCATCTCGAGGAGGACGACGAGCACCTCCACGAACTCCGCGTCGTCGACCAGATGGGCGGACCGCAGCAGCTGCTGCCGCAACTGACCCAATTCCAGCCGGTCGACACCCCCGAGCGGCTCGAGGCATTCATCGCCCGTCTCCACGCCTACCCCGCGTTCATGGCGGCCAATATCGGGATCCTGCGCGACGGGTCCGCGTCGGGGCTGACCGCGCCGCGCATCGTCGCCGAGCGGACGATCGCCCAGATCGAGCGGATGCTGGCGGTCCCGATCGAGTCCGCGATCGTCCCGTCGATGGTCAAGGTCGCGTCCGAGGCGGACCGCGAACGGATCCGCGACGTGGTCCGCGACGTGGTCTATCCGGCGGATCTCGCCTTCCTCGAGGCCCTGCGTGGCGACTACCTGGCGAGAACCCGCGAGGATCCGGGCCTGTGGTCGGCCCCGAACGGCGAGGGGCTCTACCGGACCGCGATCCGGAGCTGGACGACGCTCGATCTCGACCCCGAGGAGGTCCACAAAAGCGGCATCGAGGAGCTCGAATCGATCGAGCTCGAGCGGCGCGAGATCTCGCGGGCGGCCGGCTTCGGGGACGACACCGGCGCCTACCGCGCGATGCTCGATGCCGACGTCGTGAATACGCCGCAGTCGAAGGGGGAGCTCGTCGAGCGGGCGACCGAGGACATCGAGCGCGCGATGGCGATCGCCCCGCGCTACTTCGGCGTCCTGCCGCGAGCCGCCTGCGAGGTGCGACCGGTCGAGGAGTACAAGGAGCGGGACGCGCCGTTCGCCTACTACTACCCGCCGTCCCCCGATGGCTCGCGCCCGGGGATCTACTACGCGAACGGCTACGACCTGCCGAGCCGCAAATACACCAAGCTCGCCACGACGACGTTTCACGAGGCGGCGCCCGGCCATCACTTCCAGATCACGCTCGAGATGGAGAACGGGCACCTCAACACGTTCCGGCGCCTCGGTGCGCGGATGGTCGGCGGTGCGTACGTCGAGGGCTGGGGTCTCTACAGCGAGCGGCTGGCGGACGAGATGGGCCTCTTCCGCGATGCGTCGGAGCGCTTCGGGATGCTCGACGCGCAGGCATGGCGTGCGGCCCGGCTCGTCGTGGACACGGGTCTCCACGCGCTACGCTGGCCGCGCCAGCGCTCGATCGACTTCCTCGAGGGCGCGGGACTGTCCGAGACCGACGCCGTCATCGAGACCGACCGCTACATCTGCTGGCCGGGCCAGGCGCTGACCTACAAGATCGGCCAGCGCGCGATCGAGAAGCTGCGGGCCCAGATCTCGGCCCGCGACGGATCGGCCTTCGACCTGCGGGCCTTCCACGATGCCATGCTCGGCCATGGCTCGCTGCCGCTCGCGATGCTCAGCCGCGAGATCCCGAACTGGCTGGCCGCCCCGGTCTGACCGGCGCCACGCGCGGGCGCCGGCGTCAACGTCGCGCCGCAGGGCATCCCGCCCCTCGGTTGCGCGCCACCTTCCGCCGATCGTCCGTCCACGTCGTGCGCCTGTCAGGCGCGCGACTCGGAGATCTGAACGTGATCGAGGTCGATGACCTGCACGAACTGCAGGTTCCTGGGCGCGACCACGCTCATCTGTGCGGAACCCGCGCCTGAGGGGAGCGGCTCCGTCCGAATGCTACGAGTCGAAACCGATCCCGAGCGCGTCCAGGGTCCGCAGCAGGATAGAACGACGGCCCTCATCGCGGTCAGCGCGATCCAGCTCGTGGCGCACCGTATTGACCGCCACGGACCGGAGCGGCTCGGGCGGGAACGGGATCGGCGGGCTCTGGACGATCCGCAGCTGCAAGCGGTCCTCGTCTGGTCGCAGGATGAGGTCGCGCACCACCCCGCCCGCCCAGCGGCTCGCACCGACGCCCAGCCCGGTGTAGCCCAGGGCGTACGTCACGCGACCGCCCATCGTCTGGCCGAACGTGACCGTGAAGCGCGTGGTGGTATCGATCGCACCGCCCCATCGATACGGGAAGCGGAGCCCCTCGAGCTGCGGGAAGGCGCGGAAGAACTGCGCTTCGAGCTTCTCGAAGGTGGCCGGCCGCCGATCCAGCCCAGGTCCCACCCGGCTTCCGTAGTAGTGGATCGCGTCGTATCCGCCCCACAGGATCCGATCGTCGGCCGTCAGGCGAAAGTAGTGGAACTGGTTGTTGGAGTCGGACAGGCCCTGGCGGCGGGCCCAGCCGATCGCCGCGCGCTCGTCCGGCGTCAGCGGCTCCGAGACGAGTACGTAGTCGTAGACCGGGACGAAGACGGAACGGAGCCGCCGCAGCCAGCCCGAATAGGCCGAGGTTGCGACCACTACCTGGTCGGCTCTGACCGCGCCCCCACCGGACGTCGTCGCCACCACCGCGCCGGCCACGCGTTCGAGGTCGGTCACCCTCGTTCCCTCGTGGACCGGGATGCCGCGCTCGCGCGCCACGCGCGCCAGGCCGCGGCACAGCCTGGCGGGGTCCAGGAGGACGTCACGACCGGGCGGCCGGTACAACCCGGCCTGCCAGATGGGGGAGTGGATCTCGGCCTGGACGGCCGCCCGATCCAGGAACTCCACTCGTTCGCCGTATTCGGCCGCTTCGTCGACCCACGCCTTGAACTCGTCGACCTGGTAGGGCTGATCGGCGAGCGCGAGCGTGCCGGTCTCCTCGAGATCGCACTCGATGCCGTTGTCGCGGGTGAAGTCGACGAGTCCGCGCAGGTTCGCCAGGCCCTCGGCCTCGAGGCGTTCCAACTCGTCGGGGAAGTGGCGGATCCCATTTGCCAGGCCGTGTGTCAGCGATGCCTCGCAGAAGCCGCCGTTCCGCCCACTCGCGCCGAATGCGACCGTCTCCGCCTCCACGACGAGGACGCGCAGGCCGGGGTCGGTGTCGGTCAGGGCGAGGGCCGTCCAGAGCCCGGTGAACCCCGCCCCGATGACCAGGACGTCGGCCGTCGTCTTCTCGAGGAGCGGTGGGTCCGCGGCCGGGATCTCACCGCGCAGCCAATAGCTGATCGGTCCGGACGGGCCGGGATCAAGGACGGAGCGACGCATCGCGGGTCATGGTGCCACGACGCTCGCGACTTCGTTTCCCGTCGACGCAGCGCCGGAGACGTGCGTGATTCGTGCCAGGGGGCACAGTTACGGACGAGAATCGCGTTGACGACGCTCTGACCCGTGTGGCACGATGGCCACGCTCGCGTCCCACGATACGCAACGACCGTCCCATGGACCGAGCCGCCAAACCCACACAGAGGTCACTCATGGCCACCGAGCCCGCCTCCGCTCGCACGTCGCCGGCCCTCCGCCGCGAAGCCCAGACGGCGATGTACCAGCGCGCGCTCAAGACGCTCCCCGGCGGGACCGACTCGAACTTCCGCGCGTGGGGCGACGACACCATCTACGTCGATCGGGGCAAGGGTGGTCGGGTCTGGGACATCGATGGCAACGAGTACATCGATCTGCGGATGGGCTATGGGCCGGTCATCCTCGGCCACGGCGACGAGCGTGTCGACGACTATGTCAACGAGCGCATGCGGCGCGGCGTCAGCTTCTCCCTCACCTCGGAGGACGAGGTCCGGGCGATGGAGCTCGTCAAGGAGCTGACCGGCTGGGTGGAGAAGGTCCGGATGACGGTCTCCGGCACCGAAGCCACGATGCACGCGATGCGCGTAGCCCGCGCCTACACCGGCCGCGACAAGATCGTGAAGTTCGAGGGCCAGTACCACGGCGTCCACGACTACGCCCTCATCAGCGTCGCGCCGGACAACATGGCCGACCTGGGCGACGCCGACGCCCCGGTCCGCCTCGCCTGGGGACGCGGCATCCCGGATGCCGTCGCCGACACCATCATCCCGGCGCGCTACAACAACATCGACGCGCTGCGGCGCCTCTTCGAGGCGCGCGGCGAGGAGATCGCCGCGATCATCGTCGAGCCGGTCCTCGGCAACGCCCAGGGGATCATGCCCAAGCCGGGCTTCCACAAGGCGATGCGAGCGCTGACCGAGGAGTTCGGGATCCTCCTCATCTTCGACGAGGTCAAGACCGGCTTCCGCTTCGCGAAGGGCGGCGCGGCCGAGTTCTTCGGCGTCACCCCGGATCTCGCCACGTACGCGAAGGCGATGGGCAACGGCTATCCCGCGGCGGCCTTTGGTGGCCGCGAGGAGGTCATGAGCGTCCTCCCCGACAAGGTCAGCCACGGCGGCACCTACGCGGGCAACCGGATCGCCGCCGCGGCCGCCGTCAAGACCCTGACGATCATCAAGGAGACCAACGCGCTCGAGGTGATCCACGCCACGGGCCGGCGCGTCCAGGACGGTCTTCGCGAGGTCCTCAACCCGACTGGGCTGCCATACCACTTCACCGGCCACCCGAGCATGTTCGGGATCATGTTCTCCGAGGTGGAGGCGTCCGAATACCGCGACTGGGCGACGACCGACCACGAGCTCTACGACTCGATCGCGCTCGGGATGCACGCCCGTGGCGCGATGCCGGAGCCGGACTCGCGCGAACCGTGGTTCTTCTGCGAAGCGCACGCCGAGGGCGACATCGTCGACCGGGTCGTCACGATCTTCTCCGAATCGCTCGACGCCGCGCTCGAGGCCCGGGCCCACGGTCAAGCCGGCGAGCAGCACCACATCGGCTTCGGCGCCGTTGGCGGCCAGCCCTGAACGGGCCGGGCGGGATGGTCCTCGACGGGAACGCGGTCCGATCGGTCGACCGGGCGGCGGCATTGCTCCTTGCCCTCGGTGAGAGCCAGGGCGAGGCCGGCGTCACCGAACTCGCGCGCCGGCTCGGGTTGCACAAGTCGACGGCCTCGCGGCTGCTGGCGACGCTCCAGAAACGCGGCCTCGTCGAACAGGACGACGAGACCGGCAAGTACCGGCTCGGGCTCGTCGTCATCCGGCTCGCCGAACGGGCCGAGCGCACCCTCGACCTGCGCGGGATCTCCCTGCCCGAGCTCGAGCGCCTGGCGCGCCTGACGCACGAGACGACCGGCCTCGGGATCCTCGACGGCGACATGATGCTCGCGGTCGCCCAGGTCGATGGCCCGAACCTCATCGCGGTCGGCGATTGGACCGGCCGCGCGACGCCCCTCCACTGCGTCGCCTCCGGGAAGGTCCTGCTCTCGTCGCTCGCCGAGCGCGAGGTCCTGCGCATCGTGCGGCGCGGCCTCGTCTCCTACACGGAACGGACGATCGTCGCGCTCGAGCCGCTCCTCGAGGACCTCGCCCGCATCCGCCGTCGCGGCTATGCCACGGCGGTCGGGGAGTACGAGATCGGGCTCAACGCGGTCGC
>CAAGKR010421065.1_pt1 | contig 10289 bp, 10 predicted proteins | sample 2556971 | NCBI WGS metagenome assembly CAAGKR01 (sample SAMEA5207829, study PRJEB30636) | soil metagenome | biome: forest; feature: boreal; material: soil | place: USA | collected 2011-09 | depth 1 m
CTGAGCATCTCCGCGTAACCGCGGATCGACGTCAGTGGGGTTCGCAGCTCGTGCGAAGCGTCTGCGATAACGCGCCGCAGGCGGTCGTTCGAGGCGCTGCGCTCGGCGAAGGCGGCTTCAATCTGGCTGAGCATTCCGTTCAGCGCCAGGCCCAGCCGCCCGATCTCCGTTCTTGGAGTCGCCGGCTCGACGCGGCGGGTTAGATCGCCGGCTGCGATATCCGCCGCCACCGAGCCCATCCGCTGGAGGGGCCGCAGGCTGACGCGGATGATCGCGAACGCGACAAGGGCGGTCGCCAGGACGACACCGAGGCTGATCACGAGCTCGCGAAGCAAAAGGTCGCTGAGGGTTGCTTGGGTCTCGGTCAGGGGAATTGCGAACACCACGAACGTCCCCTCCACGAATGAGTTTTCAGGCCAGTCTGTGACCCGGTAGTGAGCCACGCCCCCTGTGCCCTCGACAGTGAAGGGGGAAACCGGTTTGTCAGTGCCGGCGCTCTGCAGCGTCCTGGGCAGAACGGGCCTCGCGGTCGAATCTGACGACCCGAACTGCTGGACGTGACAGTCGATGAGCACGCTGCCATCTGAGCCAACCAGCTCCGTAACCGTGCCGGCAGGAAAGCTTGTCGCGGCGCCTGGCAGCCGCGGCTGGCAATTGGGGCTGTTCAGGACATTGACGGCTGTGTCGACGGTCGACCGCGCGCGCAGTTGCGTGTCGATGCGGTCCAGGAGCGAGGACTGCAGCGTCAAGTAGGTCGCAACATTGGAGATGACGAGCCCGATGACGACGAGGGAGATGACGCCGATGAGCAGTCGCCCACGGAGCGACTGGGTCATGGCCTCGGCGCGCGTAAGACGTATCCGACGCCGCGGACCGTTTGGAGGAGCGGCGGCTCGTAGCGATCGACCTTGCGGCGCAGGTAGCTGATATAGGTCTCCAGCACGCTGGCGTCGCCCCCGAAGTCGTAATGCCAGACGTGGTCGAGAATCTGGCTCCGGGTCAGCACCCGGCCGGCGTTGACCAACAGGTAGCGAAGCAGGCGATACTCGGTGTTGGTCAACTCGACCACCTCGCCCTTGCGGCGGACCTCGTGGCCCTCGTCGTCCATCTCCAGGTCGGCGAGCGTCAGCCTCCCATCCGCTTGTCCATCGCCGGTCCCATTGCGCCTGAGCACCACGCGAACCCTCGCCATGAGCTCCTCCACGCTGAACGGCTTGGTCACGTAGTCGTCGCCGCCGACGGTGAGGCCGTGGACCTTGTCCTCGGTAGCATCCTTCGCGGTGAGGAAGATGATCGGCACCTTGTGGCCGGCGGCGTTCAGACGTTTGAGCACCTCGAGCCCGTCGATGTCAGGAAGCATCACGTCGAGGATCACAAGCGCTGGGGTGAACTGGCTGACCGCCGTGAGCGCTCCGCGACCAGTGGCAGCCGTCTTCACAGTGAAGCCTTCGTAGCGCAGGGCCATCGACACCAGCTCGGTGATATTCGGCTCGTCGTCGACGACGAGAACGCGCGCCCCGTCCTTGCTCACATTCTTAATGCTGCCTCGATTATCTGTGAATTTGCTGAGAAAGCGGTGGAAACTAGTTTGGCGAAGGCCACCCGGAGACCCGATGGACGGTTCCCGCCCGGTCGACGAGGCGCGCCGCCAGCCGCTGCGCTTCGAGCCATCCGACGGCCGATGAGCCCATCACGATCGCAGCAGTCGATGCGATGTTGGCATCGACGCAGGAGCCCGCCACCACGGTTACCGTCCGCCAGGGTCCATCGGTGGGAAGGCCGGTGCCAGGGTCGATGATGTGGTGGAGGACAACACCGCCTCTCGTCCACCTGCGAACCGTGATGCTCGAGGTGGCCATTCCCCCTGACGTGATGCTTATCGTCTCCTCGCCCTCCTCGATGGGCGCGCCGCTGTCCTCGCTCGCCTGGATGAGCCAGCCTTCAGCAGGCGGTTCGCCGGCGACCGCGATGTCGCCGCCAAGGCTCACCAGGACGCCTCCACCGCCGATCTTCGCGAGCGCCGCTGCCGCGGCAAGGTCGGAGGTGAGCGCTTTCGCCGTCGCTCCGAGGTCGATCTCGACACCGCGAGGCACCCTGATGGTCCGCGAGTCTTCGTTGAAGGCGATCGCCTGCCACCCGGGAACGCGACTCACTACAAGGTCGATCGCCAGCCCATCGGCAGGCACCGCGCCGAAGTCGGCGTCGTAGCCGGCCAGCTTGAGCGCGGAGCCGATAGTCGGATCCACCGCCCCGCTGGTGAGTCGCGCCCCGCGCCATGCCGCGGTGATCAGCTTCGCCAGCAGCGGGCTGATCATGACCTCGCGATCGGGCGTTGCGTTGAGCCGGCTGAGCTCGCTGTCATCGCGAAACCGGCTGGCCGCCGCGTCCACAGCGCTGACGAGCTCGTCGACAGCTGCCTTCGTAGGGGCCAGGTCTGCAGCCCGGGTGACGACCACCCTCAGCAAGCCGCCGAACGCCCCTCCGTCGACGGCGGCGACCGGCGTTCGGCTCACTGGCCTGGCTTACGCTCCTGGCGTCTCAGCGCAAGAGCGAGGACGGGGCAGCCCGTTACCGCGCGCTGCGCGTGAGGCACAAGGGCCTGAGGAATCGCGCCTGGAGTGATGATCGGATAGCCCCAATCGTCGAGTCGGATCATCTCGGGGAAGAGCTCGGCGCACAGCCGGTGGCCGTCGCACTTCGTGCGGTCGATCCACATCTCGAAGCTGGCCACGTCAGGACGCCCTGCGGCCGCGGGCTCCAGCGGCGGCGGCGAACTCCGGCTCGAAAAGCGTCAAGGCCGACTGCAGGAAAGCGACTGCGCCGTCAGGGTGGCGGCAGGCGCCACGGCCCCTTACCATCGCCGCCCAGCGGTGCAACTGCGGCAGGTCGCCGTGCTCAGGCTGCCTACGCGCAAGTCGCGCGGTGGCCGCGGCAAGGCTGCGCAGACCGAAGAAGCAGGGCCCGCATTGAGCGGCGCTCTCATTGGCAAGGTGCTGCATTATCCGAGCGGAGACGTCGAGTGGATCGGCGACCTCGTCGAGGACGCTCACCACCCCACAGCCGAGCGAGCCGCCGGCGGCTCGAAGCCCCTTGGGGTCGAGGATCATGGTGCCGGCCTGTTCCGCGCTGATCCAGCCGCCGAAATAGCCGCCGAGGAGCACTGCGCGCGCTTTGCCGCGGACGCCGCCCGCCATCGTCAGCACCGCGTCGACTGTCGACCCGCTGGCCACCTCGATGACACCAGGCTTGGCGACAGATCCGCTCACAGTTAGAAGGATGGTTCCTGTCGCGTGATTCAGGCCGAGCGAGTTGAACCACTCGTCGCCAAAACGCGCGATGAGGGCGGCGTGAGCAAGGGTCTCGACGTTCTGGATCAGTGTCGGACGGCCGTCGACGCCACGCTCAAACGGTCGCGGCGGAATCGCGGTCGGCGTGGCGACACCCGAGTTGACGAAATGGACCGCGGCGGTTTCCTCTCCGGCCACGTAGCTCGGCGGAGCCGCAAGCAGAGTCGCACGCGAGGTGTCCGCAGTCGAGCGCTCGGCAAGAGCCCGCGACATCGCGGCCAACGCAGCGGCGTGAGCCTCTCCCACATAAAGGAGGACTCTGCTGGCGCCGACCGCCTCGGCGGCGAGCAACGCGCCGTCGATCACCAGGTGCGGCCGGAGCGCCATCAGCGTCTGGTCCTTGCGACTTAGCGGCTCGCCTTCGGCGCCGTTGGCGATGACCACCGCACCGCCTCGGGACCGGCTCTGGACCGACCTCCACTTGATGCCCACTGGGAAAGATGCGCCGCCCCGCCCGACCAGCCCGCTGCGATCGATCGTGTCGATCAGCGTCCGGTTGCCGGCGGGCCGTGGGCCGAGGCGTCTTGTGTGATCGGCAAGATGCTCGGCGCCGGCGTTCGGCGGCGGCCCGGCGAACAGGCTCAGGCTTGTCACCTGGGTAGGTTCCTCGACACGCGTTCGCGGAATCGAGCGCGATCGGCGGCGAGCGGATCCGGCGGCCGGGCCAGCAGGCGTGCGGCAATCGCGCCCACGACCGCAAGGATGCAGATCACGTCGATGACAAGCATCCACGCCGACCAGGTGTCGGTACCCGTGCCGAAGCTGTGGATGACGGCGATCGGCCACGAGGCATAGGCCAACCAGTGGATCGCTCGCCACGCGGCATGGCCGATGACGCCTCGTACGAGGCTGGTGACCGTTATTGCGATAAGCAGCTCAACGGCGATCACTCCCAGGCCGAGCCAGAACGTCCGGTAGTAAGAGGAGAAGGGCACAATCGCCGCGACCCAGCCGAGGTGGGTGAAGGGATCCACCACCGCCGTGACGATGTGGAGAGCCAGGAACACCAATGCCATCAGCGACAGGTTTCGATGCAGGCCGGTGGTCAAAAACCGAGGCCAGCTCGTAGTCTCGAACCGCAGCGTGGATAGCACGCCGAGCACGACTACAGCGCTGAAAAGGACCAGCGACACCGCCCCTGCGCCCCTGGTGGTGTACCAGAGGATCGAGTTGTTCATCGGCCGCGGCTGCTAGGAGCCGCCGGAGACTGCGACGCCTGTGCCTGAGGAGGAGCTGACCGAGCCCGAGGACGACTGAAGACCGGTCGAGGTGGATCCGGAGGTTGTTGACGTGCTTGCGGTTGCCCCGGTTGAGGCCGTGGCGGTGCCGGGAATGGTGTAAGCGCTGACCACGCTGGCGATCCCGACGGCTGTGATCGCGCTAACAGCGACGCCGGCGGTCAGCCGGTTGAGCATCCGCATAGCCGCGTCGCGTGCGCGGATTCTCGGGTCATTCGTGCTGTTGCTTTCCATGGTGTCCATAGTGGCTCGGGTCGCTGGACTCTATCTGTGAGGAACGTGAGAGTTTGCTGAGAAGTAACGCGCGGCGAGGCCTGAACCGCCCACCTTGCGGCAAGTACACTCTCCGAGTCCGCGCCCACGTAGCTCAGGGGATAGAGCAGGACGGTCCTAACGTCAAGGTCGGGGGTTCGATTCCCTCCGTGGGCACTCTTCAGGGCTTTGATAGCAGAGGACTTGCTGGTTCCGGACAACCCGGTGATAAGAACCCGACGCATTGCCCTTAGGGCGCCGGGGTCGTCGATCCCGTGAGCGCCGGCAGGTATGGCATCGGGTCGGTGACCTGGTCTTTGACCCGAAGCTCGAAGTGCACGTGCGGCCCGGTCGAGAGGCCGCTCGATCCTTCGAGCCCGATCCGCTGCCCGCGTGACACCCGATCCCCAACCTTTACGTCGGTCTCGAGAAGGTGCCCGTACAGGGTCATGATCCCCGCTCCGTGCGCGACTATCACGTAGTTCCCGTAGCCGACAGTTGTATTGGCCACCGCTACGACCACGCCGTCGGCGGCTGCCGTCACCCGCGTGCCCAGGGCTGCGGAGATGTCGATCCCCGTGTGGAAGTGAGGGTAGGGTCCGACGGCAGGCTCAAGGAGGAGAGGGCTTGGGCCGAAAGGCTGGGTGATCCGCGCGCCGGCGATCGGCCACGAGAGAACGAGACCCGGCAGCGTGCTTCCAACCGGCAATGTCCTTGTCACCATCGCCAGCCCCGCGCCGACCTGGGCCTGGCTCCAGGCCGCCTGGTATGCGCGCGCGATGAGGTCCTGCTCCTGCTGCTCGAGCAGCAGTGCGAGCGCGGCAGTCACGCTCGGCGGTTGGTTCGCCAGGCCCGACTGTGCAGCCCTCAGCTGCGCAGTCAGCAAACCCAGCTGGCTGCTGACGTCATTCTGCTGGCTGATGAGGGCGGTCATGGTGGTGAGGCTGGCGGACAGCTGCGCCATCACCCCGTTCTCGCGGTCGAGATCCGCGAGCCGGGCGGTCCTGTCGGACTGCAGCTTTGCAAGGTCGGCCTCCAGGCTCGCCTGCACCGCGTGGGCGCGCTGGCCGGCAATCACCATGTCCGCGGAAGCGACGAGCGCATCGTGCAGGTTGCCGGTGCGGGCGATCAGCGCAAGCATCGAGTCCGGCTGCCTGTAGATCGCGCGGGCGAGCGATGCGATCTGGGCCCTCTCCACGTCGATGCGGCCCTGTGTGTCGGAGATCTGAGCCTCCAGCCTCGTGATCTGTGCCTCCAGGTCGGCGATCTTTGCCTCTTCGCTCGTAATCTGAGCGTTCAGGGCCTGCTGATCCGCACCGGTCAACGCGAGCGCGGCGCTCAGCTGATTGGCGCTCGTCAGCGCCCGGGCAATGTCACCGCCGAGGCGCGTCGTGAGTTGGTCGTAAACCGCCTGGTTGGGATTGGCCGGCGGACACGTGGTCCTCGCGCTCGACGCGGCCGAGCTTGAAGTAGTGGGGCAGGGAGATGGGCCCACCGCCATCGCGCTGGAAACCTGGAGCGCGATGAGCCCGCCGAGCGTGGCAGCAGCGGCGAGCGCCTGCCTCACGCGCGGATCCGGCGGAACCCGAGCGTCGCTGTGAGCGCGCCGAGCACGAGGCCGGCAACCATCACAGCGGCGGCAACGTAGCGAACCGAGTCCTGGCCGACGCCGGGCAGGATCTGCGAATACGTCTGGGCAGCGAAGCCGGAGGCAAGAAGCCAAGCGGCTGCCACCACGGCGGCTGCCAGTGCACCGGCCAGCGCACCTGTCAAGAGGCCTTCCGTGACGAACGGCCCGTGCACCATCCAGCCGCGTGCTCCGAGGAGGCGGGTCACCATCACCTCCTGCTGGCGCGCGGCGGCGATCGCGCGCATCGAGTTGGCAGCCACTGCGTACGCGACGGCCGCAAAGAGCAGCAGCAGCGCGGCGCCGATCCCGCCGACGATCAGCGCGATCCTGCGCAGCCGGGCGTAGGTGTCAGGGTCGTATGACGTCGGGTAGGAGGGGTCGACTGCAGGGTCGCCCGCAACCTCTGCCGCCACCGCCGCCACTTCAGTCACCTGCGCGACCTGGACGTCGAGGCTGGCGGGGAAGGGGTTGGTGGCGCTGAGGCTCGCCAGGCCGTCGAGGCCCGGGCGGCTGCTCGCTTCCCGCAGGGCCTGCTCGGGGCTGACCTGGGTCACCGACTTGACTCGAGCATCGGCCTGGAGGCGGCTCTTGAGGGCAGTCACGTCGGCAGGTGAAGCGCTTGAGGCAAGGTAGACGCGGACTATCGAGGCCTGCCCAGCCTCCTGCGCTGCCACGCTGGCGATCGAGATCCCGACCAGCGCAAGCATCCCGCAAAGCATCAGGGTCATCGCCATCGACCCCAGCGCAGGCGCAGTCAGCCTGACATCGCGTGCCCAGCTGCTGAGGCCGTTGAGCACCACCAGCCGAAAGCTGTTGTCGCCGAGGGCGATGAGGCGGCGCCACAACGGGAGCCTCGTCGGGGCCTTGTGCCCGTTGTGCCCGTTGTGTCCGTTGTGTCCGTTCTTGCGCGACCGGCTGTTCGCCGGCAGGACCAGGCGCCAGAGGGAAAGCCCGGAGCCCGCGCCGTTGGACGCATGCTGCCGCTCCCGGTTGGCGAGGACCTTCCCGCTGGGGAGCCGCAAGACACGGTCGGCGTTGAAGGTCGGCCGGTGGGTGGCCACGATGACAGCGGTTCCGTTGGCTGCTGCCTCTTCGAGCAGGCGCATCACGATCTGAGCGTTGTCGTCGTCGATCGAGGCCAGCGGCTCGTCCGCCAGCAGGACTTTGGGCCTGCCCGCAAGAGCGCGTGCCACCGCGACTCGCTGCCTTTCGCCAGCGGAAAGCTGGTGTGGGTAGGCGCGGCGCCGATGGGCGAGGCTCAAGCCCTCGAGGGCGTCCAGCGCTCGCCTCTTGAGGGTGCCGTGGGGAACCTCCGGGTTGCCGACCTGCAGAGCGAACACCAGGTTCTCCAGGGCAGTGAGGCGGGGTAGCAGACGCTGCTCCTGGAACACGAAAGCCACGTCCCTGCGGATCCTGCCCAGGCCACGCCGCCACCACCTGTGGAGGCCGCGGCCTTCGACCCAGACCTCGCCGCGGTTCGGCCTGAGCTGCCCGTGCACCAGGCGCAGCAGGGTGGTCTTGCCTGCCCCGCTTGGCCCGGTGATCTCAACCAGCTCCCCAGGCGCCACCGTGAGGCTGATTTCGTTGAGGACCGGGGTGCGCCCAAAAAGCTTGGAAACGCGTGTGAGCTTGACGACCGGCTGCGCCACCACAGCGCCGTTGGCCACTGGCCTATTGGCGGTCGCCACTCCATTGGTGACGCGCGCTCCGCTGGCGGCTATAGATAGGAATCCCACCCCTTTCCCGCCCACCAGATTAGTTGATGCAGGTTCCCGCCGAGCGGCGACAAATTACTGCCGCCCGACCTGGTCAGCCGGCTACCAGAACGCCCCCTTCGCGAACAGGACGTACAGGATGGGGCCGATGCCCCAGACGAAGGTGATGATGATCCACAGGAACTTGCTCAACCCGCCCATATCCTGCCGCCCGACGATGTTGACGATGCACAGGACCCAGACGAGCGGGTGCAGGAAGATCGCGAGCAGGATCTCGGCCAGAAGCTTCATGAACCCTCCTTCAAATCAAGTCCGATCCTAACCTCCCAGCCACCGCAAGGGGAGAGGGCTAGGGGTGAGGGGCGTCTGTCGGTACTCCCGGTGCAATGAATCATCGCGCCTGCGTCAACAGGCTCCGCAGCGGATTCTCGATCGCCGGCCAGCCTCCCACCGGGGAAAACGTGCCGTCGCCGGCCTGCTCATAGGCTGCCTTCAATTGTCCCCCGGCGACCTGCCTGACCGCATCCACGAACCTGTCGACCTCGCCGACGTCGTTATACGGAGCAAGGCTTGCGCGGACGGCGCCCGGCAGGGCCTTGCGATGGTCGGCGTTCACCTCGACCTCAACCGTTTCCACCGCCTCCTTTGTCATGTGCAGCAGGTGGAACACATAGGGGTTGGCGCAAAAGCAGCCGTTCCGCACCGCCACTCCCCACTCGTGGCTCAACGCCGCGGCGACGAGCCCGTGGTGCACACCCTCGATGACGAAGCTGACCAGGCCCAGCCTCTCGGCGCCCTGCCTAATCTCGAGACCGCCCAGAACGCCAACCCCCGGGATGCCGCTGAGGCCCTTCAGCAGGTAGGTGGCGAGGTCGGCTTCGTGACGCAGCATCTCGTCAAAGCCAAGCTCGACCAGCGCCTCGATCGCGACCCCCAGGGCAACCGCGCCTATCACATTGGGCGAGCCTGCCTCCTCGCGGTCGGGAAGATCTGCCCACACGGTGTCGTCCCACGTCACGATCCTTATCGCGCCTCCGCCCATCACCTCGGGCGTCCCGGCGAAGAAGTCGCGCGGAGCGACCAGCACGCCGGCGCCGTACGGCGCGTACATCTTGTGACCTGAGAACGAGACGAAGTCGAGGTGTCCCGGATCGTCCGCGCGCCGGATGTCGATGCGGCGATGCGGCGCCAGCTGGGCAGCGTCGACAGAAACGAGGGCGCCGTAACGGTGGGCAAGCTCGGCGACCTCATGGATGGGGGAGATGAAGCCGGTGACATTTGATGCACCGCTGATGGCGACAAGGCCTATGGTGCCTCCGCTCTCTTTCAACGCTTGCTCGATTGCATCGAGGTCGATATGGCCGTCGGGCGTGAGCCCCACCATCCGGTGGCCGCTGCGGTGCCGCCAGGGGAGGAGGTCGGCGTGATGCTCCATCTCCGTCACCAGCACCTGTCTGCCATCCAGCCGAGCCTGCTCCGCCGCTATGCGGTTCAGGGCATCGGTTGTGCCCTTGACGAAGATGACGACCTGGCTTTCTTGATCGACCCGTAGAAATTCGGCAACCCGCTCCCGCGCCTGTTCATAAGCCTCCGTCGCCAGTCGAGACTTGTAGCCGGTACCGCGGTGGACGCTCGAATACATGTCGGAGAAGGCGGTGACTGCATCGCGCACCCGTTTCAGCGGTGGGGTGCTTGCGGCATTGTCGAAGTTGATCCCCGTCACAGTGCCGCCGCCCAGCACTGGCACCGGCAGGTCGACTCCGGCGAAGTGATCGCGCCAGCGGCCCGAGTGTTGAAGCGGCACTTATGCCTAGCCTACCTTTAAACCGAAGGTCTTCAGCGCGCCTTCTTGATTACCAGCGCGGCAGGGGTGGCCGGGGTCTCCCCGGCCATGACTGTGTCCCCCTCGTCGCTATGTATGGCTGGGAGAACTCGTCTAAATCAAAGCCCATCCTTATACCGGAAAGAGAGCAGGCGCGCGCGAAGCGCCCGCCGATGAGAGGGAACCATCCGGGTTCCCTCTCATATCTTCGCGAGCGCGGCGCATTCCTGTGCCGCTTCGCGGAGTTTGGTGGTGAATTCCTCTACGTCGGGCACAAGCCCTGGA
>CAAGKR010148196.1_pt1 | contig 10288 bp, 9 predicted proteins | sample 2556971 | NCBI WGS metagenome assembly CAAGKR01 (sample SAMEA5207829, study PRJEB30636) | soil metagenome | biome: forest; feature: boreal; material: soil | place: USA | collected 2011-09 | depth 1 m
CCCTAGCGGCCACGCTGTTCGGGGGCGTGGCCCTTCTGGCGCCCGTCGTGCTGGTCGCGAGCGCGCCTCTCGTGGGGGCGGCGGCCTGCGTCGGCATGGCCGGCGCAGTCATGCTCCCGGCGTGGCCGTGGGCAGGGGGAGCCGTGCTACGGCTGGCCGCGCAGGCTGCCGCGGTCGCGGCGGCCCTGTGGGCGGCGGTCGCACGCGTCCCCGGCGCGTTCGTGGTCAGCGACGCGGTGCCGTGGTGGGCGTGGACCTGTTGGGTCGTGGGAGCGGCGGCACTGTGGCTCGCGTGGCCGCAACCGCGCCGTGCCGCTCGGGTCAGAGCCGGTGTCGCGGTGGCGGTCGCGCTCGCGGGGGCGGTCGCCTGGTTCGGCGCCGGGGTCGGCCCACCCCGGATACAGGTGCTCGATGTCGGTCAGGGCGACGCGATCCTGATCCGGGACGGATCGCACGCACTGCTCGTCGACACAGGGCCGGACCCGGTCTCACTTCGACGAGCGCTTGCGCGCGCGGGGGTCCGCGGTCTCGATGGCCTCGTGCTGACACACGCGCACGACGACCACACGGGCGGCCTGCCGGGTCTGGCGGGGATCGGCCGGCCGGCGTGGATCGGCGTTCCAGACGTGGATGACGCATCCGTGGACGCGCTCGCGCGAGCGTGCGCCTCCCGTACCGACAATGTCGTGAGACTGCGCCGCGACATGGTCTGGACTGTCGGGGATGCGAAGGTTCGCGTGCTGTGGCCGGTCGGCGGCGAGAGGCTGCTCGATGCGAACGACACGAGCGTGGTGCTGCTCGTGGAGATGGGCGGCGAACGCGCGTTGCTTCTCGGGGATGCCGAGGAGCGCGCGCAGCGCAGCGTTCTCGAGGCGTGGGGCTCGCGGGTGGACATGCTCAAGGTCGCACACCACGGGAGCCCCAACGGCAACGTGCCACCGGCGCTCGCTGTGTGGGCGCCGGCGCGGGCTCTCATCAGCGTGGGTGCAGGCAACCGCTTCGGGCATCCGTCGGCCGAGGCGCTGGATGCCCTCGCCTCCGTCGGGGCGCGCGTCGAACGCACCGATCTGGAGGGGGACCTCACCTGGGTCGGGGCACCGTCCGCGACACTCGCAGCGCCCCTGTCGTCGGCGGGCCGGGCGTCGGCCCGCCTGTGCGACAATCCGTGGGGGAGCAGGACACCCTGTCCTGTCCCGGGAACCGCCTACGGAACGGTCTCGCGATGGCTTCCGCCGAGCTTGGCGACCTCAAGCCCGTCTACCTCATATACGGCTCCGAGGAGCTGCTGCTGGAGCGCGCGGTCGACCGCCTGCGCGACCGTCTCGCCGCCGTCGCCGACCTGGACTTCAACCTCGAGACGTTCGACGGGCTCTCGATCTCCGCCGACGAGATCATCGGCGCCGCCAACACGATGCCGTTCATGAGCGACCGCCGTCTGGTGATCGTCCACGACGTGGACAAGCTCGACGCGTCCGATCTCGAGAGTCTGGCGGCGTACTCCCGAGACCCGGCTCCCTTCACCTGTCTCGTGCTGGTGGCGACCAAGATAGCGAAGAACTCGAAGCTGTACCGGGCGGTAGCCGCCAACGGCGTCGCCTACGAATATGCCGCGCCGAAGCGCAGCGAGTACGGGGGCGAGGTCGTGAAGATGCTGCAGGCGCGGGGCAAGCGGATCTCGCACCCGGCGGCGCAGGCCCTGGTGGAGCTGGTGGGGCGCGACCTGCGCCGGCTCGACACGGAGGCGGGCAAGCTGGCCGCATATGCTGGCGACGCCGCCGTCGTGAGTGAGGAGGACGTCTCGCAGGCGGTCGTAGCCGGCGCGGCGGCATCGGTGTTCGAACTCACGGACGCGGTGGGCGAGCGCGATACGCGGCTGGCCCTGCGGCTGCTCTCGCGCTTGCTCGAGAGCGGGGAGAGCCCGCTCGGGATCCACGCAATGCTCACGCGTCACGTGCGCGCGCTCGTGGGCACGCGTGCGCTCGCTGCTCGCGGTATGGGGCCTGAAGCGATGGCCGCGGAGCTCGGGATGGCTCCGTGGCTCGCCCGCAACGCGGCCCATCAGGCCTCTCACTTCGAGGCAGCCGAGCTGACACGGGCGATGGTCGGACTGGCGGATGCAGAAGAACAGATGAAGACGAGCTCGGCGGATGCCGGGCTCGTCTTGGAACGCTGGATAGTCGCGACCGTCGGAGCGGTCGGGCGACCGGGTGCTGGAAGGCGCTAGCCTTCGAGCTTGGCGACGGCCGTCGCGAGGCCGCTCTTGCGGTTCGCGGCCTGGTTCTTGTGGATGACGCCCTTGCTGGCCGCGCGGTCGAGCTCGCGGTTCGCAGCCTGAAGGCTCGCGGTGGCAGCGGCCTTGTCACCGGCCGCGACGGCCTCGTTGACCTTCTTGACGGCCGTCTTGACGCCCGAGCGGACGGACTTGTTGCGGTCCGCGGCCTTGGCGTTGGTGAGGATGCGCTTCTTCTGACTCTTGATGTTCGCCAACTGGACCGGTCCTTCCAAAGATATCGAGTGGTGCCCGTCGCAGTGGGGTGCGGACGAACCCCGAGATGGTAGCACGGCGGGGGGACGCCCACAAGCAGTCCCACGCCCCCGGGCGTGGTCCTTCGAACGGGGGTGCTCCCGTTGCGGCGCCTCGCGTCGCCGCCGCCGCTGGTATCATACGCAGCCATGACCGACCCACTCCTCATCCGCAACTTCTCGATCATCGCGCACATCGACCATGGCAAGTCCACGCTCGCCGACCGCGTGCTCCAGCTGACGCACACGATCGAGGACCGCGACATGGTCGAGCAGGTGCTGGATTCGATGGACATCGAGCGGGAGCGCGGGATCACTATCAAGGCGCAGGCCGTCCGCGTGCTCTACACCGCGGACGACGGCGTCGAGTACACCCTCAACCTCATCGACACCCCCGGGCACGTCGACTTCACGTATGAGGTCTCGCGGTCCCTGCAGGCGTGCGAGGGCGCTGTTCTGGTGGTCGACGCCACGCAGGGCGTGGAGGCCCAGACGGTGGCCAACGCGATCATGGCGATGAACGCGCACCTCGAGGTCATCCCGCTCATCAACAAGATCGACCTGCCGTCGGCGGATCCCGAGCGCGTGCGGCACGAGATCGAGGAGGCCCTCGCCATCCCGGCCGACGAGGCAGTGCTCGCCTCCGGCAAGACGGGCGAAGGAGTGCGCGAGGCGCTCGAGTCGGTCGTCAAGCACGTGCCCCACCCGGTGGGCGATCCCAAGGCGCCCCTCAAGGGGCTCATCTTCGACTCGTTCTTCGATCCCTACCGCGGGGTGGTGGCGCTGATCCGAGTCGTGGACGGGCACATCTCGACCGGGATGAAGGTCCGGCTGATGGCGGCCGACACCATCACCGAGGTCGAGGAGGTCGGTGTTCGCCGCCCTGTCCACGTCCCGGTGGGCACTCTGGGCGTCGGTGAGGTCGGCTACCTCGTCACGGGGCTGAAGGACACCTCGCTGGTCAAGGTCGGCGACACGGTGACGGCTGCCCGGCACGGCGCCACGGAGGCGCTGCCCGGCTATCGCGACGTGAAGCCGATGGTGTACACGGGCCTCTTCCCGATCGACGGCGACCAGTACCCGGAGCTGCGCGACGCGTTGGACAAGCTGCGCCTCAACGACCCCGCGGTCATCTACGAGCCCGAGAGCAGCCACGCACTCGGATTCGGCTTCCGGTGCGGCTTCCTCGGACTGCTGCACATGGAGATCGTGAAGGAGCGCCTCGAGCGGGAGTTCGACCTCGACTTGCTCGCCACCGCCCCCTCCGTGGAGTACCAGGTCACGAAGACGAACGGCGAGACGCTGGCCGTGCACTCGCCGCAGGACATGCCGGAGGCGGGCGCCGTCGAGAAGATCGAGGAGCCGTACCTGAAGGTCACGATCCTGGTGCCGCCGGAGTTCGTCGGCGCGATCATGGAGCTGACCGACCTGCACCGCGCCACGTTCGTCGACATGCAGTACCTGTCCGCCACCACGGTGGAGATGCACTACGAGATGCCCCTGTCGGAGCTGATCATGGACTTCTTCGACCAGCTCAAGAGCCGAACGCGGGGCTACGCTTCTCTCGACTACGAGGTTAGCGGGTACCGCGCCAGCGACCTGGTGAAGCTCGATGTCCTGCTCGCGGGGAAGCCGGTCGACGCGCTGTCGTTCATCGTCCACAAGGACAAGGCGTACGCCCGCGGGAAGGTGCTCACCGAGAAGCTGCGCGCCATCATCCCCCGCCAGATGTTCGAGGTGCCGATCCAGGCTGCCATAGGCGGTCGGATCATCGCGCGCGAGACCGTGCGCGCCATGCGCAAGGACGTCATCGCCAAGTGCTACGGCGGCGACATCACCCGCAAGCGCAAGCTGCTGGAGAAGCAGAAGAAGGGCAAGAAGCGCATGAAGCAAGTCGGCACGATCGAGGTGCCGCAGGAGGCGTTCATGGCGATCCTCAAGGTCGATGAGGCGTGACGCCGCGCTTTGCCGGCGTCACGCCGGCGGCATCCACCAGACTCGCGTCGCTCGCTGCTGATACCGCCGCTGCAGCCCCGACGCCCGTCTCGCTCTACGTCCACGTTCCCTTCTGCGTCTCCAAGTGCGCCTACTGCGACTTCTACTCGCAGGCGGGCGGGGAGTCGAAGTACGGACCCTTCGTGGACGCGGCTCTGTTCGAGACCGGTCGCTGGTCGCACTACGACCTGCTCGACGACGTGCCGACGCTGTATGTGGGAGGCGGCACTCCGACGGTCCTCGGGGGCGAGATCGTGCGTCTGGTGCGAGGGCTTGTCGAGACGGCGCGGCTGCGTCCCGGGGCCGAGGTCACAGTCGAGACGAACCCCGACACGACGGAGGCGGGCCTCGTGGCCGCCCTGGTCGAGGCCGGCGTCAATCGGTTCTCCCTGGGCGTGCAGAGCTTCGACGATGACGTGCTGCGGACGCTGGGGCGCTGCCACGATTCCGGGCGGGCGCGCGACGCTGCCCGTATTCTGCGCGACTCCGGAGCGACCTTCTCGATCGACCTGATGTGCGGCGTGCCGGGGCAGTCCGCCGCTTCCTGGGATGCGACTCTGGAGGAGGCGGTCAGCAGCGGGGCGCGACACATGTCCGTCTATCCGCTCACGCTGGAGGAAGGCACGCCACTTCACGCGGCGGTCCGCGCCGGAGAGCTGCTCGAGCCCGATCCGGACGAGGCCGCGGACATGATGCTCGCGGCCGAGGTGGCGCTGACGGCGGCGGGGTTGCTCCGGTACGAGGTCGCCAGCTACGCGCAGCCCGGACACGAGGCTCGCCACAACCTGGTCTACTGGACCGGCGGCTCCTACCTCGGAGTGGGGCCTCACGCGGCGTCGATGCTGGTCTTCGAGCAGTACCGGGGGGTGGCCGAAGTCGAGGGCTGGACGCTGCCTCCAGACGGCGCGCCGGCTCCGGCGAGGACCAGGTTCACCAGGGACGCGTCGCTTGACGACTACCTACAGCGTCCGCTTGCGTATCCGGGACCGATCGAGTTCCTGACCGCGGCAGAGGCGGCTCGGGAGGACGCGATGCTCGGGCTGCGGACCACGTCCGGGATCACCGCCGCCGATGCCGAGCGCGCGGGCGTCTCCGACGTGCTGGCGGATCTTGCGGGGAGGGGGCTCGTCCGGACCATGAACGGCACCGACGGCGAGACGCGCTGGCGCACAACGGAACAGGGGTGGCTGCTCGGGAACACGGTGTTCGGTGAGGTCTGGACGGCCGAGCATTCCCCGCGCCCGTGAAGCGTCCCGTCGTCGCGCCGGGCGTTGGCAGTCGCTATAATCGATTGCTAACAGCGCAGGTCGCGTCCTTGCAGACGGGCGCTCCACGAGGAAGTGGCGGAATCACCCATGCTCTCCGACCGTAGACGTTCGGTGCTCGCAGCCCTCGTGCAGGAGTACGTACGCTGTGCTCAGCCGGTCGCGTCGCGGCAGCTCGTCGAGCGCTACGACCTGCGCGTGAGTCCGGCGACTGTGCGAAACGAGCTCTCCGTCCTGGAGGAGAGCGGCCTCGTCTACCAGCCGCATGTCTCCGCAGGCAGGGTCCCGACCGACTCGGGGTACCGCGCGTTCGTCGACTCGATGCTCGAGACCGGCCGGACCGCCGGCCTGACCCCGGAAGACACTGAGGCGGTCCACGGACAGTTCATCGCGCTCGAGCACGAGCTCGCCGAGGCGATGCGCGAGACCTCGACGCTCCTGTCACGGCTGACCAGCTACGTCGCGGTCGTCATCGCGCCGGCGCTGCGCCGGGCCCGCATCCGTCGCATCAATCTCGTGTGGATCGCGGACGTGCGGGCGGTGGTCGTGGTCGTCACGGACTCCGGACGCGTGGCCGATCGCAACGTGGAGCTGCCCGAGGCCGTGACGGTCGAGCAGCTCGCGGGCGTGGAGCGGTTGCTGAACTCGGCGCTGGAGGGCAAGTTCGGCGAGGACGTGCGAAGCGCGCGCGCTTCCGTCGAGGCCGCCTCCGACGTGTCCCTGCGCGTGGCCGCCGTCCTGATCGACGAGGTGCTCGACTGCCTGGTCGAGACCGACGGGGACCGGGTCGTCACGGGCGGCATGCCGGCCCTGCTGGCCCAGCCGGAGTTCGCCGATCCCCGCCTCGTGGGGCCGCTGTTGCAGCTTCTCGAGGACGGCCTGGCGACCCTGCAGATCCTCACGCAGGTGATGAGCACCGGCGACGTGGCAGTACGGATCGGAGCCGAGAACCCCACCGGGCTGGACCGGCTGTCCGTGGTGACGGCCCACTACGACGCGGGCGGGACCGGAGGAGTCGTCGGAGTGATCGGCCCCACACGAATGGACTACCCGCGTGCCGTCAGCGCGGTTCGCGCGGCGGCCGACGGACTCACTGAGGCGCTCGGCTAGCCGGCCGGCCGCCTCGTACAGCAGACTATCCCGGGAGACAGATGCCCTCCACACGCGACTACTACGATGTTCTCGGCGTCGGGCGAGAAGCGAGCGCCGACGAGATCAAGAAGGCCTTCCGCAGCCGAGCGCGCGATGTTCACCCCGACACCAGCGAGCACGATGATGCCGAGGAACGGTTCAAGGAGCTCAACGAGGCGTACGAGGTGCTGTCGGACGCGTCGAAGCGCGCGAACTACGACCGTTTCGGAACGGCCGAGCCGCAGATGGGCTTTCCCGGCGGATTCGCCTACGGCGATCCCTTCGCGGGCGGCGTGGGCGATCTGTTCTCCGTGATCTTCGACGGCATGGTGGGCGGCGCGGCGCGCGGGCAGGTGCGCACCGAGGGCCGCGACATGTCGGCGCAGGTCGTGGTGACTCTCGACGAGGCCGCGACCGGCGTCTCCAAGGAGGTCGTCTACGACCGCGCTGCGCCGTGCGCGGCGTGCTCGGGGACCGGTGCCGCCGAAGGAGGAAGCGCGAAGACCTGCCCGTCGTGCCAGGGAACGGGCCAGGTCACGTCCGCCCGACGCACCTTCCTCGGCACCTTCCAGTCGGTGGCTCCATGCGACACCTGCTCTGCTACCGGCACGGTGGTGGAACCCGCGTGCGCTTCGTGCGGCGGACAAGGCCGCGTCCGGGCTCGCGAGACGGCGACCGTGGAGGTCCCCGCGGGCGTGCAGGACGGACAGACCGTCGTCATCCCTGGGAAGGGGGAGGCGGGCTTCCGGGGCGACACGGCGGGAGACCTGATCGTCACCGTGCGCGTTCGCCCGCACGAGTATCTCCACAGAGAGGGCGACGACCTCCATGCGAGGGCGGCGGTGCCCATGACCATCGCCGCGCTGGGCGGCGAGATCCGGGTGCCGGTCTTCAAGGAGTCGGTCGCCGTAAAGGTCCCGGCGGCCGCTCAGAACGGTGACACGGTCGTCGTTCGCGGCGAAGGCATGCCCCGTCAGAGGGGCGGACGGGGCGACCTGGTGGTCCACGTGAACATCACGGTCCCCCGCAAGGTGACCACGGAGCAGCGCAAGCTGCTGGAGGAGCTGGCCGCGACCATGGGAGACGCGACCGGCCACCCGACTCCCCTCGACCGGGTGCGCGACTGGCTCGGGTTCTAGGAGGGCCAAGTGACGCTGCACCGCTTCTTCCTCGATGGAGACCTGCCGCAGGACGGACAGGCGTCGGTGGAACTCGAGCTGGGTGACGCCGATCGCCACCACCTCGCGCGGGTCCTGCGTCTTCAGACGGGAGACCGCATCGTCGCGGCGGGCGGTGACGGAAGCGAGGCCGAGGCGACTCTCGCAGAGGTCTCGCCCGAGCGGGTGACGGCGGACGTCGGTCCGGCGATCTGGCGCACAGGCCGCCCGCACGTCGTGCTCGCCGCGGGCATCGCGCGGCGCGAGCGGATGGAGTTCACGCTCCAGAAGGCGACCGAACTCGGCGTCGCCGAGATCTGGCCGCTCGCCTGCGCCCGGTGCGTCGTGCACCTCGATGAGGATCGTGCGGGCAGACGCGGGGAGCGTTGGCGGAGGATCGCCGAGGAGGCCGCGAAGCAGTCGCAGCGCTCCGACGTGCCCCACATCGCGCGCGCCCTGACGCTCGATGCTCTGCTTGCCGCGGTAGGTCGCTTCGACGTCGTGCTCGTCCCCTGGGAAGATGCGGCGGATACCGCCCCCGGCATCGGGGAGGCGCTCGACGCCGAGAACGCGACGTCGGACACTTCGGTGCTGGTCGTAGTCGGCCCCGAGGGCGGCTTCGAACCGTCGGAAGTGGGGGCGATGCAGGACGCCGGAGCGCGCATCGTCTCGCTCGGCGACACCGTGCTGCGTACCGAGACGGCAGCCGTCGTGGCCGTCGCCATCACGGCGTACGAGCTCGGTGGGCTGGGTGGCCGTGCCCGCTGACACCCCCCTCATTGCCGTGCGCACGCTCGGGTGCAAGGTCAACCGCACCGAGAGCGAGGCGCTCGCCGAGAGTCTCGCCGGCTCGGCCAAGGTCGTCATGGACTCTGATGAGGACGCTGACGTCGTCGTGGTGAACACCTGCACTGTGACCGCCGAGGCGGACGCCAAGGCACGGAAGGCGATCCGTCAAGCGCTGGCGGGCGGCGCCTCCGTCGTGGTGGTGACCGGATGCCTGGCCGCGATCGACCCCGCCGGGCTGAGATCGCTGGATCCGCGCGTCGTGGTCGACGCGGACAAGCGATCGCTGGCCGGGCGGATCGCGGAGCTCGCGGGCGTGAGGCTCGACACACGCCAGTGCGGAGGCCCGAAGGTCGGCTCTTTGGGGCGTACGCGGTCGATGGTGAAGGTCCAAGACGGCTGCGACCGTCGCTGCACGTACTGCATCGTCCCCGACGCGCGTGGTCTGCCGCGCAGCGTTCCGAGCGCGGACGTTCTCTCTCGCGTGCGCTCGCTCGCGCGGGCGGGAGTGCCCGAGGTCGTCCTGACGGGGATCAACGTCGGCCGGTACGCGGATCCCTGCGGTGTCCCCGATCTGGCCTCGCTCGTCGAGGCGATCGCCGCGGTGCCGGTGGGGCGTGTGCGCCTCTCCTCCATCGAACCCCTCGACCTCGATGACCGGCTGCTGGGGGCGCTCGCCGCCCAGCCGAAGGTCGTGCCACACCTGCACGTGCCGCTGCAATCAGGCTGCGACCGCACGCTGGATGAGATGGGGCGCGGCTACACTTCCGGCGAGTTCGCGTCCGTGCTGCGGCGCGCCCGCGCCGCACTGCCCGGCCTCGCCGTGACCACCGACGTCATCGCAGGATTCCCGGCTGAGAGCGAGCGGGACTTCGCCGAGTCGCTCGCCTTCGTGGAGTCGTGCGCGTTCACTCGCCTGCACGTCTTCCGCTACTCGGCTCGCGCGGGGACTCCGGCGGCCGCGCGTGCCGACCAGGTGCCCGCTGGCGTGAGGTCCGCCCGCTCCGCCGCGCTGCGGGAGTGCTCGGAGCGCCTCCTCCACGCTCACATGGTCTCCCGGGTGGGCTCGGACGTGACCGGTTGCATCGAGCGGATCTCGGGCGGCCGGGCACGCGGGACGGCAGACGATTCGCTTTCGTTCGAAGTCGCTGCCGGAGCACTGTTTCCCGGCAGCGTCGTGCAGGTGCGGATAGACGGCTTCGAAGGCGGGAGCTACCGCGGCACGGTGCTAGAATCGCCAGTGACCGTCAGCCTCCCATGAAGGCAGTCTTGGAGGACCAATCCATGCAGGAAGCCGAGATCCGTCTCGTCGTGCCGCCAGGACGTGAGATGGTCGACCTGCTCGGGCAGGGCGACCATCTTCTCAAGTTGATCGAGGACCAGTTCGAGGCCGAGATCAGGGTGCGCGGCAACGAGATCACCATCGCGGGC
>CAAGKR010307553.1_pt1 | contig 10287 bp, 13 predicted proteins | sample 2556971 | NCBI WGS metagenome assembly CAAGKR01 (sample SAMEA5207829, study PRJEB30636) | soil metagenome | biome: forest; feature: boreal; material: soil | place: USA | collected 2011-09 | depth 1 m
AGGTGCCGGGCAACCGGCATCCCAGACAGATGGTCACCGTCCCGCAAGGGACACAGAACCCGGCTTACGCGCTGCTCTCGGCCCACCACCCCGTTTCGAATACGAAAAGAGCCCCCGACCTCGAGGCGGGGGCTCCTGAAGGAACCGAAGAGACCATCTCCAGGGTCCTGCGCCTCGCACTACTTCGGTGGAGGCTTGCGCCTCCGTACGCTGCAGATCAGAAGAACCGCTGACAACACGCCATGGCGATTTGGTGGATGCAACATGCCATGTTGTTAAGGGCACCCGTGGCCTGGTTGAAGCAACATGGCATGAACGGCCCAGCCGCAGCGAAGGCCGTGGTAGTGAACGCCGCACCGAGCGCCGTCAAACAGGTCGTCAGACCGACGAGACGTAGCGAGAATCTCCTCACAGCAGAACTCCCTCCTAGTTTCGAGGCCTCCGAAAACGCCCCCATAGTAATACCTTACGAGTCACTGCTTGGCCCTGTTTCGGCGCCGACGCCAGCTCCACAGGAGGCGCGCAGGGAGCACGTGCCAGGAGTGTTTGAGTAGACGCATCGGGAGGAGGCGTCTGCAAACAATATTCAGGGCGTCCAGCTCAATCTCTCCGTCACAGGACCCGGCGTACGCGCCGTTCTCAGCCCACCACCCGGTCTCGAATACGAAATTCGAGTTCAATTCGGCTTGAGCGGGAGTGTAAGCCGCGGGTACCAGTACCCATTCAATACCCACACGCTTGTTCGGTCGAGTTTGAGCCAAGCCGCAAGGGCCGACCGCGCGAACTCGGGCGGACAGAATGTCAAAGGCCTCGTCGGCAGCAACCTTCTGTATCCCTCCGAAAGCGCATCACAGGGCCACGGCGTGAGAGTCGGGAGGGGCGCGGACCGCCCGCGCCCCCGTCGGCTCCGTGTCAGAGGACTTCGAGGTCGGTGTGGACGGGCACCGGGTTGGCCAGAATGTCGCGAACCGGTGAGGTGTCCTGCACGTACTGGCAGAGCTCTTCCAGCTGCTCTTGAGTAGCATTCGGTGACTTCACTCGGCTGCGGACCCTGATCTCAGTAAAGCCCGGGCGGCCTTTGCCGAGGCCCAGGAAGGCGTGCAGGTCGATGTCACCCTCCACTTCGTACGACAGTTCGGCGATTTCGTAGCCCTTGGCCGCGGCATTCGCCACGTAGCCGACCGCGTAGCAGAACCCGAGCGCCGCCAAGCAGAGCTCGACCGCATTCGGTCCTAGGTTGTTGCCGAGCAGGACAGGTGGCTCGTCGCCCTGCAGCTTGAATTGGCCTTGGCGGCGCGACCCGTCCGCCTTGCCAGCGTGGGTGAAGGGTCCGATCTCGGCCACCGAATGGGTGCCTTCCTGCCACAGTGTGGTGGCCTTGAACGTCATTTTCGCGACCGAGGCGTTCTCCTGGATCGCTCCGATCGTCGCCACCAGCTGGTCCACGTTGATCCCGTTACATACCGCTACCGTCGCCATCTTTCAGACCTCCTCTTGTTACCGGCTCAGTGAGCCTCTTGTTGTGAGCCTCTTGTAAGGAAGAGACGCCGGCGACGAGCTCAGTGATTGCCGTGCAATAAGTGGGCCAGAAGGACCGTCTCATGGCGCCAGACGCTGTCTATGCCAGCGCCGGTTTTCTGGCCCGGACGATCACGGCGACGGCTAGGTGCCGCTGCCGGCTCGGTGAAAGGGTTTGCCGCATGACTTCGATCAGGTTTGGTGTGAACAGGGGATAGTCCGAGATCTCATCGATTCCGTACCCGGTGTGACCAAAGAACTCCACGGCGACGAAACCTGCCTTGGAGAGTTTTCTGGCGAAGACACGCTCCGCCACAGCGCCCGATATTCAACCGGCCCAGGCCGCATCGCTGGTCTTCACCTCCAGCGGCAGCTCTGACTCGACGAGCAGGTCGGCCACCGTGAGCCGGCCGCCCGGTCGGAGAACTCGGTAGAGCTCGGCCAGCACGCGTGACTTGCGCGGGGAGAGGTTGATGACACCATTCGAGATAACGGCGTCCACCGAGCCATCCGGGAGAGGTATCGCCTCCATCTCGCCATGGAGAAACTCACAACTATCGCCGACACCGGCGGCGGCGGCGTTGGCCCTGGCTCGCGCGAGCATCTCCTCAATCACGTCGATCCCAATGACGCGGCCGCCGGGACTCACAAAGTTCGCCGCCAGGATTGAGTCGATGCCACCTCCAGAGCCCACGTCGAGCACGGTCTCTCCCGGCCGCAGCTCAGCGCGGCGGACCGGGTTGCCAACGCCCAGCGCCCAGCTCACGGCCCCCTCGGGCAGGAGCCGTCGTTCATCCTCGCTGTAGAGGCGCGCGACCACCGCTTCGCCGGCTCCCGTGCCGATCGCCTGGTAGGCGTCGGCAACCGCCTCCTTGATGTGCCGTTGGTGGAGGAGATCCGTCTCGCCGGCGACGTGCCCGAGGCCGCGGCTCACCTTTCGAGCTCCTTGACAAACCGCGCCATCCGCTCCCTGACTTCGGCCGGAAGTTCATCGACCGACCGCCGATCATCGAGAAGACTCTGCAAGAGTCTGGCGAACTCTAGCTCTCCACAACATTGCCTGCAGATGCCCAGATGGTCATCGACCAACTGCTGCTGCTTGGGTGCCAGGTCATCATCGAGGTACTGCCAGAACTGTTTGACCGCTTCACTGCAGGTGATCAAGGCACAACACTCTCCTTCATGTGGGATTTCGTCAGCAGCCCCTCCCGATCGGCATAGTTCCAGAGGTCCCGCTCGAAGAGCTTCCGCGCCCGGTGCAGTCGGGCGAGGATGGTTCCAAGGGGCGCCCCCAGATTGCGGGCGATCTCCTTGGTGGCATACCCCTCGATGTAATGCAGTACAAGGGGCGCCCGGTAGATCTCAGGCATCGCAAGCAGGATCGCCAGGACATCATCGCGGCCGAACTGTGCGATGAAATCGAGGTGCAGCGAATCGGAGTAAGGGAACGGGTCCTCTTCCTCCACCTTTCGGTAGAGCGAATACTCGTCCACGTCATCGAACGCGAGCTCGTCGACCGATCGCTTCGATCGCCGGAGGCCGTCCCGGTAGACGTTCAGCATGATCGCGCTCATCCAGGCTGGCCCAGCCTCGACATGCTGGAGTTGGCCGAACCGCTGATAGGCGCGCATGAGAGTTTCCTGGACGAGGTCCTCCGCGCCGCGGCTCGCGAGTCGGCGGGCGAGGCGGTAGATCCGCGGCAGGCTGGCCATGGCGACCTCGGAGAAGCTCGCCTGCGCCGTCTTCCCACCCGCCATGATGGTCAAAGCCTAGACTCGCGCGACGTCATCACTCTAAGAGACGACGTCGACCTGCTCATTTATTGCGATCGCCGTGACATGCAATGAGAAATCGGCGCCCTGCGTCATATGAATCAGGAGGTGATGAAATGAATTGTCCCAAGTGCGGTGGCGAGATTGAGGGTTGGAAGTGTGCCCTCTGCGGTGCTGAAGCCGACGAGCATGACCCACAGCACACCCACGCCGGTTCGGATCGTTACTGCACGTTGAAGTGCAAGGACTGTGGCAAGGCCGACGTCCATTGCACGTGCTGAGCAAGGGCGGGCGCACCGGCCCGTAAAGTTCGCCCATTACGCTGCCCCCGTGGACGAATGAGATGCGGGCCCGGTGGAAGGGGGTGGAGGACTATAGATTTCGGGTACCAGTACCCATTTAGTACCCAACCGCATTGTGTCGGGTGGTGTCGTTAGGTGTCGCCTCGTATTCGAAGGGGCGTCGACGAACTAGCAGAAAACGAACCCGGCTTACGCGCCGTTCTCGGCCCACCACCCCGTCCCGAATACGAAATTCGAGTTCAGTCGAGCTCCGCGGAGGACTGTAAGTCGCGGGTACCAGCCCGGCTCGCCATGCGGTTGCTCGAAATCGGTGTACTTGGGACCCTCGATTAACTCGCCTCGAGATAGCGCCAATAATTGGACTAGACAGAACGTTCGAGAGCGGCCACTCGCAACTTACTGTCCACATGGACGCAGCTACGGGATCCGATCGCTCATGAGCCAACCGCTAGCAACTCGACCACAAAAACCAAGGTCGAGTTCGGGGGGATGCCGGGTCCACTTGGGTTGGTCTCGCCGCTGGCTCCGTATGCGAGGTCCGGTGGGACGGTCAGCCAACGGATGCCGCCGACGCGCATTCCAACCACACCCTCATCGAGGCCTTTGATTACCTCACCTTTTCCGAGCGTGAAATTGAATGGCTGGCCATGGTCTTCGCTTGAATCGATGCGAGTCCCGTCGCCGAGCCATAGGGTGTAGCGCACGGTCAGGATCCTTCCACCTACGGCCGCTGCTCCGGATCCGATCTTGACGTCCGTCCAGTGCAGGCCAGCAGCTTGTGCGGTGACAGCAGTGTCACTGGAGTCGCTCTGTCCTGGGAAGGCGTCGATAACCGATGCGGCAAGCAGTGCGCCAGCCGCGAGACCTGCGACCAGCCCAACGGCCAGCTGCGTCTGTATTGGCATGAGCAAAGCTGGCCGAGGGTCAGCCGGCTCAGCTTCCGTCCTGTACGAAAGCACGACGCTTCGAACGTAGGCCACCAGGCCGACGAGTACAAACAGCACCGCCACCACGACCCCGACCCGCGAGACAGAGTCCCGGCTTGGCAGTAGAAGCAGCGGAACCAAGAGCACGAGCGACCCAGCCCCAACGAGTGCGCTCGCCCAGCCCTGAAGATTCGCGACCTCCGATGTGAGGCTGTTACCCAGCGGCCATTTCCAGATCCCCTTCATCCAAGAGGGCAGCCTGGATTTAGCAATCACCCAAGCGCCGAATGGAATCCCGGATGCTCCGCACAAGAACAATAAGACCGCTCCAATGGGGCGCCACAAGACGCGCCCACCATAGCTGCCTGCGGCCCAATTGCTGCCATCAGACCCCATTTCGACGCTGGCCGAGGGGAGTCCGTCTTGGTGCAGCCGACCCGCGCAAGACTCTCAGTTGAAAGCGTCACAAAATTGAACCTGCGCTGATAGCCTCCTGCCATGGCCCGCACTTTCAGCTTCGACCAGCTTTCACAACCAGGAGGCTTTGGTCGCTTCGCTCGAGGCATGACATACGGATTGGTGACGATCTGTTTCGCCGTCGCCCTGGTGTTCGTCTTCCTAATACTTGGATGGTTGGTTACCGGACCGATCGAGCTAGCAACCTACAGGCAAGCTCAACACTGTCCGGGGGCATTCACCGATTCGTGCCGCGGCTTCGCCACCGGGCAAATCACACGTGCGTCAATCTCTGGCGGCCAGACGGATTTCGATGTCACGGTCAATGGCCACTCATACGTCTCTAATCTGACCGAGAACGGCGCCCCCGATCTGGTAGCGGGCGAGGACGTGATGGTCGAGGTCTGGCGGAGCGCTGTGGTGGCGATTACATTGCCGAATGGCAATCGTGTGATCACGGGATCGGACCCCGAGTGGCAGGCGTCTAATTACGTGTTGCCAATAGTCGGCGTCATCATGGTTCCGTTCCTGAGCATCTTTGGATTTCAGCAGCTCCGATCAGCCCGCCGAGCCGGGCGTGTTGCTAGACAATCGGCTGCTCACCCGTCCGGGCTTCCAGCCATGATCGTCGAGTTCGGCGATTTGGTCCGTGCGCAATCTCCTCGGCCGATGCACGGAGGCGACATGGTGATTAGGCCTTCCGTGCAGCAGGGTACGGTCTTCCAACCGAAGTACCTTTGGGTGGCAGCGTTCGCTCTGCTGATTCTGATTGCGCCTATCGGATTCGCGCTTGCTGGAGGTAGAGTCCCAACAACCGGCCGTGCGGCGGGTACATTCTTTGGCTCGGTGACGGTCCTGCCGCTGCTAGTCGTGTTGATCGTCGCTTTGCTGATTTATCGCCAACTCTTTCTCCGCAATGCGAGGTTGGAGTCGACCGCGGGCACATTGCGCGTCAGGAGCTGGGCGGGTCGTGAACAGACCTGGCCGAACTCATCAATCGGCGGCTTGCTGCTCGTGTCCATCCGCTCAGCGGGTAGCTCGCGGGGTGAGCCCCGGCTGGTAATCCTCACTAAGAGCGGGACGGCCCTAGCCAATTTGAACGGTGCATTCTTTGATGCGAGTGAGATTGAGAGCCTTGGTGAACGACTCGGCTCGCCTGTGCTGGCGGACACATCCAATACGGTAGATGCCAGCGCATTGAATCAGGGCTTCCCCGGTGCGGGAACTTGGCTTGAACTCCATCCAGGAGTGACAGGCGCGGGCTTTGTGATGATCCTGATGATTGCGGGCCTGATTGTCTGGCTGGTCAGCCGAATTGTTTGAGGCGGTTCTAATGCGGGTGAGCGACCGCCTGAGGACTATTCAGCTCCGATGGTTAAGCGAGTTCCTCAACAACTGCCGTTAGCCAATTTCCGTATGCAGCTTGATCCCTGTACATCCTGAGCGACAGCAGCGCGCGATTCGCTGAAAGGCGCCAAACGTAGGATCCAGCGACAGGCAGAAGTCGTAGATCGAGCCGGAAGGGCCGTGCGGTACGGCCTAAAGATCGCTCTACAGATTTCACGATGCCCCACTCAAGCCCCACGCGCTGGCGGGTTCTCTCGAGCGCAGCCCATTCATGCTTCCGTCCAGATCCCCACGCAAGCGCAGCCTGGTGATGCCGGCGGACGAGCGCCTGGAGTTCAGGGCTCGCGTCCAAACCCGAAAAGTCTGGTCCGGCATATCGCGAGGGCCAATAGTGGAGTTTGTGAATCTGGGGGATCGCCGCGCACGTTCGCGAAATCGTGGGGGTCGACGTTCTCGGGCCAGAGGCCGCCGCCCTCGAGGATCTCGTGCCACCACGCCTCCCATTGGTTCAACGCAACGTCTTCGGGCGCAGGCGAACTGATGTCGGGCAGAACGGCGGGTTCCAGCGCGGGGATATCGGACTCCAAGTGGGGGTGGAGGCCTGAGGCGTCACGCACGTAGAGCGCCAGAAGAAGCATCAGCGGCTCGTCCGTGCTCGTCGCCCAGCTCGTTGTCCCAGATAACTGCATGCCCAAAATCATGCGCGCGCTGGGGTTGGGCGGACTGTAGGTTTTGGGTACTAGTACCCTTTTAGTACCCAACTGCATCGTGTCGGGTGGTGTCGTTAGGTGTCGTCCTGTATTCAGATCGGCACCCTCGAATTGGCCAAAATCGAACCCGGCTTACGCACCGTTCTCGGCCCACCACCCGGCCTCGAATACGAAATCCGAGTTCAATGCGGTTCATTGAGGACTGTAAGTCGTGGGTATCAGTACCCATTTAGTACCCACACACTTGTTCGGCCAGGTTCGCACCGAGCCTGCCCGAGAAGAGCGCGCGAACTTGGCGGACAGAATGTCAACGGGCTCGGCCACGCGACATTCTGTGCCCCGCCAGCGATGCCTAAACTGGCGTCCGGTGATCTCGCCGGCAGCGCGCGGATGGCCGCGGGACCGGGTGGAGGACTATAAGGCCGCAGCGCCATTCTGTATCCCCAAGGTCGAGTCCGCTCTTGGAGAGCTGGAACGTCTTGCATCGGACGAGGCCCAAGTCCAGGATGGTGGTCGGCAGCGAAGGAGGCGGCTTGTGCGATCGAGGAAATTAGAGGAGATGTTCAGGAACGTAAGACGCCGGAACATCGGGGCCCGAAAACTACTTAGCGGTCGCGCCCAGAGCAGTGAGCGCCGACCGCACACCGTCCTCGACGGTCATGCTTCGGCATTGAGGCGATGCGGATAGCCATTACTGGAGGCACGGGCCTTGTCGGGGGCCATCTAGCTGTAGCCCTGTCCGCGGCCGCGCACCAGGTTGTCTTGATTGCTCGAGGTGTCGACCAGCGTCCATGGTCGCGCGAGGTTCTAGGGTTGCCGCATGTCAGCCACGTGAGGACAGGCATTGACGATGAGGAAGCGTTGGCGCATGCGTTTCAGGGCTGTGAAGCGGTCGCTCATTGCGCCGGTATAAACCGCGAGATCGGCAGTCAGACATATCAGGCCGTCCACGTCGCCGGCACCATCAACGTTGTTCGAGCAGCAGAGAAAGCGGGCGTGAAACGTCTCGCGCTGGTCAGCTTCCTTCGGGCGCGGCCCGACTGTGGATCGCCGTATCACGAATCAAAGTGGGCGGCTGAGGAGATCGTCCGCAAGTCCAATGTTGAGTGGACGATCGTGAAGCCCGGAATGATGTTCGGGCGCGGCGATCACATGCTCGATCACCTGAGTCGTGCCATCCGGACGTTCCCGTTTTATGTCGGCGTCGGGCAGCGACGAGTTCGACCCCTTGCGGTCGAGGATGCCGCGAGGGTTCTAACCGCCGCGCTGGTTAACGGCAGGTTGTCGCGTAAGACCATCCCACTGTTAGGCCCCACGGAACTCGGCTTCGACAATATCGCGCGGTTGGTAGCCAGAGTCATTGGCAAGCGGCGGCTCTTTATCCGCGCCCCGATAGCGCTCCATTACGTTTTAGCTCGGGTCGCCGAGGCGACGATGACCGTGCCGCTGATTTCGATCGCCCAGGTTCGGATTCTGGAGGAGGAGCTGATCGAGCCGGCTCTCGCGCCGGACTGGATGCCGGACGAGCTGGTTCCCATGACGGCGTTTGACGAGAAATCGATCCGTGCAGGTCTCCCCAGGCCGGAGGGTTTCAGGTTGAGCGATCTTCGCTTGTTCGCGACCGTTCACCGCGATAGCAAGCAGCTGCTAACGATGTGCGGAGAAGGGACGACGATCATCAAACGCGACTGCAAAGATGTATTGGAGTTCGTTCTCGATGTGAACCAATATCGACGTGCCGACCTGAAGGTCGGGCGCGTTCACTGGATCCGCCGAGACGGGAACACAGGCCTCGTTCGCCATGGCGGCAGGTTCATGCGTTTGCCGGCCCCGCCGGCGACGCTCTCCTTCAAGCTGACGCCATACTCCCGACTCGATTTCAGAGGTGAGGAGATGCCCTGGCCGCTTCGCGGATTCGACGGCTCCTTCACCTGCGATGCGACGCCCGAGGGAACGCGGGTTACGCACAGGGAGTGTTTTCTACTCGGACCAATCATGGGGCCGACGATCAAGGCGCTGCTCGGCGGTTGGTTAGCCGGTGACACTGCTGCTGAAGTTGAGCGCATGAAGAGAATCCTGGAAGGATCAACGAACCTGGCCAGTGGCGGGCCATAGATGTGGGGCGCATCGAACTCATCAGCCACATCGCAGCGCCCGCAGAGCGTTGCTTTGACCTTTCTCGTGATATTGGCCTGCATCAGCAGTCGATGCATTCCTCGAAGGAGGCCGCCGTTGCTGGTGTCACTGCAGGCCTGATCGGGCCCAATGAGTTTGTAACTTGGGAGGCGCGCCACTTCGGGATCCGCTGGCGGATGACATCCCGAATCACTGCCTTCGACCGTCCTCGTCTTTTTGTGGATGAATCCAACCAGGGGCCATTTGCAAGTTTTCGTCATGAGCACCGCTTCGAATCTCGCGACATCACGACGACGATGCGCGATATCGTCGACTTCCGACTCCCTTTCGGACTTATTGGTCGCCCGGCCGACCTGCTCGTCGCGACTCCGTACCTGCGGCGGCTTCTGCGGCTTCGTAACCTGCTCATCAGGTCGATGGCGGAGGGGTCCTAAAGCCCGGTCCCAAAGCCGGCGCTACCCGAAGTCAGCCAATGGGGGTAGGACTATAGGTTTTGCGTACCAGTACCCATTTAGTACCCAACCGCATCGTGTCGCGGTGTGTCGTTGGGTGTCGTGCCGCATTCGAAAGGGCCGGTTTGAATTGGCGAAAAAAGAACCCGGCTTACGCGCCGTTCTCGGCCCACCACCCCGTCCCGAATACGAAATTCGAGTTCAGGCGAGCCTCTCGGAGGAGTGTAAGTTGCGGGTACCAGTGCCCTTTTAGTAGCCACCTCTGAATTCAGCAAGGTCCTAGGACACGTCGATGGCGATCTTGGCGGACAGAATGTCAAAGGGTGGCTGGAAGGGACTTACTGTGACCCCGTCACCCCGGCCGAATCAGGTTCCAAATGATCTTGCAGGCCGTGCGCCGGAAACGCCGGTGGACAGAAGGTCGAATGCGGCTTCGTGTGACTTATTGTCCACCCAGAGCTTCAGAAAACCTCGTGCATCCACGACGGCGAAAGATCGACTCCGAAGGCGGCGGCTCTAGACTCGGAGTCGCCGATCTCAACATTGCCACAGATCGTAAGTTGACCGGACTCGTACGACTTCAAGTCCAGTCCGGCGCCGTCCCTCCTAAATTCGGTGCGACTATAGGCAGCATCAACCTAGAATCTGGGGGCTTTACATCCATGCCG
>CAAGKR010387891.1_pt1 | contig 10287 bp, 1 predicted proteins | sample 2556971 | NCBI WGS metagenome assembly CAAGKR01 (sample SAMEA5207829, study PRJEB30636) | soil metagenome | biome: forest; feature: boreal; material: soil | place: USA | collected 2011-09 | depth 1 m
ACCGGGCCGCTGTCCGTCGCGGCGACTCCGCCCAGGCTGCTCAAGGCGTGCAGGACATAGGGGCTCAGGGCCGGCGAGATCTTGTCGATGGCGCAGCCGGCAAAGCTGGCGTTGCCCGCGACCACCGGCTGCGGATTGGTGGTGCAGCTCAGCACGCCGGCCGGATCGCCATTGCCGGACTTGAGGCCAAACGAGACCGTGCTGGTGTTGTCGCCAGTCTCCAGGTTGCCACCGGCGTCTTCCACGGAGACCACCGGCTGGGTGCCGAAGGCCGTGCCACCCGTCGAGTCACTCGGTTGCGTGGTGACCGCGAGCTTGGCCGCCGGGCCCAGCGTGATCGCCACCGTCCCGCTGTCGGCCGCCGTCACCCCACCGAGGCTGCTGACGGCATGCAGGGTGTAGGGGCTGAGCAGAGGCGAGGTCTTGTCGATCGCGCAGCCGCTGAAGCTGGCGTTCCCGCCGCTGACGGTCACCGGGTTGGCGGTGCAGGTCAGCGTGCCGGCCGGGTCGCCGGTTCCGGCGTTAATGCTCAGCGTGACCGTGCTGAGGCTGTCTCCGGTCTCCAGGTTGCCAAAGCTGTCCTCGACCGCGACCACTGGCTGCGTCCCGAACGCCACGCCGCCCGTCGAGTCACTTGGCTGTGTCGTGAATGCGAGCTTGGCGGGCGCAGCCGGCGTGATGTTGAAGGCGCCGCTGGTGGTCGAGGTCAGGCCGCTGGCCGACGCATCCAGCGCGTAGCCATTGGCTGCTTTCTTGATCGACAGGTTCGTGAACGTGGCGATGCCCGCAACGTCAGGCTGCGTCAACGTCCCGTCGAGCGTACCCGCCGGACTCGTGGAAGTCAGGGCAACCGTCACCGGATTCTGTGTGCCGCTTGTATCGGTTGTCTCGACGTTGCCGTACTGGTCCTCGACCTGTACGGTTACGGCCGGCGTGATCGCTTGCCCCGCCACTGTGTCCGTCGGCTGCTGGCCCATGACCAGCTTCGATGCGGCGGCGGGATTGACGGTCACATCGACGTGGCCGAAGATCGACGGGGTCCCGGTATCGGTCGCAATGAGTGCCTGATTCGTGGCCTTTGTCAACGTCGCCGAGAATGACTGGGTTCCGTCGTCACCGGGCGTACTGGGTGTCGCAAATGCCTTGAAGGTGTAGTCGTGTGGAAGCGTCGCCCCGGTGTCGGCCTGCAGCAAGCTGAAGGTGACCGTCCCGGTGTAGTCGTCCACCGTATTGGCGCTGTTGCCAGGACCGTCTTTCGCTGTGACCGTGAAGTTGTATTGATCCCCTGCCGTCGTGGCTGGATTGCCCACCACCAGGAACTTCTTCGCGATGTCCGTCGTCGTGAACTGCTGATCCGGACCTACCGTGATCCCATTCAGATCGACGGCCACGACCGCGTAGTGATAGGTGGTGGTCGGCGCGAGTCCCGTGATGGTCTGACTGACCGGCAGGGGAGCATTGCCATCCCCGATCAGGGTGTAGCCGAGGAGCGACGAGGGATTCGTGACCCCCGCAATGACGGTCGCCGGATCAGGCAGCGGAGTTCCGAACGCCGCCGATTCCACGAAGGCGTAGGTCTGGGTGTTTGGACTGGTCGACGGCTGGCTCCAGCCCAGCGGGTTGACGACACCATTGACCGTCGCGCTGTGGGCCCCGACGTGGTTCGCCCCAGCCGTATCGTCGACCGTCGCCGTCGTGAAGTCGAGCGTGAGCGGCGCCGTCTCCGGAGCCATCACGTTGGTCCCGTCGCGCATGCAGCTGGTGCCGTTGGTGACTGACAGCGTGTTCAGTCCGGAATGCCCGCTGCTGTCGGTGCCGTCGATCGGCGCTAGACCAACCCAGGTCACCTTGTCGGTCCAGTTGCCGACGACCGGATGCGCCAGGCTGTCGAAGGCGCTGCTAAAACTGACGGTCAGGGGCTTGTTGGGGTTCATCGTCCGGTCAAACGTCAGCGTCACCTTCAAGGTTCCCTTGCCGAAGTTGCCAGTTCCGCTGTTGGTGTTGTCGGACGTAACGACGACGCTGCTCAGCCCGGCGGCCTTCACCGTAGGCGCCTGCTGCGGCAACGGCTCGCGGACGGTGACGGTTCCCGGGTTGTACTGCGTGAGTGGATCGGGTGTCGCCGTGCCCCACCAGACCCGGCTCGCCGTGCTCGCCGTAGTCCCGTCGAGATCCTTGCTCAAGGTCGACGCGTTGCCGTAGAGATCGCTGTTATCGATCGAGGATGCCGCCCCCTTGGAAAGCAGGCCCCCGCCATTCCCGTGGATGCCGGTGCAGGTGATCTGGGCACTCCCGGTTCCCGTTGTCTGCAAGGCGTAACCGCCGACGTTGGTGATCGTCGCGCCCGTCATGTCGATCTCACCACGGCTAATCGTGAGACCGCTGCTGGCGTACGTAATCGATCCACCGACGAACGTACTCGGGGAGATCGGATCGAGGTTGATTCCGTTCCAATCGTTATTGGTCGGTCCGCCGGAACAGTTCACCAGGACCGTCAAGCAGGCGGAAAGGCCGACGGCGTCGTTCTTCATGCTGGTGAACGCCGTCTCACTGCTGTTCAGCAAGCCATTGACCTTGATCGCGCCCGCGAGGACTTTGACCACACCGGTCGCCGTGAAGTCGCCGTTGATGGTGAGCGGCCCGTCGAGCATGTACCCGAGCGTCAGCCCCACCCCAGGTGTCAACCACGTGAGCCCGTTGGTCGCCACGCCATGGAAGACCAGCGCATTGAGACCGTTGCCCAGGCCGACATTGCGAGTGATCGCGTGCTCGAAGTCGCCACTCACTCCGCTCATATAGATCGCCGGGTACGTCGGGGCGGTCGTGCCGCTGCCGTTCACAGTGTTGTCAGTCACGGTCAGGGTATCGGCACCCACCAGGCGGATGCCGTAGGTCCCGGCGTTGGTGACGGTGGTCCCGGTGATGGTCACTGGCTGGCCTCCCAACCCGTTGGCAACGATCCCGTCCTTCACCGTTCCGGTGATCTGGGAGTTGGTCACTTTGAACCGGTCGCAAACGCCCACCGGGCAATTGGCCGGGCTCAAGAAACTGGCGATGATTCCGTGCGATCCGATCGACGTGATCGTGTTCTGATCAATCGCGATCGGGGTGTCGAGGCTGTTGATGCCGTCCTTACTGGTGTTCGAGATGGTGTCGCCCGACAGCGTGATGGCCGGCTCACTCGCCGCGATCGGGCCGCTGTCGGTGGAGACCGCCGTCTCGGCGTAGGTGATGTGGCTGCCCGTGATCGTGGCCGTGCCCTGCTGGCCGGCGGCGTCCTCGGTGATGACCAGGCCACCCCAATCGCCCGGAGCCGGACCGCAGAAGGTGGTGAAGGCCGACGGACAGGAGACGGCTGGCCCGACCGGATCGGTCAGGCTGGTAAAGGTGGCACCCGTCGCTTGCAGGCTGCCGCCCTTGATCGTGATCGGGCCGCCACGCGCCTTGATGACATCACCGGTGCGGGCGGTCAGCGTGCCACCCTGGACCGTGAGGGCGCCGTCGAGCAGGTAGCCGAGCGCGTGGGTCGCCGGCGCCGCGGTGGGGGTGATCCAGTTGAGATCGCCGACCGCGGTCCCGTCCAGGACGACCGCGTCCAGGCCATTGCCGCTGCCGACGTTGCCGCGCACGTCGCGCGTGAAGTCGGCCGTCGCCTTGCTCAGATAGATCGCCGGATAGCGACCCGACAGAGCACCGGTGCTGACGCCGCTGGCGCTGACATTGTTGTTGCGCAGCACCAGGGCGTCCGCGCTGACAAGGCGAACCCCGAAGGTGGCAGCGCCCTGGACGTGGTTGTCCGTGATCCAGACCGGATGGCCCGCCAGGCCCTGGCCGAGGACCGCCTCGGCGGCGGTCGTCGCGAACCGGTTCCCGCTGAGGCGAAGGGCGGCCTGGTTGCCGCTGGCGGTGAAGTCGGCATTGACGCCGTGGATCCCACCAGTAATGGAGGAGTCCGTGAGCGACACCGGCGTGCCGAGGGTGTCGATCGCGTCGTTCTTGGTCGAATCGAAGCGGCTGCGGGAGACGACGAGCCCGTAGCTCGATGACCCGAAGGTGGCGCCCGCGCCGCCGGTGATACTGATGCCGGTGGCGGCATACCGGATCGCGCCGTTGACGATGGCGCCATCACTGGCCAGGCTGACGCCGCCCCAATCCCCGGGGGCCGCAGCCGAGCAGCCAAGCAACAACGCGGACGGGCACGCCTGCACGCCGGCGGCGTTGTCGGCGAGGCTGGTGAAGATCTTCTGGCTGGCGTTGCTGGTGTCGTCGGCCTGGAGGTGGCCGAGGTTGAGCGCGCCATTACTGATCTTCACGATGCCAGCAGCGCCGACATGAAGCGTGCCGGCGAGATTCAGGTCGCCATCCAGCAGGTAGCCCAGCGGCTTTGTCGGATCGGCCGTCTTCCGGGCCGTGACCCAGTTGAGGTCGTCGGTCACCCTGCCATGGAAGGCCAGCGCGTCGAGCCCGTTCCCCGCTCCCGTGTTCCCGGTAATCGCCGAGAAGGGCCCGCTGAACCCGTTGAGATAGATGGCGGGGTAGGTCGCCTGCGAGTTGGTCACCGTGTTGCTGGTCAACGTCAAGTGGTCCGCCCCGACCAGGTTGATGCCAGTTGCCCCGGCATGGTCGACCGTGGTGGTGTCGATACGAGCGACCTGTCCCGCCAGGCCGCTGGCCAGGATTCCCTCCTGGCCGGTGCCGCTCACGGACGCGCCGACGATGGTCAGGTTGGGAGCTCCGGTCGGCGCCTGGCTCAGATCGATGTTGAAGGCCCGACCGCCCAAATTGGTGAAGGACCCTCCGCTGATGGAGAGCGGCGATTTGGTCGCGATGCCGTCGCCCGACGTGTTGCGGATGTTGCTCGCGCTCAAGGTGAGCGGCGTCGCGATGCCGGGCTTGTCCATCGTGATCCCGGTCGTTGCATAGCGAAGTTCGCTCGCGCCCGAGAGGCTATTGGCGTAGCCGGCATCGAGAGTCAGCCCGCCCCAATCGCCTCGGCCCGGGCGCGGGCACAGGCCCGAGACCTTCGGGTCGAAGACCGATCCGCAGGTCGGGATGTTGACGGTGGAATCTCTGAGGCTGGTCAGCACGCTTCCCGTCGAGGTGAGCGCTCCGCCGCTGACCGTGATCGAGCCCAGGGCCGGGACATAGTCACTGTGCAGGGTCAGGTTGCCGTGAACGGTGAGGGCATTATCAGCCAGGTAGCCGAGGGGCCCGGTCGTCGTGCTGTTGTTGATCGTCTGCCAGGCCAACGAGGTCCCGGTGGCGCCATGGAACGCAATGGCATCAAGCCCATTTCCGGACCCGACGTTGCCGTGGATTGCGGCGTTGAAATCGGCGTTGCTCACCCCGTTGAGGTAAATGGCGGAATGGGTGGGCGTTGCGGTCCCGCTCTTCGTGACGGTGTTCTGGAGCAGCGTCAGGTGATCGGCACCCTGCAGCTGGATCCCGTACGCGCCGGCCTGGTCGATGGTGGCACCTTCGATATCCACCGTTTGACCCGCGAGCGCGACGCCCTTGATCGCCTCATTGACGCTGCCGTGGAAGACGGTGGCGCCAGTGACCTTCAAGCCACCGCCGACCGGACCCGTGCTCCCCGTGAAGTCCGCGTTGATGCCGTGGTCGCCGCTGCTTGGCCCGGTGCAGACGCCGACCGGGCACCCGAAGGTGGTGTCGGAAACCCAAACCGGCGTATCCAGCGCGTTGACCCCGTCCGAGAAGGTGGGACCGATCGTGCTGCCAGAAATCGTGAGCCCGAAATTCGTCGAGCCAATGGTCGAGGTGGCGCCGTTGCTGATCCGCACTCCGCTCCCCGCGTAGAGGATGCGGGCCTTGTTGATTGCCGCGTTGCTGCCAGCCCCGATCAGGTCGATGCCGCCCCACTCCCCACCGGTGAGGACGGCCGGGCAGCTCGCGACCAACACGGAGTGACAGGAATCGATACCGATCGGGTCGCGCAGGCTGGTGAAGACCTTGTCTCCGGTGTCCGTCGCGTCAAGCCTCGCGCCGGTCAGGTTGATCGTCCCGGTCGACTTCACGACGCTGCCGCCCGCGACCCGCAACGTCCCACCGGTCATGTCCAGGTTGCCGTTCAACAGGTATCCGAGGGTATGCGACGCCGCGGGGTCATTCGTCGCGTTCTGCCAGGTGAGCGTCGGCGAGGTGACCGTCCCGTTGAAGACGATCGCGTCCAGGCCGTTGCCGAAGCCGCGGTTCTTCTTGATCTGGCCGTCGGCCCCGAGGGTCGACTGGGCCAGGTCGGCGGTAGCCGAATTGAGGTAAATGGCCGAATAGATCGGACCGCTGCCGCCGCAGGGGCTCCCGGTCGTTGGCGCGCCGAGGCCGTTGCACACAAAGAGGTTGTTGGTAATGGCGGGCTGGTTCGCCGACTCGAGCTGCACACCGTACGTCCCAGCACGATAAAAGTTGTTGTTCGTGACCGATACCGGCTGGGGCGCGTGGGCGACAAAGCTCGCCATGATGGCCTGGTTGCCGATGTAGCACGGTTGGTTGTTCGGGCAGGCGCTGACCCCGAACGGCGCCGAGCTGCCGAAGGTCATGCCGTCGACATGCAACGCATCGGCCGTGATGGTCGGCGCGCTGCTGTCGAAGACTGAGCTGATGGCAATCGACCCGATGTTGTTGATCGTCCCCGTCTTTCCATCGCTGAGTCCGGTCAGGGGATCGATCAGCCCGGTCACGGAGATCGGCGTGTCGACGGCATCGATGCCGTCGAAGTACGAGAACCCGATCCCGCTGTTGCTGACCGTGAGCCCGTAATGGGTATCCGCGGGGGAGCTGGTCGCGCCGCTGGAAATCTGGATCGACCGCAGCGCGCCCTGGATGCTCACATAGTTGAGGGAGGCACTGCCCTTATCGCTGCCGCTGGCAGTTATGTTGATACCCTCCCAGGACGCGACGTCGAACCCGGCCTGGAAGAGCACGGTGTGGTTGGCGTCGGTGTTCAGTGTCTCGAGCGTCCCGCCCGCAACATTAAGAGGGGACCCGCTCGAATTAACCGTGACCTGGCCGTCACGAGCGTCGAGGACCAGGGTCGTGCCGGGTCCGACGATGACCCCAAACTGACATGGCGGATTGAGTGGATCCGGGAACGGATCATTCCCAGGATTGATCGGCAGGTTCCAGGTCCCGGCGCTCCAGGTAACGGTGCCGGTTGGGAGAACGCCGCAGGGCACATTCGTGGTGGTGCCCGCGACCGGGTTAGCGAGTTGCGGAAAATGCGGCGCCTCGCTCGTGCCGCGGCTGATCAGCAAAACCGCGGCGGCAAAGCCCAGCCCGACCTTCCAGGCGTTCCGCGCGAGGAAGCCGGCGCGGATCGATCGCAGGCAGTCCAAATCCATGGGTGGCGAGTGTCGACATTAGGTGACCGGTTTTGGACCGTCAAGGAAATGGCGCCAATCTCGAAGCATCCTGCCCGTTTGGGCGCCCCACCTTGCCCCAACCGTCGGCAGCAACGGGAAGCCTTCCCGAACAGGTGGGAACGCCGCTATCAGGAAGGCTGCAGCAGCCTACGCGGCAAGATTGGCGGACGTGCCGGTCAGAGACCGCATGGCGCGCCCGAGGAGGTCCTCGGCGGTCAGTCCATCCCCGCGGTAGTCGGCCTGACCCCAGCGGATGGAAACCCGGTCGGACTGGAGGGCCGCCTCGATCCGCCGACCCAGCTCGGTGGCCTGGTCGAGATCGGTCTCGGGCGCCAGGATGACGAAGTCGTCGCCCATCCAGCGGGCGGCCAGGTCCCCGGCGCGAACCGACGACCTGATGGCGCCGGCGATCTTTTTCAGCACGGCGTCGCCGGCTCGGTACCCGTACGCGCGGTTGACCTCTCGCAGGTTGTCGACGTCGAGGACGAGGAGCGTGCCCCAGGACTGCGGCCGCACGAGGTGGGCATTCAGTGACTCCTCGAAGGCCCCGCGATTGAGCAGCCCGGTCAGGGTATCGACGCTCGCCGACGCGGCGAGGCGATCGATGAGCCGGGCGTTCGCCATGGCGACGGCGGCCTGATTGCCCAGGATCGTCAGCAACCGCAACTGGTCGAGCGAGTACTGGTTGAGCCCCACCTTGATGACGGCGATCACCGCCAGCACCTCGTCCTGGAAAACGACTGGCACGACGAGCATCGACTCGTCGATCAGGGCGGTGCCCGGGACGTGAGCAGCCTTCGGATGACGCTCGGCATCGCCCAGCACCGCGCCGCGCTTGGTCTCCGCGACCCACCCGGCAATCCCCTCCCCCACGTCGACCGCGGCGTTCGCCCGGGTCACGTCTGTGTACTCGGGGCGATCACTGCCGCGCAGGTAGACGACATCAAGCCGCAGCCGGTCCTCATTGACGAGGAGGATGCGGATCTGGTCGTGAGGAAGGAGGGTGACCATCGTCTCCCCCATTCGGTTGCAAATGTCTTCGACGCTGCTGGCCCGCGCGAGTTGCTGGCCGAGCGCCTCGATGGTTTGCAGATGCTGGGCCCAGGAGCGCGGCCCCGCCACCGCGGCGGCCGGAGCCGGCGTGCCGGAGATTTGGGCGACTGCCGTCACCTTTGGCTTTTCCTGCTCGATGACCTGGAGCATGACCTCGACGACCCGCGGATCAAACTGCGTGCCCGACTTTTCGCGGAACTCGGTGATGATGTCCTGCACCGGAAGCGCCTGACGGTAGGAGCGGTCGGACGCCATCGCGTGGAAGGCATCGCAGGCGTGGATGATGCGCGCCTCGATCGGGATCTCTTCGCCCTTGAGGCCGTCCGGATAGCCGGCCCCATCCCAGCGTTCGTGCTCGGCACGGACAATCGGACCGAGCGGCGCGAGAAACGGCACCGAGGCCAGGATGCGCTCGCCGATGACCGGGTGCTCTTTCATCACCGTGAACTCCTCCTCGGTGAGCGCACCCGGCTTGTGCAGGATGTAGCTCGGGATCCCGATCTTGCCGATGTCGTGGAGCAGCGCCCCGTACTCCAGCAACCGGCGCTGGTCGGCCGGTAATCCCAGGCGCCGGCCGACACTAACCGCCAGCGCGGCCGTCTCGCGCGAGTGCTCTTCCGTGTAGCGGTCCTTGGCGTCGAGCGCAGCCGCCAGCGCGCCGATGGTGGCGACGTAGCTCTCTTCCTGCTGGGTGCGGCGGTTCTCGTACTCCGCCAGCAAGGCACGCCGGACGCGGGCGGGGATGTAGGCGCAGAGCATGGTGGCCACGGTCAGGACGATCAGCGTGCGGCCGTAATAATCGTCCCACCCCTGGACCACCAGCGGTAGGGCGGCGGTGGCCGCAGTCATCAGGGCGATGATCGCGCCGCTTCGAAAGCCGTAGGCCGCCGCCATGAAGACGGCGGGGGCGATGAAGACCGGAAGGATGTGGGAGTGGATCCCGCCGGTGAACATCAGCATGAAGCCGAGCAGGACCAGACCCGGGAGGACGATGACCACGACGAAGCGCTGCACCGGCAGCCGGTGCCAGGGGAAGAACCAGCTGACCAGCGCCCCGAGGTAGGACAGGACGCCGATGATGAAGATCCCGACGAAGTCGAAGGGGGCCTTCCCGACGAAGCTGCTGACCACGTTGACGGTGGCGGACGTGACGAAGGCAATGGCCGCGATCCGGAACATCGCCTGGTGGAAGTCGGTCGGGATCCGTTCCTGTTCAGCCACGATTTCGTGAATACAACGTCAATACGCCCGATAGACTGGCACCCGTGGGGTTGCCGAGTTGAGAAACCGCTTTTTGGAGCGCCTGGCCGCCCGGACCATCCTGGTGGCGGACGGGGCCACCGGCACCAGCTACCAGGAGATGGGGAGCGAGATCGGCGTCGCGCCCGAGGAGTGGGTGTATGACCGCCCCGACAAGGTCCTGGAGCTGCACCGGGCCTTCATTCAGTCGGGGTCGGACATCATCCTGACGGACACCTTCGGCGGCACCCCGCTTCGAATGCGGGAGTCCATGTACGCCGGCCGGGCCAGCGAGCTCAACCGCAGGGCCGCCGAACTCGCCCGGGACGCGACCGGCGGCTCGGATGAGGTGCTGGTGGCGGGCTCGATGGGGCCGACCGGGATCCTGATGGAACCGTACGGCGAGCTGACCCAGGCCGCCGCCGTCGAGACCTTCGCCCAGCAGGCCGCGGCGCTCGCCGAGGGGCGCGTTGATCTGCTGGTGCTGGAAACGTTCTTCGCACTCGACGAGGCGCTGGCGGCGGTCGAGGGGATCCGCCGCGTCACCGACCGGCCGCTGGTGGTGTCCTTCAGCTTCGACCAGGGGACCCGGACCATGATGGGGCTCAGCCCAACC
>CAAGKR010482547.1_pt1 | contig 10285 bp, 16 predicted proteins | sample 2556971 | NCBI WGS metagenome assembly CAAGKR01 (sample SAMEA5207829, study PRJEB30636) | soil metagenome | biome: forest; feature: boreal; material: soil | place: USA | collected 2011-09 | depth 1 m
AGGATTGGATATTGAGATCACGTTTTCTTTCAATCCTCCGAAGGCGAAGGGAAGCTCGCGCCACCCGTGCAGTGTTTGCGCCAAGAGCGTGAGGCTTCATGGGCGGACGCATCGGCAAAGCGGGTGATGCTGGAAGCTTGATCGTGGTGAGTTTAGCGAGTCTTTGAATCTCGGAGGTTAGCTTCGCGACAAGATTCAAAAGGTCAGATTTCCTTTCCCTCGGGATATACTTCGCTGTCTCGATGGTCGATTGGATCGCCTCAACCGACGGCGTGACGGGCATGTTTTTCTGCTGCTTCCAGGAGCGCGCTTTTCGTCGAATCCACATAAACCGTGGCGTCGTCGAAGCTGATTTTGGAAACCTTCTCTGTGGATATGTGGACTGTCTTGCCAGCATACCAGTGCCCGGTTTCGACTACGATTTCGCGCACCGTCCACATCCTGCCGTCGATCATGAAATCCGCGAGATGACCAATGAAGCCATCGGTGGCTTTGACCTTGTAGCCTTTTATGAAGCGAGCGCTCCGAAGGTGTGAATCTGTTCCTTTTTTTTTCGCATCCGCCACGGGCGGCGGAGGCGCCATCACGGGATATTCGGCCAAACCCCACAAGGGCCATGCTTCCGCATAGTAGGGATATCCGTAGTGCCGGTGATATTCTTCTTCAAATTGTCGGGACAAAGGCTTGTGCTCGTCGATCGAAGGACTCTTTTCGATTTGTTCTCGCGTTAAATTGACGAGAATTACCTTTCCTTTGGGAATGAGATGGCCAAGGGCGTGAGGCGAAATGAGAACCAGGCGACCGCTCAGCCATCGCCCCGTATCCGCCACTAAATAGCGCACCGCCCAATTATTCTTATCATCAAGATAGAAATCTCTCACGTGACCGATTTCGCCATCGGTTGCGCGTAGCTTCTCGCCGTATCGTTGTTGAATGCTGTGTAACATAATCAATCCTTTCCATTCCGCATAACTAAGCTCCGCTCGCCGTCGAATGTTCGTCGCCAACCGGCGAAAAACCGGAGGTCGCCTCGACCAAGCGTTTTCGCGCTGATTGCAGTCGTTTGACCATCTCCTTACTCATTCGCTTGAACAGCTCGAAACCGAGTGAGGGATCCGTTTCGCAGCGTTCCCGCAAGACAGTTCCGTAAAAAAAGATCGCGGTCGTTTCAGTCAATGCACGCGCGGTAAATTGCCATTCATAAGGGTCGAATAACCATGACCATCCCAGTACTTCCTGAGGTCCGATGAAACCGGCCACAACTTTTCGTCCGCCAGACTTGGTCACAGCTTCGAGCTCTATATTGCCTTCTTCGATCAAATAGAATCGGTTCGCGGCTTGGCCTTGATGAAAAATGACGCGGTCTTTGTCGAAGTGAGTCCGGCAGGCAGAATCCGCGAGCACTCCTATGTGGCGCTCGCTCATGCCAGAGAAAAAGAGAGCTGTGGCAATGTTCTTTTCCAGATCGTCTGCGTTCATGGGTGCTTCCTGATGCCGATTTAAGACATTGGGAGGCTCTCCCTCATTTCGGGCAGCTCCCGCCGCCGACGAGGGCGTCGTCGGATTACGGTCAATTGTTCAGAGACTGGACCACAATTGGTACATCCGACTCACGATCGTACTGGCGTAATCAGTCGCGTGCGGGATCGGCGCGGGGTCGGTCAGCTTGCTGAATCGGAGCGGCTTCATCCGCCGTGCCGGCACAGTGAGATGATAGGGTCCCACGGGATCGCGATCACTGTAATAGACAACCACCTCAAGGTGCGCCTCCTGGGGCGACGCGTTGAGAAGGAAAACGGTTTCGTCACGAAGCGGTGACATCCATCCTTGGGTGACCCAATGTTTCCGTCCTAAATTCATATAGATACTCCTCGATTCAACAATCTTACTGTGGGCGAAAGGGTTAACCAGAACTCAGATGCGATCATATCGATAGCTTTTCGTTATCGTGGACGGATGGGACGCGGCTTGGTGCATCCAACAGACCGCTCCGCTCGCTCGGGAAATTCGTGGACGTTTCTTCAACCCATGCAGAGGGTCGGACGCCGGCTTCACTTCCACGCGGATTGTTGCTCTGATGGAAGTTGAGTTTCATAGGAATCATCGGCAGGATATCGAGCCAAACTAATAAGTCAAATTAACAGTTGATTTATTGGGAATTTACTTTTAAGATTGCGTACGTGAAAAATACAGGATGGCGCAAACGAATACTCGAAAGCACCCGCGGGCGGATTCTCGATTTGCTCCGGGCAAAGGAGCAGACGGTGAACGATCTGGCCGCGGCTTTGGATTTAACCGACAACGCCGTGCGGGCGCACCTTTCGAGTTTGGAGCGAGACGGGCTTGTTCGGCAGGCGGGCACGCAACCCGGATTTAGGAAGCCGCACGTCACGTACGCACTCACGGCGGAGTCGGAGCAGATTTTCCCGAAGGCCTACGGACCGCTTCTCGATCTCCTTCTCGGTGTTCTCTCAAGGAAGCTGAGCCCCAAAGAGCTGCGCGCGGCGATGCGAGACGTGGGGAAAATGGTAGCTGCAAATCACCTTCTAGAAGTTGAGGACAAAACGCGCGAGCAGAGGATCGAAGCGGCGCTCCAGGTTTTAAAGGACCTCGGAGGCTCCGCTACTTTTCACGAGAGCGAAGGCAAACATTTCATTCGCGGCAACGGCTGCCCGCTCGCTGCGGCCACGGCTCGTCATCCCGAAGCGTGCCTTATCGCGGAATCGCTGCTCTCGTTAATCATTGGCGCCCCTGTCAAAGAGCGCTGTATTCATGGCAACGCTCCGTCTTGCCGGTTCCAAATTGACTGATCTGCGAGAGGTCCATCCATGGACAAATTCCACGATTCGACTCGACCGAAACAAGCCGCGAGATTCACTCTTCGGGTAGCGTTGGCCGCAGGTTTTCTATCGGCGGTCGCGGATCGCTTCGGTCTTTGGGGCGCGCCCGGTAATCCGGGTGTCGCATGGGGGGATTGGTCGCACTTCCTGGCCTACACCGCCAAGCTCAACTGGTTTCTGCCCATGGCACTCATACCGACCGTAGGCGTGATCGCCACGTTTGCCGAAGCGGGACTCGCTTTTCTGCTGCTGGTCGATGCTTGGCCACGCTATACTGCACTGGCCACTGGTGCCTTGCTCCTTTTATTTGCCCTTGCCATGACGTTCGCCTTGGGGATTAAAGCGCCCCTTGGCTACTCGGTTTACACCGGCGCGGCGGCAGCCTTTTATCTCGCGGCAACCTCGGCCGTTCGACAACGAACGTGACCGCGCTGATTCCGCCGGTAGCAATCGAGAGGAAGGAAAAGAGAAGGCCGAAGCGTTCGACCGTTGTCTTAACGATCGGACATTCCACACGCACGATCGAAGAGTTCATGGGTCTGCTGCAAGCGCATGCGGTATCTCGGGTCGTCGATGTGCGAACCGTGCCGCGTTCCTGGCACAACCCGCAGTTTAATAAAGATTCGCTGGCAGATTCGTTAGGCAAAGCCGGTCTGCGGTATGTTCACATGCCGGGCCTCGGCGGTCTTCGTCATGCCAGGCGCGATTCGATTAACGTGGGTTGGCGAAACGCCTCGTTCCGCGGTTATGCCGATTACATGCAGACGCCGGAATTTGAGGAACACCTCAGGGAATTGATCGAGTTGGCCAGGAAGGAACGGATCGCAATCATGTGTGCCGAAGCGGTACCGTGGCGCTGTCATCGTTCACTCATTGGCGACGCGCTAACTGTTCGCGGAATTCGCACCGAGGACATCATGAGTTTAACGCAGCGCCGGCTTCATACACTAACTCCCTTCGCAAAAGTCCGAGGCACGATTGTCACCTATCCGGCGGAGAATTCGTTGCGACCAAAAAAGAGAATATCGACTGGAAGCAAAAAGCAGGCGTCCAAGGCAGAATGATCGCCTACAAAACATCCCAGGGTGCGCGGATTTTATTCGTCGGGATCAATCCGCATCCCGGTTCGTATCGGCGCGGAGTTCCGTTCTCCAATAACAAGATGTTTTGGTATCTGCTGAACCGGTCCGGGGTACTTCAGGAAGCAGAAGAGGATCTGAAAAATGATCAATCGCTCAAGAGAATCTACGAGCAAAAATTCCTCCCCGAATACGGATTGAATTTCGTGAACCTGGTGGATCGTCCGACGGTTGACGTAACGATGTTGAAGAAAGGTGAGGAAGAAGCTGGGATCAGGCGGGCGTTAAGAATCATTCGGAGGTGCAAGCCGCGCGTCGTCTGTTTCATCGGCAAGATCGCCTTCAAGACGTTTTCCGGTACGCGAAAATGCGATTGGGGCTGGCAGGCGACGATCGAGGAGGCGAAAGTTTATCTGATGCATTTTCCGATTCGCGGTCCTGCTGCGGTTCGAGTGCAGGAATTGAAAGAAGTGAAACGAGCCAGCGGCGCGTAGTCCAGCCGACTCGGCGTCAATGCCTGGATGGTTGATAGGAACCGGGGACACTTCGAAACGAAATGGCCAGCCGATTCCAACCATTGATGGTCACAATGGCGAGCGTGAGATCCACCAGCTCTTTCTCGCTGAAATGTTGGCGGACGCTTTCGTAGATTTCATCAGGAACGTGGGTTTCAGAAACGCGCGTTACGGTTTCCGTCCACGCCAGTGCGGCCCGCTCGCGTTCGCTGAAAAACGGCGCTTCGCGCCAGGCCGGCAAAGTGTAAAGCCGCTGCTCCGTTTCGCCGGCGGCGCGGGCGTCTTGGCTGTGCATGTCGAGGCAAAAGGCGCAGCCATTGATTTGCGACGCTCGTATTTTTACCAACTCGAGCAGGGCCGGTTCGAGCCCGCTGTGTCTTGCATATTGTTCCAGGCCGAGCATGGCCTTGAACCCGTCCGGTGCGGTTTTCGCGTAATCCAATCGTGCTTGCATGATTAAATAACGATCCCTCGTTTCTCCAAAACTTGCGCCACGTCTTCCACGCTCGCATCCGGCAAAATTTCGCCATCGATGTCGAGCGTTGGACTTTTGCTCTGGCCCGAGATCGCTTCCACTTCCCTGACGTAGGCGGGGTTCGTCGTTACATTCTTTATCTCGTAAGGAATGTTTAGCTCGTTCAGAAAACCCATGACTGCGGCCGACCATGGGCATCCAGATTTCCGATAGAAAGTTATTTTCATGTTGAATCAGGCTTTCACCAGCGCCAGGAACTCCGTGCGGCTGGCGAGGTTTTCCTTGAACGCGCCGAGCAAACAGGAGGTCACCATTTTGCTTTCGCGTTTGCGGACTCCGCGGCTGCACATGCATTGGTGCATTGCCTCGATCATCACGGCCACGCCCTTTGGTTTGAGCACGCGCTGCAATTCGGTTGCGATTTGATAAGTCAAACGTTCCTGCACCTGGAGACGGCGCGCGTACATGTCAGTTAAGCGCGCCAGCTTCGAGAGGCCGACGATCTTGTTATTCGGGAGATAAGCGATGTGCGCCTTCCCGTGGAAGGGAAGCATGTGATGCTCGCAGGTGGAAAAAAATTCGATGTCGCGCAGCAGGACCATTTCGTCGTACTGCTCGGCCTGGAACTGCGTGACCAGCACATCTTCCGCGCGCTGCGCGTAGCCGCCGTAAATTTCTTTCCAGGAACGCACAATCCGCGCGGGGGTCTGCTGCAATCCTTCGCGATCCGGATCTTCGCCGACGCGGCGCAAAATTTCGCGAATCAGTTCCTTGGAATCAACGATTGAAAGATCGCGCAGCAGTGGTGGCATTGGTTCCGGAGGCGGAGGTGGAACAGAGGGCGAGAGACCGTTTCGGTCTGAAATCCCGCGGGTTTCACCATTGAAGCGCGCGACGACGGTTCTCAACGGACGGCGGAGGTCGGCGGCAAAAGAGCGGAATACCTGCACCGGTGAGCGCGTCTGTGGGCGTGCTCCGTTACTGCACAGAGGAAAGACAGCTGCTCCGTTGATCGCGGGACAGCGATTCGAATTCGCATCGGACATGTTGTGATAAAAGAGCGTTCCCAACGATAAGTCAAATCTTTTCTTGACTTATAGCGACAGGACGGTAAAGCCTAAACACTAATGAAACCGGCATTCAAAGTTGGAGATCATGTCGAGTGGAACTCGGAAGCGGGCCGCGTTCGGGGAACGATCAAGAAAAAGGTCACCTCCGTTATCAAGTTTAAGACCTACACGGTCCGCGCCTCGAGGAAGGAGCCGCAGTATTTGATCAAGAGTGACAAGACTGACCACATGGCGATGCACAAGGGTGCAGCTCTGAAGAAGCTTGCTCAAGATAGTCGCCCATCCAGGAAACGGTCGGTGCATCCAAAGAAGAAATGATGCGACTGCCGCGGAGGACCTTATCGAGACGGCTCACGCAGACGCGGATATGCCTTGCAAACCGCGAAGATGATACTTCTTGCCAAGAGTCATTTTCGGATACGACTGGAGGTTGTAGCATGCGCTGTCCTCAGCGCATGAGGGGCCCGATATGGCGCGAAGATTCATGAAGTTGCGAGCGGGAGTTTTTCTGCTGGCGATCACGCTGACCTTCGCGCTCGGCGCACCCGTTCCACCACGCTCGCAACTTCGGGCCAATGAATACACCTGGCATCCGGAAACCTCGCCGAAAGGTCCCGTCCTGGTCGTGATCAGCCTGCCCGAACAGCAAGCCTATGTTTATCGCAACGGCATATTGATTGGACGCACCACGATCAGTTCCGGTCGCGCGGGGCATCGCACACCGACGGGCGTTTTCGTCGTCCTGGAAAAACAGCAAAAGCATTATTCCAACCTTCCCGGTTATCCTGACTCACATGGGTGTGTGCGCTTGCCGAAGGAATTTTCGGAATTGCTCTTCGGCGTGACCAAGATCGGCACGACCGTCGTCGTCGCGAATGAATCGTCGGATTCCGCGTTGGTGACGCATCCTGGTCCGCTCATGGCGATGCCGGCAGTGATGAAAAACCTGAAGCTTGAAAAACTAAGCGGACTCGATTTCAGGTGGCATCCGGAACGCGCGACCAGTGGACCGACGAGCATTGTGATCAGCGAAGCGGATCGGCAAGTGGTCATCTTTCGCAATGGCGAACCGATTGGCCGTGCCCATTTTGAATTGCAAGGAAACTATCCGTTTCCGACCGCAGTCTTTAGTTACCTTGGGCGCGAGAACGGCCAGAATCGCTGGCTGGGTGCCGGCCGGGATGCGAGTGAGACGGAAAAGATGCTGGCCGATCTGCGTTCCCATGTCATCGTCGCTCCCGAATTCCGGGATTTCGTGCAGAGCGCACTGCAACTCGGCGACACGCTCTGCCTGGTTTCGTTCCCAGTCCTGCCACGCTCCGGCGCGGCCTCTCCGGTCGAATAGAAGAAATCATCATAACTATTTAGTCAATATATATATTGACTATTTACTCAAACGGTTCAAACTGCATCTCACAATCATGAACTCAAATCCCGCAAGCAGCTCTTCGGCTCACTCCAGCACCGCGACCGATCACCACGCCTCTTCGCCGGCTTATCAGGCATTCCGCATTCTGCAGGTTGCGTTCGTCGTAGCGCCCATCCTTTTCGGTCTGGACAAGTTCTTCCATCTGCTCGTCAACTGGGATCAGTATTTGCCGGCAGTCGTCGCCCGACTGTCACCGATTGGCGGTCATAATTTAATGCTGATCGTCGGCGTGATTGAAATCGTCGCTGGCATTGGGGTCGCCTGGAAGCCACGCCTCTTCGCGTGGGTGGTCGCAGCCTGGCTGGTCGTGATCATCGCGAATCTGCTGCTCATTCCCGGCTATTTTGATGTCGCGTTGCGCGACTTCGGATTGTTCCTCGCCGCCCTGGCGCTGGCACGGCTCAGTCAGCAATTTTCCCGCGCCTAACAAATGACGAATTATCCATACTTGATCATTGGCGGCGGAATGACCGCGGCCGCAGCCGTGAATGGCATCCGCGAAATCGATGCCACTGGCAGCATCGGGATCATTAGCGCGGAGCCCGATGCTCCCTACAATCGGCCTCCTCTTACAAAAGGACTATGGAAGGGCGATCCGCTGGACGGCATTTGGCGCAAGGCGAAAGGCAAGGCGCCAGAGCTGCATCTGGATTGCGTGATCAAGGAAATCGTGCCGAAGGAAAAACACGTGATCGATAGCGACGGAAATTTTCTCCTATGAAAAGCTTTTGCTCGCCACCGGCGGACGACCGCGTCGCCTGCCGTTTGATGACGATCAGATTATCTATTACCGCACTCTCGCTGATTACCGGCGTCTGCGCGCCTTGTGCGAAACGGGCGACCGCTTCGCCGTCATTGGCGGCGGGTTCATCGGAAGCGAAATCGCTGCGGCTCTCGCCATGAATGGGAAGAAAGTCACGCTGATTTTTCCCGGTCACGATGTTGGCGAACGCCTCTTTCCGCGTGATTTGGCGCGGTATGTCTCCAGCATTTACAAGGCAAAAGGAGTCGAGCTGGTACCGGGAGAAAAGGTCGTTGCCTCCGAAACGCGCGGCTATCAGCGCGTGCTCAAAACGACCTCAGGAAAAACGATCATCGTCGACGCCGTGGTCGCGGGCATCGGGATCGAACCGAACATCGAGCTTGCGGAATCGATTGGCCTAACGACGAAAAACGGAGTCGTGGTTGATGAGTTCCTTCGCACCCTCAATCCCGATATTTATGCAGCGGGAGACGTGGCCGCGTTCCATAACCCGGCGCTCGGAAAACGCATGCGCGTTGAGCACGAGGACAATGCGAACTCGATGGGACGATTGGCCGGCCGAAACATGGCTGGAATGATCGAGCCGTACGACCATCTACCCTTTTTCTACTCCGACATGTTCGAACTGGGATATGAGGCGGTGGGCGAAGTCGATTCGCGCCTCGAAACATTTGCCGACTGGAAACGGCCTAACGAGGAGGGCGTCATCTATTATCTAAAGGATGGCCGCGTGCGCGGAGTGTTGCTTTGGAACGTGTGGGAGCAAGGCGAGGCCGCGCGCCAGTTGATCGCAGCGGCCGGGCCTTTCAACCGTGAAAACCTGAAAGGAAGACTGCCGGCATAAAACCGCCGACTAACTATCTCTTACTATCCACTCTTATGAGCACCGATACGAATCTTAACCAACTCGAACAGATCAAAAAGGTCACCACGGTGGTGGCCGATACCGCTGACTTCGAGAGCATTCGAGTCTTCAAGCCGCAGGATGCGACGACTAATCCGAGCCTGGTGTACGCGGCGACGCAGAAAGAAAATTACAGCCACTTCCTCGACGAAGTCTTAACCGATCGCCGCAAATCCGGACTGAGCGGCGCAGCGCAACTTGAGGACATCATTGATCATCTGTTGGTGCGATTCGGCAGCGCGATGTTGGAGATAGTGCCCGGCCGCGTCTCGACTGAGACGGACGTCCGCTATTCGTTCGATGTGGAAGGTTCGATCCAGAAAGCGCGCCGTTTCATCGCGCTTTACAAAGAACAGGGAATCGAGCGCGAGCGCGTCCTGATCAAGATCGCTTCCACATGGGAAGGAATCATGGCCGCGGAGCAACTGCAGAAGGAAGGCATCAAGTGCAACATGACTTTGCTATTTTCGCTTCCGCAGGCGGCGCGCGCCGCAGAAGCAAAGGTGCAACTCATTTCGCCGTTCGTCGGGCGCATCTACGATTGGTTCAAGGCCGCTAACAAACGCGATTACTCCGGTGCGGAAGATCCGGGCGTGCAGTCGGTGCGAGAAATCTACACCTATTACAAACACTTCGGTTACGAGACCGAAGTAATGGGCGCGAGCTTTCGCAACGTCGGCCAAATCCTGGAGTTGGCCGGTTGCGACCTGCTTACGATCAGTCCCGAGCTGATGAAGGAACTGTCCGCGTCCTACGGCACAGTGGATCGGAAATTGGTTCCCGAAGATGCGAAGCGCGCAGACATTAAGCGCCTCGAGATCGACGAGAAGAAATTCCGCTATCTCGTCAACGAAAACGCGATGGCGACGGAAAAAACCGCGGAAGGAATTCGTAAGTTCGCGGCCGACATCGCGAAGCTCGAGAAGTTCATCGCTGACAAGATTCGGTAGGAAACACACAGTGTTGTCTCTTCTGCCAGTTCGGTCGGGGAGCTTGATCCAGATCAAGTTTGCGGGGCAATTGGAGTTGCCGGCGGGAGGGACGGACAAGAACGTAGTGCACGCCCGTAATGAACGCGCTCTGTGACATCGAAACACCCGAAGACGTGAAAACTCTCGTCGATGCCTTCTACGCCAAAGTGAATCGCGATGCGCTTCTGGCCCCTGTCTTCAACGAGATCGCCAACGTTGATTGGGCTGCGCATCTCCCG
>CAAGKR010230810.1_pt1 | contig 10284 bp, 6 predicted proteins | sample 2556971 | NCBI WGS metagenome assembly CAAGKR01 (sample SAMEA5207829, study PRJEB30636) | soil metagenome | biome: forest; feature: boreal; material: soil | place: USA | collected 2011-09 | depth 1 m
CCGCGCAGACGGCGAGGGACCTCTCAATTGCTCAAGCGCTACCGCGTTACAGACCGCGTGCACTTCGGATCACGCGTAATTTTTTTCGCACGACGGGCCTGCGGGTGTGAGGTTCCTCGCCGTCCGCGCGACTCGGGATAACAGCTGCGCAGCTGCAACGTTAAAATGCTTCCAACGGAAAGGGCGCGTTGAGTATCATCCCCGGCAGCGCGATGGACGAAATAGTTGGGAAGCTAACTTCGGGGGAGCCGCTCAGCGTCGATCAGTTGATCGAGTTTTTGCCGGCGTTGAAGGAAGTCGCACGCGGGCAGTTGGACAACTGGGCGAAAGGCGCGGCCGTCCTCCATCGCTATCGAAAGGGCGAAACGGTCTGCACCGAAGGCGAGTTCGGCTCGACTGCGTATTACATCGTCTCGGGCACGGTCGACATTTCCATCAACAATCCGCTGGCGCATCTGCGCACACGACCGGCATTTGGGTTCTTCGGCCGCAGCGTGGCGCGCATGAAAAGTTTTCTCACGGACGATGGGCAGGATAAGCGCGCGGAGGCGCACGAGCGGAAGTTCATCGGGATCGACGCGAACATCGACCTGCCCATGAACAAGCCCATTGCGCAACTCGGAGCCGGTGAGCTTTTCGGCGAAATGACGTGTCGCACGTTTCAGCCGCGCTCGGCCACGGTCATCACGCGGGAACCGTGCGTAATGGTGGAAATGCTGCGCGTGATTCTCGACATGCTCGTCGGCAATCGCCAGGTCTCCGACGCGTCGAAGGCGACATCGAAAGTGAAGGCGCCCACGTTCAAAGGGACCTCCTTCAAAGTGGAGATGGAAAAAAAGTATCGCGAGCGCTCGCTCGAGACCCATCTGCGCAGCGTCCCGCTCTTTGCGACAGTCGGAGCCGAATTCATCGCTTATCTCAAAGAGAAAGTTGAGCTGGTCTCGTACAATCAGAACCAGATCATCTGCATGGAAGGCGAGGAAGCGGACGCGTTTTATCTGATCCGATCCGGCATGGTCCGCGTCTCGCAGACGATGCCGGGAGGCGAAATGGTCCGCACTTATTTGAGCCGCGGAGATTATTTCGGTGAGATCGGATTGCTGCGGTCGATCAAGCGCATTGCGACCTGTGCCGCGCTGGATGCGGTGGATGTGGTAAAAGTCCCCGGGAGCGAGTTCAGCCTGATGCTCGAAAAATTCCCCGGGGTGCGTGCGCAGCTCGAGCCCGTGGCCGAGGCGCGCATGGCGGCGACCAAAGGGCGCACCGCTCCTCCGGGATTCCGGCTCGATGATTTTCTCAATCAGGGATTGTTTGAAGCGCAGAATCTTCTGCTAATCGACCTGGATAATTGCACGCGCTGCGATGCCTGCGTGCAAGCTTGCGCGAAGGCACACGATGGCGTCTCGCGTCTGTTGCGCGATGGCTTGCGCTACGATCATTTCCTGGTCGCGACGGCCTGCCGATCGTGCCGCGATCCGCTCTGCATGACCCAATGCCCGGTCGGCTCCATTCGCCGCAAGGAAAACCTCGAGATCATCATCGAGGATTGGTGCATCGGTTGCGGGAAATGCGCCGAGCTCTGCCCGTACGGCAACATCAACATGCACCCGCTCGAGGTGATCAAGGAAGTGAAGACCGAGATTAAATCACCCACGCCGGGTGTGCCGCCAAGGGTGAAGATCGAGAAGAAAAAGACAACGGCCTACAAGGCGAACACTTGCGATCTCTGCACGCAGTTATCCGTGCCGAGCTGCGTCTACGCTTGTCCGCACGATGCCGCGAAGCGCGTCGATCCACAGCGATTTTTCGGCGATGCGCTGGAAGCGCAGGCGGAGATTTTGAAAGGGAGTTGGACGCCGGAGCGGCGCTACGAGACACACACCACGCACTGATGATTTGTCATCCCGAGCAAGGCGAGGGACCTCACAAGCGTCTTCCGGCGGGACATTGCCGGGGGTGGTTTGCGAGGTCCTTCGCTTCGCTCAGGACGACACCTTTTTATGCGGATCTTTAACGGAAAGCATGTCCCCTGGTTCCTCTTCGTTTGCCTGGCGACGATCGCGGCGTGCCTTCTCTACGTCGGTAATTTTCATCCACATCGGATGCCCGCCGGGATTCGTTTGCCACCGTCGCTCATCCAAACTCCGACCGAGCATCACACCGTGGGCGGCACGCCGCTCGGATTGACTTTCGGCGCGATCTCACTGGGGATTTTTGTTTTTGCCGCGCTCCTCAGTCTCCGGAAAAAAATCCCGCTTTGGCGAGTAGGGACGGTGCAGAGGTGGTTACGCGCTCATATCTGGCTCACGCTGCTCACGATCCCGCTCGTTATTTTGCACAGCGGTTTCCGGCTGGGCGGCCCGATGACAACGCTGCTCATGGGCCTTTATGCCCTCGTGATGGTGAGCGGGATCTACGGGCTCGTGCTCCAGCATCTCATGCCGCGTTTGATGAAGGAGCGGCTGCCGGCCGAGACGGTCTTCGAACAGATCCCGCATATCCGCGCTCAGCTTTGCGTCGCCGCTGAGAAAATGCGCGACTCGTTCAAGCCCACTCCGCCGAAGGAGCCGGATGCGGGCGCGCCGGCCCCTAGTCCCGCGAAGGCAGTGACGGCGGGTTCCGCGGTGATGGCTTCAACGAAAGGTGAGCTAAGCACTCCGGTCGCCCGCGCAAAATCAGCGACTGGTTCCACCCTGACTGCGGAGTCCGTTGCGGTGGCCGCGGCGACTACCACCGCGGCTCCAGTTGCAAAGGCCGTAGAGGTTGCTCCCGAACCGGCGATCCCGTCCCCGGCAAATGCCGCGGCACCACCAGCGCCGGCGAGACCTGCCGAAACGATCGGCACTCCGACGGCGCGAATGCAAAGCGAACCGCCGGGCGCTCCCGTTCCGCGCGCGTCGGTTCCGGCTGGCGACGAACCTGCGCCGGATTCTCCGGCTGTTCCGGAAAAATCAGCGACGACTTCGCCAGCGCCGCCAACGCCGGCGCCAAAACCCGCCGAGTTAGCGGACCCAAAACCAACCGCTCCGGTCGGCGCAAAGCCCGCCGCTCCGGCTGCCACAAAACCCGCCGCTCCACCTGCTGCGAAACCCGCAGCGGCACCGGCGAAACCTGCGCCCCCACCGGACCCAGCATCGGAGGCAGCGCTGGTCGAATTCATCGATCGCCAGATTCTTCCCTACCTCCAGGCGAGACGCGGCGAGAGGTTCCGCCTGGGTAACGCGCGTTTCTCGAATGACACCTTCCGATTCGTCAAACTGCGTGTGGTGGAAACCTACCGCCGTCGCGTCGAAGAAATCCAGGGCTGGTGCGACGAGCGGCGGATGCTCGATTTACAGACGCGTCTCCACCATTGGCTCCACGGCTGGCTTTTCATCCACGTACCGTTTTCGTTGTTGCTGCTGATGCTCACGATCTGGCACGCCTACGTGGCCCTTTTTTATTATTGAGCGCCGATCATGGCCACGCCCGGACGCACCCAAAAACAGATCGCCGAGCGCTACAAAGGCAATCTCGGTTATTACAAAAGGAAGCATCCTTGGCGCGTGGTGCGCTGGTGCACCAGCTTCCTCGCCATCGCCGGCGGCATCGCGGGCATCGTCCTTTTTCAGAAACGCGGGAACGAAGAATTTTTCAGCTCAGGAAGAATTTCGAGCAATCACGCGGCGTTCGCGCAGAATTGCGCGAAATGTCACGACAAGTCCGCCACCGTCGGCGATCGCATTACGCTGGCAAAATTTGAGAGCGTCGTGAACGACCGGTTCCATCGCGGAATCGATTTCACGTCGATCGATCGCAAATGCGAACGATGCCATAAGCAGCACACGCTGCACGAACCGAACGTGGTCGAAAATCGTTCCTGCTCAATCTGCCATCAGGAGCACCTCGGACCGGGGCGGATGAAACAGGTCGCGGATTTGCATTGCGCTTCGTGTCACAACAACAGCGGCATCATGGAAGCTTCCGCGCAAAAAGGCGCACAGCTTCCTCCGGCGGCTTTTCATCTCCGACCGCATCCGGCCCAACAGGTCGTCTTTGAAATGCCACGGCCGCCGCGCGGTTACACACAGGTCCTTTCTTCTTTCGCCGGCGATCATCCGGAGTTTCAGCTCGTGCACGAGAAGGCGCGCGATCCCGATGTGCTCGGCTTCAATCATCAACGCCATTTCGCGACGGACATCCCGCCGGTGGCGAAGGACCGGAAGCTCGATTGCAACTACTGTCACAAGCCGGATCCCGAGGGCCGTTTCTATCAGCGGATCAGTTTCGCGGCGAACTGCCAGGCCTGCCATGCGTTGCTCTTCGACAAGAACAATCCGCAGCTCCACATCCCCCATGGCGACGTGAATCTGGTGCGGACTTTCTTGCGCACCTTGCCAGCGCAATACGGCGACTACGCGCGGTTGAACAAGGGAAAAATTCGCGATGGCGATGTGCAAATCTTCGTAGCGCAACAGATCAGGAAATTGCAGGAACAATTTCACACCGGCGAGGAATTGGAGAGAGCGGTGTTTTTCGAAAAGGACCCTTACAAACCGCAGCGACAGACGGCCGCCGCGACTCGGGCCAACTACGCGGGCTGCGCTTTCTGTCATGACGTGAGACCGGATCGCAACGCCGCGCCCACGCTCACGAAACCGGTCCTGGTCGATCGCTGGATGCCGCAGGCAAGATTCAATCACGCGAAACATCAGGTCGATCCGATCACGCAAGAAAAGTTGGATTGCAATAAGTGCCATCGAGCGCTGGTCAGTCGCGAGACATCGGATGTGCTTATGCCGGCCAAGGCGGATTGTGTGACGTGCCACAGCCCGAAAGGGAAAGTCGTGTCCGAATGCATCACATGCCACGCCTACCATGCGCCGCCGCAGGTCGCCGCGGCTGATGTGCACGCGGATGCGCGCGGCTCCTTCAAGCAGATGTTGCTGGGCAGCAATCGCTGACTGAGCCGCGCAGAGGTGCAGGTTGGTGGATCGCGCGCTCCGTCGCACGATTTTAGTAATCTCGGCTTCGCCGGCACTCTTGCCATCGAGCGCGGAGCGCTCGATCTACCTACGCCGCGCTCCGCGCAGCTGGCCTTATCGGAGGCGTCAAACGTTCGATCGCGCTCCTGAGCCGTTCCCAATCCACCGGCTTGATCAAATGCTCCGCGAACCCGGCGGCCGTACTCGCTGCCACGTCGTCGTCGGTCCCGAAGCCGCTCAACGCGATGCCGGTCAAATTTTGCGTCTCGCGCAGGCCCCGCATCAAATCGAGCCCGCTCGCGTCCGGCAAACCGACGTCGCTGATGACAAGGTCGAAGCGCCGGGTATTGGCAAGCTCGCGCGCCTTGGCGAGGCTGTCGGCGTGGCTAACCTCGAAACCGGCATTTTTCAAAATCCGGTCCAGCACGCGCGCGGTGTCCTTGTGATCTTCGACGAAGAGAATCTGGAGGTGTTGGGCCACGGCCGGTTCGCTTTCCAAAAACAGGACCGGACCCTCCAGCAACGAGGTTTCCATCGCGTTCAGGGTCACGACAAACGTGGCGCCTTGCCCGGGACCGGCGCTCCGCGCGCTGATGGTGCCGTGATGGAGATCGACCACGCGCTTTGAAACCGCGAGCCCAAGTCCGAGCCCGCCATACTTGCTCGTGACGATGCGCCCGCCCTGCTCGAAAGCGTCGAAGATCTTCGGCATCAAGTCCAGATCGATCCCGATACCGTTGTCGGTGATCTCGATCACGATCTGATGGGCGTCGTTGTTGCGCGTATGTAGATCGAGCCGGCCCCTTTCCGGCGTGAATTTCGCGGCGTTCTTCACGAGATTCCAAAAGACCTGTTGCAAGCGCGCGGGATCGGCCCAGCAATGATGTTCCCACGCTTCGAAGCGCCGCGTTACGGTGATATTTTTTTCGGAGAGATCGGCGGCGGAAATACTGAGCGCGTGATCGAGCGTGCTGTGGACGTCCACGGCGTCGCTGTGCAATTCGAGTTTGCCGTGCGCGATCCGCGTGAGGTCGAGCAAATCGTCGATGAGCAACGCCTCGAGCTCGACGTTGCGCTGCAGCACCTCTAGATCGCGGCGGAGGTCATCGGTGAGATCCGGATCACGGCGCAGCGACGCGATCGTCATCAGCACGGGAGTAAGCGGTGTGCGCAGCTCGTGCGAGAGCATGGCGAGAAATTGGTCCTTCGCTTGGTTGGCCTCTTCCGCCTCGCTCTTCGCGCGCTGCAAAAGAATCTCGGCATTCTTTGAGTCGGTGATGTCGAGCATCGTTCCGATGAATCGCGTCACTTCGCCGGACGGATCGAGGACGGCACGGCCGCGCTCGGCCACCCATCGTTCTTTGCCGTCCTGTATTCCAATCGTGCGGTATTCGATATCGAAGCGGCCGGTGCCTCCAGGCTGGCGCACCCGCTGGACCGTCTCGTGGACAATGTGCCGATCGTCCGGGTGCACGCCCGCGAGATAGGTCTCATAGGTGACCTTCGTTTCCGGCGGAATGCCGAATAATTCCTTACTCCGATCAGAGAATTGCAGCTCGCCCGTCTGCGGATAGAAATCGAATGTTCCGATATCGGCCGCTTCGGTGGCGAGCCGCAAGCGGTCCTGGCTCTCTTTTAATTTGGCTTCGCGTTCGTGCGCCAAGCGCTCCTGTTTTTTTCGCTCGGTGATATCGGCGCGAAAAATTACCATCCCGTCTTTGGCCGGATACATCCGCGTGTCGAGCCAGCGATTCCACTGCGCATAAAAAAATTCGCCGTGGCTGGGCTCGCCCGTGTGCATGACGCGCTGACAGTGCTCATAAAATTCCGTCCCGACGGCCTCCGGAAAAATTTCCCAGATGATGCGTCCGATCATTTTTTCCTTCGGCCACCCGGCGAGCTCGGCGACCTTGTCGTTCACATGGGTGTAGCGCCACTCGCGATCGAGCGCTGAGAAGGCGTCCCTGATGCTGGCCAGAACAGTTTCGCGTTCTTCAAGGAGGTCGCGCACTGTGAACTGGTGGCGGCGCGCGCGTAGCGCCGCCTGCACCGCGCTTACCAGCGTGAGGTCGCGCAGGGGGCGCGCGACGAACGTCACATTCGCGTTCGGGCCGAACAAATCAAGAATGCGATGGTGTGCATCATCCGCCTCGCTTCCGCTCGTCAGAACAAGCAGCGGCAGGTCGGACCACTGCGGTTGCGCGCGCAGGTCCTCAGGAACTGCGAAATCCGCGCGCCGACGAGCGCTTCTTCGGTGAGCAGCACGGCACCCGTCTGATCGGTGATGTGCTTGTCGAGCTGATCGGGCCGCTCGCAGATTTCGGTGCGAATGTCCGCCCGCGTGAGCGTCTTCGTGGCGAGGGCTTCCTCCCGGTCTTTCGGCATGAGGATGAGGACGGGCATGCCAGATTTCTCAGCCGCCATCATCGTGGCGGCAGGATCGCTTCCCTGTTTGCCCAACCGCCTGTGGTGGCGGCGTGCTGGTGAAGTTGTCCGGACAATGCCTGCACGGCGGGTCGCGGATGCCGGGCCCGCAGCTCGCGCTTTCCGGCCCGCCTTTTTCTTCATTAGCGCCGACGATAGCGGGACGGTTTTGGAAGGCACGATTATTTTACGGCGAGAAGTGCCTTGTCGGTTGAAGCGAGAGACGATCCCATCAACTTTGCCCGATGCCGTCGGGACTCGAAATAAATCTCGTCGTCCCTGATCTCTGGCAACAGGAAGCGGTCCGCGCGCTCCGCGATGGGAAGGACGTTGTCGTCCAGGCGCCGACCGGTTCGGGCAAGACTTTCATCTTCGAGCTGCTCTACCCATCGCTCAAAGGGCAGGCGATTTTTACCGTGCCGACGCGCGCGCTCGCGAATGACAAGCTCTCGGAATGGCGCGCGCGCGGTTGGGATGTGGGCATCGCGACGGGCGATCTCGCGCTGAATCTCGGTGCGAAGGTTCTGGTGGCGACATTGGAAACGCAGCGCGCCCGCTTTTTGCGGCGCGACGGTCCGCGGCTCCTGGTTGTCGACGAATATCAAATGATCGCCGACCCGGTTCGCGGCGTACATTATGAGTTGGCGCTCGCGCTCGCGCCGCCTGAAACGCAACTCCTGCTCCTCAGCGGCAGCGTGCAAAATCCGCAGGATGTCGTCGCGTGGTTTCAGCGCATCGGTCGCGACCCGATGCTAATCTCGCACAACGAGCGGCCCGTTCCTCTCGAGGAAATAGATTTGCGCGCGATGCCGGAATCGCAATTCGTCCAGACGAAAAGTTTCTGGCCGCGTATGATCGGCAAAGCGCTTCGCGCGGACCTGGCACCCGTGCTGGTTTTCGCGCCACGCCGCAACGCCAGCGAAGAGATGGCGCAAGCGATCGCCTCAGCGATCTCGCTGCGCGATCCGTTATCGCTTTCCGCTGAACAGGAAGCGCTGGCCGGCAAGCGGCTGTCGAAACTTTTGCGCAGCCGCGTGGCTTATCATCACAGTGGACTAAGCTACGCGGTCCGCGCCGGTTTGATCGAGCCTCTCGCGAAAGCCGGCCAGCTGAACGTCGTCGTCGCGACGATGGGCCTCGCCGCCGGCATCAATTTCTCCATGCGTTCCGTTCTCATCACCGACACACGTTACATGGCGGGAAATTTCGAGCGACACGTGCAGCCTGATGAGCTCTTACAGATGTTTGGTCGCGCCGGCCGCCGCGGGTTGGATGAGATGGGGTACGTTCTAATACTACCGGAAATTCCGCGACTCGGCGATGCTCGTGCGCGGCAATTGAAACGCGCGACGCAAGTCGACTGGCCGAGCCTCATCAGCGTTATGCGGGGCGCAGCTGATCGTGGCGAACAGCCCTTCGCCGCCGCGTTTGAATTGAGTCGCTCGCTCTACAGCACCCAAGAAGTTCCGATCGGTTCCGAGCATTCCCTTTCCACGGGGGAAAAACCATGTGGCCTTTGGGTGGATGCGGAGCGCGCCCGCTTCGTCCGGCGGCCCATCATCGAAATGCTTAACTCTGCGAACGAGTGGGAGAAGAAGTCGCCGTTCCCGGAAAACGTCTCGTTAGGCCAGTTATTCGTTCGCGAAAATAATTCCTGGGTCCGCGCGTTGACTCTGCCGCGCATGCTTGATGGCCGCGGCTTCGGCAATCTCTGCAAGCTGCGCGATAAGGGAATTTACGGCCGCGAAATTCCACTCGCGACCGTTGCGGCCGATGACGCCATCGCGCCGGTGAAATGGCTTAGAAAGGAGCTTTCTTCTGCAGCGGCGGTCTGTGACCGCCGCACCGACGAATTCGGCGGTCACAGACCGCCGTTACAATCTCTGACGAAAGCGCTCTTCGATGAGTTCGTCGTTCCCTTGATTCCCGAACTCACCGGCGGGGAAACCGCCGAGATCGTAACCCGCGGCGACACGATCTACGCGCGCATTGATTTTTCCGCAGTGCAAGTATCCGCGGTCGCTGATTCGCGCGGCTGCGCGCTGCTCGATCCGCCCGAGCGCGAAGCTATCCCGCTCATCTGTCGCGCTTGCTCCGAACTGCAGCGCGACCTCACCACGGTCATTACAAATTCCCCTGCCTACGCGTGGCGACAACTTGGTCTTGTCACTGAAGATGGAACGCCAACTCGACGCGGCACCCTTTTCTCCTTCTTCCAGGCCGGCGAAGGTCTCGCCATCGCCGCTGCGCTCGAAGACGAAACTTATCCGATCGACGAGCTCGTTTTCGATCTGGCGAACATCCGCGCGGGTCCCCGCTTTGCCGGAGAAGACGCGCCGATTGGTGGCCGGCTCGGCATTCTCTGCCAGCGGATTTACGGTCGCGCCGATCATGCCGGTTACATTGAAATGGGTGTGCCCGTCCACTACGGCTCGGGCGCTTCGGAAGTGATCCGTGAACTCGTCGCGAGCCCGTCAACTCGTTACCGAATGACGAACGAATCGCTCCGCTCCGGCGATATTGAGCGTGCGCTCATGGAATGGCGGAGCCTCCTCCGGCACATCGTCGGTGCGCCGCTGTTCGAATGGGATCGGTGGCGCTCGTTACAAAAAGTGGCGGCCCATTTCATCGGAAGCACGACTTCGCCGGCCGCGGTGGAATTTCCGCCCCTGCTCGCATCACAGCAGTCACGGTCACGTCTGGCCGCCGTGTAAATCCGCTTTCCTGAAACGCCTCTAGGTCCATCGCATCAGCCTGAAGGCTGTACATATAGATAGTGACCGCATGCTCGCCGGGACCTTTCGCGACGAGACGGTAGCTCGATCCATCGGGACGCTGCACGATCCAAAGCGCGGTCGAATCGTTGTCGCCGCAATCGCCACGAATAGCGCAAACA
>CAAGKR010348524.1_pt1 | contig 10280 bp, 8 predicted proteins | sample 2556971 | NCBI WGS metagenome assembly CAAGKR01 (sample SAMEA5207829, study PRJEB30636) | soil metagenome | biome: forest; feature: boreal; material: soil | place: USA | collected 2011-09 | depth 1 m
CTCAGCGGCATACAGACGCAGCAGGCGGGCTCGGCGAAGACCTTTGAGAACTACGCTGCCGATGCCGTGCAGAAAGCGTCTACGGCCGCTCCTGGTGAAGTGCAGGAGCGGGAACGCCTCGGGCTGAAACCGGGCGAAGCCCTGCCCGAAGGATTGCAGAAGCAGCAGGAAGCCTCTAGGACCCTATTGTCTGGGATCGCGGGAGCTGGGCAGAACGCCACGAACGCACGTCAGCAGGACGAGTCCAATTTCCTGACGAACATGCAGGGCACGGCAGCTCTCGGTAACACCGAAGGCGCTAGGAACATCGAAGGGCAATATGGGGCGAAGAAACAGACGCTTGCTGCTCAGGAAGCTGGGGCGATAGGTAAAGCCACGGAAGGGCAGGCCAGCCGCGTGCAGAAGATGTTTGAAACCCAGCAAAACGAGCGTATCGCGGCACAGGGTCTCAACTACAGGGGGCAGGAAACCCAGAACAAGACTGCCGCGGCCGTGAGCAAAGTCCAGTCTGAACGCACGAAAGAACAGGAAGGCCCAGCCAATCGCGCTCAGAAGGAAACGCAGGGTAAGCGAGCGGCAGAAACGTCTGAAAGAAACACCAACAAGCACGTACACGCCACCGAAGAAGCTACTGCTATCCGCAAGCTGAGCGTGACGGAGCTGAACGCATACCGTAGGGGACAGTTGAAATTGAAGGAAGCCGGAGTGGGTGGCAGTAACTCGCTCGCAGCCGGAAGGAAATACACCCAAGCTGTCAACGCCGTGTATCCCATCATCCACCAGGAACTACTTGCCGGCGAAAAGAAGTTCCCGAAGGCGTCTAAGACGGAAATCTACAACAAGGCTGTCCAGCAACTTGAAAAAGGACTTCATACCGGAGCAGGCGGTGAACCAGGAAAACCGATCCCGGCCAACTACCTCCATGCAGCTCTGAGCTTGATCTACAACAAAGGGAAGCTGGTGGGGACGCCCAAGATAGAAGCCCTCGAAGCGGGGTTGAACCCAGGGTCTCAGTGGTTGTAGATGGCGGGTCTTGGTAGCTTCAACCCAGCAGCCGCCACGAAGAACCTACAGAACCTCGCGCAGAAGACGGGCAAAGGGCCGCTGGCTAAGGCTCCCTCGGCGGCACCTCCGAAGCTCCCTAGCCTGAAGGGCTTGACGGGCTCGTCGGGTCCAAAGGCCCAGCCGCAGGCACAGCCGAAGCAGGTCTTCTCTCCGAAGCTACAGGAAACATTCAGACCGCTCGGCAAGCAGGTAGGAGCTCCATCGAAGCTGGGCAACAAGGCTACCCAGGAACGGGGGGCGCATACTGGCGGTCACAGTGGGTTCAACCTCGCCACAGCTCTCAACTGGATACCTTCTTTGGTAGCGAATCCGACCCAAGCGGTTAGCAGTCTCATAGCGCACAACGCTGCGGAACATGCTGTTGGTACCGGCAAAGCAGTTGCCAACGATCCCGTAGGCGTCGTCAAACACACTGTCTCTTCAGTCGTCCCAGCGGCTAACGCTTTGGCGATGATGGGTGTGCGCGGTGTCGAGGAAAGTGCTTTGGGCCTAGCTAAGTTTGCTGGAGCCAAGGTGCCTGGAGGAACCGGCGACCCCTTTCGTACTGTAGGGGAATTTGGTAAGCAGGCCGTGTCCTCGACCCTTCATACCATCAAAGAGAAGGAACCGGAAGTTCAGAAGGAAGTGGAAAAGGAAGGAGCGCTCAATCAGCTCGCTACCTATGTACCCGTGGGTGGTGGAGTAGCTGGTATAGCTGGACGATTTCTGAAGGGCGCAGTCAAGGCCAGTAAATTTGGAGAGGGGGCGGCCGCTGCCAACGCTGCTTCTAGGGACGCCACGATCGTTGCCCACCAGGCTCCCAAGATGCACGAGTTCATCGAACAGGGGAAGCCGGTTCCCTCCGGTCCCAAGCTGTCGCTTCGAGACAAAGTGCGGGCCTTTGTCGGTGAGTCGGCCGGGACGACTCGCCCTCCCCTTCATTCGGGTGGCGGGACTAGAGAGGGAGTCAAGGTCGCAAGGGGATCTACCGTTACCCCCCAGGACCGTTCTGCCAACTTGTTTCATAGTATGGGGCAGACCGCGTTGGACAACACTCGGCGCGGCTTTCAGGCACGGAGACTTCAGCGAGTCGTTCGAGACGTAGAAGAGTTCCATAAATCCAACCCCGAGACTAAGCCGGGAACTGTCAGCACTCGCTACGGAGCAATGCTGGACAACATTACTCATGCTGGTGAGGTCAGCCCACTTCTTCAGAAGGGCGGTTTCCGTTTCCCTGGGAGCTATTTCTTCGGCGCTCGCAAGGCACAGAGGATAGGGGCAAGCTACCCAAAGGCCGAGCTGATCGCAGCGCAAAAGAACGCCGGCACCTACGTCCACGAGCTTAGCCAGCCGACCAGAGATGCGCTAACCCCATCCCAACAGAAGCTATTAGTTCTCGCTAAGGAAGGGCACCTCAATCTGACCGATCCCCAGCTCGCCTTGACACATCTGAAGGAGATACAGCGGCAGGCAAACGCCGGTTCTGAGAACGGCTCCCTTATCCCGATGAGTCACCGCATGGCAGGGTCCGATGTGGGGCGCACGGTCGGAAGCGTAATCAAGGAGGCCGAAAAGCATGGGATCGAGTCCATTGTCACCCCGGAGTTCGAGCACTTGGTTCGCTCTGCTCCTGATGAGCGCCTGACTGCGCCCCATGACCGTCTCCTAAACGCACCGCAGACCCGTGACTTGATCCCGATGCGCCGGCAGGGTCCAGCGTTGCAGACCGTCGAGCAGGAAGCCCTCCACGGTATTGAGAACGCTAGGAAGAGTGGAGAGACTCCTGCGGCCCATGATACGGCTACCGTTCATGGCGTCAAACGTGTCCATGAGAAATGGGAAGCTGGTCATCAGGCGCGCTTGGCAGCTTTGGAGGCCAAGGACCCGGCCACAGCTAAGGCTCTACACGCTGAAGCAGACTCTCATCTCGGGGAAGCCCACAATCTAGCCAACGAACTGATAGCGCGCACCGGGCGCCCTACGGACTTGGCCTATGTCAAGCACACTCCCATTCGGGGAAGGGAAGGTCGTCTGCATGTTGTTGGCCGGTCCCTACCTCAAGCATTGGAGAGGTGGAGGGGTAAGCTCCAGACCAAGGGGTATCGGTCCCTCGATCCGTTGCTGGTTGAGGATGCGATGCACGCCAACCTCAACAACTCCCTCCGGGTTCAACATATCGCTGACTTCCACAACAGGGAGGCGGTTCTTCCACAGGACAACCTAACGAGGGCCGAGGCTCAGCGTGCTATGGAGGAACGGCACCTAGATCCTGAACACTACGAGGTTGCCAACATAGTAGGTAGAACGATCCCCGGCATGGCCGACAGGTTCACGGGCGGCTCAGATATGGTCCACATGGATCTGAGCCCGCAGGAGCAGGCCAAGACGATGGACGAACTGCTCCAGAGCGCTCGCAGCATTCACGGAAACGACCTTACAAAGGGCGCGAACATCTACTCTAAGGACGCCCTGCGGGAGTTGCAGGGAAGCCTGGCGAGTCCCAACCTCTACACCCGTATGTACGGCAAAGGCAAGGGACTGTTCTCCTCTGCGATGTTGGGGACTTCTCCGGCTTGGGCTACCACGATGAGTCTGGGAGCCTATCCGAGTCAGGCCGTGCTTGGTGGGGTGGCTCCGTGGCATGCCTTTGGGGTCAGTAAGCTGGGACGGTATTACAGGGGATGGTCAGACGCCAGTCAACGACGGTTCGATACTGTAGTCGGAGCTGATAATCCCTATGGCTTGAGTTCCCATTCTGGCCCTACCGAAAAGCTGGGGGAGATGCGCCTCCCCGGTAAAACCGGAGACAAGGTGCAGAACCTAGTAGACGGCATGAAGGTTATGCGTCAGTCGCCCATTGGGAAGGTGCTTTCCAGGGCTAATCTTCCTGCCGACGTGTTGGCAGCGGAGCGCATTCCTCGGCGCTATGCCCGGATTGCGGTTGGGCTCAAGCACAGCAAGGCGGTTGCGCTGGAAAGTATGCTCACTGAGGCCAAGGGTCTTCACGCCAGTCACATCAAGTTTGAACAGGCGTTGCTCAAGCTCGGTCGTGTGGGAAAGATGCCTAGCCATGAGTACATGGACCAGATTCTCAAGCAGGTGCCCCTAGCGGAAGAGATCGCCAAGCGCTCCGAAAAGATGCTTGGGGACTGGCACCACATGACGGTCTGGGAGCGCAACGTAGCTGGCAAAATCCCGCTGTTCTATCCCTGGGTTCGCTGGTCTGCAAAGTTGGGAGGGTCTATCCTCCCAACCCACCATCCCCTGGCTACTGGTTTCGCCGCGCAGCTCGGAGTGATGTCTAGGGAAGAGTTGAGGCACCTACTGGGAACGGAAGCCCCCATCGGCAAAGCGCCGATAGGTAGGGATCAGGGCAGCAAGGAACCGGATGAACGGGAATACATGTGGGCCGGCGCACCCCAGGTCGATCCTCTTCTCAACGCTGTCAGCAGCCTTCTCCCGGATGCGCCTAGCAAGATCCTGGGAGTCCTTCCCCCTTGGATAGCAGGACTGATAGAACAGGCTGTCAATAGGAACTCGTTTACAGACAGGCCGCTGAAGGTATCTCAGCCCTACGAACGGAAACGACGAGGAGAATCGAAGGAAGAACTACGGCCAAAGTTCTTCCCAACCTACCTCAACCAGAACGCCGAAGCATTCGCCCCATACCGTGGCGCACAAAAACTCGCCGCCGGGGGCCGCTCCCAGAGTGCGGAATCCATACTCGGCAGCGCGCCGATGCACTACAGTCCGCGTTTTGAAAATAAGCTGGCATCCGAAAAGGAAGAACAGCCCAAGGAATCGACATACGGGAACGTAGCGAAATACGCCCTGCCCCTACTTCCCCACAAGGAACCGGGGATTATGAAATTCTCCCTAGAACAGAAGAAGCAGAAAGAACGTAAGGAACAGAAGCAGGAAACATCGGTTAGCGGTGGGTGGTAAGGCACTCGGCCTGACGGGCGTTGTCTTCCCAGTTGCACCTGGGTCCGTTGGAAGCGCCGCCGCCTAGTTCGTATAGCACCCCGTACAAGCAGACAGCCAGCACACCGGCTATGAGAAAGATGACAAGGGTTCGCATATGGCCTCCGAAAGAGCGATAGTAGCTGAAGCGGCTAACAGGTATGGGGTCAGCCCCAGCATCCTCTGGGGAGTCTACGGGACTGAGACTAGCTTCGGTAAGAACTTGAGCACGTCTTCGGCTGGCGCAGAAGGACCATTCCAGTTGGAGCCTGCTACTGCCCGTGGTCTCGGTGTCAATCCCCATGATTTCAAGTCTTCGGCCTTTGGCGCTGCTAAGTACCTCAGCCAGTTCAAGGGTCGCGGGACAGGTGGGATGCTCTCGGCCTACAACGCTGGTCCTGCGGGGGGCTACCAGGCAGATTACGTCAACAAAACTCTCCAGAACGCTAAGTCCTTTGGAGATATCGTCAAGGGAGCTCAGCCTGGCATTGAACAGGCTGTCCAGACGGGCCAGCATAAGCAGGCTGTAGAACAATTTGTCAACGGTTTCGACAAGCAGGGCTACCAGGAAGCAGCACAGCACGCGGCTGGGGAGCGGTCGGCTGCGTCACTGTTCACGGGTGGTGGCGAAGGGGACGCAGCGCTCCGGTCGGCACTTGAGCAGGCCGGCAAGCCGCCTAGTCCGCAGTCCTTTGGTCAGCAGCGCGTAGTCAAAGGCCCTAACGGGACGTCGCTGATGCCCTCAAACAGTGGAGCTGCCAACTCACTGACCAACGCTATGCCGCAGGGCTCGAAGCTGGCCGGCTTCTTGCCCGGCAATGCTTCGCTCGAAGTCAAGCGTAAGGACCAGGGGCAGGACATCCAGACCAACCCAGGCGGTGCGATCACAGCGCCGGGAGACGGAGTAGTCAAGATGGTGCAGAGCAACCCCGGTGGCTTCGGGACCGCGTACCCAGTCGTCCACTTCGACACTGGGCCGCTGGCTGGACACGATGTCTACCTTGGACACACGCGCTCTGCGCTAGCTGCCGGTCAGCACTTCAAGGCCGGAGCGGTCCTGTCACACACTGGCAACGGTACTGGCCCATTTGTCGGCAATGCCACAGGCTTGCCAGGTTGGGCCGAGTTGGGCTTGTGGGAAGGTGGCCCTATCCGTGGCGCGGAAACCGGAGGCCGTAAGATAGCTCCCCTTCTAGGACTCAGGTAATGGGCAAGTTCCTCAGTTACAAGGATGACACGCAGATCGAGCTCGCGCTTATGGCCATGGCGGCATCCCCGACCCTGGAGGATGCCTGCGCCTACCTGAAGGCTGAGCACAACCTGGAAACTCAGCCTTCCAACCTGACCGCCATGGCGAGATTCAGGCCCGCGCAGTACGAGGAACTACGCGCGAAAATCGTTCCGCTCAAGGAGCAGAGCCTCACACACAACATGCTGGACAACGCGCTCTACGCCTCAGACGTGACCCGCGTGGCGATGGAGCAGTTGATGGCCCGGCTCCAAGAAAACCGTATCGCGCCCGAGCACCTGTCCCGTGTGGCCCGTGACGTAGCTGACGTGCAGGCCAAGTCGATTGATAAGAAGCTAGCCCTCGAAGGTCGCCCCAACGTCATCACCGAGACAAGAAACGTCGCGGATATAGTTCGAGCCCTTGAGGCTAAAGGTGTCCTCAAGCAGGTGGAGGTGACTCAGGGTGCCGTGCAAGATTTGACGCAAGGAGGCGACGATGGCTGAGAACGGAGAGCAGATCGGCTATGGCCGCACACAGCCCGAGTTCTCCCTGGGCGAACGCATGGCGTCGATGGAGGCAAAGCTGGCTGCGCTGATTGATAACTCAAAAGAGCGGAAGATCGAGCAGGAGAAGCTCTTTGGCGAGAAGATCGAAGGCGTCGAGGACAACATCGATGTCAAAGACAAGGCTCAGAAAGAGGCGATCGGCAAGGCTGAGAAAGCCGCCGGGGATCAGGCGATCAACCTTGCCGACGAACTGAGGCAGTCGCGCGAGACGAGCGATAAGCGGCTCGGGGCGCTTGAGCGCGGCGGCGCGGCGGGACCCGTTGACCTTGAGGCCCGCCTGCGGATCGTTGAGAGGGGCGAAACGGGAAATCGAAGCGAGAAGAAGGCGATCGTTGATCTCCAGAACCGCCAGATAGCCCTTGTGGGCATCATCATCGCCGTCGTCACGGCTCTGATCCTCTACCACCCATGATCCTCGCGCTCTCCCTGGAAGCCCTTACGCATCCATTGACGGGCGAAGGGTACAACTTTTGGTCGGGCATCGGCTCGGACATCTCCGAGGTCATGATCTTTGGTGCCCTGATCGCGGCCTACCGCAAGATCGAATGTCACCAGACTAACTGCCACCGGATCGGCCGCTTTGTCCACGGGCACTTCCACCTGTGCGCCATCCATCACCCCCACGTACCCGCTGACGGCAGGATCAACCAGACCCACATAGACGAGGTAACCAAGAGGAAAGCCCATCCAAATCCATCCAAATCTGTCCCACCGGTTGGATCAACGCAGGCCGAGGACATCTAATGGACCGCTACTTTGCCGATATATCGAACAACAACTCCCAGACCGTCAACTGGAACCAGTACCGCAAGGCGGGGCATGTTCTCGTGGGCCTGAAGGCCACCGAGGGCAACACCTTCGTGGACAAGACCCACCCCACCCGCTCAGAGAACGCCCACTCCGCTGGCGTCCACGTCATGCACTACCACTTCGCCCATCCCGGCAAAGACGCAAACCAGCAGGCCCAGTTCTTCTGGGCGCAGATCAAGGGCCACTTCGCCAAGCGCGACTTCGCGGCGCTGGACATCGAGGTCTCAGATGGTCTCTCAGACGTGCAGGTGGCTCGCTGGGTTGAGCAGTTCGATGCAGCCTTCCGCCACATCTCCGGCCACACGCTGATCGGCTACAGCGGAGAGAGTTTCCTTCAGGGCCTGAAGAGGGCTGGGATGAAGCTTGCTGGCGAACGCTGGTGGACAGCGGCCTACGGTCCAAACGAGCCACACGTTGCGGGCACAACTACCTGGGCATGGCAGCGAACCGATGGAACCATTGGACCGCCCCCTCATACGTGTGCGGGAATCGGCAACTGCGACATCTCATCGCTCAACTGGGCGACCTATCTCAGGTTGCGCCTGCTCAAACCATAAGGAGTCATTGTGAGAAGCAAGGCAATCGCATCTGCGATAGCCGCGCTATGGACAGCTGCCGCTATCGCCTCTACAGCAGGAGCAGCCACCCTCACCGGATGCACGCTCACGGGGGCTTCGGGCGGCATCACGATCACATGCACGGGAGGAGCGGTCGGACCGACCGGGCCAACGGGTTCAGTAGGATCGCAAGGCGTAACCGGAGCGACAGGACCGAAGGGAGCAACAGGTGACTCGACGGGCAGCACGACCCCGAGCGGCAGCACTGGAGGAACTGGCCCGACAGGAACGACTGGATCGACAGGCAACACGGGCGAAACTGGCCCAACTGAAGGCCCAATGGGAGGAACTGGAACGACCGGCATCACCGGCTCCTCCTTCTACGTCTCGCCCTTTGGCTCCGACTCCAACCCCGGCACGATCCTCGCACCCTGGCAGACGGTAGGTCACGTCAACTCCACAAGCGTCGGGGCAGGCAGCACGGTCTACTTCCAGGGTGGCTCGACCTACTCGGGCACGCTGGAGGGCAAGAGCGGCGTTACGTTCTCAAGCTACGGGGTCCAGGCGCTCCCCACCTACGGGTCCAGCAGCGATGCTCCCATTCTGGCGGCCGAAGTAGCTAGCGGGAGTAGCGTCACCAACGCCACCTTCTCGAACCTCAAGTTCAGCGGCATCTTCGCGAACAACCGGCCGACTGAGACAGGGATCACGCTCGACCACATCACGACCGAAGGCGTCTCCAGCTACGCCGCTATCGGGACCGTCGGAGATCGCTTCCACCTGCTGCACTCCCGGATTCATAACGTAGCTCAGAACGGCATCTACGTCGGCAGCCGCCCGGAATGGATACCCGTGGAAGACGTGATCGAAGGCAACGAAATCAGCGACACGGGCACGTCGGGCGGTGCGCCGGGGAACCACGTCCACGGGATCTACTGCAACTGCCGGAACTCGACGATCAGCCACAACCGGATCGAAGACTGGGGTCCGAGCAACGGGATCTCCCAGCGCTACGGGAACGACACCCTCGAATACAACCGGATCGTGGGAACCAACTCCGAATCTGAAGCCATCGCCTTCTTCGCCTATGACGAAGTGAAGTCAACGAGCCGGTGGCGTCACAACGAAATCCTCGGAACGGTAGGTGTTGCCTTCTGGGTGCCCTGCACAAACCCAGGCAATTCCGGGCAGACGGTCACGACCCAGGAGAGCTTTGTCGTCGAATACAACACCCTCGCGCACGGCCTGAACAAGGGCTCTGAGTGTACGCAGGGCACCGTCACCTACGCGAATAACACGGAACTGTAAGCACCAACCCAAAGGAGTCTGACCCATGATCGCCTTCCTCAAGAAACTGTGGGCAACAGAGCCCACCCTCGTGATCTCGGCACTCGTCGCAGCGGTCGTATTCGTCTGCGCGAAGCTCGGCATCGTGGTCAACGCCGTCGGCATCGAACAGGCAATCGCGTACATCATCCCGATCTTGGTCGGAGGCGTGGCTGTTCGGTCGAAGGTCTCTCCGATTTCCGCAGCCAAGGCTAACGCCCCAGCGCGTAGGTCGAGCGTATGAGCTTGCCACTGAGCAGGCACGCCTACGGCTGGCGCAGGCCCCTCCCCGGCCGCGGCGCGCTGGACCTTCTGCCCCACGCCGACACCTCAGGACTGCCGATCCACCCCGAGGTCGATCCACGCGGGCACATGCCGCCGGCTCTGGACCAGGGCCAGATCGGCTCCTGCACGGCCAATGCAACCGCTCGCTGCTTCCGTTACGACACGATCATGGACGGGAAGGACTGCGGGGAGTTGTCTCGTCGGTGGATCTACCACTTCGAGAAAGTCATCGAGGGCACACACGGCCAGGGTGACACTGGCGCTGAGGGTCACGACGCGTTCACGGTCGCCAAGCACGGCATCCCGGACGAGAGCCTCTACCCGTACAGCGAAGACATCGCCGAGGTGGAAGCGAAGCCACCGAACGTCGAGCCGCGCGCCTACCGTCTGACGAAGCCGGTTCATGCCGTTCCGCAGACCGAGAAGGCCATCAAGGCTGTGCTGTCGAACTGGCAGACGATAGCGATCGGTTTCACGGTCTACGAATCCTTCGAGGAC
>CAAGKR010272164.1_pt1 | contig 10279 bp, 9 predicted proteins | sample 2556971 | NCBI WGS metagenome assembly CAAGKR01 (sample SAMEA5207829, study PRJEB30636) | soil metagenome | biome: forest; feature: boreal; material: soil | place: USA | collected 2011-09 | depth 1 m
CTGGCGGGCACGATAATGCCCGGGTCAATCATCATGCCGAACCCTGAGTTTTCCACGCCTTTAATGCGCCAGTACAGCGCCATCAAGGAGCGCCATCCGAACGCCCTCCTGCTTTTTCGCCTGGGCGATTTTTACGAGCTGTTTTTCGAAGACGCCATCGTGGCAGCGAAGGAACTGGAAATTACTTTGACCTCTCGCAACAAGGAAAAGGGCGTGGCGGTGCCGATGTGCGGCGTCCCCTACCACGCCGCCGAGGGCTACATTGCCAGGCTCATCCGCAAGGGTTTTCGCGTGGCCATCTGCGACCAGATGGAAGACCCGCGCGTGGCGAAGACTCTGGTGAAGCGCGAGGTCACGCGCGTGGTGACGCCGGGCACCGCCACGGACTCGCAAGTGCTCGAGCCTCGGCAGAACATTTATCTCGCGGCCATTGCCGAAAAAGATGGAGCGACGGGCGTGGCGTTCGCCGACCTTTCCACAGGCGACTTCCGCGCCACGGAATTTCCCGGGGCCGATTCGCGAGTGCGGCTCCGCGAGGAACTTGACCGGATGCGTCCGCGCGAGATCCTGCTGCCTCCGCTCAACAAACCGCTTGAAGCGATCCCGTCCGATGCCGCCATCACGATGACCCGTACTCCGCTGGACGATTGGATATTCACCGAGGAATACGGCGGACGTCTTTTGCGCGATCATTTTCACGTGGCATCGCTTGCGGGCTACGGCCTGGAAGGCCACCCGCTGGCCGTGGCCACGGCGGGCGCCATCCTCCACTACGTGCGTGAGACGCAGCGCGGCTCGCTCGCTCATCTGGACGGAATCCGCTTTTACGAGCAGCACGATTCACTCATCCTGGACCCGGCGACATTGCGAAACCTCGAACTGCTTGAGCCGGCGTTTGGCGGGCTTCGCGTCTCAACCCTCTTGAGCGCGCTCGACCATTGCGCGACGTCTCTTGGCGCGCGGCTCTTGAAGAGTTGGATCCTGCGACCGTCCATCGAACGCACGGAGATCGAGAGCCGGCTGCAGGCCGTGGAAGAGTTGTTGAAAACCACCATCGCGCGCGAAGAATTGCGTCGAACGATGGGGAATATCCAGGACCTCGAGCGGCTGCTCAGCCGGGTTACGCTCGAAACAGCGAACGCGCGCGACCTTGTCGCTTTGATGAATTCGCTCACCCAACTGCCGCTGGTTCGAACTTGTGTTTCCCATTTTCAGGCGCCGAGGCTGCGCGAACTGCACACGCAGTTGGATGAGCTTGCGGATGTGCGCGACTTGCTGGAAAAATCCATCCACCCGGCGCCCTCGGCGGTATTGACGGAAGGCACCCTCATCCGCCCGGGCTATCACGCCGAGCTGGATGAGCTCCGCAACCTGAGCCAAAACAGCAAACAGATCATCGCGCAAATCGAGACGCGCGAGCGCCAACGCACTCACATCACATCATTGAAGGTGCGTTTCAATAACGTTTTCGGCTACTACATTGAAGTTACCAAGCCCAACCTGCCGCAGGTCCCCTCGGATTACGAGCGCAAACAAACCCTGGTAAATGCCGAGCGGTTCACCACGCCGGAGCTCAAAGAACTCGAAGCAAAAATTCTGGACGCCGAAGATAAAAGCCAGACTCTCGAGCGCGAACTGTTTGTGGAGATTCGCCGCCGGGTTGCAGCGGAGGCGCGGCGAATTCGCCAGACCGCCCGCTCCCTGGCGGAGCTCGACGTGGAAGCGTGTTTCGCCTTCCTCGCGGCTACACGCAATTACGCCAGGCCGGAATTTTCTGACGACGGCGAAATGGTGATCCACCAGGGACGTCATCCAGTGATCGAACTGATCGGCGAAGAAGAGCAAGGCGGGCGGTTTATTCCCAACGATCTCTACATGAATTCGGGGCCGGACCTTATCCTGATTATCACCGGCCCGAACATGGGCGGAAAATCCACTTACCTTCGCCAGGCAGCCTTGATCGCTCTGATGGCTCAGATGGGAAGTTTCGTGCCCGCCACGCACGCCAAGCTCCCCCTCTTTGACCGCATTTTTACGCGCATCGGCGCGTCAGACAATCTGGCGCGCGGCCGCTCCACGTTCATGGTGGAGATGACGGAAGCGGCCAGCATCCTGAACACCGCTACGCCCCGCAGCCTCGTGCTGCTGGATGAAGTTGGACGCGGCACCGCAACGTTTGACGGATTGGCCATTGCGTGGGCGGTGGTGGAGCACCTGCAAATGCGCACCCGGGGAAAAACACTTTTCGCCACTCACTATCACGAGCTCACTGAGCTTGCGGACCTTCTGCCCGGCGTGCGCAACTATCACGTCTCGGTGAAAGAGTCAGGCTCGAACATCGTGTTTTTGCGTAAGGTGGAGCCGGGTAGCGCTGATAAAAGTTATGGAATCGAGGTTGCCCGGCTGGCGGGACTGCCGCCCAACGTCATCGAGCGCGCCCGGGAAATTCTGGCGAAGCACGAACAGAACGAGCACAACCTGAGCGCGCGTCTGGAGGCGCGCGCGGGCGGCGCCGAGGCGGCGCCGGTCCAGTTGACCATCTTCACCCCCTTGAACGCAGAGGTCGTCCGGGCCATTGAAAAAGCTGACCTCGACAACCTGAAACCCATTGACGCGCTGAATCTGCTCGCCGAACTCAAGAAGCAGATTCAATCATGAGCAGATTGCGGACAGACGATCTCGGACAACTTCTGTTCATTGGATTGAACGAAGATCACTGGAGTGCAGGGCTCGAGAAACGGCTCAGGACCATTCGTCCGGGAGGAATAATCTTTACCCGGCGGACCCTGCGAACGCCGGAGTCCGTCGCCGAACTCCTGAGCAAAATCGCGCGAACGGTGGGCGCTCCTCCCTTCCTTGCACTTGAGGAAGAAGGTGGGATGGTTGATCCGCTGCAGGAGTTTTTTCCTCGATTGCCATCGGCGCGCGCGGTGGGCGTGAAGGGAAATGCAACGGCAAAGTTGGGGGAACTCATCGGCGCGGGCCTGAAACTCCTGGGCTTCAATATCAACTTCGCGCCGCAACTTGACCTCTCGACTGACTTCTCCGATGCTGTCGCCGGGGCGCGAACCTTTGGCTCGGACGGACTTCAGGTGGCAAAATGCGGCGAGGCGTTTGTGCGAGGTCTGCAGCGCCACAATATCCTGTCCTGTGCCAAACACTTTCCCGGCCTCGGCGGCGCGCGCTTGGACAGCAATGCCGGCCTCTATCTGAGCGGCAAGCCCATGGCCCAAATGTGGCGTGAAGACCTCGTTCCATATCGCAAACTTCTGCGTCAACTTCACCTGGTCATGGTGAGCCATCATGCGTACAAGGCGTATGATTTTGACGTCGCGCTGCCCGCGACGCATTCCGTGAATGTGCTCCATGGATTGTTGCGGGTCAAGCTTCGTTATCATGGGCTGGCCATGACGAGCGATCTTGAGTCGGAGTATATTCGGCGAAAGTTCCATCCGGCGGAAGCCTCAGTGCTTTCGATAAACGCAGGCTGCGACATGGTTTTTATCAGCGGCCGAAAAAATTCCGTTGAGAGTGTTATTGAAGGATTAAGAAATGGACTGGAGTCGGGTAGAATTTCCACCAGCAGAGTGGCGCAAGCTCTCGATCGCATCCGTCTGGTCAAGAAGGGATTGGCGGCGCCCAGCGGAAAAATCTCCATGAAGGCATTGAAGGAGCTCGCTCAGGAATTTAAAGAATTCAGCAATCATTTGAAGACTGAGGAGCAAAAGATTGAGTGACGATCTCAAGCGCGGCCCGCCATCGAAATCCGGGCGGTGGGTCGTCGGATTGATATCCGGAACATCGATGGACGGAATTGACGCGGCTCTGGTGCGATTGACGGGGCCTGCTGCGCGTCCTCGCGTTCGCCTGCTCGCTTTCGTTGTCCGTCCATACCCCGCGGAAATACGAAGAAGGCTCATGCACGTGGCTGCAGGCCAACCGACGACCGCGGCGGAGATCAGCGAGCTTAATTTTTTTCTGGGCGAGTTGTTTGCGGATGCCGCGCTCAAAGTTTGCCGCCGGGGTAAAATTTCGCCCGTACGGCTTGCGGTCATCGGCTCGCATGGTCAAACGATATTTCATCAAGGAAGTTCGGGATCCCTTGCCCGAAAACCAAGCCGGCAAAGATTAAATTTGCGCTCTGCCGGTCAAGCTTCCACTCTTCAAATCGCCGAGCCGGCCGTGATCGCGGAAAGGACTGGCGCAGCCGTGGTAGCAGATTTCCGGACGGCGGATCTTGCTGTGGGAGGCCAGGGTGCGCCACTCGTGCCGCTGGTGGACTATCTGCTGCTTCGCGATGCACATCAAGGCACCGTTGCTTTAAACATCGGTGGCATCGCAAATTTTACTGTGATCCCCGCGCGCGCCAAGCCGCAGGATGTGTTTGGCTTCGATACGGGTCCGGGGAACATGGTGATTGACGGATTGGTGCGTCAGTTTACGCGGGGCCGAAAATCTTTTGACGCCGGAGGACGCTTGGCCGCGCGTGGTACTGTTCTCGGGCCGCTTCTCGAAGAAATCCTGCGCCTGCCCTATTTCCGCCAGAAGCCACCCAAGAGCGCAGGGCGCGAGCAGTTTGGCGCCGAATTCATGACGCGCTATTTCCTGGGCCGTCGAGGAGCCCGATTGCAAGACCTGCTTCGTACCGCGACCGAGTTGACGGCACGAACGATTTCGGATGCACTTGAGCGATTCGTCTTTCCCGTGTCAAAAATACATCGCCTGATTGTTTCCGGCGGCGGAGCCCGCAATAATTTGCTTCTTCACCGGCTCAAGGCACTGCTGCCTGAACTCTCAGTCCACACCTCGGATAAATATGGCTTGCCGGTGGACGCCAAGGAAGCGATTGCCTTCGCAGTGCTCGCTGACCGGGCGATGCACGGTCTCCCCGGAAATCTTCCGTCAGTTACTGGCGCGCGCAAAGCCACGCTATTGGGCGCGCTCACGCGGGCATGAGATGGTCAAATTGAAAATATGCAGCCACAAAATCTCATCCCTTAAAACCCACATACCACAGGCTGGTCAATAGCGCCTCGCGCCAGGAATGAAATACCCGGTCAAAGGATGCGGCTTCAATGGGACTTTCAGGGGCAGGAGACCCGTAGGCAGTAATGCCCGCAGCCCTGAACATCAGCTTAACGCGGTAAAGGTGAAAACCATCGCTCACCGCGACACACGTTTTTCCATGACGCTGGTTCAAGATTTGCGCCACAGTTTGCACACTCCCGTAGGTTGTTTCGCCGCGATTTTCTGAGAGGACTTTTTCCCCGGCCATACCTTTCTGGACCAGGTAGTCGCGGCTCACACCCGCCTCCGTGAATTTCGGATCGCCCCCACTGCCTCCGGTCGTAATCACCACAGGCGCAAGGTTCCGTTCCTCCAGATCGAACGCGTGTTCCAAGCGTGCCTTCAGCACCGGAGAAGGCGTCCCGTTATATTGGGCAGCCCCAAAGACCACAATCGCATCCGCAGGCTGAGCCTCGTCTTGGGCGGCTTGGTCACGAATAGTTCGATAGACAGACCACTCCAACAGGGCCACGCCCGCGAACATCATGACGAAAAATGGCAAGATTAAGTGACGAATGCGGAGGCCGGTCAGCCGAGGAACTCCTTTAATGCAGACTCTGGAACGTCGCCGGGGCGAAGGATGCGGGCACGCTCGCCCACCAGATCCACGACAGTGGAAGCCAAGACACCCTGGGTGCGCCCACCGTCCATGATCAACGGGAGGTCGGCGCCAATTTGTTCTTCAACTTCAGCGGCCGTGGAACACGCCGGACTTTTGGAAAGGTTGGCGCTGGTGCCGGTGATGGGGCGAGCCGCCGCCACAATCATCGCGACGGCCAAAGGCGCGCGCGGCCACCGCAAGCCCACCTTGCCGGTGTTTGCGGTGACTTTCAGAGGGATCAGCCGCGACGCGGATACCACGATAGTCAACGGCCCAGGCCAGAATTTTTCGGCCAACTTGAAAAATAGTCGTGGGGGATTATGAGCAAGATCTGCCGCCTGGTCGAGCGAGGCCACCAGGAGGGGAAGCGGCCGGTCCGCTGTCCTGCGCTTGATGCGAAAGATTTCGCTGACTGCCGCAAGATTCAGAGGATCCGCTCCCAGGCCGTAAAAAGTGTCCGTCGGAAACGCCACTACTTTGCCGGCTGTAATCAGGCGAGTGGAATACTCCAGGACAAACTCCAACTGTGCAGTGTCCATCGTGTCGACCTTAAGGATTTCCGCCATGGGACCGCCGGGGCGAGGGGAATCTTTGGACAAGGCACTGACCGTAACACAAGCTCCCATCAGGGTCAAGGAGCGCGGCGCTGCTCTCGCGATTCCTTGGGCAGAGTAAATCTACTGGCGACCCGGGGTGAGGCAGGTTGAGGATCGAGTCAAAGGTGTGAAAAATGCGCTTGACTTCCTTGAATGGGGCAGGGCACAATGCACCCTATATCTTCAGGAGATGTGTTTTTATATTCTCACACTGAAATGGGGGTGTTCTAAATTTGGCTGAGGTACGACTTCAGGAAGGCGAATCTCTCGAAAATGCATTGCGCCGGTTCAAACGCAAAGTTCAGCAAGAGGACATTATCAAAGAAGTTAAAAGACATTCCTTTTATTTGAAACCGGGCGAGAAACGACGAGTAAAAGCAGCTTTGGCGCGGAAACGAAACCGCAAGAAAGCCAGGCACGAACCGGAATAACTTCATCACAGAAAGGTGAGTGAGAACGGCCAGAACATCCGGCCGTTCTCCTTCCTCGCTGGATCGAATTTTAACCAAGGTCCACTTCGACGAGGGGGCCGGGCATGGAATACCAGGACAGGACACTGAAGTGCATCGAGTGCGGTGAGGATTTTATCTTTACCACAGGCGAACAAATCTTTTACGCCGAAAAGGGTTTTAAGAATGAGCCCAAGCGCTGCAAGGGATGCAAATCAAAACGCAACCAATCCTTGAGCGGTCAGGGTCATCAGCGTGTTGAGACCACCACCGTGTGTTCCCAATGCGGCAAGGAAACCACAGTGCCCTTCAATCCCACACAGGGCAGGCCGGTTTTCTGTCGAGAATGCTTCCAGCAGCGGCGAGCCACGGGCACTCCGTCTTAAGATCCCACCTCTCCAACACCAAACTCCTTACGCGATCGATGCTAAAGAGTCTTTCGAACCTCTCCTCAGGGGGGGTCTGCCCGTACGAATCACTGCTGATAGACCAACGCCGCGACATTCCACCTTTGGTTTGAGTGATCGCGAGAAGTTGTCCGCGATGGAAGCAATCTCGAATCGAAGGCAGTAAGAACTTCTTGTCTGTTGCAAATCGGCTGGCCGGAAAGGCCGACACTGGAATACAATTACACCTCGACCATGTCCACGTTTCACCTTCTCAATTTCGGTTGCCGGGCAAGCCAGGCGGATGGCGCGGCTCTCAAGAAACAATTGCTTGACGCGGGCTTGCGCGAAGTTCAGAACGCGGAGCAGAGTCGAGTAGCCGTTCTGAACACGTGCACAGTCACCGCCAGCGCGGACGCTGAGGTCCGCCAGATGATCCGCCGAATTCATCGGGCGAACCCCCAGTGCCGCATCCTTGTGACCGGCTGCTACGCCCAACGGGCGCCGGATGAGATTGCACGGCTTGCGGGGGTGAATTGGGTGGTGGGCAATTCACACAAGCACACCGTGGCTGAACTGTTGAGGGCGACGTTGGGTGAAGAGCCGGGAAGCGATGCCGCGAGCGCAAAACCCGACGGGCGGGCCGCCAACCCTTCGCCCGGGAGTCCTGCGCTGGTCCAGATCCGAGGACCGAAAACCATAGCAGAGCCGGTCACCAACCTCCATGTCCCAGAGGCGGCATCGGCCACGGAAAAACCGCCAGTGAACATCAGGGTCGGTAAAATCTCGGATGAGTTTCACTTTGCCCCCGTCTATCCCGATGATCGCACACGTCCCACGCTCAAGGTTCAGGATGGCTGCGACGCCCGCTGCTCGTTCTGCATTATCCCGGAAGTTCGCGGCGCAAGCCGCAGCCTGCATCCCGATCAGGTCATCGAACAAATTTGCGAGCTTGCACGCACGGGCTTTAAGGAAATTGTTCTCTCAGGAATCAATCTGGGAAGTTACGGCCGCGATCTGGACCGGCGGATTAATTTTCTCGGTTTGCTTGAACGGATTCTCGGGGAAACTTCCATTGCCCGCATTCGCATCAGTTCGATCGAACCGATGGACATCAGCCCGGAGCTCATCCGACTTGTGGCAGAAGTCCCCCGCCTGGCGCAACATTTTCACGTGCCATTGCAGAGCGGATGCGACAGGATTCTCCGGCAAATGAACCGGCGATACTGGACCCGGCAATACGCTGAGCGAATCTATTCCATCCGCGAGCAGATTCCGAATTGCGGCATAGGCGCGGATGTGATGGTAGGTTTCCCAGGTGAGTCGGACCAGGACCACTTGACCAGCGTTCGTTTTCTCGATTCGCTTCCTTTGACTTACGTCCACGTCTTCCCATACTCCTCGCGACCGACGACGCCTGCAGCGGGAATTCTTGACCAGGTGAATGGCCGGGTTGCCCATGAACGCGGCCGGGAGATTCGGCATCTCATCGCAGCAAAGCGCCACGCATTCCATGCCGCTCAGGTGGGCCGCACCCTTTCCGCCCTTACTTTGGATGAGACCGAGGATGGCGTGCAAGTGGCGCTCACCAGTAATTATCTTAAAGTGGCGCTGCCCGGCTCGAGCATCGCTCGGAATTCCTTGCTCGACGTACAGGTGGGGCGCGCCGACGGCAATCTTCTTTACGGTTATTCCGCAGCGGACTTTTCCGTTCCACCGGCCGTACTCCTCACCGCGCAGTCCCAGGCTGCGCATCCTTCGCCAGTTAATCCATGACGCTAAAGGAACGCCAGTCAAAATTCATAACGGGTCAAGCAGTGAGGCAGAAGGAGGGCAGACCCCTCTTTGAACTCTGGACAGGCTAAGCATAATCATTCAGAATGAATGAGCAGGGACGGCATGGCTTGGTTATCTACCGGTCGGGTGCGCGTCCCGTCCCGAGGCGTCTTAACGTGAGCGCGTTTGAAACTCCAGTGCGTGAATCCATACCAGTGGCAGAATACGTAAAGGGCGCCTTCGTGCCCTTATCGCATCTCGCTCACGGATGGGAATTGCATTCCGCCGTCGCCCTCACTCCGGCCGAAGAACGCAGCATGGTGCGAGAGCCCGCACAGGCTGTCCCAGCCTCGATTGTCGAACGGCTGGGCAAGGTTCGGGTGCTTGTGATCCCCTTCGTCGCCTGCGTGGATAGCGGTGATACCATATGCTTTTCCAAACCCAAAGGCGAGACGCACTCCGCCCTCTGGGTGGAGTCGAATGAGCGAATCGACCTCGTGCTCCCCTGCCGGGAACTCGACCCGCACGATACTGGATTTGAGTTTCTCGCCAGCGTCGCAGAACTGCTTCGGGCCAGAGTTTCGACTCAGGAGATGGACCGTTACATTCAGCTCCTTGAAGGAGAATTGCACAGCGGCGTGCCTGGTGAGATCGACGAGGAAGCCTCCGCTGCCAAGCGGCCCATGGCGGGGAGCCGCTTCCGGCGCCGGCCAACCCACGAGCAGTTTAACCGTTATTGCGAAATCTCTTTTGTGAGTACCGTGGCTGAATACATGCATGGGCTTTGGCACGATGTGCAGATCCGAATCGGGCCCGAACACTTGCCTGTACCGCAATTGCGCCGCCGCATGGTGCTGATGTCTGAGATGTTCCCACCCAACCAGGGCTATCAGGTTTTTTCCGAAGAACTGAAAAAAGAGGAATAGCAGCCGCGCTGGTTGTTTGTCTTGAGAATGCCTGCGGCCATTGATTACTGCGGCGGGCGAATAAAGACACTCACGAGCAGGCCCAACACTGAAGCCGCAGGTTGACCTTTGCTCTTTGACTGATAAAGGCGGTAGAGCGATTCGAAAACCATGTAGGCAGGGCATGCAAGGAAGATGGCCGGTGCGCGAATCATGAACATCGCCCACCCTTGTAAGACAGCGCCAGCGAGGAAAAACCCGGCCGTAACGGAAGTCCACTGCGCCGCGGGAAATTGATACTTCTCTTGAAGCCGCAATTGTTCTCCGCTCGAAAAAGTCCCCCAGATCATGGCGAAGATGTGCACCTTGTCGCGGCGCTGGGTGAATTCTTCCACAACCTTTTGCCGCTCCGGAGTTCGCGGCCGGGTATATTCCCGATATTTTAGTTTGGGATCCGCGTCTATCTTCTCGAATTCGTAAACCCAGCGCCGCTTCAAAC
>CAAGKR010244816.1_pt1 | contig 10278 bp, 11 predicted proteins | sample 2556971 | NCBI WGS metagenome assembly CAAGKR01 (sample SAMEA5207829, study PRJEB30636) | soil metagenome | biome: forest; feature: boreal; material: soil | place: USA | collected 2011-09 | depth 1 m
AGTGCGATGCGCGGCGATGATCCGCGTGAACGGGTCGTGCAGCAGCCATTCGGCGCCCAGGAAGGTCTCATCGGCGAGCGAGATGAGGGCGACGGCGGCTGCGCAGAGTGCGCCGAGGAGAGCGGCGGTGCGGGTCACGCGAGCATTCTAGAAAAAATCGAAGGGGCCGCGACGCGGCCCCTGGGAAACGACTCTCAAAGTCGATGTTTGTTATCTCTTCTTTTTCTTGCTGCTGGATTTCTTGGACGAGGATGATTTCCTCTTCGTGGCCAATCTACTCACCACCTTTCATGCGACTTTCAGTTTGCGGTGAGCAAACCACATTGTCAAGCGACGATCGCGGCGCGATACGCGTCGCGCGTGATCATTGCGCAGCGTTGCCACGTGAATTCGCGCGCTCGTTTTCGCGCGCGATCGATGAGTGTTGCGCGAAGCAAAGGTTCACGCATCACGCGCAGCATTGCGCTGACGATTCCGTCGATGGAGTCCGGTGCGACGTGCAGCGCGCCGTCGCCGGTGACCTCGACGAGCGCCGGCGCCGTTGACGTGATCACTACAGTTCCCGACGCCATCGCTTCCGCGGCGGGAAGTCCGAAGCCTTCTTCGACGCTCGGCTGGACGAACGCGATTGCCCCGCGATAGAGCGTGGCGAGTTGTTCCTGCGGAACGAAACCGGCGAGCACGATGCCTTTCCGTCTGGCGAAACGCGAGAAGTCCGCTCCGGCCAGCACGAGGCTGATCCTTTCTGATTTCCGGACGATGGCGAATGCGTCGACAAGACGCTCGACGTTCTTGTGCGGCTTATCGTTTCCTACAAAGAGAAAATAGTTGCGATACGGCGAAGGCGTTCCGGACTGAACATCGAAGAACAGCGCATCGACTCCGTTCGGAGTGACGATGATCTTTTCCGGATGACCGAAGGCCGCCAGCTCGGATCGAACACTCTCACTCACGGTCAGCACCAGCCGGCTCTTGCGCACTGCGCGGCCGATCATTTTTCGGGCGTAGAGGCGCGCGAGCAAATTTCGGTGACGCAGATGGATGAGGTCATGGATGGTGACCACGAACGGCGTTCGGAGCATCGGCACTACGTAATGAGGCGCGTGGAAAAGATCGAGGCGCGCGCGATCGGCCGCTCGTCCGACGGTCAGCAGTTCGCGCAAGGAGTAGTGCGGTGCGTCGACGATGACGTGTTCCACTTCACGCGGAAGCAGCGGCGCGATGTGCTCGCCGCCGAGCGCCACGTATTCATCGCCGCCAAGTTTGACCAGCGCATGCAGCAGGCCGCGGATGTAGGTGCCGATGCCGAAGTCGGCGATCTTCCGGCAATCGATTCCGATTCTCATCGCTGCGCCGCCGCGGCAAGCAGGTCCATCATCAGCCGCGCGCTGCGATCCCATCGGAATTGCTTCGCACGCTCCGCTCCGCGGCATCGCAGCTCGCGCCGCAGCGGCTCATCGCGCAGGAGACGGACGAGCGATTCGCGCAGCGCGTCGCGATCGCCCGGATCGATCAGCAGCGCGGCCCCTTCCGCAAATTCGGGGATCGCGCCTGTGCGGGTGGCGATCACCGGCGCGCCGCACGCCATCGCCTCCAGCGGCGGAATGCCGAATCCCTCGTAGTGCGACGGATAGACGAAGACGCGCGCCTGCTGATACAGCGCGCGCAGCCGCTCTCGATCGACGAAGCCGGTGACCTCGACGCCTTCCGGGACACGCACTCTCCAGCCGGCATGGCCGCAAAGGACGAGCCGCGGGCGAGGCTCCGGCAAGGATCGCCACACGGCGAGAAGATCGTCGATTCCTTTTCGCGGCTCGAGCGTGCCGACGAACAGAATGAAATCACCGTCGGATTCGGCGGGCGTAAAGAATTCATCCACACCGTTCGGCACGATCTCGATCGCGCTGCGCGGCACGCCGAACCAGCGCACCGCCTCTTCCGCGATGGAGCGCGAGACCGCGGCGATCCGCCGCGCGCGATCGAGGCTCCGCGTGATGAAGAGATTGAACGACACGATCGTCTTCAGGAGATGGTGGCCCGGCATCGTGATGGAACTGAAGTCATGCAGCGTCACGACGGCGGGGATTTTCTCCGTGACGGGAATGGTCCCATGCGGCGCCCACAGCACATCGCCGTCGGTGATTCGCGGCAGGATCAATTGCTGCCACAGAATCCCGTTCGTCGCGCGATCGACGCGAAATCGACAGCTCTCCAGTCCCTGCTTGTCCGTGATGTCCGCGTGCGACGCGATGAGCGGCGGCGGCGTGACATCCAGTCGACGGGCGATTTCCGCCGTGTGCACGCCGATGCCGCTCCGCGGCCCGACCAGCGCACGGCCGTCGATGAGAACGCGAAGGTCATACGGCACGCCGCAGCACCTCCAGCGTGCGCTCGGCGGTCGCGTCCCATCGAAACATCGCCGCGCGCTGGAGCCCCCGTGCCACGAGCTGGCGACGAAGATCGGAATCGTGCAGGAGACGTTCGATCTGCTGTTCCAGCTCGCACGCGCGCGTGGGATCGAAGTAGAGCGCCGCGTCGCCGCCGATCTCCGGCAGGGATGACGATCGCGCCGCGATCGCGGGGACGCCGTGCGCCATCGCCTCGAGGAGCGGGAATCCGAATCCCTCGTAGATCGATGGAAAGACGAACATCTCTGCATTGCGATATACGGCCGCCAGCGCCTCCCCGCCAAGGTAATCGAGATGGTGAATGTCTCGAGCGCGCAGGCGGCGGGCGATCGACTCCGATTCCCAGCCGATCTTGCCGACGACAACCAACGCGCCGTCGTACGCCCCGCGCTTCTTCAGGCCATCGAACGCGTCGAGGAGGATGCCGAGGTTTTTGCGCGGCTCGATCGTGCTGACGAAGAGGATGTAGCGAGAGGGGAGGTCGGAGGTCGGAGGTCGGAGGTCGGAGGGCACGATCGCCACTCCCGAGTGAATCGCGATCACGCGCCGCGGATCGACTTGATAGAAAGCCAACAGATCCTGACGTGTCGATTCCGAGACGCAGATGATCGCGTCCGCCGCGGCGATCTCGCGTGGCATGTGAGACTCCAGATTCGCCAGCGTCTCTTTCTGCAGAAGCTCGGGAAAGCGCTTGTACGTCAGGTCGTGAATCGTGATGACGCGGCGTCGCGCCACGGCGCTGAGCAGTCTCGGGAGAAAGTAATTCGGCCCGAACATGACGTCGCAACCGATCAGCTTCATCCAGAGCACATATGCGGCCGCGGTGAGGGCCCGGTCGGCGGGCGAAATCTTTCCGCGACCGCGTAGATCGAACCAGCAGAGGTGCGCGTTCGGCGGAATGTCTGCATGCAGCTCGGGACCGATATCGGTCACCCGCGCGTCGCCGAAGAGAAACAGCTCGACGTCGTCGCGTTTCGCCAGCTCGTGCAGCAAGTGATAGAGATACCAGCCGATGCCGGTGAGCGGCTCGTAGAACGGCCGGATATCGACGCCGATCCGCAGGCGCCGCTCTGCGCGCGTGGCTCGCCGATAGGAGCGCCGCACGCCGTCCGCCAGGGCATGGCTCAAAGTGTGAACGATCTGGCCGACCGGCATCGGAGGCGGATGGTAGCAGCGGTGCGCAAGATCCTCATCGTCGTCGTTGGTATCGCGCTGATCGCCGGCGCGGCGGCGGTCTATCTGATCGTGACCACGCCGCGACAGACCGGGGGCATCCATTTTCCGCTCAGCGAAGAACAGCGCGCGCTCGTCGCGCAGGTCCCCGCGTCTGCAGACTCCTTCGCCATCATTCCCTCCGCCGGTACGCTCGACGCGAAACTGCGCGCCAATCCGGTCACGCGTGAAGCGCTGCAATCGTGGAGCGGAAGACAATCGATTCCGCGGCCGTGGATGCTCGGCGGCGCGGACCTCCTGGCGTGGAAGAGTGGCGACAGGATCCGATATTTTCTGCGCCTCGATCCCTTCCGCGCGTTCCTGGTGCGGGTCTATTCGATGGGCGGCGGTGAGCTCGGACAATCGATCCGCATCAATGTCGCTCCTGAAGGCGCGATCGATTCCGCCAAGGTCGCGCAGATTCTCGATCTGGCGTCGAAACTGCCACCGGGCGACGCGCTGGTGGTGCAGCGCCAGTCGGCACAAGGATCGTTCCCGCCGATCCCGCGTCCTTCGGTAACGTCCGTGCAGGTGACGCCGACGGACGTCGAGCTGACCAGTGTGGGGGCGGCCGTCTCGTCCGCCGGGCGGCCGGGGGCGGCCGCCCCTACACTTCACGCGGATCTGCCGCGCTCCGCGGTTTTCGCTGCGGCCTTCACATCGCCGCCGCGACTCGTCGGCGACTTGAACCGCCTCCTCGGCGCCAAGGTTTCTGCGATCCTCGCCGACGGCGGCGCGATCGCGCTGTACGACGTCGACGCCGGAAAATTGCTGCCGCGGCCGATCGGCGTCATCGCGGTGCCATCCGATCGCCGCGCCGCGTTCGACTCACTCATCTCGACTCTTCGTGGCGGCGAGTCTCTCGGCTATCGGGTGCACACCGCAGAGCGCGCAGGACAACTGCTGCTTTCGTTCGACGAGAGCATCAATCAATATCTGACGGATCAATTCGACGACACGACGGTGTCCGGCGGCCAGTGGACGGTGGTCATCGATCCGCAGCGCCTCGTTCCCATCCTCGGCCGCCTCAGCGACAGCGTCGGATTGCGCATCGCCTCGCCGCGACTCTTCCGCGCCGCGCGCGATCTCAACGGCTGGATCGCACCGCTCCAGCGCGCCAAACGGATCGAGGCAAGTGACTCGGTACAAATGGGTTTGGAGCAGGTGCACGTCCACCTGGCTGCGAAATAGAATAAGGAGGGGCGGCGTTCGCGCAATCTGCCATGCTTGATCGGCGCGACAACATTCTCTTCGACGAAATCGACAAGGACGGCCCGCAAGACTACAGCCGGACCTACACGATCGCTCCGGCGGATCTCGCTCGCCACGAAGTCGTGAACCTCGGCCCGGTTTCCATCACTGCGTCGGCGCGCAAGGGCGACCTGCCCGCCGAGTACATCGCCGAAGGATCGACGCGCTTCACTGCCGATTTCGCATGCTCGCGTTGCGTTGAGCCCTATCCGTTTGCCGGCTTCTCGAACTTTCACCTAAGATATCGTCCTCATCCGCAAGACGCGCGGGAGGATGCAGAGCTTGAGATCACACCGGCCGAGCTCGACATCGAGTTCTACACCGAACGGGCGATCGCGATTCGCGATCTCGCCGTCGAACAGATTCAACTCTTGATTCCGATGAAGCCGCTCTGTGATGACAACTGTCTCGGCTTGTGCCCGCAGTGCGGTGCCAATGGCAATCGCGAAGCGTGCTCCTGCGAGGCTTCGATTGCCGATGAGCGTTGGGGCGCACTACTCGGAATTCGAGAAAAGATTGCCAAGAAGAGGGAGAGTTAGTCATGCCAAATCCAAAACGGCGTCACAGCAAACAGAGAACGCGCACGCGGCGCGCTCACGACTTTCTGAAACAGAAATCGCTGTCGACGTGCCCGCAGTGCCACGAGGCCAAGATGCCGCATCGTGTCTGCCCGAAGTGCGGCTACTACAAGGGCCGTGAAGTCATCGCCGTAAAGGACGTGTTCTAGTCCGCTGCCGGCCATGAACGGCGGTAGTGGCACCGGCGTAGTGCGCATCGCGGTCGACGCGATGGGCGGCGATCACGCGCCGCACGAAATCGTAAAGGGCGCGGTTCTCGCGGCGACCGAATATCCGATCGAGGTCCTTCTGGTCGGACAGCAAGAGGTCGTGCACAAGGCGCTGGCCGAAGCCAACTCCACGGCGCGAAACATCGAAGTCGTCGATGCTCGCGAAGTGGTGGAGATGGAAGACACCGCGCTGGCGCCGCTGCGTCGGAAGCGCAACTCATCGGTGCGCGTCTGCGCCAACCTCGTCGCCGAAGGACGTGCCGACGCATTCGTCTCCGCCGGCAATACAGGCGCCACCTGGACGTCCGCTCGCGCGGTGATGGGAATGATCGAGGGAGTCAGCCGTCCGGCGCTCGCCGCGATCCTTCCTCGCCTCAAGGGTCACACAGTCCTGCTCGATGTCGGCGCGAACGTCGACGCCAAACCGAATCATCTCCGCGAATTCGCGGTCATGGGCCACTTCTACGCACAGATGCTCTTTGGCATCGAGGCGCCTCGCGTCGGCCTTCTCTCGATCGGCGAGGAAGAAGGGAAGGGCAACGAGCTCACCAAGGAGACGTATCGCGTTCTCAAAGAGACGGGACTGAACTTCATCGGCAATGCCGAGGGCCGCGATATCTACAACGGAAATGCCGATGTTGTGGTCTGCGACGGATTCATCGGCAACGTCGTTCTGAAAGTGTCCGAGTCACTCGCGGAAACGGTCGGCGGCATGATTCGCGAGGAGATCACGCGCACGCTGCCGCGCAAGCTCGGTGGGCTGTTGGCGAGAGGCGCGTTCGACGCACTGAAGAAACGCGTCGACTACTCCGAGTACGGCGGCGCGCCGCTCCTCGGCGTGAAAGGCGGCTGCATCGTTTCGCATGGCCGCTCCAATGCAAAGGCGATGAAGAACGCCATTCGCATCGCCGCCGACTTCGCCCGGAATCGCATCGACACGAAGATTCAGGAGAAGGTCGGCGATCTCCACCGACGCGAGCACGAGCTAAACTTTCCGGCAGAAGATCTGGCTTAGGCTCAGGTCTTCGATCCGCACATCCGCATCGTGCACGACCAGGCCGAAGGTCAATCTGCCATCGCGCAGCCGATTCACGAACGTGCCGTGCAGGGAGAGTTGCGAGCCGTCGCTCGCGCTGGCTTTCGCCGTCAGCTCCGCGCCGTCGATGCGAATACTTGAAAGCGTCGCGGTGCGTCCGAAGTCGCGCATCGTCCCGGTGATGAAACCCTCCGGCGACACCGACAGGTTGACGACGTAGTCGGGATCAACGCCGACGTAGCGGCCGGGAAGCTGACGAACATCGGTGATGCGAACAGGGTCGTAGCGCTTTTCTTTCTGCTTCGACTTTCCAACCAGCGGTAGCGTGGCGGCGACGACCATGAGGAGCATGGCGATGTTCTTCATGCTCGTTAGGACGTTGCCGCGGCGCGAAAGTTAGCGATTGTGGCACTCCTGTATCATTCGCGCCGGAGTCCGCAGGTGGAGCACAACACGGCTTTTGTATTTCCCGGGCAGGGAAGTCAGTACGCCGGCATGGGGCGTGACGTCGCGGAGAAGTATCCGGCGGCGCGGCGGGTCTTCGACGAGATCGATGCCGCCGTCGGCTTTCCGCTTTCCAAAGTCTGCTTCGAAGGACCGGAAGAGCAGCTCAAGCTGACCGCAATCACGCAGCCGGCGATCCTCGCCGTTTCCTCCGCCATTCACGAGGTTCTGGAAGACTACGGCGCCACTCGTCGCGATCTCGTCGCCGGTCATTCCCTCGGCGAGTACAGCGCGATCGTCAGCGTCGGCGGTCTCGCTCCACCCGAAGCGGCGAAGATCGTTCATCTCCGCGGGAGATTCATGCAGGAGGCGGTTCCGGTAGGAACCGGCGCGATGGCCGCGCTCATCGGACCGAGCGTCGAGGATGCGGCTTCGATCTGCGAAGAGGCGGCGCAGGGCGAAGTCGTCTCGGTAGCGAATATCAACGCGCCGGGGCAGATCGTCATCGCCGGCACGAAGGCAGCCGTCGATCGCGCCATCGATATAGCGAAGAAACGCGGTGTCCGTCGTGCGGTGCTGCTGCCGGTATCCGCTCCGTTTCACTGCGCCTTGATGAAGCCGGCCGAGGAGAAGCTGCGGCCCGTGTTGGACGGAGCGCCGCTGAAGGATTTGTGGATGTCGCTCGTATCGAATGTCGATGCATCCCCGATCGGCACCCCCACCGCGGTGCGCAATGCTCTGCTGCGGCAGGTCGCTTCGCCCGTGCGTTGGGTCGAAGGGGTCCAGAAGATGATCGCGATGGGCGTGCGTCACTTCGTGGAGGTTGGGCCGGGGAGTGTGCTTACCGGCTTGATCAAACGGATCGACTCGTCGGTGGAGCTGACGAACGTGTCCGACGTTGAATCGATCGAGGCATTCGCGAGGCGTGGATGAACATTCGCCTGGACAATCGCACCGCACTGGTCACCGGCGCATCGCGCGGGATCGGTGAAGCGATCGCTCGCCGGCTCGCGGAGACAGGCGCGCATGTCCTCTGCGCGGCGCGCAGCGCCGAGCGCGTGCGCGAGGTCGCATCGCAGATCACCGCGGCGGGCGGTCGAGCTACCGGTGTGGAGCTGGATATCACCGCGCCGAATGTGCGCGAGCGAGTCCGCGAGCTTCTCGACCAGCAGTCGATCGATGTCCTCGTCAACAACGCCGGCATTACAGAAGACGACCTGTTTCTCCGGATGAAAACCGAGGCGTGGACGAACGTCATGCGAACCAATCTCGACTCGGCGTTTCACATCACCCAGGAAGTGGTGAAGAAGATGATCCGCGCGAGATGGGGCCGCATCATCAACATGTCATCGATCGCCGGCTTGATGGGAAACGCCGGGCAGGCGAACTACGCGGCGTCGAAGGCGGCGCTGATCGGATTCACCAAAGCGCTGGCGCTGGAGATCGGATCGCGCAACGTCACGGTGAATGCGATTGCGCCCGGCTTCATCGAGACGGCGATGACGAACGCGCTCACTCAGGAAGCGCGCGAGGTTCTGCAGACACGGATCGCTCTGAAACGTCTGGGTACGGTCGATGACGTGGCGTACGCGGCAGTGTTTCTCGCGTCAGAGCAGGCCGGCTACATCACCGGGACGGTCTTGAACGTCAGCGGCGGGCTGTATACCTAGCGTCCGCCGGCGTATTGAATGAAGTGTCCGCCGGAGTAGTCATCCTCCGCCGCAATGACGCAACCAAGTACCCAACGGCTCCGCCGCGCACGCGACAGGGGCGGAGGGTTCTACGTCGACGTCACGGCCGCAGCGCACTCTCGGCGCCGTCATGAACGTCAGCGGCGGGCTGTATACCTGACGGCTGCGGCAACAATCCGCTGACCACATCAAGCCCGTGCCGCAGCGCCATCATCCACTCGCGCAACGGCGAGTCGATCGAAACGAGGTCGAACTCCGGCGCGCAGAATGACTCAGTGAGACCGGCATGAGCGAGAAATCGTGTACGGCTCAACGCCAGCTGCGAGATGTGACACTCGATCGCTTCGCGTTTCCGTCGACGTTCACGGTCTGACAAGACAACCGTCCACATCAACCGCTCCGGTCGCGGCGTTCCATGCAGGAGGTAGGTCGTGATCTCGGTTCCCTGCGCAGCGGCGTGAGCGAACCAGGCGATGGCGCGATGATCGCTGTGCAGATCGCTCGCGGATGGACTGACGATCAGCGTCGGACGGAACCCGTCCACCAACGCGCGCAACTCATCGCGGAGACGCATGTCGCCGCTGCGGGCAAGCGCCGCGATCTGTTGATCGGGAAAGGCGAGGAATCGCGTTGCCGCTTTCGCAACGCCCAGGCGGGCGAGCGAGCAGAGAGCCTCACGGCGGCGCATCGCGCCCCACGCCGCACGATCTTCGGCGCCGAGGAACCAGCGGCGCTCCATGTACCGCTGCGGCCAGGGATTGTTCTCGCCATCGGTGACGAAAACGACACTCACTTCTCCGCCGTTGGCGACGATGCGCTGCAGCAATCCACCCGCGGCGATCACGTCATCGTCAGGATGCGGCGCGATGATCAGCGTCCGCTCGATTGAAGGTTGCCACTGCATCAGAAGTCTCGGTCCCGCAGATGAAACGGTGAGTAGCCGCGGACAAATGCCGGAGCCCACAAACAACTCACGCGATCGTTCTTCCCGGCGCGTACAAATCGGTGCAACCCGGGGGACAGCGCTCGAGCGCCGCGGTACGGAGTCCCATCGAGGATTCCGACCGCTTCCCCGTCATGTCTCACCATTACGTAAGTGCCGGGAATGGCGATACTAAACGATCCATCGTCTCTGATCCACTGGCCGGCTGCTCGAAGGCGGCCGAGGTTGAGGAAGTTGGCGGCGAGAAAGGCCCGGCCTCGCGGCGGAAAGAATTCGCCGTCCGCCTGCGCCACGTGACATCGCGCCCGCACCACGTCGTCGGCGATCGTGTCCGCGAGCTGACCGCGGTAGATGGCGTTGCGGCTGATGTATTCGAGGATGTAGTAGAACGGCCGGGGCCGGAAAACCGTCTCGCCTTTGAGATCGATGACCGGCTCGCCTGGCCGCGTGAGGCCGAGGAGCTGGCGCATCATCGTGATGTCTTCCAGTGTCCCGTTCCGGAAACC
>CAAGKR010488192.1_pt1 | contig 10277 bp, 13 predicted proteins | sample 2556971 | NCBI WGS metagenome assembly CAAGKR01 (sample SAMEA5207829, study PRJEB30636) | soil metagenome | biome: forest; feature: boreal; material: soil | place: USA | collected 2011-09 | depth 1 m
AATACCCGAGCGCCGCCTCCATGTTGGGCTGCGGCATGGCGTACGCCCGGACGGCGAACGTGCCCAGCACGAGCAACGAAACGAAGAGAAGGACCGATCTCGTTTTCCAGATCTTGATCTTGGCAATGGCGGACATGGTTATCTCCTTTCGATGGCGAGCGTACGCTCACGGACTAGCCCACAGCAAGGCGGGAGCTCTTCAGCGTTTCGAAATTCGGCTGCCCCCGAGCGGGGTCTTGCGCCTGAGCGGGGTTTTCCGGGCGAGAGCCTTCCCTGGCTGAAGCGCGGTTCGACGGAGCGCCGACGTTCTTTTCCACGCGGGTCGATCTGCCGCAACGGCCACAGATCCGGGCCATCTGGAGCGCCCTTTCTCGGGACGCGGCGCTGGCGCGTCCATCAGGCGCGCGAAGACGGTTCCGAGTTCGCACGCGACCGCCAAGGTTGGTTCGGGCGTCCGCGACAACAACGCGTGCGCAAAATCGGCGTCAGGAGCTGGCAACGAGAGGACCATCTTGAAGCCAGGACAATGGACGAGGTAGCAGTCGCCCCGGCCGACAATTGCCGGGCCGGAGGTTACACGCACCCCTTCGAGTTTCGCGAGCGCTCGGGCCAGATCGGCGAGCGCGGCATTCCGGAGAGAGATGAGCAGATTCAACATACCTCCCGATTTTTCCTGCAACGCGAAGGAGTAGCCAGCGATCGTCACCGACGCGATGTCCTTCGGCAAGTTCATGGAATACTCCCTTCGTCAGCCAGGATTTTCACTGTGTCCGGCGCCGAGCCTCGCGGCATCCTGGGCAGGTCACAGCCCTCAGATCATCGGTCCAGGAGGCGCGACCTGAAGTGCCGCAGTTCGCGCCGTTGCCCCGAGCGACACGAAAATGAACGACCGGGTTCTTCTTTGGATCATCAACGTGGATCAGGATCGTCATAGACGAGATACTAAACGCGTGTTCAGGTAGAGGTCAATGCCCATCTACCCCACGCGCAAAATTAGCGCGAGCGCTAGACCGGAACGATGCGTACCGCGACCGCCTGGCCGGCGACCAATCGTTCGATGTCGTCCGAATCCGAGGTCAGGATCGCATCGCCCCTGCGCGACGCACCTACAACAACCGATGCATCGACGACGTCCGAGCTCCTCGGAACCGCCGCGAGCAGGGTACCCACTTTCTTAGCCTCTTCCTCATCGAGCACGTCGAAGTGACATTGCTGGAGGAGCTTGGCGATGACGGGTCTGTTGCCCCGCCACACTTGAGCCAGCACCGTCGCCGGCACCGTGAGGTCCGCGCCGCGCGCGATCGACTCTTTCCAGAGTGCCCAAAACGCGCGACTCCCCTTCTCGGCCGCGATCAGAGCGCCGGCATCGAGTGTCAGGCCCGTGGCCAAAGCCGCTGCGCCTCCGCCATCTCTTCGTCCGTGATGACCCCGTGCACTGCCTCGTACTCTCTCAGGAGCTCGCGCCGACCCTCCATTTGAAGCTCCCGTCTGGCGGCCGCCGCCAACCATGCAGACACGTTGCCGGCCGTGGCCTTCGCGGCCGCCTGCCGCACGCGCTCGGCCAGCGGGTGCTCGAACGAAATCGCTAGCCTATCTACGGCGCTGAGCTTCTTGCCCTGCTTCTTCTTCAGAAGAAACGGGTGGAGGTCGATGGTGTGTTTCGCGGCGAGGCCAGCGCGAGACTTCTTCTTCTGGGATGTCCCTGGCGTCGAACCTCTTCCGGGTTTTCTGCCCGAGGCCTTGGGCGTTCGGCCGTCATCGCGATTGGTCAGCATCTTGCGACATAATACTACCGTTATTACCGAACTTCGAGACCCTTGGAGAAGAGGGAAGGCCGCTCTTGACCCTCGTCGCCCGACGAAAGGGCCGCAATTTCATCGGCGATCCGTCGCACGCTGCGACCGAAATCGGCGTCCGCGAGCACGCGTTCGACCGCGGCGCGCAGGCTGGACGCGTCCGGGTCAGGCAAGGCGATTCCGGCCCCGACGGCGGCGACGCGGCGAGCGTTGTGCGGTTGATCGGCGAAGAGCGGCACCACGACCATCGGGACTCCGGCGGCCAGTGCGCCGCGGACTGTCCCCGAGCCGCCGTGGCACACCAGAGCCGCCGCACGAGCCACGACGTCGCGCTGCGGGACCCACTCCTCGACGTGAACATTGGCGGGGATCGCTCCCAGCGTGTCCTCCTCCATGCCACGCCCGGTCGTGAGCAGCGCACGTACCGGGAGGCTCGCGATCGCTTCCAGCGCCGTACGATAGACCGAACGAACCCATGACGAGCTGCCGGCGACAGTGCCGAACGTGACGTAGACGAGCGGCCGTGAGTCACCAGGCGGTGCCCAGGAGGCCGGCGCCGGACGCGGCTCCTCCTCGATGATACGAACGCGAAAAGGAACCGGCATCTGCCCGCGCCCGTCGGATGCATCGTCCAACGACTCCGGGAAGGCGCTGAACACCGGCTCCGGGCGTAGAAAGGCGGCCCCGTCGGGCGGCAGGCCGGCGTCACGCCGAAGCTCGTCGAGAGGCTCCGCCACCAGCGCGGGAATCCCCTCTTCGAACGAGACCATGTGCACCGCCACGCGGGCATGAGGCACCCCGGTGCGCTCGGCGGCGACCGCGGCTCCAAACTCCATAGAGTCGCGCACGACGAGGTCGGGCCGCCAGGCGCCAATCGTCTGCAGCAGCTTGGGAAGCGCTGCTTTGGCGTTCAGGCCCGCAAAGATTTGCCCCACGGCGATGGCGTTGATCTCAGCGGCTGGCACCTGGCGGAATCGTGCCCAGATCGGCGCCAGCGTCTCATCCCCCGGATGATCGAAGGGCGCGTGCGCGAGCCCCGCCTCGCGCAGCGTCTTCCCGATCTCGGCCGGCCCGGCGATCCGGACCTCGTGCCCGTGCGCCTCGAGCGCGCGCGCGTACGGCAACAGCGGCTGGAGATGCCCCGCCCCCCGAGTGGACGAAAACAAGACGCGCATGAGCCAGATCCCTAACAGTCGCCATGAACCTGGGATACCAAAAAGATGGGGCACCCGTTTGCACGTTGCCGAGGAGCACAGCCGGCACCCGCCGAGGGGTGCGACGCCCTGCCGGTTCCGAGGTTCCGCTCGGGCTTGTCGGCGCGCCCGCTTTTGAAGCACGCCCCGCCCGTGTTGTGGGCATTTCGGGCCTTGAACTCATACCACCGCCAGGCTAGCTTCGGCCGAAGCATGCGTCCGCGGCCTTCCCGACAGTCGGATTCGGTCAAGTCCCGCGCGCCCGCGCAGACCAGTCTGTCCTTGTCCGAACCGCCGGCACGATTGTTGGCGCTCTTGCGTGAGCACGATCGCTTGCTCGAGAAGATAGGGACCAAGAAGACTGCGCTCGCCGGGCTTAGCGCTCGACTTGAGGACGCGATCCAGCGGATGACAGGGGCGCAGCCGATAACGCAGGAGTGTGGTCGCCTGGACCATGAAATCCACGCGGTGTTCGCGGAGTTGCTGGCGCGAAAACGGCAGCAGCGCGGGACGCGCCGCCTGGTGGCAACGCTCTACCAGATGCTTCAGAACGCGGGAATATTGTCCTCCCACGATCCACGGGACGGCCTCGACGACGGACAGCCGGACTTCCCGGATCTGGGCGCGCGACCTTTCGGCGACACGCCCGGAGGAGAAGGCGCGCCGCCCCCATCAGGCGCCGGGGGATATTCGGCGCGGCGTCCCGGCGATGCATCGGCGAATCAATCGGTTCGTGGGCTGTTCCGCGATCTCGCCACGGCTCTGCATCCGGACAAGGTCCACGACGAGGCCGAGAAGAGTCGGCGCACGGAGGTGATGAAAGAGATCTCCCGTGCTTACGAGGAGGGCGATCTCGCCCGCCTGCTGGATCTCAAGAGGATCTGGATGACCCGCGGCGACCTGGCGACTGGTACCGATGATCTGGACCATCGGTGCGCCAAGCTCGAGCGCATGAACGTGGCTCTCCGTGGTCAGCTCGACGACCTGACTGCGGAGGTCAAGGAGTTGCGGCGCTCGCCGCCGGCTCAGATCCTGAGGGAGCTCGAGCGGTCGATCGGACGCGGCGGGCAGGATCCGGTGGCGGCGATGCTCGCCGGAGCCCAAGAGGAACTGGAATGCACGCGCGAGCTGCGGGATTTCGTGGTGTCGTTCCGGGACGGCAAAATCACCGTCGATGAGTTCATGCGCGGACCGCCGTCCATGCGACGGGCTCAACCTGCGGACGAATATTCTGATTTCGATGAAGAGGGCTTCAACACCTTCGTGGAGAGCCTGTTGGGTCAATCGATCGGATCATTCCCTCCGCGGCGACGCACGGGGCGCCGGCCGTCGAAACGAGGCGCGCGCCCGATGGACGTCCCATTCTGATCTGGCTCTTCGCCGTCGCCGCTGGTTGTGACCCTCTATGGTGGCGGGCGATGATCTGAGCCAGCTCGGTACGACACGAGCCGCAGTCGGTTCCCGCGCGGGTTGCCTGCGACAATGCTTCAACGGTGGCGGCGCCTGCGGCAATCGCCTCGCGTGAATGGGTTCACTGACCTTGTTGCAGTTGCAGACGACGCGGTCGTCGCCGGCGTCGCCGCCGAAGGAAGCGCCGGGGCACAACCGCTCGACCTTCAGGTCGGCGCTGTTGTGCGCGAGGCGCGTGCGGCGATCGCGGCGCGACATCCAGAAATCGCGACGCTCTTGTCGCGGGTGCAGACCGCCGTCAACCGGACCGTGGTCGGCACAGAGCACGCCCTCGGCGAAGGTGACGAGCTGGCCCTCCTGCCGCCGGTCTCCGGCGGGTCGTCGCTCTGATCACGGAAACCGCTCAACCCCCGATTGCGCGCATCGAGACCTGTCGTGCGCTCGCCTCGGTACACCCTTTCCAGACGCGACCGTCTGGCTTGAGCTCCCATGCTCGGGCCACGGCCGCGGCGATCGCGCTTGCGTCGCCCACCTCGGCCGACAAACGAGCGCTTGCGCCCTCGGTCTTGGACAGACACGGCCGCACGAATCCGTCGGCGGCGACGCGCAAGCGATCGCATCCCTCGCAGAACGTGTCGCTGGTTCCCGAGATGAAGCCGACCCGCAACCGCGGGTCGTGGCGCGATGGCAGGTAACGTGCCGGCCCACGGTTTGGGTCAGCCGCGAGTGTCGAAGTCGGATCTAGGAGGGCGGCCAGCCTCTCGCGCATCTCGCGAACGGTAACCAAATGATCGGGGATGAGGCGCGCCCCTTCACCAACCGCCATCACCTCCAGGAAACGCGGGACGATTCCCCGCGCCCACGCGAAGCGCACCAGGGCCTCTAGCTCGTCGTCGTTCTCTCCCCGCAAGACGACGCAGTTGAGCTTCACCTCCTCGAAACGCGCGGCCGTGGCGGCCTCGATCCCCGCGCACACCTCCGCGAGGCGACCACCGCGCGTCAGTCGCGCGAACCGATCGGGATAAAGCGAATCGAGCGAGATGGTGATTCGCCGAAGGCCGGCTGCGCGCAGCGCCTCTGCGCGCCTGGCAAGGCGGGTCGCGTTCGTCGTGAGCGCGATATCCTCGAACCCCAGCCGAGCCCCGTGCGCGATGACCTCTTCCAGCTCGCGGTAGAGGAGAGGCTCGCCGCCCGTGAATCGGACGCGTCGCACGCCCGCCTCCATCAGCCCGTCGAGCATGGAACGCCAGCCCGATTCGTCGAGGCGACTGTCGAGGTAGCCGTCGCGGCGCGATGGGCGGCAATAGACGCACGCGAGATCGCAGCGGTCCGTGAGAGAAACGCGCACGCTGCGAGGGGCCACGGCCACCGGCGCGGGCGCAGACGCGGACCAGATCGGCAGCTTGTGCGCGGCGGACGTCACCGACCCCACTCTATGTTGGTTCTCGTATCTACGCTGTAACATGTTCACACAGATGCGCCGGAAGCCCACGCGAGAGAGAGAACGCCCTCCCCATTGGAACGATCGGGGCGAGGCACGGATGGTTGAGGTCGGCGGGAAGCCCCCGACGGCGCGAGCGGCGATCGCTTCGGCGCTGGTTCGGATGAGTCCCGAGACGGCCGAGCGGCTCGCCGCCGGGACGGTTCCCAAGGGAGACGTCATGACGGTCGCTCGAATCGCCGGGATCTGCGCCGCGAAGCGCACCGACGAGCTCATCCCCCTTTGTCATCGCGTTGCCTTGACCAGCGTGGAGGTCGACTTACACCTCGATCGGGAGCGCTCCGCAGTCGAGGTGACGTCCACGGCCCGCGCCTTCGATCGAACGGGGGTCGAAATGGAAGCCCTGGTTGCCGTCAGCGTTGCGTCGCTAACCCTCTACGACATGCTCAAGAGTCTTGACCGGGCGATCACGATCACCGACGTCGGCTTGGTGGAGAAGGTTGGCGGCCGCTCGGGGACCTGGCACCGAAGGTCGACGCCGTGAACCGAGCCGACCTGCGTACGGCACCTGTCTCGATCGACGAGGTACTGGCCAAGGTTCGGCACGCTGGCGCCGGAGCCGTCGCGCTGTTCCTCGGCACGGTCCGCGACCACAACGGCGGCCGCGCCGTCGTCTTGCTTGAGTATGAGGCTTACGGCGCGATGGCACTGGCCGAGATGGAGCGGATCGCGCGTGAGACCGAACAGCAAATTCCGGGCGCTCGCTGCGCGATCGTCCACCGCACCGGCGCGCTTCAGGTGGGCGACACCGCCGTCGTGTGCGCGGCGAGCGCGCCCCACCGGGCCGAGGCCTTCGCTGCCTGCCGGCGGCTGATTGATGAGGTGAAGGCGCAGGTTCCAATTTGGAAGCGCGAACACGGGCCGGACGGTCCGTATTGGGTCGGGTGGGAAGACGGCCGCTGCAGCGATCACGGCGGGTCAGAGGCGGAGGCCCTCAAGGAGGAGTTTCGTTCCGCTGACGACGAGGATGACAGCGTGCACGCGGCGGAGCACCAGCGGCCTTAGACGGTTGACGCCCAGCCACGATCCGACGAGCCCTCCGACCACGGCGGTGATCGCGAGCAGCAAACCCTGACGGGGGAGATTGGGCACGGAAGAGAGCTGTCCAAGCAGACCGAGTACGGAGTTCACGAGGATGAAGAGAGCGGCCGCGCCGCTCGTGCGGCGTGGCTCCTCCCATCCGCTCAAGATCAGCAGAGGCGACAGGAAGATCCCGCCGCCGATTCCGGTCAGGCCCGCCAGAAACCCGAGCGCGCTCCCGATCGCGACGAGCCACCCGAATCGCGGCGGAGCTCGGGTGACCGGTCCCTTAGGTCGGAGCCAGAGAAAAAAAGCTGCGACCAGGAGAACGGCGCCGAGGATCAGGATGTACGTCCCAGCCGAGAGCTTGATGCGACCGCCCACGAACGCTGCGGGGATCGAGCCAAGGCATAGAGGGCGCAGGAGGTACCAGGGAACGGCACGTGCTCTGATGAAACGCGTCGATCCGATCGCTGCCACAGCGATGTTCATGACCAGCGCGGTCGGCCGCATGATTGCCGGAGCGACCGAGAAAAGGGCCATGATCGCTAGGTAGGCCGTGGCGCCGGCGTGCCCGCCCGACGAATAGAGCAAGGCAGCCATCAGGACCAGGGCGGAGAGCACCGCGAGGTCGGAAGTCGAGGTCGGCAGGGCGTGCAAGGTCGGCAGTCTAGCGCGCGATCAGTAGAGCGCGGCCGGCGGCTCGTCCCAGTCGGCGAGCAGCGGCCACTCCTCATCGGACAAAGCAAACACCTGGGCGCCGGCATCCCGAAGCAACTTCTGCAAGGAGCGGTCATTGCCGGCGAGCTGTTGCATGGCCAATGGGCGCACCCGCGCGCGATCGTAGCGGGCGAACAGCGGTTCGTAACGTCCGTCGCGCCGGGGTGCGAGCACCGCGGCGTCCACCGTTCCACGATGGGCTCGCCGGTCGGTGCGCGGAGAAGCCCCTTGGGGAGGCCCCCCATCCGGCTCGAAGTGCCGCCGACGAAGATTCCCAGGTGCGGAGGTCCGGCCATCTCCTTCACACGTCCCCGAGACGCAACACGTCGACCGCTGTGCCCGCGGGGAGATCTTCCGCATCCGCGGGCGCGAGGACGAGCGCAGTCGCCCAGCCGGTGCTGGTCGTCGCCCCCGACGCTTGGTTGGATAGCGGGACCGCCACGAGATCGCGCCCCTGCCGTTCCAGCGTCGCGCGGGCGAGCTCCAAGCGCCCCGGTTTATGTCGCAGGGGCGTCTTGAGCCGCGCGGGAACGAGCAGCGGGATCGGCGCCGAATCGCCTTGCAAGGCACGCAGGAGCGGTGCCGCGAACAGCACGAAGGTCGTGAGCGCGCTGGCCGGGTTGCCCGGCAGGCCGAGCACGCGCACTGATTTTTGGCCGATCTCTCTACGGCCGAACGCCAGCGGTTTGCCGGGCTTGATCGCGACCTTGTAGAAGTCGAGCTCGACGCCCACGCGGGCGAGCGCCGGGCGCACGACATCGTGGTCGCCGACGCTGACCCCACCCACGGTGAGCAACAGGTCGACACCGCCAAGCGCATGGTCCAATGCCGTGGCGGTGTCGTCGAGATCGTCCGCGATCGATGGCAGAAGTCGCGGCTCCGCGCCCACTTGCCGGACCAGCGCGGCCAGCGCGACGCCATTCGAATCGGGGATCGAGGTCGGCCGACCGGGCGTTCCGGGCGCGCGCAGCTCGTCGCCTGTGCAGAGGATGGCCACCCGGGGGCGCCGGGCTACGATCAGTTCGCCCCGGTCGAGCGACGCCGCGAGCGAGAGGTGACCGGCCTGCAAGCGGGAGCCCTCGGCGATCGCTTCCTGGCCCGGACGGATGTCCTCGCCAGCGGCGCGCACGTGCGCGCCTGGGCGCGGACGCGAGGCGAACGTGACCCCCTTCCCATCGCGCACGACGTCCTCTTGCATGATCACGGCGTCGGCTCCGCGAGGCAGGGCGGCGCCCGTGAAGATCCGGCACGCTTCTCCAGCAGCGAGCACGGGTGCGGATCGTCCAGCGCGGCTCTCGGCGGCTGCCAGGTTTAGGCGGAACGGACCGTCGCCCACGAGATCCGCCAGGCACACCGCATATCCGTCCATCGCGCTCTGGTCGAACCCGGGTAGCGGTTCTTCCGCGACGATCCGCTCCGCGAGCACCCGCCCCGCAGCTTCGGCAAGTGGAACCCGCTCCGGAGCAAGCCGAACCGCACCCGCCAGAATCCGCGCCCGAGCTTCCAGGAAGGTGAGCACGAGAGCGCCCTTCCTTCCTACCGGTGATCCCCGCGCCCGCCCACAACGGCCACCGCGTGGGGCAACAAAGGCGCCAAGATGTGCTCGACGGCCAGCGCCAGCGCGCGTGGGCTGCCCGGAAGCGCGACCACGATCTTGCCAGCCACCGTTCCCGCCAACGCACGCGACAAGATCGCCCGCGGCCCGATGTCCGCCCAGGAGAGTCGCCTGAATGCCTCGCCGAATCCGTCGAGATGCCGATCCAGGAGCCCGTCGATCGCTTCGTAGGTCTGATCGCGCGGCGAGATTCCGGTGCCGCCCGTGGTCACAACGGCGTCGATCGCGGGATCGTTACAGAGTCCCTTCACCGCGGCGCGCACCGAATCGACACCGTCGCGGACGATGGCATGGGCAGCGACGCGAAACCCGGCGGCCGCGAGCAGTCGCCGCAGCTCGGCACCGCCCTGGTCGTCGGCGGCCGTGCGGGTATCGCTCACCGTCAAGGTGGCAACGCGCGGCGAGAACGAATCGGTTGGCGGGGACACGCTGACGGAAGTCTACTCGCGACCAAGCAAGACCGTTCGAACCGCTTCTTCGCTGGCAGGACCACCCTGACCGGAAGTCACCGCAGAAGTTACGGTCTTTGACCATCTCTTGACCAACGGGAAACCCGGGCGCCCGTACCGTCGACCTCTATGAAAGGCAGCCGAAAGAGACTGGTCGTCGTCGGGAACGGTATGGTCGGCCATCGCTTCGTCGAGAAGCTTGGGGCGCGCGGAGACGCGGGCGACTGGAGACGCGCGAGCTGGGAGTGGGGTAAGGCGGCTGGTGCGCGGCAAAGCCTGTCTGGAGTCGGCCTCCGCTGCGGTCTTCGCCGACTAGAATGGCCACCCGTCGCCGGCGCAACGCAAAAAAAAGCCCCAGCTAAACTGGGGCTTTTTCGAACGGTCACCCGATCGCGACCGCTCGGAGGGATTTACATGGCCTTCTTGTCGTCCTTCTTCTCCTCCTTGTCGGCCTTCTTCTTCTTGGCCTTCTTCTCCTTCTTGGCGGGAGCGTCGGCGGCCGGAGCGTCTTCGGCCTTGGCGATGGTCCAGGAGGTCGGCACGAGAACGGCGAGGGCAAGGAAAATGGCGCGG
>CAAGKR010079340.1_pt1 | contig 10275 bp, 9 predicted proteins | sample 2556971 | NCBI WGS metagenome assembly CAAGKR01 (sample SAMEA5207829, study PRJEB30636) | soil metagenome | biome: forest; feature: boreal; material: soil | place: USA | collected 2011-09 | depth 1 m
CCTAGTCCGGTCGAGGGCGCCGCACTGGAAATGCGGTATCCGGGGTAACTCGGATCGAGGGTTCGAATCCCTCTCGCTCCGCCATTTGCCTTGTGCAGCAAGGGATTTCCCTCCTCGAGCGTCGACACATTGGACGCGATTGACGAGATAGGCGACAGAAATTTGACCCCCACAGCGACCTCATGCCAGTCCCTGGCGAACGTGGATGGACACTCCTGGACGCAATGCGCAAACGCCCAAAAGTGCGGCGGCAGCCCGCCGCCTCCACACGGTGACTCGGTGGGAAGATGCCGATCCAAACGCGGGGTACAACGAGCGGACCTCGCCACGGACCGAGGCGAGCCCACTTTCGTTGGCGTACGCTCTAGGGTCAATGGGACCTGCGCCACCGTCGTTGTCGGATGCGACCCCGTCTGGCCGTCCCTGACGTATCCCAACCCTGTAATCGGCGATGTCCTGACCTTCGTCGAGTCCGCGGAGGAAACCAACAACCACCGGCTCGTCATGGAGCTCGAGCTTGCCCCCCATGGTGGCAACGCCAGGCACGTTCACCGACATCACACGGAGCTTCCGGGTCCTCGAGGGAGGATTGCAGGTGTCCATACGCGGCGAGAGAAGAACCCTCGCTGTGGGCGAAGAGGAGTCCGGGCCGGCCGGCACGCTGCCACCGGGCACTGCGGCTGTCTTGAATCAGCGTGACTGAGCCGTTTCCGTTGACCGCGTACGCGTTCACCGAAGAACCGAGACCCACCTGAACGTAGAGGAGGCGGCCGCCGCGAGCCGGCGTCATAGCCGCGGCGGTCCGTGGCGCAGGCCGCGCCGTAGCAATTCGGCTGCCTCGATGCGATCGACGAGCCGCGTGAGACCACTGCGGCTGATGGTGACGTGACGAGACAACTCGCCCATGCGAAGCCGCGTTGCTGGGGCGCTGCGCGCTGCCAGACAAATGGACGGCAAACCGCCGCCGCGATGCGGCGCGCCCGCCTCATGATGATCCCGGCAATGGGTCACAACCTTCTCGAGCGAGTCTGGCCCGAGGTCATGGAGCCACCGTCGCGGTCACCGGTCGAGCTGCGGTGGGTACCTCCCGTCGCCGGGGGGACCTTAACGTGAGGCTCGTCAACCTCGGGACCACTGCTGCGCGCCGTTGCCAGCTGAACTAGAGTCGCCGGCATTGGTCTGAGCATGTGACAGCCCATCCGACTTGCGGATGAAACGGCGGGCCTGACCGGCCCGAGAAAAAGGTCCCAGGGGGTCCGTTAGGTATAGGGCAGAGGAGGCGACCATGTACAAGCAGATCTTCGATCCCGTGAACCACTCGCTGGCAGAAACCTCACTCTTCGCTGTGCTGCCCCTGCTCGTCCTCTTCCTCCTCCTCGGCGTCTTCAATGTCCGTTCCCAGTGGGCAGCGCTCGCAGCCCTGGCGACCTCCATCGTCGTCGCCGCGGCGGTGTACGCGATGCCGTTGGGACAGACGGCGGATGCCGCGCTCGAGGGAGCGGCGTTCGGCCTATTCCCGATCATGTGGATCGTGGTCAACGCCATCTGGATCTACACCATTACGGTGAAGACCGGTCACTTCGACGTCCTGAGACGGTCGTTCGCCAAAGTGAGCGATGACCACCGGATCCAGTCGATCATCATCGCGTTCTGTTTTGGTGCCCTCCTCGAGGCCCTGGCTGGATTCGGCACCCCCGTCGCCATCACCTCGGTGATGCTCGTAACCCTCGGCCTGAAGCCGTTCAAGGCGGCGGCGGTGGCTCTGGTCGCCAACACGGCGCCTGTTGCCTTCGGGGCGATCGCGGTGCCCATCACCACACTCGCCACGGTCTCCTCGCTGCCGGTCCATGATGTCGGCTCAATGGTCGGGCGCCAGACGCCGCTGCTGGCGATCTTCGTTCCTCTGGCCCTCGTTTTCATCGTCGACGGTCGACGGGGCGTGCGTGAGACGTGGCAGATCGCACTCATTTGTGGCCTGTCCTTCGGGGTGGCTCAGTACGTCGCCTCAAACTTCATCTCCATTCAGCTCACCGACATCGTTGCGTCGCTCGTGTCCGCTGGTGCGGTCATCGTCACGCTGCGGTTCTGGTCGCCGGTCGCCGGTGAGGGCCGGCCTGCTGGAACGGGGCTGCGCCGCGAAACGTTGCCGGCAGGACCGGGCGCGGCGCTTCTCACGGACACGCGAGCGAATGTGGCTAGAGCGTACGCCCCCTACGTCATCATCGTCGCCGTCTTCGGGCTGGCGCAGCTCGGGCGGATCAGCGACCTCCTGGCCAAGACCACAAAGAAGTTCAGCTGGCCGGGGCTCAAAGTCGTCGGCGCCACGGGCAAGCCGGCCAGCCTCGAGACCTTCACCCTCAACTGGCTCCCCGCGGCGGGCTCTTTGCTCCTGATCGCTGGAGCGCTCACTATCGTGGCGCTGCGCGTCAGCGTGCCCGACGCGCTTCGCGCCTACGGAAAGACGCTGCGGCAGCTGCGTTGGGCGATTCTCACGGTCGCCGGTGTCCTCGCCCTCGCCTATGTCATGAACCTCTCCGGCGAGACGATCACACTGGGCAAGTGGGTTGCCGGTGCCGGTGGCGTCTTCGTCATCATCTCGCCCATCCTCGGGTGGCTCGGCGTGGCGGTCACCGGCTCCGACACGTCCTCGAACTCGCTGTTCGGCGCTCTGCAGGTCACTGCGGCAAAGCAGGCGCATCTCTCGCCGACATTGATGGCCGCGGCGAACAGCTCGGGCGGCGTGCTTGGCAAGATGATCTCGCCGCAGAACCTTGCGATCGGTGCCAGCGCTGTCGGCTTGCATGGCCAGGAAGGCAAGCTGCTCCGCTCCGTGGCGCCTTGGAGCGTGCTCTTCCTCGCCGTCATGTGTGTGCTCATTTTCTTGCAATCAACGGTGCTGTCGTGGATGGTGCCGTCCTGACGCCTCAGTTGATGACAGCTCGAGACGGAGCAGGGTGCAACGATGAGCGCTGACACAACACCGCCTGTGAGGACCATCGCGGAGGAGGTCGGTGTCTTCACCACGTGCTTGGTCGACCAGCTTCGGCCGGATATCGCGGATGCCGTGCTCGGTCTGGTCCGTCACCATGGCTATCGTCCGGTACGTGTTCGGGGCGGGACGTGTTGCGGCCAACCGGCGTGGAACACCGGGCTCATCAGTGCCGCCCGCCGAGTGGCACGGCGAACCCTGCGGGCGGTCACCGACACGACCGGCCCGGTGGTCGTCCCCTCGGGTTCATGCGCGACGATGATGCACGAGTTCTGGCCCGAGCTCTTTCGCAACACCCGCGACGAGGCTGCGGCGATCGCTGCGGCACAGCGGGTCACCGAGCTCTCCGCCTTCCTCGCTCCGCACGCGGTCGCGCGTGTCGGCAATGGACAGGCCCGCGTCGTATACCACGATTCCTGCCACATGCTCCGCGAGCTCGGCATCTACGACGCCCCGCGACGCCTACTCGCCGCCGACGGGATCAATGTGGTTGACATTAGCGGCGCCGAGCTGTGCTGCGGCTTTGGTGGCACGTTCTCGGTCAAGCTTCCCGAGATCTCCACCGCGATGGCGGACGAGAAGCTCGATGCCGTCGTCGCCGCGGGTGTGCGTCGCATTGTCGGCTGCGACTACTCATGCCTGCTCCATCTCCAGGGCAGGGCGGAGCGCCGTGGGCTGGACATCGAGGCGCGTCACCTCGCCGAGGTCCTCGAGAGTGCCTGACGCCCCCATGTTCGCGGCCCGCGCGCACGTCGCGCTTCGTGATATCCGCCTCGGGGCGGCGGTGCGGAACGTAACCGGGCAGATGGTCGATGGTCGCCAGCGCGCGTTCACCGATCTGGCAGATCCAGAGGGGGTGCGCGACGTCGCCCGGGCGATCCGCTACCGCTCCGTGGAGCGTCTCCCGGACCTCCTCGAGAGCTGGGCCACCCACCTCGAAGCCCGCGGCGGACAGGTCCATTGGGCCACCGACGCCGCCGAGGCGGTGACCGCAATCCGGGAGATCCTCCGCCGCCGTGGCGCCCACTTCGTCGTGAAGGGAAAGTCGATGGCGAGCGAGGAGATCCACCTCAACGAGGCGCTCGAGGATGACGGCGTCGAGGTCCTCGAGAGTGACCTCGGCGAGTTCATCATTCAGCTTGCCCACGAATCGCCGGCACACATCATCGTCCCGGCGATCCACAAGGACCGCAACGATGTCTCTGCGCTCTTCACGCAAGATGCTGGGCGGCCGATCCCGCCCGACATCCCCGCCGAGGCGGCGTACGCGCGCGAGCGGCTGCGCACTGCCTTCCTGACCGCCGATGTCGGCATCTCAGGGGTCAACTTCGCCGTCGCGGACACAGGCTCTATCTGCCTGGTCACGAACGAAGGCAACGGTCGGATGGTGACCAGCGTACCGCCTGTCCACATTGCCATCATGGGCATGGAGCGGATCGTTGCCAGTTGGCCAGAGCTCGATGTCATGCTGGCTCTGCTGGCGCGCTCGGCGACGGGCCAGCGGTTGACCTCGTACACCAACGTGATCACTGGCCCACGGCAGGCGGATGAGCTCGACGGACCTGAGGAGCTGCACGTCGTCGTCCTCGATGGCGGCCGCACGCGGATCCTCGGTTCAGAGTTCCGCGAGGTATTGGACTGCATCCGCTGCGGCGCATGCCTCAACGTCTGCCCGGTGTACCGCCACGTCGGCGGTCACGCTTATGGCTCGGTGTATCCGGGTCCGATCGGCGCGGTGCTGACGCCTCTGCTCCATCCGGAGGACAGGGAGTCGCGAGAGCTTGCCCACGCCTCGTCGCTGTGCGGGGCGTGCGTCGAAGTCTGTCCAGTGCGCATCCCTCTCGTCGACATGCTGCTCGGGCTGCGCCGGCGCGATGCGTCGGACGTCGGACCGGTCAAGCGGGCCGGATTCTCGACCTGGTCGGGACTGTGGAGCTCACGGCCCGGCTTTGCCTTCACGCGGATCGCTGCCAGCGTAGCCCTGCCCGTGGCGCGTCGCGCTCGCGGCGGACCGGGGTGGGCAGGCGCGTGGCTGCGTACGCGTACACTGCCGGTGAGAACGCGCCGACGCACAGGACTCGAGAAGGGCGCCCGCGATGACTGACAAGGACGTGTTCATCTCCAGGCTCCGTCACGCCGCCGCCGTGCGGGTGGTGCCACCGCGCCGGGCCATCGTCGCCGTCAATGCGATGCCACCACGTGTGTTGTTTGCCATCGACACCGAGGGCGTGGATGCGTTCGAGACGGCGCTAGCCGCCGTCGGAGGCACCGTCCATCGTGCTGCCGACCTCAACGTTGCGCGCGCGCTGGTTGTCGACGTCATTGGCGCGAGATCCCCCGTCGTGCTCGGCTGCGAGCCTGACGTCGAAGCGCTGGGATTGGACGGCGAACGCTGGCCCGAGTGCGGGCTGCGCGGCGCGGCGGAGGCCGCCGTCACCGTCGTGGGCTGTGTGGCGATGGTGGCCGCGACGGGGAGTGTTGTCGTCGACGCCCGCTCGGCGAGGGGCCGGAGCATCAGCCTGCTCCCACCGGTCTGCATCGTCGTGGCGCGGAGATCGCGGCTGGTAGCCACTCCCGGAGATGTGCTTCGCCATCGTGAGGCCTTCTGGCCCGGCAGCCTGCCCAGCCAGGTGGTGTTCATCACGGGTCCCTCCCGAAGCGCCGACATCGAGATGACGTTGACGCGCGGAGTCCACGGCCCCGGGGAGCTCCATGTGGTGGTTGTTGATGACTGATCTCCCCGCCGCGCAATCTCGAGCGGATCCCGTCAGCCGCGATCTGCTGATCGTCGGTGGCGGACCGGGGGGCTACGTCGCCGCCATCCGTGCAGCGCAGCTCGGGCTCCGCACCGTGGTCGTGGAGAAGGAGCGCCCCGGCGGAGTCTGCCTCAACTGGGGCTGCATCCCAACCAAGGCGATGCTGCGCTCCGCCGAGGTCCTGGAGACGATGCAGAAGAGCGCCGAGTACGGCGTGCTGGCAGACAACGTCCGGCTCGACTCCCCCGCCGTTCTGAAGCGCAAGGACCGCATCGTCAAGGGTTTGACCGACGGCGTCGCGGGGTTGCTCAAAGCCAATGGGGTCACTGTCGTTTCGGGGCACGCCCGGTTCACGGGCCCGACCACAGTCGAGGTCGTCGCCGTCGGGGCTGCGCCGCTGGGAGCGGGCGGACCCCTCTACAACGCCCCTGCGGCCGACAAGGTCGAGACGGAGCTCCATGCCACCGACGTCATCATCGCCACGGGGTCCACCCCGGCCCAGCTCCCCATTCCCGGGAGCGACCTCCCCGGGGTCGTCAACTCCGATGGCGCCTTCCTACTCACGTCGGTGCCTCGCCGGGTGCTGGTCTGCGGCGGCAGTGCGGTCGGGGCCGAGTGGGCGAGCATGTTGCGCGCGTTTGGCTCCGAGGTCACCATCGTCGAGCTGCTGCCCAGCCTGCTGCCCGCCGAGGACGCTGACATCGGCCAGGCGCTGGGCCGCTCCTTCACCAAGCGCGGCATCACGGTGATGACCGGCTGCTCGGTCGCCGCTATCGAGGCCGTGGACGCCGGCGACAGCTCCAAGGCCCTCCGCGTGGCCATCGCCGATGCCGAGGGAAAGCAGTCGCAGACCGCAGAGGTCGAGCTGGTGCTGATCGGCGTGGGCCGGCAGCCGAACCTCGCGGGACTGCAGCTGGAGCGAACGGGCGTGGCCACCGACTCGCGTGGTTTCATCACCGTCGATGAGCACATGCGCACCAATGTTCCCCATGTGTATGCAATCGGGGACGTGACCGGCCGCGTCCTGCTCGCCCACGTTGCGTCGCATCAGGGGCTGGTGGCGGTCGCCGGGGTCGCCGGCCGCGATGAGCGCATGGACTACAAGGCAGTGCCGGCCGCCACCTTCACCCATCCCGAGGTGGCGAGCGTGGGCCTGACCGAGAAGCAGGCGAAGGAAAAGGGATTCGACGTGGTCATCGGCCGTTTCCCTTTCGCCGCTCTGGGGCGGGCGCAGACCTACGGAGCCAGCGATGGGATGATCAAGGTGGTGGCGGACAGGCAGTACGGCGAGCTGCTCGGCCTCCACATCATCGGCCCGAATGCCACCGACCTGATCGCCGAGGGCGTCCTGGCGCTCAACCTGGAGGCGACGCTCCGTGAGATCGTCGACAGCATCCATGCGCATCCCACCCTCGCGGAAGGCACGATGGAGGCCTCCATGGTGGCCCTGGGATTGCCATTGCATTCACGGCCAGGCCGCCCGACCGGTGCGGTGAAAGCCGGTGCGCCAGCGTGAGAGGAGCGATCCGATGAAGGTCAGCGAGATCATGACCCGGCGGGTGATTCGAGCGGATGTCGACACGCCCGTGGCCAACGTCGCGCGCCTGCTGGCCGAGAACCACATCAGCGCTGTGCCCATCACCAACGAGAACGGCGCCGTCGTCGGCTTGGTGAGCGAGTACGACCTGCTCGCCAAGAAGGGGGCTGTGGCCGGCGAGATCATGACCCCGGAGGTGGTCTCCGTCAGCGACGAGACTGACGTGGAGGCGGTGCAGCACCTGCTCATCGAACGCAGGATCAAGCGCGTCCCGGTGATGTCGGGGGAGGAGATGGTCGGTATCGTGAGTCGCAGTGACATCGTGCGCCTGATCGCCCAGGAATGGATCTGCGAGACCTGTGGCGAGGCCGTGCGCGGGGATAAGCTGCCCGAGCAGTGTCCGAAGTGCGCTGGTCCCCAGTCGCGTTTCGTCAGGCTCGAGCAGTCACCGGGACACTAGGTTGGCAGGAGACAGGACGATGCAGAGAGCCACCAGGACGCGGGGGGCGGGCGGGATTGCGGCGACTGCCGACAGCTCCAACGGAGGCTTCGAGAGCGAAGCCCCCGAGACCCTCATCACCTACTACCGGATGATGAGGGTGATTCGCTCGTTCGAAGAGCGCACCGGGGAGATGTACCAGCGGGCCAAGATCGGCGGGTATTGCCATCTCAACCTCGGCGAGGAGGCGACCATCGTCGGGTTGATGGACGCGATCTCCCCGCGCGACTACCTCTTCACCAGCTACCGCGAGCACGGATACGCCCTGGCTCGTGGCATCGAGCCGGGCAGGGTGATGGCCGAGCTATTCGGCAAGAACACCGGGGTGTCGCGAGGGCGCGGTGGGTCGATGCACCTGTTCGACCTCGCCAGCCGCCTCTATGGCGGTTATGCGATCGTCGGCGGCCAGATCCCGCTGGCCACCGGCGCTGCTCTGGCGATCGGCTATCGGCACAGCGACGAGGTGGTCATGTGCCAGATGGGCGATGGCACAACCAACATCGGCGCTTTCCACGAGTGCCTCAACCTCGCCCAGCTGTGGCGCCTGCCCATCGTCTACGTCATCGTCAACAACGGCCTGGGGATGGGCACCACTGTCGAAGCCGCGTCGGCGGAGCCGGAGCTGTATCGGCGCGCTGCCGCGTACCGGATGTACGCCGAGCGGGTCGACGGGGATGACACCTTTGCGGTTCGTGACGCGGCCCGGCGCGCCGTCCAGCGGGCACGGCAGGAGCATCTGCCGACGCTGCTGGAGGCGACCAGCTATCGCATACGCGGTCACTCTGTGGTCGATCCGGCCCGCTATCGGACCAAGGAGGAGGTCGAGGAGGTGCAACGGCACGACCCCGTCCCCGCGTTTCGAGAGCGCCTCGTGGCAGCCGGGGTGCTCGACGACCGGCAGGCGACCGCGATCGAAGCCGAGGCCGAGGGCCAGGTGGACGAGGCGGTGACGTTCGCCGACGCCAGTGCAGATCCGCGACCCGAGGATCTCTTCGCCTACGCGTACGCCACGGCCGTCGCCAACGCCCCGGCGGCTTTCCCGGGCGATCCGCTGGTGGCCATTGCCGAGACGGAGAGCGCTCCATGACCCAGATGAGCTATCGCCAGGCGCTCCACGACACCCTTCGTGAGGAGCTGCTGCGTGACGACAGCGTGTTCCTGATGGGTGAGGAGATCGGCGTCTTCGAGGGCTCTTACAAGATCACCGCGGGCCTGCTCCAGGAGTTCGGTCCGGAGCGGGTTCGCGACACGCCGATCTGCGAAGAGGGATTCGTCGGAGCCGCCATCGGCGCGGCCATGCTGGGGCTGCGCCCGGTCGTGGAGGTGATGACGATCAACTTCACCCTCCTGGCCCTGGACCAGATCGTCAACCATGCCGCCAAGATCCACAGCATGTTCGGCGGACAGACGCCGGTGCCCATGGTGCTTCGCACTCCCGGAGGTGGTGGCCAGCAGCTTGCGGCGACGCACTCCCAGAATCTCGAGGTCTGGTATGCGCACATCCCGGGGTTGAAGGTGGTGACCCCCGGCACCCCGGCCGACGCCCGGGGGCTGTTGCGCGCCGCCATTCGCGACGACGATCCCGTGATCTTCATCGAGAACCTGGCGCTCTACAACACCAAGGGCGAGGTCCCCGACGGCGAGGACGTGACCGAGATCGGCCGCGCCGCGGTGCTGAAGGAGGGAACGGACATCACCCTGATCGGCTACTCGCGCATGACGGCGGTCGCGCTGGACGTGGCCCGCCGCCTCGAATCGGAGGGCGTGAGCGCTGAGGTCATCGATCTCCGCAGCCTCCGGCCTCTCGACCGCGACACCCTGACGAAGTCGGTGCGCAAGACCAGTCGGGCCGTGGTCATCGAGGAGGACTGGCTCAGCTTCGGCGTGGGCGCCGAGATCGCCGCCACCCTCCAGGAGACCGCCTTCGACTATCTGGATGCGCCGGTGCGGCGCGTGGCAGCCGCGGAAGTGCCCCTGCCCTACGCGAAACCTCTCGAGCTTGCCGCTTTGCCGAATGCCAACCATCTGCTGGACGTCATCCGGCAGACCCTCGGCGCCGCTGCCGTCCAACCGCCTGGAGCCCGTTGAGATGCCCGAGATCACGATGCCCCGACTGAGCGACACCATGGAGGAGGGGACCATGGGTCGCTGGATGAAGAAGGTGGGGGACACTGTCGAGCGGGGAGAGGTCATCGCCGAGATCGAGAGCGACAAGGCCACCATGGACTTCGTCGCCTATGAGAGCGGGGTGCTGGAGAAGATCCTGGTGAAGGAGGGGGAGACGGTCGCCGTCGGCCAGCCCGTTGCCGTCGTGGGATCCGGCGCCGCCGCCGCCGCGCCCGACCAGGGCTCAGGTGCGTCGCCGGCGGAGGCGAAGCCCGCCACCGCGCCGCCTGCGGATGCTGCCGTCGATGCGGAGGCACCCGCGCCCCCGGCTGCGGAGGCGACCGCAGCGGAGCCGAAGCCCGCCACCGCAGCGCCTGCGGATGCTGCC
>CAAGKR010201761.1_pt1 | contig 10275 bp, 12 predicted proteins | sample 2556971 | NCBI WGS metagenome assembly CAAGKR01 (sample SAMEA5207829, study PRJEB30636) | soil metagenome | biome: forest; feature: boreal; material: soil | place: USA | collected 2011-09 | depth 1 m
CCAAGTTTCGCAATTTCGCAACATGGTAATCATGGAAACAGTGAATGCAGTGCGTAGAGGGCCCTGCGCACAAGGATCAGATCCTTCGGAAAAGGACCACTCATGGACATGCAGATCTACTTCCCCGGCGGCAAGCGCGTGTACGCAGACTATAGCGGGTTCACCATCGAGACCGATCAGCCGGCGCGCGGCGGCGGCGACGGCTCCGCGCCGGCGCCCTTCGACCTCTTCCTCGCCTCCATCGGCACCTGCGCCGGCATCTACGCGCTAGGCTTCATGCAGCAGCGCGGCATCGACCCGGCGGGCTCCAAGATCATGATGCGCACGCATTTCGACCAGGCTGCCGGCCTTATCAACAAGATCGACCTCGAACTGGAACTCCCCGCCGACTTTCCGCAGAAGTACCGAGCCGCCGTGATGAGCGCGATGAACCTCTGCACGGTCAAGAAGCACCTGCATCAGCCGCCGGAGTTCGAGATCACGACGGTGGCCGGCTGATGGCTGACGCCTTTGACCCGCAGCACGCCGGCCGGTTGGAAGACCCAGCGCGATTGGAGGCTCTGCCCCTGGCTGCGGTCGTGTCGCTGCTGCGTTTGAGTGGTGCAGAGACGGTCGTCGACTACGGCGCCGGGACCGGCATCTACACCGTGGCGATCGCCGAGGCTGTGCCGCAGGGTCGCGTGATCGCCGTCGAGGCGCTGCCGCGGCTGGCGGAGATGCTGCGCGCCAGGATCACTCCGGAGCTGGCCGACCGGCTCGAGCTGGTCGAGACCGACGCCAACGCGGTCCCGGCGGCCGACGCCGCGGCCGACCGCGTCTTGATGGTCGACGTGCTGCACCACCTGTACGACCAGCCCGAGGCGCTGGCCGAAGTCGTGCGGCTTCTGCGCCCCGGCGGGTTATTCGTCGTTGTGGACTGGGGTGACCACGAGCGACCGGTCGGCCCGCCGCTCGATCACGTCCTGGGTCTGGCCGCGGTGCGCGACATCGTCTCGGGGATGGGCCTCGAAGAGATCGAGGCCCACGAGCCGGGGACGTTGCTCCCCTATCATCTGGCCGTTGTGGCCGCGAAAACGTAGGCCGGGCCGCCGAACGGCGCCCACACGTGACGCCCGTCTTGGGGTAAGATTCCCGCGGAGTGAATGTTCTCGCCTTCACACTCGTGGTCTTCGTAGGTTCCCTGTTTGCAGGCTTTCTCGGATCGCTCACCGGCCTCGGCGGTGGCGTGGTCATCGTACCGCTGCTCACCGTCGCCCTCGGCGTCGACATCCGGTACGCGATCGGCGCCTCCCTCGTGTCCGTCATCGCGACGTCATCGGGCGCCGCCACGGCCTATCTCAAGGAAGGCTTCACCAACATGCGCGTGGGCATCTTCCTCGAAGTGGCGACGACGTCCGGCGCGATCCTGGGGGCCAGCCTGGCGACGAGGCTGCCCGGCCCCGCGATCGAGGTCGTGTTCGGTGTCGTGCTGCTCGTCTCGGTCTTCCTGACACTCAGCCTGCGGGAGCCTCCGGCCGCTGAGGTGCCGGCGGTCGGCGACGAGGGACTCGCCCATCGACTGCGCCTCAGCGGCAGCTACCCGACATCGACCGGCGACGTAAGCTACGCGCCGCGCCGCGTGCCGCTGGGCTTCGGCATCATGGCCGGCGCCGGGGTTCTGTCGGGCCTCCTCGGCATCGGCTCCGGTGCCGTCAAGGTCCTGGCACTCGATCAAGCCATGCGCTTGCCGTTCAAGGTCTCGACGACCACGAGCAACTTCATGATCGGGGTCACCGCCGCGGCTAGTGCGGGGATCTACCTGCGACGTGGCTTCATCACGCCGGGCCTGGCCATGCCGGTCATGCTCGGCGTGCTCGCGGGCTCGCTGGTCGGGGCGCGCCTTCTGATCCGCGCGCGTCCGCGCGTCCTGCGTCTCGTCTTCGCGTTCGCGATCTTCGCGCTGGGCGTCGAGATGATCGTCACGGGGCTGCACCTGTGAACCGGCGACCAGATAAGGGGCGCTGGACCGATCGCTCCGTTGAGGACACCATGGGCAGCGTGCTCCGCTACGGAGTGGTCCTGGCGGCGGTGCTGGTCGCGGCGGGCGGAGTGGCGTACCTCTTCGAGAGGTGGGACCATGCGGAGCACTACCGCACCTTCGTCGGCTCACCGGAGTCCCTCACGACGCCGGCGGCGATCCTGCGCGGCGCCCTGGCGCTGGACCCGGCGTCGCTCATCGCCCTGGGGTTGGTCGTCCTCGTGTTGACGCCGGTGGCGCGTGTCGTCTTCGCGCTACTGGCCTTCACGGAGCAGCGCGACCGTCTCTACGTGATCTTCACCCTGATCGTGCTCAGCGTGCTGGCCATAGGGTTGACCGGCCACTCGCTCTGACCGCTTCCTGCCCCGGACTTCAGTGCTGGCAGGCGCCTTCGAGTCCCACTACTGGCAGGCCGCCCTGGATGAAGGCGTGGACGGGGGTCTTCACGTCGCCACCGACGCCGGCATGCACGGCGATGCCGACTTGATTGAACCCCATCAACGGACGCCCGCCGATGCCGTCCACGACGATGGCGTCGACGTTGTGTTCGGCCAGCAAGAGGACCGGCGCCATACACCCGCCCTCGGTGTGCGGGGCGTTGTGAAGGATCTCCACCTGGCCTACCGTGCCGTCGACGACGTCGACCATGGTGAAGCAGTCACAGCGGCCGAAGTGGCCAGAGCGGGGAGCGTCGAGGCCGCCGGGCGATTCTGAAGGGACGGCGACGCGGGTCGTGGTAGTGGTGATCTCTTCGGTCATGACTCTCCCACTCTCGTTTCGGTTTCGTCGGTTCGTCGGTCTACGCTTGACCGCCGCCGCAGCCGCCCCGGCGGTGGCCACCACGGTAGCCGCAGCCGGGATCGTCAGGGGCGGCGGGACCAGCTCTCGGCTGAGTCCCGCCCGCCGTCGTGTCTCGAGCAGCTCAGGCGTTCGTTCGAGACGCCCGAGCCGGCTACGTCCTCGCGGAACCCGCAGCACCGCGGAGCATAAGGGCCTTCTGCGCCTTCGCCGCTTCGGTCTCCACCGCGTGCACTTTCACACGTGCGAAATACACGGCGAGCGGCCGGTAGGCCATGTGTGACCACTTGCCGAACGGCACTTCCAGAACCAGCATCGGCACGACACCCATGAGGTGCACGATGTAGGTCACGTTGGCCGCCGTGTCGAGGCCGCTGCGGTGGAGCATATGCTGGAGCACGCCGGTAACGGCGACGATCAGCAGCAGGATGAGGAACATCCAGTCCGACTCGTGCGAGTGGGCGTGCTGGGGCGAGTCGCGCTTGATGCGCCCGCGCAGGTTGAGGAGAACGGCCACGATCAGCCCGGCCGACGCCAGGTACCCGAAGACGTGCACCCGCCAGTCGATGGACGGGCCGCTGGCCATCTCGCGGAGGAAGAACATGATGAGCACGAGCATGGTCACGTAGCTCAGCATGAGCGCCAGGTGCACGGCCCAAGGGCGCTTGCGGTCGCACTGCCGGTACTTGATCTGCGTGGAGAAGTGGAGCGGCAGCATGTACAGGCCGGCGAGATACGAGCTGAGTGGCGCGCGCTCGCCGTCGCCCCCCATGACGAACCGCCACATGCGGATTGCGTTGATGCCCAGCAGGATGACGAGCACGGTCGCCATCGACCAGTCGAAGACATGGATCTTGGCGCTCGGCAGGAAGGCGTTGGGTCCGTCGTAAGCGTTGATGCTGCCCTGCGACATGCCGAACAGCGTGAAGCCGATGCCGGTCAGGATCGCGGCCAGTACGATGGCGAACACCTCCCAGCGCCACGAGCGGTAGAAGAGGCGCGAAATGCCAGTGAAGTCGTACTTCGCCGTAAGCCAGCGCCGCATGCTCATCATGGTCTCGCCCGGCTCGGCCTCCTTCGGACACTGCTCGGAGCACTCTCCGCAGTAGTAGCAGAGCCATGGCTCGAGAGAGCCCTTGAGCTTGCTCTCGAGCCCCAGCTGGAGCGCGTGCATGGGGCGGCGCGGCAAGACGAAGGGCGCCTCGGAGTGCACGCACACCGCCGAGCAGTTGCCGCAGTTGAAGCACTTGTTGACGTCTTCGGCGCCGTACGCCTGAAGCTCGTCGACAAGTCCCGGTTCGATTGTCGTGGCCATCGGTTCTCCTAGATGAACAGGTTGACGTTGGCTTCGTCGGCCTCGCCCAGGTAGGCGGCGACGCCGGCGTACTCGAGGCCGTCGATCATCTCTTCCTCCTTGAAGCCGAGGATGTCCATGGACAGTGTGCAGGCGATGAACTTCACGCCCTGCTCCTGCGCGGACGCGACGAGCTCTTCGAGCGACATGGCGCCGGCACCCTTCATGACCTTCTTCATCATGGGGGCGCCCATGCCGGCGAAGTTCATCTTGGAGAGGCCGAGCTTGCCGGTACCCTTGGGCATCATCTTGCCGAACATGGCCTGCAAGGCGCTCTTCTTGTCCTTCGTCTCGACCTTCTCGGTCTTGCGCAGGATGTTGAGGCCCCAGAACGTGAAGAACATGGTCACGTCGTCGCCCATCGCGGCGGCGCCGTTGGCGATGATGAACGCCGCCATGACGCGGTCGAAATCGCCGCTGAACAGGATGATCGTCTTCTTGGTCGTATCCATCATCTGCCTCCCCTGAAGCTGTTGCTCATGATTCCTCCCGCGCGACTGCCTCATAGCGGAAGTAGCCTTCGTCGTCGACCTCTTTGATCTCCGCTATGTAGCCGTACTTGCGCAGGCCCATCACCCAGAACACGACCTCGTGGGTGGGCTTGCCGATGGCTGCGGCGATCGCGGGTATGGTCTGCGGCCCGGCTTCGAGTACCTTGAGCATCCGGGCCCGCATGAACTGCTCGTCGCGGATGATTTCGCGGACGTCACGGTTGCCGGGCGTCGCTTCTTTCACGCCTGAGCCGTTGGTGGTCGGCGTCATGAGCAGCTCACCTCCAGCATGCCGTCGATCATGGCCCGGATCTGCGCGTCGGTGTAGCCCTGCAGGTCGATGGCGTCCGACGCACACACCGGGACACAGCCGCCGCAGCCTTTGCAGGCGGTCCTGGCGATGGCGGCGATCTGCCGGCCGTCGTGCTCCTCGATGGAGATGGCGTCGTACGGGCAGGTGTGCTCGCAGGCGCCGCACCATGTGCAGGCGTCGATGTCGACCGTGGCCACTAGGGGGTCGAGCTCGGCGAAGCCGCGCTTGAGGATGGCGGCGCTCTGCGTCACGGCTGCGAGGCCGGAGGCCACGCTCTCGGCAGAGTTCCTCGGCGCCTGGCAGGCGCCGCAGATGTAGGCGCCGTCAACGACGGTCTCGACCGGGCGCAGCTTGGGATGGATCTCGTTGAAGAAACCACTCTGGCCCACCGGCAGCTTCAGCGTCTTGATAAGGCCGTCGTTCTCTCGGGGTACCATACCGGTGACCAGCACGACGAGGTCGGCCTCGAGCGCGAACTCTTCGCCCTCGGACAGGAGGTCGCGCGCCGTCAGCTTGAGCCGGCCACTCTTGGCGCTCTTCTCGACGGCCGGCGGCTCGTCGTCAGGGTACTTGAGATAGGCCGAACCCTTCTCGAGCGACTCGGCGTACATCAGCTCGAACGTGCCGTAGGTCCGCATGTCCCGGTAGAAGTGGTACTGGTACACCTTCTCCGGTTTGGCCGCGACCGCCAGCGACGCGTGTACGGCGGCGTTGCAGCAATAGCGCGAACAGTACGTGTTCGCGCCCGCGACGCTCTCGTCTTGCCGGCTGCCGACGCAGTAGATGTAGGCGACCGTCTTCACCGGCAGGCCGTCGTACTCCAGGGGACCGGCTGACCCCTCGACCAGCTTCTTGAACTCGGCGATCGTGACGACGCCTTCGAGGCCGTAGCCGAGCTCTCCCTCGGCCGGCTGGTACGTGTCGAAGCCGGTGGCAATGACGATGGAGCCCACGTCGACCTGGATGGTCTCGAGCCGCTCTCCGTGGATGGCGACCGTCACCTGGTAGTTGCCGAAGCTGCCGCTCTTCGCCATCAGTTCGGCGTTGGTGAACACGGTGACGTCCGGGTGGCTGCGCACCTTCTCTTCAAGCTTGGCGATCAGCTCGGCGCCGCTGCGGCCGTGCGGGTACATGTCGCCGAAGCCCGCGACCCAGCCGCCAAGCTGCGGCTCCTTCTCCACGAGGAAGACGGAGAGCCCGACCTCGGCGAGGCCGAGGGCCGCGCGCAGGCCGGCGATGCCGCCGCCGACGACGAGGCTCTTCGGCGTCGTCTCGACGACGATCGGCTCGAGCGGTTCGGTGAGGCGTGTCCGGTTGACGCCGGCGCGCACGAGGCGCACCGCCTTGTCGGTGGCGCCCTCATGGTCGTCGGTGTGAGTCCAGGAGCACTGCTCGCGGACGTTGACCTGCGTGTATTGGAAGGGGTTCATGCCCGCGCGCTTCGCCACGTCGCGGAACGTGTAGGTGTGGAGCTTGGGCGAGCAGGAGGCGACGACGAGCCCGTCGAGGCCCTGCTCTTCCGCGTCCTGGATGATCTCCTGCTGGGTCGAATCGGAGCAGGTGAACATCGCCGTCTTGGCGACCGCGACCCCGGGCTCGGTGGCGATGGCGGCGACGACCTTGTCGACGTCGACGTAGTCGCCGATGTTGCCGCCGCACTGGCAGACGTACACGCCGATCTTGCGAGCGCTCATGCCGTCACCTTCACTTTCGCCTCGTCCGCCACTCTCGATTTTTCGAGGTGCGCGGCGGCCTGCGCCACCGCGGCGCCGGCGTGGAGGATGGAATCGGGGATGTCCTTGACGCCTGAGGCCGAGCCGGCGACGAACACGCCGGGCAGGTTGGTGCGGCCGGGGTCGAGGTCTTCGTCGGCTTCGCCGACGTAGTAGTACTCGTCGAGCGCCAGCGCCCCGTCTTCGAAGAGGCGTGCCGCTTCGGGGTTGGGCTGCACGCCTACGGCGAGCACGACCATGTCGTACTCGGCCTCCACCACGCCGCCGTCGCCCTCGATGTCCTCGTAGCGAACGATGAGGTCGCCGTTGTCCTTCTCGCTGATCTTGGCGACGCGGCCCTTGATGAACATGGCGCCCATGTCTTTGGCCTGCTTGTAGAACTCGTCGTAGCCCTTGCCCACGGCGCGCACGTCCATGTAGTGCACGGTGACGTCGGCGAGCGGCAAGGCGCCCATGATCAGCTGGTTGTGCTTGACCGAGTACATGCAGCAGATGCGCGAGCAGAGCGGGTTGCCAACGGTCTGGTCGCGAGAGCCGGTGCACATGACGTAGCCGATGCGGTCCGGGACCTTACCGTCGCCGGGGCGCACGACCGCGTTGAACGGCCTGGTCGGGGCCAGCAGGCGGTCCATCTGCATGCCGGTGATCACGTTCTTGAAGCGGCCGTAGCCGTACTCCGGCTTGGCGTCCGCCGGGAAGAGCCTGAAGCCTGTCGCCAGGACGACCGCGCCGACGTCGGCCTCGATCTCCTCCTCGCGCATATCGAGCTTGATCGCGTCGGCGGGGCAGGCATCCACGCAGGCGTGGCACTCGGAGCACACGCCGCAGTCGAGACAGCGGGCGGCGCCGAGGAAGGCTTCTTCCTCGGTCATCAGCGCCTCTGTCTCGCCGAAGTCGGTCGGCGCGGCGTTCATCACGGCGCTGGACTCGAACGGCTCGCGCCGGTCGTAGACGTCCTGGCGCCCGAGCACCTCGGCCTTGTCGACGACCGGGAGCGTCTCGTCGAAGGCGCCCGGGTCGAGCTCGGCGCCCTGCAGATAGCGGTCGATCATGAAGGCGGCGCGGCGGCCCTGGCCGACGGCCGTGGTGATCATCGTCGGGCCGGTGACGACGTCACCGGCGGCGAAGATGTGGGGCACGGCCGTCTGCAGCGTGCCTGGGTCGGCCTTGAGCGTGCGGTTGCCGTTGGTCTCGAGGCCGAATGTCTCAGTGTCGGCGCCCATGCCGGCGGCGACGATGACGACGTCGCACTCCAGGGCCTTGCGCTTGCTCTCGTCGTACTCTGGGGCGAAGCGGCCCTCGGGGTTGAACACGCAGCTGCATACCTTGAGCTCCGCACCCTGCACACGGCCGGTGCCGGTGAAGTGGTTGATGCCCCAGCCGTCGTGCAGCGTGATCCCTTCGGCCTTGGCCTCCTGGACCTCGAAGTCGTGGGCCGGCATCTCCTCGCAGCACTCAAGGCTGGCCTGATCGACGGACGCGGCGCCGAGGCGGCGCGCCGTGCGCGCCGCGTCGATGGCGACGTTGCCGCCGCCCACCACGAGGACCTTCTTGCCGGCTAGGTCGGCGGCGTTGCCGAGCTTGACCTCGGCCAGGAAGGCGAGCGCGCTCTGGACGCCGTGCAGATCCTCGCCGGGCACACGCAGACTCACGGACTTGTGCGTGCCGGTCGCCACCAGGACGGAGTCGAAGCCATCGTTCTCGAGCGCCGCGATGTCGTCGACGCGCGCGTCGGTCGCGATCTCGACGCCGATGGCGGTGACGTTGCTCACGTCATCGTCGACGACGTCGTTGGGCAGGCGGTAGGCGGGGATGCCGAGGCTGAGCATGCCGCCCGCACGGGGCGCCGCCTCGAAGATCTTGACGCCGTAGCCCTTGCGCGCGAGCTGCCAGGCGGCGGTCAGGCCGGCCGGGCCCGAGCCGACGACGGCGACCTTCTTGCCGTTCTGCTCGGGCTTCTCGATGGCCTTGGGCTCTGCCTGGCCGTAGCGCTGGTCGGCGATGAACCGCTTGAGCCGCCTGATCGGCAGCGGGCCTTCGAGCTCGCCGCGCGTGCACTGGTCCTCGCAGGGCGCGTAGCAGGCGCGGCCGAGGGAGCCGACCAGCGGCGTCGTCTCGAGCACCAGGTCGAAGGCCTGGTCGTACTGGCCGCTGCGCACGCGAGCTACGTAGCCGTGCGCCTTGATGCCCGCCGGGCACTCGTATGAGCACGGCGAGACCCCGGCGCGGGTGATCACGGCCTTCTTGGGCACCGCCTGAGGGAACGCAATGTACGCCGCCCGCCGCGACACCATGTCGGCGTTGAACTCGTCGGGCACGGCGACGTTGCAGGCCATCTCGCACAGGCGGCAGCCGGTGCAGGCATCGGCGTCGATGAACTTCGGCTTCTGGCGGATCTTGGCGTGGTAGCCGCCGTCGCCGTCGCCGCGGATGCCCTCTACCTCGGCGTAGGTGAGTACGTCGATGTTGGGGTGGTGGATGGTGGCAGCCATCTTGGGGGTGGAGATGCAGCTGGCGCAGTCGAGCGTCGGGAAGACCTTGCTGAGCAGGATCATCTTTCCGCCGACGCTCGCCTCCTTCTCGACGACGAGCACCTTGTAGCCCATGTCGCCGAGCTTCAGGGCCGACTCCATCCCGCCGATGCCGCTGCCAACCACCAGAGCGTCATATTTCATGCGGTCGCCTTCCGGGACGGTCCCAGGTCCGCCAGGGACGTCGAGTACTCGTGCATGTAGTTGGTGAACGGCTCCGCGCAGACGGAGCAGATCGCGGCCATGCGCACGCGCTGCGGCTTGTAGTCGTTCTCGACGAGCAACTTCTGCCCGTCGGTCATGATGCCGGCGGTGCGCTCGGCACAATCGGGCAGGTAGGCGCACTCCTCGCCGTCGGCGGCGATGAAGACGCCGTCGAAGCCCTGCTCCATCGCGTACAGGATCCAGCTCGGCTTGATGCCGCTCGTGCAAGGCAGACTGATCACCATCACGTTCGGCGAGTAGTGCATGTGCGAGCTGCCGGCCAGGTCGATGCCCGGGTCGGAGATGTTGTTGGTGCTGAAGACCAGGATCCGCGGAGCGGGCGCCTGGTCCTCGCGCGCTTCGGCTGCGACCATCGTCACTTCATCTTCTTTACAAACAGGCGCATGAAGCCGGGCTCCTCGATCACGCCGAGGTACTCGTGACCCATCTTCTTGGACCACGCGGGGAGGTCCTTGGTGGTGCCGCTGTCGGTCGCCTGGACCTCCATGATGCCGCCCACGGAGACGCCGGGGATGCCCTTCTTGGCGGCCAGGATGGGGCCGGGGCACGAGGTGCCGCGCGCGTCCACTACCTTCTCTGCCTGGATGGAGCTGAGGTCTTCTGACATGACTCTCTCCTTCGTGACGACGCTTGTGCTTGTGTTCCTTTTCGCAAGACCGGGCCTGATGAAGGTCCTCTCGCTTGGTCCATTCCGTCTGGCTGTGGTCGGTCCCCTGGCTCGTTGAAGCTGGTTCGTTACGCCGGCGCGCTCGCCGAGGCCGCCGGCGATGACGGTGTCAAGCTCGTCGGCGGCGCCGTCGGCTGCCGCCGCTC
>CAAGKR010291034.1_pt1 | contig 10275 bp, 7 predicted proteins | sample 2556971 | NCBI WGS metagenome assembly CAAGKR01 (sample SAMEA5207829, study PRJEB30636) | soil metagenome | biome: forest; feature: boreal; material: soil | place: USA | collected 2011-09 | depth 1 m
CAGCGGCTAGGCCTCGCTGAACAGATTCAAGCAAAGACCAAGCGCTATGCAGGCACGGATATGATCGAGCCGTTGATTAACGGCAAGGGCAAAGAGATCGGCTTTATGCCTGTGGCCGAAATTCTGCACTTTCGTGGCAGGGGTCTGCAGCTCGTCGGTCCGCTGCCGGCCGACATCCAAAATTACACGAGCTACGCCGCGGCGCCGGCATCAAAATCCGAAGTCGCTCTGGCCTTTGTCCGTTTCCTTGAAACTCCAGTGGCGAAGAGCATATTTGTCACCGCCGGTGTTGAGTAGCCGGCGTTTCTCCGCCGGGCTATGTTGTTGGTGCGGATCAATCGCGCCGCGCTAATGTCAATGACGTCTGCCTCCGATCGCTGCACGTCCAGGGGACTCCGGGACGACCAAGCCCATAATCTCCTCGATGTGCGCCAGCGTTTCCACTTTTTTTACTCGGTCGATTAGTTCATCGGTCGATTTACGCCCAATGACCCCGTCATCGAGCATGTGCACCTTATTGCTCATTTCCTCAGGCGACATCGGATTTTCGATCGAACCGCGCGGATGATCGACCTGCGATTTGAGCTCGGCGCCGCCGGTCGTCTCCAGGATCATCAGGCAGGAGACGCCGCGCGGCAGGCTTTCATCAGGGACCACCTTGACCATCTGCGACAGCCGCAAAATCTCGGGATCGTTCAGCTTCTCATCCTGATATTGCGGCAGCAGCGCATTGCCCTCGATCAGGGCGACCGCCATCGAATAAGGCAGGCTCACTTGGGCTTCGTGGTAGGTTTTCGGCTTCGTGTTGAGGTGGTAGTGCGCCCACGACGGATGCCGCCGCATGGTGATGGCGCGGACGTTGGCGATCGGCTCCTTGAGTTGCTTACGGATATTGAGCGCACAGTCGATGGCGTTGTGGATCGGCCGTGCACAGGAATAGGGCTTGTATTCCATATAGACCGGGAACTCCTTGCCCAGGCCTTTGGTCAATTCGGCGAGATCGAACGCGTCGGTGAAGGCGCGGCAGAAGCCGCGCTCGCCGTCGAAAATCGTGGCGGCGCCGGTGAAGCCGAGTTTAGCCATCAACGCGGCCGTTATGCCGTTACGCGCGGCCGGTCCCGGATTAAAGCGCTTCTGCATGGAGGGGCCATACATTTCCATCAGGCCCGAGGCCTGGGCGCCGGCCAGACCGAGCGCGGATACGACCTGATCGCGATCGAGCTTGAGCAACCGGGCCGCGGCAATGGTGGCGCCAAACACGCCGCAGGTCGGCGTGGTGTGATAACCACGGTCGCGCAGCGACGGATTGGTCGCCGCGCTCGCGCGCGCCATCATCTCGCAGCCGAGCGCGACAGCGGCGATGAAATCGGCGCCGCTCGCTTGTACGCGTTCGGCCACGGCGAGCGCTGCCGACACCACCGGTGGGCTGAAATGAAACAGCGCCAGCACGTCGACATCGTCAAGCTCGATGCTGTGTGACGAGATGGCATTGGCGAACGCCGCATGCACCGCTGGAACGCGGCCGGCGTGGCCGATCAGGGTCGCTTCCGGCTTGCCGCCGGTCTCGACCGCGAAGCGCGCGGCAATCGCGCCGCTGTCGGTCTGGCTGCCGGAGACGGCGACGCCGAGATAGTCAAGCACCAGCGTTTTGGCGTCCGCGATCAATTTTGGCGGTAGATCGGACCCATTGATGCTTGTGAAATGATCGGCGAGCCTCTCGCTCGGTGTCTTAGCCATGATGTGTTCCAACGTTTTTGATCAGAGGTGAATGGAGATTTTGTTCTCAAGCGTTCGGTTCAACGTCGAGTCGAACGATAATTCCTTCGAGTTCGGGCCTTGGCGCCGGGTAGCGTGCCATCACCAGCGGGTCGTGGCCCGGAACGATGTGTTTTCGCGTTGGCGCGCAGGCGATAAGTTTATCGAACCCTTCGAGCATCTCGCCGACGTGGAATGCGGTGGTAAACGGACGGCCGCGGTCCATGTTCTCGTAGAAATGCGTAACGTCGGAGGCGACGACAACCCAACCGCGACGCGTGTGTACGCGCACGAATTGAAGCCCTGCAGAGTGGCCGCCAGCCGGATGCAGCGTGATCCCCGGCGCAATCTCGGCAGGCCCGTTGTAGAAGTTCACACGGCCGGCGAAGTTGAGCCGCACCATGCCGACCACGTCCTCCGGCTCGAACGAGTGGGCGAGCCGCGGATAGCGCATGTAACGGCCGGTGGCGTAGTGCATTTCCGGCTCCTGCAGATGAAACTGCGCGGCCGGAAAGCGGTGGAAATTGCCGACATGATCATAATGCAGATGCGTGAGGATTACGTCCTTGACCCGGTCGGGATCGACGCCGAGCAGACTCAACGCATCGATCGGACAGCGAAGAAACGTGCGTTTGCGCTTTGCCGCCATCTCCGCGGTGAACCCGGCATCGATAACGAAGGTGCGCTCAGGCGAGATCGCCACCCATAGGAAGTAGTCCATGGGCATCGGGGCGTCATGTGGATCCCCACCGATGAAATGATCGCGCCGCATAGCATCGCGCATGGCGTAACGCACAGCAAAGAGCTCATAGACAGGGAGAGAGTCGGTCATGGCTGGCTAAGCGGAATGGTGACGAAGCGCTTCTCAAGCGAATCGAGGTAGTCTTTTTGAGTGACTGCCGCTCTTTCCTTCATGGTTATCATGTTGTCGAGGATACCCAACGTATCGCCATTCGCATGCAGATGGTTGAGGCTGTGCTGGATTGCTTTTACGCTCGATCGCAGCACCGCGTTGGCGTAAATCGCAAGATTAAACCCCATCGCCCTGAGTTCCTTGGCCGGAACGATCGGCGTAATCCCGCCTTCAACAATATTGGCGATCTTAATGCCCGGAACATGACGTCCGATATCCGCCAACTCCTCGCGCGAGCGTGGCGCCTCGACGAATAGCGCATCGGCGCCGGCCTCGTGATATGCGCGAGCACGCTTCATGGCATCGTCGAAGCCGGAAACGGCGATTGCGTCGGTGCGGGCGATGATCACCATATTGCTGTCGCCGCGTGCCTCCACGGCAGCTTTTATCTTCAGTACAGCCTCATCGAATGAGATGATCTGCTTGCCGGCAAAATGTCCGCACTTCTTCGGGGACACTTGGTCTTCGATCTGGACGGCGGCAACGCCCGCACGCATGAACTCCTTTACTGTGCGGTAGAGGTTCACGGCATTTCCGTAGCCGTTATCAATGTCAGAGATGACAGGAAGATCGACTGCGCCTACCATTTTGCGGACCTGATCGAGCACTTCCGTCATGGTGAGCAGACCGAGATCGGCAAGTCCGAGTTGGGAGTTCGATATGCCCGCGCCGGTCGCATAGACCGCCGAAAAGCCGGCTGCGGCGACGAGCCGGGCGGTTAAGCCATCATATGCCCCTGGCGCGATGATCAGTTCATCGCCGGCCAACATTTTTCGAAGTTGATCTGCAGTCGACATTAATAATTCCAATTCACCCGATGGATCATTATTCGATTTATGCCTTGCTCCACATCTGCTCAATGAGCCTAGGTTGGGTCCTGTCGACCGGCGACTTGTCGCACTCGCGTTGGCAGACGATCGTTTATGGCGAGAACCGTCATGGAAGCGTCTCGGATGGCGGTGAGGAAGTCGCCGGGGCGATTGCAATCGCCAACCAGAACGCTCGGCAACCCAGCCTCTTCGATGATTGCGGTTGCGTCTCGGTTTGGCTCCGGACCGACCGCAAGCACGACGGCGTCACCTGGATCATGGAAACTGCGCTCGGCCTTATGCATCAGTACCAGCTTGCCGTCGACCACCTTCTCAATCGTGGTCTCCGTCAAGAGTTGGACGCCGTATTGCTCGAGCCGCGCCAGAACGTCAAAGCGATTGTTGCGGGCCATCTCACGGGCGACGATCGGCAACATCTCGATCACCGTGACGGCGCAGCCCCGTACGCCGAGGACTTCCGCGGTTTCGATGCCGACCATGCCGCCACCGATAATGGTGACTTTCGAGCCGGGCTTAATCGCGCTGGAATTGAGCAGAGCTTCCCAGGATTGGAGCACCGGCACCCGTACATCGAGTGGCATCGGGAGGTTCCGCGGCCGCGAGCCGGTAGCCACCACAACAAGATCGGGCGCATAGAGACGGAGCGCATCCGCGGTGATTTTCACGCCGAGCTGAATGGCAACGCCCAGTCGCTTGATCTCATCGACGCGGTAGGTCCATACGCCCGCGACGTCTTCCTTGTCAGGAGCAGCGAGCGCGAGCGGCACCTGCCCGCCGGCACTTTTGGCGATATCCCATATCTCAACCGCGTGCCCGAGCGCAGCGGCCATGCGTGCGGCCTCCAGGCCGGCGACTCCGGCACCGAGCACCAGAAGCCGCTGACGCTCCGCCGGCGAGTTCTTCGGCTTCGGCGATAGCTGCGGCTCGAGAAACTTGAGCGCCTCAAACTCGGTCCCGACCATGGGATTTTGCACGCACGCAACGTCGCGTTCGAGCGTCAACCTTTCAAAACACACGTTGCACGAGATGCAAGGGCGAATTGGAGCCGCTACTTCGCCGAAGGCTTTCGCGCACCAATGCGGGTCGGCAATCAGCGCACGTCCGAGCGAAATAAAGTCGGCACTGCCGGCCTCCAACACCCCTTCGGCATCTTCCGGCGCGATAATTCGTCCAGCGATGATCACGGGAATCTTTACGGCCTGCTTAAGCGGCCGAGCGTAGGGCTCGAGGCAGCGGCGCGGGAATGAAGGCGGCTGGATGCAATAACGCGATAATTGCGGGCTTTCGTTCGTCCCACCCGAGAGATCGATGGCGACAACGCCTGCTCGTTCAAGGGCCTGCGCAAGCGCAATCGCCTCGTCCTCGGTGTAACCGCCTTCGACGTACTCGGTGGCGCTGATGCGCACGAACAGCGGAAGATCGGGCAGATCGTCGCGAATACGCATGACGGTTTCGAGCAGCAGCCGCATCCGATTCTCGAGCGAGCCGCCGTAGTTGTCAGTCCGCCGATTGAACCGTTGCGAGAAGAATTGCTGAAACAGGTAGCCGTTGGCAGCATGCAGCTCGACGGCGTCGTACCCGGCGCGCCAAAGCCGCCGTGTTGCATTGAGAAAATCGAGCTGGATGGCGTGAATTTCGTCCACGCGCAGCGCACGCACGGGTTCGCCGGTCGCTGGATGGGTCCCTGCAGTTGGGCCTACCGGTTCCATGCCGAGAACGGAACGGCGCAGCAATTGTCCGCGATGGTTCAGTTGCGCAACAGCCAGGGCGCCATTGTCTTTAATGGCACGCACGACCGCGTTGAGGCCGGGAATGAACTGGTCGTGATAGATGCAGAGCGAATTATTGTGATTACGCGCACCGGCCGAAATGTTCATCGCCTCGGTGACGATCATCGCGACGCCGCCCTTAGCGCGCTCGGCATAGTAGTGTTTATCGCGCTCGGTCGAGAAGCCGTCGGTCGTGCCGTAATTGGTTCCCATCGGGCCCATGATGATGCGATTTTTCAGCCGCAGCGGCCCTATCATGCCCGGCCGCCGCAGCAGCTTTGGCTGAAACTGCGGATGGCCTTCGCTATGCGACACCGCTAAGCGCTCGATCTGCCCGGTGTCGTTGGTCAAGCCAAGGTCTCCTTTTGAGGCACGGCATCTCTGGTGTCGTGCGGGTAAACGTAGCCTTCCATGATCCGGCGAGCGGTACGTCCGAGTGTCGCCCGCCGCACCGCATAGTTATTGCCATTCAGCTCGACGCGCGTTTCCGTGCCGATGATGCCGGCGGGATGTCCGATGCGCACGACATCGCGGTCCAGCGTTTCGGGACGTGTCATCTCATGCACGATGGTGCCCGTAATCCGGCTCGCAACACCTGTGCACACCGTGCTGGTGCCTGCATAAGTCTTGTGCATCTGCTGCATGAACATGAGTCGGGAGACGAGGTCGACGTCGCCTGCCTTCACCGTGTTGCGGCCGATTTCATTGCGGTAGTCGGCGGGCGGACTCAGCATCCCCAGAATTGGCGTGGCCGGACTTTCAATCTTCGAGCGCGACGGATCTTTGATCATCTTCATGCGAAAAGCCGCGGCGCCGCGGATGCGCTCAAGCAAGTCGCGCAGGTCGCTCTTGGCGTCAATCTCGGCCGCGGTTTCGGTGCCGATGAGACCGACGTCGCGCGCACGGATGAATACGTGCGCGTTGCCGATATCGACCAGCGATGCTTCGATTGTTCCGAAGCCCGGCACGTCGAGGCGATCGATACTATTGCCAGTCGGCAGAAGCGCGCCGCATGCGGCGCCGGCCGTGTCGGCAAAATCGACGAGGATCCGCGCGCCCGTTCCCGGCACTCCGGGCACAACGAAATCGCCGCGCTCAAGCGGGCGGTTGCCTTCCACCGGCACCTCGATATTGAGCACGCGATTAAGGTTGGTGTTGTAAGCGCGAACCGTGGTGATCGGCGCCGTTGCCGCCACCAGCCCCTCGTAGACCGCGAAAGCGCCGACCGCGGAACTGATGTTGCCGCACAAGCTGAGAAAATCGATCTCCGGATGCTCAATTTCGACCTGGCCGAACGTATAGGTCAGATGAGTTCCGGCCGCGCGCGGATCGGCGAGTGGCGGCCCAATGATTGCAAGCTTGCTGGTGAGCGGATCCGCTCCGCCAAGGCCGTCGATCTGGCGCTTATCGGGCGAACCGAAGATGCCGAGGATAATCTTCTTGCGCCGGCCTGGATCTGCCGGGAGGTCGTTCTCCTTCAAGAAGACCGCCTTGCTAGTACCTCCGCGCATAATCACGCAACGAATTGGACTTGCCATCCAAAACTCCTCGGTCGCTCACCAGAACACTGAGGTCTGGTCTGATTGTCAACAGTTGACAAAGTTGGCAGGAAAAAAGAGCCTTGTCAACGCGGGAAAAGATCGCGTCCCGGCTGCGATGGTCTAGTTTGTGCCTTTGCCGCTCGGTTGTTCCATCGTGAGCCGGGCTTGAGAAAGATGCTGCCGCATTAATTTCTCCGCGGTATCGGCGTCGCGGGCGCGCATGGCCGCAACAATCCCGCGGTGTTCATTGAGCGCTTCCTGCGCACGCCCCTTGCGCGAGCTGGATCGGTACCGAAAGATTCTCAGGAGATGATAGAGATCGTCGATCAGCATTTGCTGAAGTTTTTCATTGCCGCTGCCCTTGATAATTCGGTAATGAAAATCGTAGTCGCCTGGTCTTTGAAAGTAATACTCGCCAGCTTTCAGTGCACCTTGTTTGGCATGGCCTTCCAAAAGCTTCTGGAGGTCATCGAGTTCCGCATCAGACAGGCGCTCTGTTGCCAACCGGCAGGCCATTCCCTCCAGTGCTTCGCGCACATACATAATTTCTTGCAAATCGCTCTTAGAGAATGTTGCAACACGCGCCCCAACATGCGGAATTCGTTCGACAAGCTTCTTTCCCTCGAGACGCCTGATCGCCTCGCGGACCGGTCCACGGCTGATTCCAAAAGCCTTTGCCAAGCTTGCTTCATCAAGCTTCGTTTCGGACGTGATGTCGCCCTTGATGATCGCCTCTTCCAGCCATTCAAAGGCTCGATCGGCGAACGTCCCGGCGGTCAAAGAAGGCGGCTTTGAATACTTCATGTTAACAATAAAATCCCATGCTTTGGCTCCCGTTCAAAGGAAATAATTCGCGATACGGTAGCTGTAACGACGCAGCGCATAAGGCCTGCTCCACCGCGTCGCACCAATCATGCGCTGCCGTTCATTCAAGCCGGCTGAACAGCTTTCCGCTTCCGTGCAGCGATCTTCACCGCCGCGATAATCTCCGGATAGGAGCCACATCGGCACAGATTTCCAGATAGATAATCCCGGATATCGCTTTCGCTCGGGCTCGGGTTGGCATCGAGAAGCTGCTCCGTCATCAGGATGAACCCTGGGGTACAAAACCCGCACTGAAGAGCACCCGCCTCGATAAAGGCTTCCTGAACGACACTAAGCTTACCGGCGGAGTCGAGATGCTCAATCGTCTTGACATCTTTGCCGTCGACAAGTGCAGCGAGATAGAGGCAGCTTGATACTGCCTTGCCGTCGACGATCGTCGTGCAGCAGCCGCAGAGGCCTTGGCCGCAGCTCTCGCGTGCGCCGAAAAGACTGAACTTCTGCAGCAGTTCAATAAGACTCTGATGCGATTTGATCTCGGCCGCGACCGGCACACCGTTTAGCGTAAAGCGGATGTTGCGTGATTCCTGCATCGCTACTCTTCCCCCATCGGGCTGCCCTGCAATTCATGCAATGCGCGGAGCACCGACTCGGAAGTCATCGGCAGACTGGTCAAACGCACGCCGACTGCATCAAAAATCGCGTTTGCGACAGCGGGCGCGACGCCGAAGGTTCCGGATTCGCCAAGCCCTTTTGCACCAAACGGCCCGCCCCGCTGATCACCTTCCACAAACGCCGATTCGAATATCGGCGGAACGTCATGGATGCCAGGGATCTTGTAGTCCGCCAGCGACGCATTGGTGACCTGGCCGGCGTCGAAGTCCATCTTTTCAAACAGCGCGTAGCCGATGGCCATGACTGCGGCGCCGGAAAGTTGCGTCTCGGCAATGCGCGGATTGACCAGCGTTCCGCAATCGGCAACCGTGATTAGCTTCGTGATGCCGACTTTGCCGGTTTCGCTGTCAACCTCAACCTCAACGCCAGTCCCGCCGCACATCCAAAACGGCGTGACATTCGTGGAATGACCGGATCCAGAACTTGGCGGGGTATACGGCGGAATGAAAACTCCGACGCCGACCACGTTGCCTGCCTGCATTCCATATCGTCGTTGAAACAGTTCGCTAAGCGGATAATTGGAGCCCTTCGCCAGGCCTACTTCACGCGCAAGCGCTTCCAGCTTGTTGCGAGCATCTTCCGCCGCAAGCTTGACCGCATTTCCCATATGGTAGGTCGAACGCGAACCGACCGTACCCATGTCGTAGGGCGTCAGGTCGGTATCAGGATGACTGACCTTGATATCCTGCGCTGCAATCCCAAGGACTTCCGCCGCGATTTGCGCCATCGCGGTATCCGAGCCCTGCCCCATATCGACCGTGCTTATGTTCAGGCTGCAGCTTCCATCGGCGTTGACCGTGATAGTCGCGCCAGACGTGGTTGGAGCAATTACCGCCTTGTACCCGATCGCAATTCCGCGGCCGCGTCGCGTCACGCCCTTTCCGCGATCGAACGCAGCGCTCCAATTCATCCGCGTGCCTAGCAATTCAAGCACCTGCGGAATTGAATCGTCCGGCATGATGGTGCCGGTCGCCTGCTGCTTGCCCGCGCGCAGGATATTGCGGTGGCGGAATTCTAGCGGATCGATCCCAAGCGCGCGCGCGATGATGTCGGTGTGGCTTTCATAGGCCCATGAGAGCTTTGGAACGCCAAAGCCCCGGCGCCCAGTACTCGGCGGCAAGTTCGCGTAGACGCCACCGGAATTTATTTGCACGTTTTCGATGTCGTAAGGGCCAGCGGAGGTGAACCCGGACTTCTGAGCAATGCGAGGTCCGACGTCCGCATAAGCGCCGCAGTTCCACCAGACGTCGCATCGGCGAGCGACGATCTTGCCTTGGTTGGTGACGCCGCTTTTGATTCGGAAGGTCGTTGCGTGAGCGGTGACCACGTAGCACGTCTCATCCATCGTCGTTGCGATCTTCACCGGACGCTTCGCTAGCAGCGTCGCGAGGGCAACAATCGCTTCGAGCTTGATATAGGTCTTGGCGGCAAAACCGCCGCCGAGATGGAGCACCTTTACCCGCACCCGGCTTTCCGGCCAGCCGAGTAAACGAGCGATCTCGGTGCGCACGAAAGACGGCATCTGCGAAGCCGTGTGAATTGTCAGCGTCGAGCCATTCATCTCGGCAAGAGAGACAAGCGGCTCCAATGGAGTATGCGCTACCGTCGGCGTTTTAAACGTATGCTCGAAAATTCGATCAGCACCTGCAAACGCTTGTTCCACATTGCCGCGGTCCAACTTGAACTCGATCAATACATTGGTATTGGAACGCCCGGCGAGATGCTTTAGATCGGCGAAAGTTTGCGCCGGCTTCAGCTGATCGTGGACGAATGCTGAAGACGTGACAGCTTCGACTTCGTCATAGACCGCAGGCAACTCTTCATAGTCGGCAGTGATGAGTTGGACAGCCTGTTCGGCAATGTGGATGTCGTCCGCCAGCACCACGGCGACCGCCTCCCCGACATGCCGCACCTTGTCGAGCGCGAGGATCGGTTGATCGTGAAATGCCGGCCCGTAATGCGGATTTTGG
>CAAGKR010302382.1_pt1 | contig 10274 bp, 7 predicted proteins | sample 2556971 | NCBI WGS metagenome assembly CAAGKR01 (sample SAMEA5207829, study PRJEB30636) | soil metagenome | biome: forest; feature: boreal; material: soil | place: USA | collected 2011-09 | depth 1 m
AGCACGACGCGCTCTATCTCTTTTTCACCGTACAGTTCGACAGTTGCGGTGGCCTGATCCGGAAAACCAAATGAGTAGCCAATGTTCTTAATGCCGGACGCGATGCCGACGCCACGCTTCATGCCATCGTTCGATACCTCACGATGACCATTTAAGCGCGGAAGGCCGTAAGCAAGGCGCGATTTCGCTTCTTTGGCGCACCGTTCGAGGACGGGAAGCGCGCTGACGCCGGGCGGCAGCGGTGTTTGCGTTGCCGTAATGCCACCTTCACGAAACATATTTCGACGACGAAAATCGACCGGATCGAGATCGAGCGCGAGAGCTAATCGCGTAACCATCGATTCGGCCGCAAAATGCGCCTGCGGCAAACCGAAACCGCGGAACGCGCCGCACGGAACGTTGTTCGTATAGACGGCGTACCCGTCCGTCGCCACGTTTTCGATCTCGTACGTTCCGGAGGCGCCGACGGTCGCGCCCTTCAGCACCTCGATGCTCGTGCAGGCATATGCGCCGCCGTCCGCGAGCAGCTCGGTTTGCGCAGCCACGATCTTGCCGTCCTTGCGCGCCGCCCATTTCGAGCGAATAAAATACGGATGACGCTTTTGGTGACCAACGATCGACTCTTCGCGATTCCAAACCAGCGCCGTCGGCCGTTTTAATTTCCACGTCGCTAGCGCCAGCAAAGGCTGGACGATCAAATCCTCGCGCCCGCCGAACGCGCCGCCAATCTTGGCGTAGCGAATGACGAGCTCGTCATCGACGAGGCCCAGCATTTTTACGATCTGCTTGTGGTCTTCGTGCAGCCATTGGCCAGCCGTCTCGACGACCAGTTTATTGCCTTCGTAGTATGCAACGCCGGCGTCCGGTTGGAGGTATGCGTGTTCTTGCCAACCCGTCTCGAACGAGTCTTCGATCACCACGTCTGCGGCCGCGAAGGCGGCCTCAACGTCGCCTTTGCGAATGCGAATATGGCCGACGATGTTATCGGCGCGTTCGTCGTGCACGCGCGGCGAGTCGGGCGACATAGCGGCGCGGGCGTTGGAGACGATCGGCAAATCTTCGTACTCGATGCGCACGAGTTTGGCGGCGTTTTCGGCAGCCTCGACGGTCTCCGCAGCGACGAGCGCGACCCGGTCGCCGACGAAGCGCACTTTGCCGTCGCAGAGCAACGGCTGGTCGTCTTCAATTAACCCGAAGCGATTATAAGGAACGTCGGCCGACGTGAATACCGCGATAACGCCCGGTTGCGCGAGCGCCTCCGCCGTATCGATCGAAACGATGCGCGCGTGCGCGCGATTCGCGAAGATCGCTTTCAGCTGCACCATATCTTCGCGCACGAGGTCGGCCGGATATTTGGCCGCGCCGGTTACCTTGCCGAAAGCGTCGGGGCGGGAAACGGACTGGCCGATGATGCTCATACGGTAACCGCTTCCGCGCCGGCGGCTTCCGCGGCGTGCTGCATGGCGTCGAGAATCTTCCGGTAGCCGGTGCAGCGGCAAATGTTTCCGCTGATCGCCGTTTGGTGCTGCTCGAGCGTTGGCGAGTCGCACTCTTGCAACAGTTTTGCGCCCGCCATCAACATGCCGGGAATACAGAACCCGCACTGCACCGCGCCGTGTTCGATGTACGCCTTCTGCAGGGGATGGAGCCGCGCGCCATTGTTCGCCGGAGCGCCGGACCCCAGGCCTTCGATCGTCACAACATTGTGTCCATGAGCTTGCGCGGCCGGCACCAGGCACGACATCACGGCCTGGCCATCGAGCCAAACGGTGCACGCGCCGCACTCACCCTCGGCGCAGCCTTCCTTCGAGCCGGTAAGCCCGGCGTTTTCGCGCAACGCGTTGAGCAGCGTTTTGCGGCCGGCGTCGCGCAGCTCGGCGCGTTTGCCGTTGATGACCGAAACGATGGTGCCGTCGAATTCTGAAACCGCCTGCTGCGGCTCTTCGCCCGTGTCGAGCAAGATGTGACGATCCGGTACGCCCTCGGCGCATGAATCGTTCGCGATCCGCTGCAGGCCGCGTTCCATAAGTGCAACGACCGCGAGACGGCGATACTCGGCGCTGCCGCGCACGTCGCCGATCGGGGAAATGTCTTCGAGCGCGGCTTGCGCAGCGGCCGCGATCGTCGCGGCGTTCAAACTCTTTCCCGTAAGCGCGACCTCCGCATTTGCGGCGCGCACGATGGTCGGCGCGAGACAACCCAGTGCGATGCGCGCTTCCCTAACGCGATCGCCATCGAGGTCCAGCACAAACGCAATACTAATGACCGAGATCGCCTGCGCGCGGCGCAACCCGAGCTTTAAAAAGATGCCGCGTTCGGTCTTGCGCAATGGCTTCACGCGAATCTCCCGCAGGAGCTCATCGGGACGCATCTGCGTCTTACGGAAGCCCGTAAAAAATTCGGCCATGTCGATGATGCGCGTGCCGTCCGCGCTCTCGAGCACGATCTCGCCGCCCATCGCGATCAGCGGGACGATCGTGTCGTTCGCGGGTGAAGCCGTCACAAGATTGCCCGCAATCGTCGCGCGCGTGCGAATCTGCGGCGCGCCGACTTCGACGCACGCTTGCACGAGCGGCAGCGCGCGCTGTGCACATGCCTCTGAAGCCAACACGTCGTTGTGGGTTGCCAAACCGCCGATCGCGATGCGATCGCCGTCCTCGCGCACGTACTTCAGCTCGCGCAAGTCCGTGACGTCGATCAGCGTCTGCGTCGGCTTGATACCGCGCTGCAGCTCGACCAGCACGTCGGTCCCGCCCGAGACGATTCGCGCCTCCGAGCCGATTTCGCGCAGCAATGCAAGCGCCCGCGCGATAGTACGCGGCTGGTAATACCGCTGCCACAACATAGCTAGTCGGACTTCACCGGACCCCCGTTGAAGCCATGCGCATGCACGAACTCCTGGCCGAAATCCGGCAGCGGCAGGCCGCGGGCGACAGCGTCGCTTTGGCGACCCTGGTGGACGTCCTGCGCTCGGCCCCGCGCGACCCGGGAGCCGTGATGGCCATCTGCGCATCCGGCCAGCTTTTCGGCTCGATTAGCGGCGGCTGTGTCGAGGCCGCCCTGGTGCAAGAGGCAACCGGGGTGCTGCGGGACGGACGGGCGCGGCTGGTCGAGTACGGGCTCTCCGACGCCGACGCGCAAGCCGTCGGCTTGAGCTGCGGCGGAACGCTGAGCGTGCTGGTCGAGCCGCTCGATCAAGCCGAAACGGCGGCCATCGAGCGCCGCATGTCGTCGGAAGCACTGGTTGCGGAGAGTATGCGTCTCGACGATCGCGGGCGCGGAAACCGGCTCTTCATTTTTGAGGACTCGACATTCGGTTCGCTCGGAAACGATCGCCTCGACGACGTCGTCGCCTCCGAAGTCCGTGCGTCGATTGCCGGCGAGGCCACGGAAATTCGCGGCTATGGCGACGAAGGCGAACCGCACGGCGACGTTCGCGTCTTCATTCATTGCGTTTTAGCGAAGCCGCGCATGTATATCTTCGGTGCGATCGACTTCGCGCACGCGATGGTACGCGTTGCAAAACTACTCGGCTATGAAGTGACGCTCTGCGATGCGCGCCCCGCCTTCGCGACGACGGAACGCTTTCCTGAAGCAGATCGCGTCGTTGTCGCGTGGCCGGACGACTTTCTGCGCGACGCGCCGGTCGACGAACGCACCGCGATCGTCGCGCTAACCCATGACGAGAAATTCGACATTCCCTTGATTCGCGCGGCGCTCGAAACGAACGCGGGATACATCGGCGTGATGGGCAGCCGGCGCACGAACGAGCGGCGCCTCGCACAATTGCGCGAACTCGGTACGAGCGAGGCCGAGATCGCGCGTCTGAATGCGCCGATCGGACTCGATCTCGGCGCGCGCACGCCCGAAGAAACGGCGATCGCGATCGCCTCGGAGATCATCGCGCTGCGTCACGGACGCGAAGGCGGACGGCTCGTCCGCGGCACCGGACCGGTCAGAGGCCAGTGGAAGTCACCGCAGTTGTCCTAGCGGCGGGGCGCTCGTCGCGCATGGGCGCACAGAAACTGCTGATGGACGTGCGCGGCGTACCGATGATCGATCGCGTACTCGATGTTACACGCGACTATGAAACGATCGTCGTGAGTTCGCCCGAAGTTGCGCCGCACATTCGCACGCGCCCACGGATACAAGTCATTCTGAATCCTAAACCCGATCTCGGCATGGCGCACTCGTTCGAAATCGCAAACGGCGCAGCGCCGCCCGAAAATGCGCTTCTGGTTTTCCTCGGCGACAAACCGCTGGTGACCGAAGCGCTTGCAAAGACGATCGTGGAACATGCGATAACTGTCGGCGCCGACGTTTGCTTCCCGGAACGCAACGGACTCGGCGGTCATCCCGTCTACTTCTCGCCGCGCGCGAGAACGCGGCTCGAAGTCACGACCGGAGATTCGCTGCAAAGCTTACGCGACGATCCTGAGCTGCTCCGCGTGCCCGTGCCCGTCGAAGATAACTCGGCGTACGACGACGTCAACGACCCGTCGCAGCTGCGAACGATGAACGGCTAACCCTTACCGGTTTATACGCGGTGTAAAGAGCAGTCGCTATTCTTCCGGATGTGCGGCGTCGCCGTTATCTCCCAATCCAGGTCGCCGGGCCGGATGAGCTCCGACATGCTGCAGAGGGCTTTTCCTCCGGACATACCTTCGTAAAGATACACTTTTATAAGTTTGGCGGTCGTGCCGCCCTTCTTGCTGCGGAGTCTCGCCGTCGTTACGTAGGGAACCGTTGCCGAAGAAACCAGCTGCGCGTGCAGCGTATAGAGGTAGACGCGGGCGATGTGGGACAACTCGTTCCGGATGGTCAGGTCGTCGGCTGCAAAAGCGGTCGCCGATAGCGAAAACAGCGCCGTCATTACAAGCGCGAGACCGAGCTTGATGTTGTGCATGCATCTACGCTACGGCGCCAGGGCCGCGCCAACCCGCTCGCAGGAGCCCTTGGGCGCCTGCACGGCGAATAACGCCGGATGCAAGCTCCCGTTAAACTACGGACTATCAGCCATTTCATAGGCGGAAAAGCCTATGGCGAAGACTCGGCCCGTTTCGGCGACGTTTACGACCCGGCGCGCGGCGAGGTGCAGGCGCGGGTTGCGTTTGCAGACCAAGCGACCATCGACCACGCCGTCCAGGCCGCCAGGGCCGCTCAACTCGCATGGGGCCGTACGCCGCTCGGCAAACGCGCAGAGATCTTCTTCGTCTTCCGGGCGCTGCTCAAAGAACACGCGACGCAGTTCGGCGAGATTCTCGCCAGCGAACACGGCAAAATCGTCAACGACGCCGAGGGAGAGGTGGCGCGCGCGCTCGAGGTGGTCGATTTCGCCTGCTCGCTCACGCATCAATTAAAGGGCGAGTTCAGCGAGAACGTTTCGACGACGATCGACACGTATTCGCTGCGCCAGCCGGTGGGCGTCTGCGCCGGAATCACGCCGTTCAATTTTCCGATGATGGTGCCGACGTGGATGTTCGCGATTGCGATCGCCTGCGGCAACGCGTTTGTGTTGAAACCATCGGAACGGGATCCGTCGGCGTCGCTGTTGATTGCCGAACTTTTACAACGCGCCGGTTTGCCGGACGGCGTTTTTAACGTCGTGCACGGCGATAAGGTCGCGGTCGATGCGCTCTTGACGCATCCCGACGTTAACGCAATTAGTTTCGTCGGCTCGACGCCGATTGCGAAATACATTTATCAAACCGCTGCCGCGCACGGCAAACGCGTGCAAGCGCTGGGTGGCGCAAAGAATCACATGGTCGTGATGCCGGATGCCGATTTGGACTCGGCTGCCGACGCACTCGTTTCGGCGGCCTACGGATCGGCCGGACAACGCTGCATGGCGATCTCCGCTTCGCTGACCGTGGGCGACGCGGGTGATGCGTTGATGGAGCGCGTCAAGGCGCGAATCGGCAAACTCAAGATCGGACCGGGATTCGATCGCAGCAACGACATGGGGCCGGTCGTGAGCCCGGCCGCGCGCGATCGCGTTCTCGATTACATTAAACAAGGCGAGGCGGCCGGCGCGAAACTGCTCGTCGATGGCCGCGACTTTAAGGTCAGCGGCTATGAGAACGGCTTCTTCATCGGACCGACGCTGTTCGATAAAGTAACGCCGGCGATGTCGATCTATCGCGACGAGATATTCGGACCGGTGCTGGTGAACACGCGCGTCGAGTCGCTCGATGAAGCGCTGCGTATCATGCACGAGAACCCATACGGCAACGGCACGTCGATCTTCACGCGCAGCGGCGCGGCGGCGCGCCGTTTCCAAAGCGAAGTCGAGGTCGGCATGATCGGCGTCAACGTTCCGATTCCGGTGCCCGTCGGGTACTACAGCTTCGGCGGATGGAAAGCGTCGCTCTTCGGCGACCTGCACATTTATGGCGAGGACGGCTTCCGCTTCTATACGCGCGGCAAAGTCGTGACGACCCGCTGGCACGATTCGAACGCGGGCGTCAACTTGGGATTCCCGACGCATAAATGAGCGAAGCCCTCGGCAAATCGATCCACAAACCGCTTTCGGAGATCGAGGTAATGCTCGAGGCCAACCGCTGTTTGTATTGCTACGATGCGCCGTGCATGAACGCATGTCCGACGCACATCGACGTCGCGTCATTCATTCAAAAACTCTCGACCGGAAATATCAAGGGCAGCGCGTACACGATCATGGAAGCCAACGCGATGGGCGCGAGCTGCGCGCGCGTCTGTCCGACTGAGGAACTCTGCGAAGGCGCGTGCGTCTATAACGCGGCCGGCGATTCGCCGATTCGCATCGGGGACTTGCAGCGCCACGCGATCGATTACGTCGCCGAACGCGACATCCAACTCTTTCAACCCGGACCCGACATGGACAAGCGCGTCGCGATCATCGGCGGCGGTCCGGCCGGCCTTTCGGCGGCTCGCGACCTGCGGCGCTTCGGCCACGCGGTCACGATTTTCGAAGCGAAAGAGCAGCTCGGCGGCTTGAACACCTACGGCATCGTGCCGTTCCGGCTCTCGGTCGAGACGGCGCTGTGGGAAGCCGAACAGGTCGTGCGTTTGGGCCTGGACGTACGCACGGGCGTGCGCGTTGGATTTGACGTCACGCTGGACGAGCTCGTGAAAGAGTACGACGCGGTGATCTTGGCGTGCGGCATGGGCAACGTGCCCAAGCTCGGGATCGAAGGCGAGAACCTCGAGGGCGTGTGGGATGCGCTCGATTTCATCGAACGCGCGAAGTTAGGTTTGCCGATTCCGGACTTAGGCGAACGCGTCGCGATCGTCGGCGCAGGCAACACGGCGATCGATGCGCTCACTTGTGCGAAGCGGCTTTCGATCTCGCGTGGAAAAGACGCGCGCGTCGTCTGTTATTACCGCCGCGGCGAAGAGCAGATGACCGCGTATCAGTTCGAATACGATTTCGCGAGGGAGGAGGGAATTGAGTTCCGCTTCTTCTGCGCGCCAAAACGAATTATCGGACAGAACCTACATGTGAATGCAGGTGAGTTTGTGCGCACGCGGCTGGAAACGCAAGGCGACCGTGAAGTCGTGGCGCCTATTGCCGGCAGTGAGTTTACGGAGCCGGTCGATACGTTCATTCGCGCTATTGGTCAGAGCCGGCTAATCGAGACTTTCGACCGGTTAGGAATCGCACACGACTTCGGCGTCGTGAAAGTCGATGACTCGCTTCAAACCTCGCGCCCGGGCGTGTGGGCCGCGGGCGACTGCATCTTCGAAAAAGGCATGCGCGAAGCGATGGTGGTTGAAGTGGCCGAACAAGGCAAAGTGGCCGCCCGCGGCATTGATGCTTTTCTGAATGCGAAGGTACCGGCGTAATGGCTGACTTACGTTTTGTCGTGGTGAGCTCGGATGTCATCCTGAGGTATCGAAGGACCGCGAAGTATCGAGGGGCGAGTGAATTATGGCAAACTTAGAATCGAACTTAGCGGGGATTAAGAGCCCCAATCCGTTTTGGCTGGCGTCGGCGCCGCCGACGAACAGCGGCTATCAGGTGATGCGCGCGTTCGAAGCCGGCTGGGGCGGCGCGGTTTGGAAGACGCTGGGCACGCCAATTACCAACGTCACGTCGCGCTTTGCGGCGTTGGACTACAAGCAAAACAAGATGATCGCGATGAACAACATCGAGTTGATCACCGATCGTCCGCTGGACGTGAATCTCAAAGAGATCGCCGAGTGCAAGAAGGCCTTCCCCGATCGCACGATTATCGCATCCTTGATGGAAGTCTGCGAACAAAAGGCCTGGCACGAGCTGGTCAAGCGCGTGCAAGAAGTCGACATCGACGGTTTCGAGTTAAACTTCGGTTGCCCGCACGGGATGAGCGAGCGCGGAATGGGTTCGGCGGTCGGCCAGCATCCGGATCTCATTAAGCAGGTTTCCGAATGGACCAAAGAGGTCGCGCGGGTTCCGGTCATCGTGAAGCTCACGCCCAACATCACCGATATCCGTTTCGGCGCGCGCGCCGCATCGGAAGGCGGCGCCGACGCGGTCAGTATGATCAACACGATCAACAGTTTGATCGGCGTCGATCTGGAGACGTGGAACCCCGTTCCGCATGTTGACGGCATGAGCAGCCACGGCGGCTACTGTGGACCTGCGGTCAAGCCGATTGCGCTCAACATGGTCAACGAATGTGCGCGCGACAAAGACGTGAACATTCCGATCTCCGGCATCGGCGGCATCGAGACGTGGAAAGACGCCGTCGAGTTCTTGTTGCTCGGCGCAAGCAACGTGCAAGTCTGCACGGCGGCGATGCACCACGGTTTCCGCATCGTCGATGACATGATCGACGGGCTGAACAATTATTTGGACTCGCGCGGCCTGGCCAGCGTTCAAGACCTCGTCGGCAAATCCGCGAATCGCATTACGACCTGGGAGAATCTCAACCTCAATTACAAAATCATCGCGCGGATCGATCAAGACAAGTGCATCCACTGCAACAAATGCTACGTCGCCTGCGAAGACGCGGCGCACCAATGCATCGATCGGATCTCTAACAACGGTTCCAGCACGCTCGTCGTCGACGAACAGGAGTGTGTCGGCTGCAACCTCTGCCAAATGGTTTGCCCGGTCGAGGAATGCATCGAGATGATCGAGATCGACACCGGCCTGCCGCCCGAATCGTGGAAGCAGCGTAGCTTGCGTCTCGAATCTACGGTGTCATCCTAAAAATGGGCACCTTAATCCACGGCGGTACGGTCGTCACCGCGACCGATACCTATCACGCTGATGTTTTGATCGAGGGCGAGACGATCGCCACGATCGGCAAGGACCTCGACAGGGCCAAGCACGAGGTCATAGACGCGAGCGACGCGTACGTCTTTCCGGGCGGCATCGATCCGCACACGCATTTCGACATGCCGTTCGGCGGAACGGTCACCGCGGATGACTTCGAAACCGGCACGCGCGGCGCAGCCATGGGCGGCACCACGACCGTGGTGGATTTCGCGCTGCACACGCGCGGTGATTCGCTGCAAAACGCGCTCAATACATGGCAAACGAAAGCCTCGGGCAAAGCGGTCATCGACTATGCCTTCCATTTAACGATCGCCGACGGCCGCGACGAAACGATGGCCGAGATTCCGAAGATGATCGCGCAGGGCGTCAACTCGTTCAAAGTTTTCATGGCCTATAAACACGTGCTCTACGTCGACGACGAGACAATCTTCAAAACGCTGCAGACGTGCCGCGACGCCGGCGGCTTAGTGCAAGTGCATGCCGAGAATGGCGACGTGATCGAGGTCATCACGAAGCAGGCGCTGGCGGCGGGCAAGACCGAGCCGAAATGGCACGCGCTGACGCGCCCAGTCGAATGCGAGGGCGAGGCGACGCATCGGGCGATTCGGCTGGCCGAGATCGCCGGCGCGCCGCTCTACGTCGTACACGTCAGCAGCGCAATGGCTGCCGATGCGATCAGCGATGGACGCAAACGCGGCTTGCCCGTTTATGGCGAGACCTGTCCGCAGTATTTGGTTTGCGACTTCACCGATTACGAACGGCCCAACTTCGAGGGCGCCAAATACGTGCTCTCGCCGCCGATTCGCGAGAAGTGGAATCAGAACGTGCTCTTGCGCAAGCTCAAGAACATGGAACTGCACAGCTTCGGCTCGGACCACTGCTCGTTCAACCTGTGCGGGCAAAAAGATCTCGGCAAGAACGATTTCTCGAAAATTCCGAACGGCGCGCCGACCGCGGAAGACCGCTTAGCGATCCTTTGGCAGGCCGGCGTCAACAGCGGCGTGCTCGGGCCGAACCAATTCGTAGCGCT
>CAAGKR010006690.1_pt1 | contig 10272 bp, 11 predicted proteins | sample 2556971 | NCBI WGS metagenome assembly CAAGKR01 (sample SAMEA5207829, study PRJEB30636) | soil metagenome | biome: forest; feature: boreal; material: soil | place: USA | collected 2011-09 | depth 1 m
GAATTACTGCCCCCCGGCAACCCCAGTACGCTCCGGCACAGGCACCGCCGTATTCGCCTTAGGTTGCGCGCGAATCGCGGGAGCCTGCGCGCGCCGCGTAGTTGACGTGGTAGTGCGTCCCACTATGCGGATGAAAGCGAAAAGCATTGCCCAGTTCAAAACGCCTGTTACCACCAGGAAAACTACACTCGTCCAACTTCCCAGCCCTAAACTGTTGACCACCAGGAAAATGATTCCCGTGAGCAGGATATTGAACAGCGTCACCGGGATCAGGATTAGCCAGGCAAACTGCATCAACTGGTCGGCACGCAAACGCGGCAGCGTGCTTCGTACCCAGATGAAGACAAAGCAGAGCAGGTACACCTTAATAATAAAGTAAGTAACTGCCAGCAGGTTGCCGAGCAATCCCCAACCAGGCGAACCCAGGCCAAGCAGGTATCCCACGCCCGGACCGCTCCAGCCCCCCAGGAACAGGTATGTTGTAATCGCTGAAACGATCGTCATATTGCCATATTCACCGAGGAAGAAGAGCGCCCAGCGCATACCGCTATATTCCGTCAGATAACCGGCCACCAGCTCCGATTCCGCCTCCGGCAGATCAAAGGGGGCACGATTCGTCTCAGCCAGACCACAGGTATAGTAGATGACCAGCATCAGCGGCTGGACCAGAATAAACCACGCCCACGGCGTAAAACCCTCAAACACAAAATCGAAGAAAGGGATACCCTTGAACGGCCAGATGTTCACGCTTTGGAATTCCTGGATTTGACTCATAGCGATAGTCCCGATACCCGCGTTGCCGGGATAACCAGCCGTACCCGCCAGCGCGCTCGTCAACATCACCACTCCTGCGAGAGCCAGCACCAGCGGCAGTTCGTAGGAGATCATCTGCGCCGCCGAACGCAGCCCGCCTATCAAAGCATACTTGTTGTTGGAACCCCAACCCGCCATAATTACGCCGATCACGTCGATCGAACTCATGGCGACGTAATACACAATGCCGGTGGCAATGGTTATGCCCGGTAAACCCACGTAAGGTGACAAAGGTATCACCGCGAAGGCCGCGATGATCGGCGCCAGGAAGACAGACGGCGCAAAAATAAACAGCGCCTTGTCAGACTTCGCGGCATGAATATCTTCCTTCAGAAGCAGCTTGCCAACATCGGCGACCGACTGTAAAAGCCCCTGGGGCCCGGTGTGCATCGGCCCCAGCCGATCCTGCATCCAGCCCATGACCTTGCGTTCCGCCAGGCTCAAGATTACCGCGCTCGTCAAGATAAAGCCAAAAAACGCGACAAGCGCCACCACGAACTGCAAAAACTGCCAGGAAAAGATAAACCCTCCTAGCTGGCTCCAAATATCGTCTCCAAATACAATTGAGAAATACATAAGATAACTCCAGAATTATCGATCAACCTCTCCCAGCACAATATCCAGGCTCCCCATAATCGCCACGACGTCGCTCATTTTATGGCCGCGCAACAACTCAGGGAGAATCTGCAAGTTGACAAAGGACGGTCCGCGTAACTTGGCGCGCCAGGGATACTCGCTGCCATCGCTGATAAAGTACACCCCCAGTTCGCCCTTGCTACTCTCGATAGCAAAGTACGTCTCACCACGCGGGGGACGCAGGGCTATGGGCGATCGTGTGCCAATAGACCCGCCTGGCATCTTGTCCATCGCTACACGACAGAGGCGAATACTCTCCCATATCTCCTGGACGCGCACCTTGTAGCGCGCGAAGCAATCACCTTCCTGCCGCACCTGCACGTTCACCGGCACTTCGCGGTAGGCCATGTACGGGCGATTGACGCGCAGATCCCAGTTGACGCCGGATGCGCGCAGCATCGGGCCTGTCAATCCATAGGCAATGGCCTGCGGCGGGTCGATATAGCCGACCCCCTGTGTGCGCGACTCAAATATCTCATTCCCCGTGATCAACACTTCCAGCTCGCCCATGTTCTTCTCGAACTGATCAAAATAGGTCTCGCACGCTTTGAGCCAGCCCTTGGGAAAATCGTGCAGCACGCCGCCGACGCGCAAATAGTTCACATTGAAGCGGCTCCCGCACAGGGCCTCAAAGAGCGAAAGGATACCTTCGCGGTCACGGAACGTCCACAGGATAGGAGTAAACGCTCCCAGGTCAACCAGGTACGTGCCAACCGCGACGAGGTGGCTGGCAATACGCTGCATCTCCCCGGTCAACAGGCGAATATACTGCGCGCGCCTCGGTGGCTCCATACCCATCAATTGTTCGACGGCCCCCGCGTAGGCTATCTCGCTGAGCAAAGGGGAAAGATAATCCGCGTTATCCATGTAGCGGATACCCCCCATCACCGGGCGATTCTCCAGAATTTTCTCTATACCCCGGTGCAGGTAACCAATGACCGGGGTACAATCGACCACGGTCTCCCCTTCGAGCTTGAGCACCAACCGTAAGACGCCGTGCGTGCTTGGGTGTTGCGGCCCCATATTCAGCAGCATCTCTTGCGATTGAATGCCCTCAGGCCCTGTTTCTTCCATCAGATTAAAATTAGTATTTTGATTTATCGCCATGGGCTACCTCTTGTCTATCGAGAAATTGCTCACTTTTGTCTCAGCATCAATAGCTTGCGCACGCGCACCCCCACGCTAAACGTCCAGAGCAACGCCATCATCACCGCCATACCGGCAAACAACACGTGATTGGGGTCCTTTGAAAAAACAAAAAATGAGAAGGCCATGCCCCAGCAGCCCAGCGCCACCATCACAGGCCAGACCAGGCTCTGCGGCCCCCGCACCGAAGGTGATAGAAATGGGCGATTGTTAGCGTTCGTTCTCCTCGTCGCCGTTGCTTTCACACTGCTATTTGTCGCAGCTGGAGCATTCTGTGTGCTCTTACTCGCCGATCCACTCTTACGTTTCTTGCTTTTTGGCATTGCCTTCTTTCGCCTTTTTTTTCTCTTTCACATTCTTACCTGTTATTGACTTCCCGCCCGCGTAGAAATTCTCCGGTACCGCTTCCTCTTCATGTCCTTCAAAAGCGTGCCCAAAAGTAGGCGTTCCTGGATGCATGCGCTCCTCCATACCCTGGCCTAACTTTTTCTGCACCACGTGCTCAACGCCTCTCTGCTGATATTTGCCAGAGACCGCCAGGTTGGGATCAATCTGCGTCGTGGCGCGTTCCTTCACGGTCATTGGAACCTGGTGGAAGCTCTTGAGCAGCGGGTGCCCCTCAAAGTCATCATCCAGCAGCATCCGTCTCAGGTCTGGATGCCCCGCGAACTTGATGCCAAAGAGATCATAGGTCTCGCGCTCCAACCAGTTCGCTGTCAGCCAGACCGACACAACGCTATCCACCTCTGGCTTCTCATGATCCAGGCGCACTTTCAACTGCAACAACTGGCCCTGTGTAGTCGAACGCACATGATACACCGTTTCCAGGTGATCGAGCATATCAACGCCCGATATACAGCTCAACAGGTCAAAGCCTAACTGGTCGCGCAAGAAGCGGCAAACGGCCACCAACTGCGTCCGCTCAATCTCCAGGCTAAGAAAATCACCCTTCATCGTTTTCGGCGCAACGGCCTGGCCCGTAATTTGCGCGATCGGCGCCAGGTCGCGAGCCAGCGCGGCATTCTGATCGCGGTATCCCCGCGTTTCACCGGGAACAATGATACTTGTAGAACGTGGCACTAGATCCATCGCGTCACTCCCTTACGCCACGCGTATACCAGGCCGAGGGCGAGCACGACAATGAAGAAGGCAATCTCAAAAAAGCCAAAGAAGCTCAACTGCTTGAAAATAATCGCCCAGGAAATGATGAAGACGATATCTACATCAAAAGCCACAAAGAGCAGCGCAAAAATATAGAAGCCCAGCGGGTATTGCACCCAGGCGCTGCCAATGGGCGTCTCACCCGATTCATAGGTCGTGAGCTTCTCTTTGGTCCTGTTGTGGGGAGCAATCAGGTTTGCAACCGTCGTCGCCAGGATGACAAATACAAAGCCAGCGGCAAATAATATTCCGGCATATAAATAAGCGGTATTGATCGGTGTCGACACGCGCCTTTCCTCCAAATCGTAGCCTACGTTATCGCCATAAAGGCAGAAAATCCTGCATTGATTATAGCACAGGGAAAAAGAGGCGACAAAGGTATGGGGCCATTGATGATGGCTGTTTTATTTTTGCATTGTACCTTTTCTTTTAGGGAGGGTATCCTTCAAAAAGATATCCTTCAACCGCATCCTCCCGAAAACTCACCATCCTCCCAACACCCAACCCCTCCAACTCAGGAGTAGCGCCCCCAACCAACTGCTCCGCCACCACCCTGCCCACCGCGGGCGCAAGCGCAAAACCATGCCCGGAGAAACCAACGGCAACCATCAACCCACCCAACCCCTCAGCCTCACCAATAAAGGGCAAATCATCAAAGCTTATTGCCTCTAGGCCACACCACGCCCGCGCAACACGCTGCTGACCCACCGCTGGCAGCAGCTCACAGGCCGTCTTCCAATTGCCCTCTACACTCTCCAAGCGCAGCGTATACGACCTCCTATCCGCCGCAACATCACCAGGCCAGCCGCCGCCCAACAGAAACGCCCCATCATTCAACTGCTTCAGGGAAAGGTTACGACTGACCGCGCTTAATACCGGCTGCAGCGTCTGTCGCTCTGCCTGTGTCGAAAGAATCATCTGCAGCGCCGCCGTTCTGATCGGCAAACGCAGCCCAACACCACGAGCCAGATCATCGCTCCATGCGCCAGCCGCCAGCACAACCTGCCTGGCCTCTACCTCGCCGCGCCCAGTCCGTACTCCTATGACCCGCTCACCCCTGGTCATCAATGCCAGCGCCGCCGTCCCGTTCCAGTAGGTCGCGCCGAGGCGTTGAGCCGCCGCGGCAAAGGCGCGCGTTGTGAGCGCCGGATCGGCCTGCCCATCGCCGGGACTGTAGCTCCCAGCAACCACACCGGTGTGCAGACCCGGCACAAGCGCCAACACTTCCTGGCGATCCACCAGCCGCACATCAGCAAAACCGTACTCGTGTTGCTCTCGCACAAAATCAACTAGCTTATCAGCCTCCTCGTCCGTCTCAGCCAGCAGCAGGTTCCCCCCTCTGCGATACTGCACATCGGCTCCGAGTTCCTCTTCCAGCGTTCTCCAGCGCTCAATCGCCTCGACGGCCAGCTTCGCTTCGGCGGGATGACGTCCCTGGCGGCGCACTCCACCCGCGCTCGCCCACGAGGCCGCCGGTTCACTGGCCACCTCTCCTGACCGCTCCACAACACATACCTGCCGCCCCTGTCGCGCCGCGTGGTAGGCAATCGAACTGCCTATCACACCGCCGCCAATGATCAATACTTCACTCTTTATCGCGCTCATAGAAAACATCCTTCCCAATCATAATCTCACCCCCAACCCCTTCACCTCCATATCACTCAAATACCGCCACTTCCCCTCCTCTAAATCTCCCAACTTGAGTGGTCCAACACCCACCCGCGACAACTGCAACACCTTGTATCCCACCGCGGCCAGCATTCGCCGCACCTGGCGTTTCCGTCCCTCGTGAATCCCCAACTCCAGCCAGCAGTTCCCACTCACCCGTCGTAATCTTCGCGCGTGCGCGGGGGCCGTTTTATGTACCCGCCCATCGTCTTCGGTAATCTTCACTCCCCTGCGCAGCGCCTCCAATGTCGCCTCTTCTGGACAGCCCTGCACTAGAACCTCATACCGCTTCTCCATCGCATAACGCGGGTGCGAGAGACGCAGCGCGAATTCTCCGTCATTGGTCAGTAACAGCAGCCCGCTCGTATCGATATCCAGCCGCCCCACCGGATAGACGCGCAGGCGTAGCGCTTCAGGCGGCAACAGGTGCAGCACCGTGGGCCGTCCTTCCGGATCATTAGCCGTGCTGACATATCCAACGGGTTTATGCAGCAGGATATAGACATGTTTGGCAGTTGCCGCGACCACTTTCCCATCAACACTCACCCTGTCACGCGCGGGATCAATCCGTGTGCCCTGGGCAGTCACAGTCTCCCCATTGACTTGCACGCGCCCACCCGCTATCAGTTCCTCGGCATGACGCCGCGAAGCTATTCCCGCGTGAGCCAGGAAACGCGCCAGGCGCTCACCCCCTCGCTCGCCCCCTTGTTCATCCTCTGTCTTTTGTGTCATAGCAATCTTTCCCCCACCATACATACTTCACAGCGTTTCTTCTGGCATGTTTGCCGGTAAATATAATGCAGCCCCTGCTGCTCACAGGCGCCCTTTGGCTCTCGCGTCAATTGCAATTGATCGCGCATCGCGCGTGTAATCCTGTTCGATGACAACCCCGGATACTCAACATAGAGTGCCTCAGCCTCCTCAGCAAGCATGGTATCCTGCTCTATCAAGGCCACTGCCACTGCGAAGGGCAGCACGACGTTACAAATCAGGATATCCGCTCTTGCCATACCCAGCCCATAAAATATGCCGCGCAGTGCCTGTAAGCGGCTCAGGCGATCCAGGTTACTTATCTTGCCTTCGAGGAAAACACGGTTTGCCCCCGGCAATGCATCACCTTCTTCTGTGCCTTTTGCTGAAACAGACCGCTGAGCAGCCGCCCCGCCCAGCATCTTCCTCAATGTTTCCCACGCGCCGCGCGCTCGCCACTGCTCTACCAGCCTGCCCAGCACACGCAAACGCCCACGATCTAGCGGCGGGGGATCAATGGTACGCCCCAATGGTTCCGGCACGCCGCTCTCCATACCGAGCAGGCACTGCCCGGCGGCGCGAAAAAAAGCGCGGTCGCGTCCATAGCCCAACCCTTCGGCCAGCGCGATAATCAGGCAGACATCGCAAGCGCTAAAGTGACCTTGCGCATCACTAGTGTGCAGGAGTTCCACAAATGCATGCGCCTTCTGCTCAAAACGCATTAATCCGGCCTGTCTCAGCACACGGCTGCGCTCCTGCTCTCCCAACTGATGCATTACCTGCTGGCACGGCCACGCCGTTTTGAGATAATTTTTTCGAGGCTGCGCAAGGTCATTGAGCGAGCACATGGGAATAGTCCTGCCATCCTGGCACAGCGCGAGAGATGGCTCATCACAAACCAGCACCACGTGCAGTATAACGGTATTATAGCGGACGTCGCTCTGGTGCTGGTGATGATACCAATCGCTGGCACGTACATGGAATTCAATGGCCCCAACACACGACAGCTCTTGCCTGGGAAATTGTATGATGGCATCCAGCGCATCCGGTCCCGCGGCGCTGCCGGGATGCCCTGCAAACAAGAGCCGGCAGGTCTCCCCATTACTCAATGGCAACTGCGCCCCCAGAGGCAGCGCATACCAGCGCCTTGCGACTTCGGCCTCGTAAATATGCACAGGGGCAGCAGGAGTCTCGCGCACACAGGTAATTGTCAAATCTTATCCTGGTCAGGCATTACAGGCAGCTTCGCGGTATCGTCTTGCCCCGCACCATCTTCTCCCTGCTTTTCCTGTTCTTCCTGTTCCTCCTGTTCTCCTGCCAATAGAGCATGAGTATGCGCTTCAGTGTCGTTGGCGAGCGGCTGCGTGGAGGCTGCCTGCGCTGCCGGTTCTTCTGGCTCTACCACTTCTACGCTGAATTCTGCCAGGTCGCTGGCCGCAAAGGCCATGCCTTCGGCAACTTCTGCCTCCGCCTCGGCATTCATGGCCGCGTTGAGCGCCTGTTCTTCCGCGGCCTCCGCGTCAGCCAGCTGCGCCTGGGCGCGTGTAGCCTCTCGCTCCGCGTTCTGTAGATATATCCTGGCATCCTCGCCACTCAGAGCGCCGCTGGCGACGGCGGCGCGCGCCTCTTCAAGCGCCTGGTCTGCCTGCAAAGCAGCATAACGCGCCTCGCGTGTCCGCGCACTGCTGGCCTCAGCGACTGCCTCCGCCTTGGCGGCTGCTGCTGCCGCAACATCGGCGATCATCAAAGCCGCCACTGCCGCCACTACCTCCTCGTCGTCCTCTATCTCCTCAACACTCTCTCTGCCCACTTCTCGCGCCAGTAGATCGATCTCCTCGGACAATCTTTCAGCTTCGCGCGCGGCCCGTTCGGCCTCCTGCGCTATGGCGCTTGCCTGCTCCAGTTCGAATTGACTCTCCCTCAGTTCCCGCGCCAGATGCCCTCCCACGCCCAGTTGCTCAAGACGCGAGGAAACCTCTACCGCTCGCTCAGAGGCCAGCCGCGCGGCCTCTTCAGCCGCCACTGCCGCCGCGCGCGCCTCCCTGGCCATCTCCGCAGGCTCAACAAAAGCAATAGTGATTTCCTCGGATGTTGACCCGCCAGCTATCCCCCCCAGAGACGGTTCTGCAAGAGCCTCCAGTTCGGTCTGCTGCAGGCGCGCGACCGCTAAACGTCCTTCCAGGCGCTCTACATGGGCGCTGCGTTTTTGCAATCGCGCCTCGGCCCGTTTGCAACGCTCCAGCGCCCTCTCTCGCCTCGCCCGCGCTTTCTCCAACCGCTCCTGTAAGCGTCTTTCACGCCTGCGCAGCTTTTTCTCTAGCTCCTCGACTTGCCTGGCCTGTTCCTCTTCTTGAGAACGATGCTTCTGTTGAGCCATGGTTTCTGTCCTCCACAGCAAAAGGCAAACGCACTACTTTTAGCCCCTCGCTTTGTTGCTTTTGTTACTTATCTCAATACATCCTCAATGCAGAAGGGCGGAAACTGACCGCTATACCTCCCCTTTTAAAAATCTGTCTGACAGAGGATACCTTATACAAATCAAGAATGCAAACATCATTATTTCTTTCCCCCCACTATTTCACAGACCCTCGCAGTCTCTCTGAAAAACCATTGACAGCTATTATACCCCATGGTAGTATGCAGCCAGGCTCGTCCATACAGCATTCAACCACATTCGCTCTAAGCCAGGCCGGTTTTCGCGACTATACCGGCGCAAAAGTCGAACTAACGCTGGCTGGTTCGCAAGCTTTAAAAATACAGGAGACCCTAACCTGCACGGCAGCTACACATGCTTCACAACTGGGCAATATACCTCATTCAGCGGCTACGAACGCGTCACACAAGGCAATATTTACTTCGCCGGAGAACATACTTCCGTCAATTACCAGGGCTACATGGAGGGCGGCGCTCGCACTGGCACCACTGCCGCCTATGCCATCATTAAAAGCTACGTCGGTTAATATATGAGCGAACGAAAATCGACCAGGCGTCGTTTGGCCGCCTGGTCGATTTTCGTTCATATCACTTCCCTTTAACTTCGCCTCTTGATGCTATTATTCAGCGCGTACGGCCAGCGCCAGAGCAACAAAAATGCCGCGTTGACAACCAGCGCGATCAGCGCAAACGTCAACGGCGGTACAGCATGATCCACAAAAATGCCGCGCAACGCCATCGCCACCGGCCACGAAAGCGCCCACCCCACCAGCGTGCGCTGCGCCATCTTGCGCGGACTCGCCACCAAATCGCCGCGGTACACACCCACAAAAGGGGCCACAATAAACCAGGCAATAGCAAACGGCGCGGCTGTCAAAATCACCTCCGGTATGGCGGCCAGCCCCGTCGCCTCGCCGTGGCTGCCGCGCCCAATGGCCGCGAAGGCCAGAAAAGCCAGCGCGTCCCCTGACGCCAGGACTACAATATGCCGCGAGGCCAACCTTCCCTTCGTAACAGGAGTATTGTCGCTGTTTTTCTCTGTCGCGGTGGCATTATTCGTCTCTTCGGTAGCCGTCATGTATTTTTTTCCTGTTGTTCTCGCACAAGTTCGGTTACAGCCGCAAGTTCGGTGCGCACACCGCGGATGCGCAGCATAACTACGCCCAGGTAGGCAAATAGCCCGGCCCAAACGATCGCGTAGGCCGCAACAAGATAGGTTATTCCTTGCATCGTTCTCTCATCCTCTGTTCTGTTATACTTCGACACTGGCACGCAGGCGCTGGGCCAGCGTGTGCATTTTTTCCAGTTGATAGAGCTGCATCATCAGCAAACTGAAGAGCAACGTAAAGGTTACAAACGAAACCAGCAACGTGAGCAGCATCTCCGGCGGCAGTTGCGGTGACGAGCCAATCGGTAGCACCGCCTGGGGATGCAGCGTGCGCCACCAGTTGACCGATTCGTAAATGATCGGTACGTCAATCAGGCCAATGATCGCCAGCACAGCCCCGGCGCGCGCGCCAGCCTCGCTGCGCCCCATATAGCTGCGCAGCATCAAATACCCAATGTAGATAAACCAGAGAATCAAGGTCGTGGTCAGTCGCGCATCCCACGTCCACCACGTCCCCCATGTCGTCCGTCCCCAGATGGAGCCTGTAATCAAAGCGA
>CAAGKR010386605.1_pt1 | contig 10271 bp, 7 predicted proteins | sample 2556971 | NCBI WGS metagenome assembly CAAGKR01 (sample SAMEA5207829, study PRJEB30636) | soil metagenome | biome: forest; feature: boreal; material: soil | place: USA | collected 2011-09 | depth 1 m
TCCACTCCCAATTGATCTTCGAATACCGCAAAGCGACCTGTGGAAATTTCAAAGCCGTTCTTGTTGTAAAAATCGCGCACTTCGAAAAATGGTTGCTGCTGATAGCGTCCGGTTAGCCTGACCGACTCGACCGGCGGACAACCACCCGCGACCACGAATAACACGGCGTATTCGCAAGCTAGCGTGTCCAGCAACTCTGCCATAGGTGGGGCTGTAAAATCATCGGGAAAAACAACGCCCATTTCCAGCAGAGATGACATTACCGCAGGTGATCTGATCGCATTCAGATATTCCGCTGTCGGCTCTTCCAGAAACACCCCTCCCAACAGACGATAGATACCGGCTCTGGCATTGAATTCCGCAACCAGCTCGCCATTCGTAAATTCTGTTTCAGGGTTTGTAACTTCCTGCAGCATAGTCGTTGTCATTATCAGCCTTTCAAAAAATAGCCCGGCACATGGGGACGCGCCGGGCTGTAACTCGCTCAACTACTTGCTGCCAACTCCTCAATCCAGCCGTCGCAACGGAAAGAGGGTGCCGTCCGGCTCAGGAACATTTAGTAACATCCCACGCCTTATTCTTTCTTGACGCTGCCAGGACCACCCCACGACGCCATCTCCGGATGCATCTTGCGATGCAGATCTCCGGTGTAAGCATAGCGCATGGTCTCCTTGGCCGCTTCAAGATGTTTCTCCCAGCTGCCTTCGACATCGCCATATTTGTCGTTAGGACCCGCTTTGGTGACTTTCACCACGGTATCGAACCAGCCTTGGGAGCCACCGATTGGATCAACGACGGTCGGGATAATGGCGTTCGGATGCACGCCTTTGTCTTCCCACCAGACGTTGTTCAGGTCGGCATCGTCCTGCCCGCCGAACTCGCCAGCCGCCTTCTCCTTCAGCTTCAGCGTAGCCAGTCGGCCATACTCCCAGTGTCCGAATGCGGTCGGGATCGCTACCACTTTCGGATGGATGCCCTCGAACACATAGGCCTTGGTTACCATGTGGCCGACCGCACTTTCGATACGCACCAGGTCGCCCGTCTTGACACCCATCTTTGCAGCCGTTTCGGTATTCATCCATACCGGGTTACTGTGCATGATTTCTGCTAGCCACTTGACCGACGCTGACCGGGATTGTTTGTGAACATTGATCTTGTAGGTGGTCAGGATCATCTCGTCTTCCTTCATATCCTTGTGCCAAGGAATTTGCTTGAAGGTCGGCATCGGATTAAAACCGTACTTGGCCCACTCATCCACACGCACGTTGATCAGGCGATTACCGGTGGGGAAGCCGGCATAGTTCTTACCTTTGCGGCGCACACCTATGGCCTTGCCGTTTTTATGGATCGTGCCATGCGCATCTACCGTAGTGCCTGCCATATCGGCAGCCGACACTTCCTTCATATGCAGACCATACTCCGGCACGATCTCGCGCCCGGTCTTGTCGGAAATCTTGCCGGTGCGCGGATTGAGCTTGCCATAGATCGGCCAGACACCATGCTTCTTGAGGAAGTCCAAACCACCTGCTTCCTTGAGGCCAGGGATATTGTCGAAGTGCTGGCGCATGTAGTCTTCGCCATCCTTGAAGTTCCAGTATTTCTTCATCCCGCGCTTGCCGTCCGGATCCATCTTCCAGATGATGTCGCGCATCATGATGCGGTTCTCGCGCGACTCGCCCAGCGACTTGATCACCGGCTGACGAATGCCCAACCATGGCCACAAGGAGTTGGGCATTGATTCCGGTTCCCAGCGCTCGAGGTAAGGACAGTCTGGCAGGATGAGGTCGGCCAGCGCGGTTTCTTCCCCCATGAACGGGCTCATGGAAATGTAGTAAGGGATCAGCTTTTCGTCGCGGTACAACTTGCCCCAGTAAGCCTGTGCACCCGGGTTGGTATATACCGCATTGTCCTGATAGGAAATGTGCACGTTGATCTTCTGCCTGCCTTCAGCAATAAACAAAGGCAGCAAATGGCTTACCTTGTGCTCGGCAAGCGGATACTCGTGCGGATGAGCCATTTCGGAACCATGTGCCGGCTTGGGTGGTTCCGGTTGCGGTTGTGGCCAACCCATACCGCGCGGCATGCAATAACCACCACGCTTCTCAACGTTGCCAGTCATGATAGACAGCATCATGGTTGCCTTTTCGTTGTACGCACCATACAAGTGTTTGGCCGGACCGCGATAGGTGTAGGTGGTCGCCGGTTTGGTAGTGGCGAATTCACGGGCAATGCGCTCGATGATTTCTGCCGGCACACCGGAAAGTGCGGAAGCCCACTCCGGTGTGTACTGCTGGTAATGTTTCTTCAGCTCGGTTGTCGAAACATTGGTCCAGGTATCGATGAAATCACTGTCCTGTAGATCATCGCGCAAGATGACGTGACCGATCGCCAGCGCCACAGCACCATCGGTGCCCGGGAACACTGGAATCCATTCATCTGAGCGTCCGGCTGTGTTTGACAGGCGCACATCGAATGTCACCAGCTTGGCCTTGTTATCTACCACACCTTCCGCGATACGCTGCGCATAGGGGTTGTGGAAATACGCTGCCTCCAAAATGTTGGAGCCGAAGTTCAGGATGTACTTGGTGTTGGCAAAGTCAGGTGTTTCGATGTCCGGACCCCAAGTCGGTTGCATACCGATTTTCTTGGACGATTCGCACACCGAAGTATGGTTGAGGACGGTAGCAGATCCCAGTGTGTTCATGAAGCGGTCGATCACCCCGCCACTGCGGTTACGGCCATATTTCAGTGAGATGCTATTGGGGTCTATCTTAAGAGCAGCATTTAGCTTTTCTGCCACTTCGGCCAATGCTTCATCCCAGGTAATACGCTTCCACTTGCCTTCGCCGCGTGCGCCAACGCGCTTCAGCGGATACAGAATACGATCTGGATCGTAGGTGTACCACATACCGGCGTTGCCTTTGGCGCACAATCTGCCTCGGGTAGAAACATGTTCCGGATTACCTTCCAGCTTGACGATACGGCCGTTTTCAATAAAGGCGATCCCGCCGTCCTGTATGTTGCAGAAGTGACAGTTGTAGGGAATAGCCTGGCGTTCTTGTATGGTCACCGGGCCGATGTCCTTGCCGCCCAATTCATTTTCCATCGCACTCAGCACACTGGGAGCAGCGACAGCGGCGGCAGTGGCACCCGCACTGACTTTAAGGAATGTTCTGCGATCCATTTCAAACATGACAGTCTCCCAGATTTAGAAATAAGTTTGGACGATTTGTCCGCCGATCAGAATGGAATAGCGTAGCGCCATACCGCCAACCAGCACCAATGCGCCTGCGGTCATCATGCCGCTATGCTGCCGCCCATATGCTGTCAGTAACACCGCGATCGGGACAACCGTCCCGACCAGGATGCCCAGCCCGACAAAAATCGCACCCAGGGTTCCGCTGGTCATGAACATGAATGTCAGTTCCGAAGTTGAGCCGCCGTAAGCCGTCGTACCCAGCAGGGAAACCAGCATCGCCGCCACCGCACCCGCAGACCACAGCATGAACGTGCGCAACATTTTCAGCAGCTTTTCGCCTTTGGCGATGAAGGTCGCCACCGCCGCGCCGGAAAGCAGCGACAAGGCCACGAACAGAACCGGCATCAACGGCGTATTCCACACCGGACGATTCTGGTGAACCGTCAGATCGAAGCCGGTATAGATCGGCAGACCCAATGCCAACAAGGCACCTATCACCGCCAGCTTGCGGCTTATCGCCTCATCGTTCTTGCGCATCATGATGAAGTAGGCGACCGACACCAACCCGAACGAAATCAGGTTCAAGCCACCCCATGCCAGCGGCGACGTAAAGTTGAGATAGGCCGGGTTCATGATGTTTAGAAAACGCATCGGCTGAGTCAGATCCCCAATCAGCAGCAATCCACCGCCAGCAAGAAGAATGAACGAGATGTAGAAGGCCGGCTTTCTGATGATCTGAAATTCCGGTCTATACCAGGACAAGGCCGAAAAGAAAAACATGGCAGCGGAAATACCGATCACGAAGAAGTAGATCGCGTACGTACCCGACCACGGCATGATATGAAAGACGTTATAGTCACCCATGATTTTGACTCCCTTAAATATTCTTGTTGAACACAGCCCGCTCAGCATCCATCACATCCTGCGGGTCATAAATTTTGCGACCGATCTCGGTGTGATTACGGTCTGCGCCGATATAAAAGACGTGCGGCTTGGTACCTTCTTCCGGACGCAGCACTTGCGTTGATTGGGTGCTGATCAGATAGGAGACTTCGCTGGCTGGATCATTCACGTCGCCGAAGACACGAGCCCGGCCAACACAAGTCTGCACGCATGCCGGAACCAGTCCTTGGATGACACGGTGATGACAGAAAGTACACTTGTCCACTACGCGGGTGATGTCGGTATAAGTACGGTGCTTGGGCAACATGAAGCGGGCGTTGTACGGACACGATGCCATACACGCCTTGCAGCCGATGCAGCGTTCATAGTGCTGTAAAATGAAGCCGCCATCGTCTACCTTGAAAGTAGCACCGACCGGGCAGGCGCGTACGCAAGGAGGATCGTCGCAGTGGTTACACAGGCGCGGAAGGAACATCTTGCGCACATTTGGATACTTACCCACAACCTTGTAGGGCACCCAAGTACGGAAAACACCCAGCGGCACATCGTATTCAGCCTTGCACGCCGTCATGCAGGCATCGCAGCCTATGCAGCGACGGAGGTCGATCACCATGGCATAGCGCTTCTTGCCCGGAACCCCCCTTGTTTCTATCGGTGAAATGCGCAATTCGCTCATCTGAATTCTCCCTGAAAAATTGATTTCCACCAAAACCCAACCACTCTTGTTTCGATTAGTGTCCACATCTTGCTTAGCATTCAGCACTTTTTATGCCACGACTGTTATCAAGCGGTTTTCTTGGAAATTACAAGTCAACGCGATGCTATATTCAGTCCAGACATTACCTTTTTGTCGCAGCACGATTACCGTTTGGTAATGGACTCCGGGTTTGCCCATCTCAGTTATGCCAGTCTGATGTTCAATCGCCCTCTTTGCTATGGTGGTATAGTTATTGCGGATAGAGATGAGAGTCGCCAATGCGCATCGAGCCTACCGGAGCCGACTGGCATCCACGTTCACTAACAAGCCATTTCAGATTGTCCAATGACGTCGACATGAACGATCAGCAGCTTTTACGCTACAGCCGCCACATCCTGCTTGAGGAGATCGGCATCGAGGGGCAGCAGCGTCTGCTCAACGCCCGTGCGCTCATCATCGGGCTGGGTGGGCTGGGTTCGCCCGCCGCCATGTATCTCGCTGCCAGCGGTGTCGGTCACCTCACGATATGCGACCACGACACGGTCGATTTCAGCAATCTGCAACGTCAGATCATTCACCGCACCTCCACCGTCGGCCAGACGAAAGTCGTCTCTGCCCAAGCCTCACTGCATGACATCAACCCGGATATCGAATGTATCGGACTGCCGCTTCGCGCGGATGAAGCGCGACTGCTCGAACTAATTGCTCAAGCCGACATCGTGCTTGATTGCAGTGACAACTTTGCAACGAGGTACGCCGTGAACTGCGCCTGCCTGACACAACACAAACCACTGGTATCGGGTGCAGCCATCCAGTTTCACGGTCAAGTAGCTGTTTTTGATTTCCGCCGTGCAGATGCTCCCTGCTACAACTGCCTATTCTCCGAAGAAAGCACAGCGGCGGAATTGCGCTGCGCGACGACTGGCGTATTCGCGCCGCTGGTCGGCATCATCGGCACGCTGCAAGCTGCGGAAGCGCTCAAGCTAGTATTGGGGATAGAACGCGGACTAAGTGGCAAACTACTTTCTATCAACGCACTGGACATGAACATCATGCGTTGCAATCTGAGTAAGGACCCGGCTTGTCACGTCTGCGGCGAAAACACAGCAGCGCGGCAACAGTCAAGTCTACAACAATATACTGACTGTGCATTTTCGAATGGCGGCAACTGGCATGAGTAAAATACTTCGCCTTCTGTTACTACTCCTGGCACTCTCTTTTGCAACTGCCTTGCAAGCTGGCACTGAGTTGGCCAAGCCGCCAATCCGCATCGGCCTGACCCCTGTTTTTCTTGACGATCAATCCGCCTTTTTGAACGCATGGCGCAGATACCTTGAAAGTCATCTGGGCAGATCCGTCGTATTCACTCAACGCGGCAGCTACCGCGAAATCGTGGACATGCTGCGTGAAGATAAATTGGATTTTGCCTGGCTGTGCGGCGCCCCCTATGTCCGCAACAAAAAATACTTTCGCCTCGTTGCGGTTCCTCTCTACCGCGGCGAACCACTCTACCGATCCTACCTGATCGTCCCGAGTACCGACAACCAAACCCGTTCGCTTTGGGATTTGCGTGGCAAAGTGTTCGCCTTTTCCGACCCCGATTCGAATTCCGGGCATCTTTATCCCGAATATCTTCTAGCCAAAAAAGGGATTCAGCCAGCATCGTTCTTTTCCAAGAGCTTCTTTACTTGGAGCCATCGTAAAGTAGTCGAAGCCGTCGCATCGGGGCTGGCTCAAGGTGGCGCTGTAGATGGCTACATCTGGGATACCTTGTCCAAAACTCACCCGGAACTCACTTCACGCACACGCATAGTCACCGAATCACCGCAATTTGGCCACCCGCCCATCGTAGCGAGGCGCTCCACTTCTAAAAAGGATGTTGCTGCCCTGCAACAGGTTCTGTTCCTTATGGTGCATGACATCAAAGGCGGCCCTCTGCTGGATCAACTCAATCTGGGTGGATTCGTATATGGCGACGAACACCTTTTCGATAGTATCGCGGACATGTCGCTCTTCGTGGAAAAACAACATATCAATGCATCTCAAGGACATTAGTCTCCGCTACAAGATCCCGCTGCGCGTGGCAGTGCTGGTCATCGTCACGGCCAGCGTAATCGCTTCAGTGCTGGTTTATCGCAGCATCGGCGACCTACGCGACAACATGGTTGCCAATGCCGGCAGTATCGCGCGCGTCATTGCCGATACTCTGGTTGAACCGATAAAACATGATGATGTGTGGCGTGCATTCGAAATCATCAACACCCCGTTCCGTATTCCGCAGGACCAAGACAAAGCACAAGGCGCGGAATACATCCTGATACTCGATGCAGCCAACAAAGTCTTGGTCTCGACCCAGCCGGAGAAATTCCCGATGTTGAGCGACCCGACAAGCATCGAGCCGAACTTCTCGTCATTGCTCAGTCACCTACCGGAGTTGAATACCCTAGCTCTGCCCATCATCGAAACTGATCCGTACTCCTTTTATTTGGTAACTGCAATCCAGTCTGACGGTGTACGGTTGGGCACGCTGATCATGAGCTACTCCAAGAAACCTTTCGAGCAGCGCTTTTACGCCCTGACCCGAACTGCGATCCTCATCACCCTGCTGGTTCTTGTCGTTCTATTGCCGTTAAGTGTGTATTGGGGCCAGCACATGGCCGCACCTTTGCTGCAACTGTCCGATACCATGAGCAAAATCACCCCGAATTTACCCGAACCAGATCAGATCAAGCTGGTGGAATCCAAGGATGAGATCGGCCAGCTAGCCAAATCGTTCAAGGCGATGCTCGGCGAACTCAAGGAAAAAGAACAGCTTCAACTGCAAGTTATTACCTCGGATCGGCTGGCGGCACTCGGTCGCTTGGCAGCAGGGGTTGCGCACGAGATCAACAATCCTTTGGGCGGCATGCTAAATGCGATCAGCACGTTCAAACGTCATGGTGAACAAGACCCTGTCACCTTGAAAACGCTTTCCATATTGGAGCGCGGCCTCCTGCAAATCAAGGAAACGGTAGCCGCATTGCTGGTCGAGGCCAAGGCGCAAACCCACCCCTTCGGCCTGAACGACGTGGCGGATATCTGCACCCTGGTACAGCCTGATATAGAAAAGAAGCACGTCAGTTTTACCCGCGAGATTGACATCATCGAGGCTCAGCCGATTTCTTCCACGCTGGTACGTCAGGTCACCATCAACTTGCTGCTGAATGCCTTCCATGCCACGCAACAACATGGGCAGGTTAATCTGCACATCTATCGTGATAGTCTTCACCTGTATATCGACGTGCAAAACAATGGCTCCCATATTCCGCAAGATAAGGTATCTTATTTGTTCGAGCCCTTCACTTCATTAAGCGAAGGAGGCAGCGGATTGGGACTTTGGGTGATCTATCAGATCGTGCAACAATTGGGGGGGCTCATCAAAGTGCAGAGCGAACCGGACAAAACCCAGTTCACCGTTCAATTACCTCTAGAAAAGCAACCTGAGTAAATCTATGCAACCCATCATTTGCCTGATAGAAGACGACGAAATCATGGGCGAATCACTGTGCGATCGCTTTAGATTAGAAGGCTTTCGCGTGGATTGGCACCGCACTGGATTGGATGGGCTGGGTGCAATCAGCAACAAGAATTACGACCTGGTCATCAGCGACATCCACCTTCCCGACCTGAACGGCGAAGAGATTTTCGAGCGACTATCCGTCCAGAATCGCCACCTGCCGCCGTTCATTTTCATCACCGGTTACGGCTCGATAGATCGTGCGGTGCGGCTGCTTAAATTAGGAGCCGCCGACTACATCAGCAAACCCTTTGATCTTGACCAGTTGGTCGAAAAAGTCTGCCAGCTATGCCCGCCTGCTCAAACCGCAACGTCAGCAGACACGAACCAGCATATCCTCGGCATCTCCCCCGCCATGTGCGACATCGAGGAAAGTATTCCTCGTCTGGCACGTCTGGCTAACATCATCCTGATCACCGGTGAGTCGGGAGTCGGCAAGGAACATGTCGCGCAGCTCATCCACCAGCACGCCCGTCAAGGGCCCGACGACCAACCCTTTGTGCCCGTCAACTGCGGCGCGATCACCGAGACCCTGCTCGAATCCGAATTATTTGGATATGAAAAAGGTGCTTTTACCGGCGCGACGCGCACCCGCAAAGGTGTTTTTGAACAGGCGCATGGCGGGACCCTGTTCCTCGATGAGATAGGCGATATGCCATTGACGATGCAGATCAAGCTGCTGCGGGCGATCCAGGAACGCCGCATCGTTCGGGTCGGCGGTGAGACCCCGATACCGATTGATGTGCATCTGATCTGCGCCACCAACCGCGATCTGAAAAAGATGGTCGAGGAAGGCAGTTTCCGCGAAGACCTCTACTATCGTATCCACGTCATACGTTTGCGCATCCCTCCGCTGCGCGAGCGCAAGGAAGACATTCTCTGGTTCGCAAAACTGTTCCTGAACCAATGTGCGCTGATGAGCAAGGAAATCCACACGATCTCGCCACTTGCCGAGCACGTGTTACTTGACTACCCATGGCCGGGTAACCTGCGCGAGCTTAAACACAGCGTTGAAAGAGCTTGTATCCTGTCGCAAAACCCTGTTCTTGATTCCGACGTTTTTTTCGACGATACCCCCGCAGCCGCCCAGCATCTCACAGAAGAAACATCAGGCGATGGCAATCTGGCAGCCTATCTGCGCGACTGTGAGCGCAAATTCATCCTGCACTCACTGGAACAAAGCCATTGGCACTATCGCAACACCGCCGCCGCGCTGGGCATCAGCCCCAAAAACCTGTGGGAAAAAATGAAGAAACTCGATATTCACGCGGACAAGGACAGAGAGGTTAGGGAGTAGAGCCTTATCCCCGGGCACGAGTGTAAGTCGCGCACTACCTTGCCGGCTATCATAAAAAACCGGCATCCGAAGATGCCGGTTTTACTTTCAATCATCTTGGTAAGATGGCTAATCGTTTTCTCAGAAGTCGTAGGTCAGACCAACACCAAAGCCTTTCGGATCTTCGCCGGGGATAGCACCACCACCAGCTTTTCCGCCATGACCCCAGTCGTCCATAGTGTATGTTCCATTTGCATCGTTGCTGGTCGCCGCATAAACGACATACATGCCCACGCTCTTGGATAAGTTGTAGTCATAACCCACCGCTAACATGCTGGCGCCATCAGTGGTTGATCCAGTTGACGCGCCCGCTTTGGAATACTGTGCCTTGACCGCGCTGTTGCTGCTCACATTGAACTTGCCGCCGATGTTGTAGACATTTCGTGTGGTAGAAGCAGCGCCAGTTACGTCAGTCGTGCTTTTGACATACTGGGCCGTCACCATGCCGCTACCGAAGTCATAGCTGCCTGCGACAGACATGTTCTTATGATCGGTATCGACCGTTGCGGTGGTTGTGCCGACTTTGAAATAGGCAAAGTGACCGCCAATGCCCGCGTTGCCATAGTCCAGCTTGATGCCA
>CAAGKR010313787.1_pt1 | contig 10269 bp, 9 predicted proteins | sample 2556971 | NCBI WGS metagenome assembly CAAGKR01 (sample SAMEA5207829, study PRJEB30636) | soil metagenome | biome: forest; feature: boreal; material: soil | place: USA | collected 2011-09 | depth 1 m
AACGGTCGCCTCGACTACATCCAGACGATCACCGAATGGGGCCGACGGACGGGTGCGCGCAGCCTCAGAAAGAGCATGCTCAAGCTCCAGCTCGTCCCCCGCTGGCTCGCCAGCTCGGACTTCCGGCTCGCGTTCACCTCAGGCGTCGCCGCCAACCAGGTCTGCTTCGAACGCGAGCTGCTCGATCACCACAGGCTGGTGTTCGAGAGGTCAGGCTAGAGGCGCCGCCACCACGCTATGCGGCCACCGCCTGACCGGCGAGGTCGATGCCGATGACCTTCAGCCGGCGGTTCAGGGCGTTGAAGGCGAAGGTGTTCGTCTCCTCCATCGTGTAGTCGAGGATCGCGTAGCTGTCCGGATCGGCGCCGGGCGGCACGAGCACGGCGGCGGCCAGCGGGATCAGCTCGGCTACGCGCTCGGCGATGCGCCGCTTGAGCGCCGGATCGGCGGCCTTCTCGCGCAACAGCCAGGTTCCGTAGGCGACGTGCCGGTGCTCGTCCTGGGAGATCAGCCTGAAGCCCTCCACCCAGCCGGGCAGGATCCCCTTGCGCTCCATGTAGTCGGTCAGGAAGAACTGACCCGTGAGCGCGAGCGTACCCTCGATGATCATGTGGTAGAGCGTGACGAAGTCGACCTTCGCCTCGATGTCGCGCGGGTTCTCGATCAGGCGCCGCCCCCAATCGACGAGGACGCCGTCGAACATCTCGATGAAGGCCGGGTTGAGGTCCCTTCGCGCCCGCTGCAGGCGGTCCTCGAAGCTGCCGTCCAGCCCGAGCACCTGCTCGTAGAAGCGGTTGAAGTGCTGCGCGTGGCGCGCCTCGTCGACCTGCTGCGTGGCCAGGAAGGCCTCCTCGCTCTGGCTCTCATAGGCCATCACCAGGCCGGAGAACTGGGTGGTCACGCGCTCCTCGCCGACGAAGAACGAGGACAGGTTCCAGGACATCTGCTCGCGCAGCTCGGGGTCCATCGTCTCCCAGTCGCCGCGGTCCTGCGTGAATTCGATCGTGTGCGACTGCCAGTTCTGACGCTCCCACAGCTCGTACAGCTGTTGCGGGGTCATCAGCGTCACGGACGACAGCTTCGAATCGTCGGAGATGGTTCCGACATCTCCCTGGCTTGTCAGATCTAACAGCGACGGCATGATGGCGTGGTACCTCCCCGGGCGGTGGCTCTGAACGATTCTCGCAGGCTGGCGGAGGCGACGATACTCGCTCCGGGCGGTGCGGGTCCCGGATGGGACCGTCGGGGCCTGTGAGGCTCAAGCCGACGCGCCGCGACGCCGATGGAAACCCATGCGGCGATTCGCGCGCGAGAACGCCCTGAGCGCCCTGCTGGCCGGCGGCGCCAGCGCGACGATGGCGTGGCTCGGCCTCTACGGCTTCGCATGGAACGACTACGACAACGAGGCGCGTCCCGCATTCGACGCGCTCGGCCACTGGCACGTGCTCGAATTCCTGCGACTGGCGCCCTCCTACGGCGGCTCGCTGATCGAGCGTGCTCCGTTCGCGCTGATCCCCAGACTGTGGGGCGGCGGAGAGCTTGCCATCTACCGCATGGTCGCGCTTCCCTGCCTACTCGCCGCGGCGGTGCTCGGCGTCTGGCTGCTCGCGCGGATGCGCGCTGAGCGGCGCTCGGTGCTCGCTCGCGCGGTCGCCCTGGGGATCTGCGTGGCCAATCCGATCACCCTCTATGCACTCGAACTGGGCCATCCCGAGGAGCTGCTCGGGGCATCGCTCTGCGTGGCCGCGGTGCTGCTCGCCGCGCGCTGCACCAGCGGTCGCGGCGGGCCTCTCCTGGCCGGGGTTCTCCTCGGCCTGGCGATCGCCAACAAGGAGTGGGCGCTGCTGGCGGCCGGACCGGTGCTGCTCGTGCTTCCCGCCAGGCAGCGGCCGGCGTGCCTGCTGAGCGCCGCAGCGACCGCAGGCGCGATCCTCGTCCCGCTGCTGATCTTCTCCTCGGGCGGCTTCGTCGCCGCCAGCCGCGCCGTCGCGGCGGCGCCGAGCGCGATCTTCCAGCCGTGGCAGCTGTGGTGGTTCCTCGGGCACCACGGCGCGCTCGTGCACGGCGCCTTCGGAGTGGCCAAGCCCGGCTACCGCGTGGCGCCGGCGTGGATCGGCGCGGTCAGCCATCCGCTGATCCTCGCGGTCGGCGCCGTGCTCGCCGTCGCGCTGTGGCTGCGCAGCCGCCGGCTGAGCGAGCGCGATGCGCTGCTCGCGCTGGCGCTGGTGCTGCTGCTGCGCTGCCTGCTCGACACGTGGGACGTCGTCTACTACCCGCTGCCGTTCCTGCTCGCGCTGCTCGCCTGGGAGGTGCGCGGACCGGCCACACGCCCCCCGCTGCTGGCACTGGCGGCGACCGTGCTCGTGTGGTTCAGCTTCCACTGGCTGGCGCTGCATGCCTCGCCCGACCTCCAGGCCGCCTGCTTCCTCGCCTGGGCGCTGCCGCTGACGGCATGGCTCGGCTCGCGCCTGTACTCGCCGGGCCGGCCCGCGCTGCGACGGAGCCCGGGCGACGAGCGGCCGGGCGGAGCTCAGGAGATGACCGTGAGCTCCTTGGGCAGGCTCGTCAGCACCTCGTGAGCGTCCTCGCCGACGACCACCAGGTCCTCGATCCGCACGCCGAAGCGCCCGGGGATGTAGACACCCGGCTCGACCGTCACGACATGGCCCGCACGCAGTGGCTCCTCCCCGGCGGTCCGCGACAGGCGCGGGGCCTCGTGGATCTCCATGCCGACGCCGTGACCGAGCCCGTGGCCGAACTGATCGCCGTGTCCGCCCCGCTCGATCACCCGGCGCGCGACCGCGTCCACCTCCCTTCCGCTCGGCCCCGCCCTGACGGCCGACAGCCCCTGCGTCTGGGCTGCGAGCACCAGCTCGTAGACCTCCCGCGCCTCACTTGAGATTCCCTCGCCCGTGGCATAGGTGCGGGTGCAGTCCGAGCAGTACCCCTCGTGCAGCGCGCCCCAGTCGATCGTCACGAGCACATCACGGGGAATCGCCTCCTCGCGCGGCACGGCGTGCGGCAGCGCGCCCCCCGCGCCCGCCGCGACGATCGGGGGAAAGCTCGGAGCCTCGGCGCCGAGACGGCGCATGCGCAGCTCGAGCTCGATCGCGACGTCGCGCTCGCTGCGACCGAGAATGCCGTCCGCGAGGACGCCGCGTAGCGCCTCGTCGGCAAGCTCGGCGGCCGCACGGATGCGCGCGATCTCGGCCGCGTCCTTGATCGCGCGCAGCCCCTCGACGGCACCGGTGGCGGCGACGAGGCTCCATCCCGGCGGGAGGATCTCGACGAGCCTCCTGTGTGCCTTGACGGTCAGGTGCGCCGCGTCGAAGCCCAGCCGCCCGGCGGTGTCCGCGAGCAGGGCCGCGAGCGCGTCGAGCAGCTCACCCGGGACGATCTCGCGCCCGAACTCCTCGGGGAGCTGTTCTGCCGACTGGGTGCTGTAGCGAAAGTCCGTGAGGAAGCGATGCGCGCCGAGCCGCCCATCTGCGGCCGCGCCGACGATCAGCGCGAGGCCGTGGCTGCCGGTGAAGCCCGTGAGGTAGCGCAGGTCGACGGGCGCCTCGACGAGCAGCGCGTCGATGCCGCGCTCGTCGAGGTCGGCGGCGAGACGCTCGACGCGTGCGAGCGGCGAGTGGGGTTCGCGTTGGACGCCGGCCCGCGTGCTCACGTCCCGCTCCGCTCGAGCTCTGACTGCAGCCGCACGAGGGCGTCGCGGTAGCCGGCGGGGCCAAGGCCCGAGATCGTCGCGATGCAGAGATCGCCGATCACCGACACTTGCCGCCAGGGCTCGCGCCGCTGGACATCGGAGAGGTGGATCTCCACGGCCGGCAGGGCGGCGATCTCCAGCGCGTCCCTGATCGCCCACGCGTAGTGGGTCCACGCGCCGGGGTTCAGCAGGATCGCGTCGGCCTGTCCATCCAGCGCGTGGAGGCGCTCGACGAACGCGCCCTCGTGATTGGTGTGGAAGAAGCGGGTGAGGAGACCGAGCTCGCGTGCGTCCTGCGCGATCCGCCGCTCGAGCTCGGCGAGCGTCAGCGTGCCATAGAGGAGCGGGTCGCGACGCCCGAGCTGATCGAGGTTCACGCCGTGCATCACCTCGACGCGATTGCGCTGCGCGGTCATGTCGTGAGCTCCGCGACCGCGGCCGTGAGCTCATCGGCCGCGACCTCGTTGCCGATGCTCACCTCGCCGGGCGGGCCCACGAACACGAACGGCACATGGTCTCCGACCCGCTTCTTGTCGCGCTCCGTCGCCGCGACGACGGCCTGCACCGATGCGCCGCTCAGCGTCACGGGCAGCCCGTGTGCGAGCAGTAGCTCGCGCACGCGCGCGCGCAGCGCGTCCTGCCCGGAGAGTCGCAGCGTCGCCAGCAGCCCGAGGCCGACCGCCTCGCCGTGGCGGTAGCGGCTGTAGCTGGTGGCCGCCTCGATCGCGTGGCCAACGGTGTGGCCGAGGTTCAGGACCTGCCTGCGCCCGGCGTCGCGCTCATCGGCGGCGACGACCGCCAGCTTGGTGCGCGCGCACGCGAGGATCGTGCGCTCCTCGACGGCCCCGTCTGCCGCGACCTCATCCCACAGCTCGCCCCCGGCGATCAGCGCCGTCTTGAGCACCTCCACCCAGCCCGCGGCGAGCTCTGCCGGCGGCAGCGTCGCCAGCGCGTCCGGGTCCACCAGCACGGCCGCGGGCTGGTGGTAGACGCCGACGTAGTTCTTGGCCTCCGGGAGGTCCACCCCCGTCTTGCCGCCGTAGGCGGAGTCGACCTGGGCGAGCAGCGTCGTCGGCACGTGCACGACCGCGACCCCGCGCTGGTAGGTGGCCGCGCAGAATCCGGCGAGGTCGCCGACGACGCCTCCCCCGAGCGCCACCAGGTGGTCGGCACGGGTCATGCCCGCGTCGAGGAGCCCCTGCCACACGCGTTCGGCGCTCGCGAGCGTCTTGCTGGCCTCGCCCGGCGCGATCGTGATCGTGGCCGCGATCTCCCCCAGCCGCTCGGCGTAGAGCGGGCGGACCGTCTCATCGGTTACGCAGAAGGAACGCGAGAGCGAGCGGTCGAATGGCCAGATCGCCTCGAGAGCCGCGGCACGCAGCAGGCCGCTGCCGACGAACACGGGATAGCCGCCGGACGCCGAGCGCGCCCACAGCAGCCGGGTCCCTCCGGGCGCCGCCGACAGGGCGCGCAGAGCCGGCAGCGTGCCCCGCACGAGGCCGCGGGTGAGATCGGGCAGGAAGGCGTCCGCCAGCTGCTCGTAGATCGCGCGGCGGCCCGAATGCAGCGCGAGGAACTGCTCGCGATCGCGGGCGAGCGGACGTTCCCGCCCGTTCGCGGACGCGCTGACGCGCTCCCAGGCGAGGCTCGGATCGACGTCGAGCAGCACCGTCAGATGCTCCGCCATCGCCTCGCGGACGCGCTCGGAGAGGATGCTGCCGCCGCCGAGTGCGATCACGTCCTGCGGCCCGGCGTCCGCGAGCAGCTCGCACACGAGCTCCTCCTCCCTGGCGCGGAACGCCGCCTCGCCGTGCAGCTCGAACTCACGGGCGAGCGAGTGGCCGATGCGCTGCTCGAGCAGAGCATCGCTGTCGAGCGCCGCCACGCCGAGCGCCCGGGCCAGCTCGGCGGCGACGGTCGACTTGCCGGCGCCCATGAAGCCGATCAGGACGAATGCCACCCGATCCGCTCCTGGTAGGCGCGGACGGCCTGCAGGACGTCGTCGATGTGATCGCCGCCGAACTTGCGCCGATAGGCGTCCGCGAGCACGAGCGCCACCATCGCCTCGCCGACCACTCCGGCGGCCGGCACGGTGCACGAGTCGGTGCGCTCGCGCAGCGCCTGGGCGGGCTCGTGCGTCTCGGTGTCGACGGACTGCAGTGGCTTGGTCAGCGTGGGCAGGGGCTTCATCGCGCCGCGAACGACGAGCGGGCAGCCGTTGGTCATCCCGCCCTCGAGACCGCCGGCGCGATTGGTCTCGCGGTAGTAGCCACGCTCGGGCGAATAGAAGATCTCGTCGTGGGCCTCCGATCCCGGCAGCCCTGCCACCGCGAAGCCGTCGCCGATCGACACTCCCTTGAGCGCCTGGATCGAGCAGATCGCCATCGCCAGGCGTCCGTCGAGGCGCTCCTCCCAGGAGACGTACGATCCGAGGCCGGGGAGCAGGCCGAATGCCTGCACCTCGAAGACGCCGCCGAGCGACTCGTTTGCCCTGCGCAGCCTGTCGATCTCTCGCACCATCGCCTTCGTCGCCGTCGCGTCCAGGCAGCGCACGGGAGACCTGTCGACCTCGGCGAAGTCCTCGGGCACGAGCGGACGCTCGCGGACCGGCGCGTGCACGGATGCGATCTGGACCACGTGCGAGTGGACCGTCACACCGAGCTCGCGCAGGAATGCCTTGCACAGCGCGCCGCCGGCGACCCGGGCCGCGGTCTCGCGCGCCGACGCGCGCTCGAGGATGTTGCGGACATCGCTCTGCTTGTACTTCTGCGTGCCCACCAGGTCGGCGTGGCCGGGCCGCGGCAGGTGCACCTCCTCGACCTCCTCGGCGACCGGCCAGGGACTCATCCGCTGCTCCCAGTTGGCGTAGTCGCGGTTGGCCACCTGCAGCGCGATCGGGCTGCCGAGCGTGCGCCCATGGCGCACCCCTCCGGTGATCTCGGCCGCGTCGCGCTCGATCTTCATGCGCCCGCCGCGGCCATGGCCGAGCTGGCGGCGCGCCATGTCACGGTTGATCTCCTCAGGGGTCAGCCGCAGGCCCGCGGGCAGGCCCTCGACGATGCATGTGAGGCCGGGACCGTGCGACTCGCCGGCGGTTATCAGTCGGAGCGCCATCGGCCCCTAGCTTATTTGCTGGGAGATCAGCCGCTGTGGCGCCGCTCGAGGGCGACGTGGGCGCGAGCGCCCGAGGCAGCATGAGCGGCGAACGTGAGCACGCCGACCGCCGAGGAGTAGCGCAGACCGGGGATCGCGACGAGACCGGCTCGGCGCAGCAGTTCCCGCCCCGCATTGGACTCGCTGTGAACGATGCGGCTGACGGTCGCGCTCGACGCCCTGCTCGACTTGATGCTCACGATCCGCAGTTCGTAGGTGACCATCGCGCCGCTCAGCGGCAGGTATTCGAGCTGCTCGGCCTGCCCGGGCTTCAGCTCGATCGCCTGGCACTGCGTGGCGCTGGGGAGGCACGTGGCGCTGCCGTGCAGGATCGCTTCGCCGACGAGGGTGAACAGCGCGCTCTTGCCGCCCGAGGTGATGCCCCGGAAGACGATCAGCGGCTGCTTGGCCGAGGGAAGCGTCGTGAGGAGCCTGAGGCTTTCGTAGGGCGTCAGCTGAGCGCCCGTCGCCGGCACCGGGACCGGCACGACGCCGAACAGCGCCGACACGTGGTAGACGGTTGTGGGCTTCGACGGCGTGGACGGCTGCGAGGGCGACGAGGGCTTCGTTTCGGCTTTCGCTTCGCCTTTGAGGGAGGAGCCGGATTTCGAGCTGGTGGTCGTGGAGCTGGTCGAGCTCGTGCTCTTGCTGGAGGCGGCCGCGGCCGCTTTGACGACGTCTCCCGGCAGCGGGTTGAAGGGGTCGTGAGAACGCCCGCGGCTCTGAGCGGAGGACCCGCTGGTCGTCTCGGCGACGGCCTGCGCAGGACTCGCTGGGGACGGGGTGACGGCGATGCCCGTCGAGGTGCTGGCGATCGTCGGAGCCGGCGCCGGCGCAGCGGCCTTCGAGCCTCCGCCGAGGGCGACATAGGCGACGGCGGCCACCAGCCCGGCAAGGACGAGGGCGGCGATCGGCAGCAGGCGCCTGTCGAGCAGATCCGCCTTCAGCGAGTTCAGGAAGTCGGTCATGGAGTCACCCGGGCGATCGCCGGAGCGGTCGGGGAGCTCGGGGCTCCGGTGGTCGAGGCGACGGGCGTCGTCGCGCCCGTGGGCGAGGAGGGCGTGGCGCCCCCGGTTAGGCTCTGGCCGGCCGGCAGGACGTACGCGGTCGCCGTGATCGTGCCGTTCAGCTTGTGCGACGTGCTCGACGGGCCGGGGCTGCCCGGTCCCGCAGCACTGGCGGACGCGGGGGCCAGCTTGACGCTCTGGATCGTCAGCAGCCGGCCGCTGACCTGCAGCCCGCCTGACGCCTGGCGCAGGGTGAAGCCGCTGAGCTGGTGGAAGAGGTGTTCGAGCTCGAAGAAGCCCCCATCGAAGATGAACGTGAACGGCATCGCCGAGAAGCCGGCTGCGGCGGGCGCGACCGACGCGGACGCGGCCGCACCGCCACCGCCGACGGTGGTCGAGATCGAGGCGAAGTCCACGTTTCGCTGTTTCGTCGCCTGGGAGAGCTGGTAGATGAGCGCCGGGACTTCCTGGCTGGACGGAACGGCTTTGCCGAGGCTGACGATCGAGGCGTAGGCCTTCGCGTACTGCACCTGCGCGGAGTGGGCGGCCGCGAGCTGGCTTTCGGCGCTAGCAAGCTGTGTAGTGCCTTCAGTCACCTGCGTGCCGAGCTTGTTCGCTTCGCTGCGCTTCGGCGAGACCACCGCTACCCACGCCCCGCCCAGTACGGCCACGACGAGCACTACGGTCAGGACCATGCGGTCGCGGGCGGTCATCGGGCACCTCCGGAGGATGTCGTGGACGCCTTAGCGCTCGTGATCGTGCTGATCGCCGAGGCCGCCGGGATCGGATCGAAGGCGATCTGCACGGTGTACGCGGGCTCGTGCGGAGAACATCCGCCGCCGCCTGCCGCTCCGCCGCCTCCCTTGGAGGAGCTCTGCAAGGTCACGCTGCTGACGCCGTCGATCAGTCGGAGGCGGTCGAGCAGCAGCGCCACTGCCGGCTGACTCGTCGCGCACCCTGCGAGCGTGAAGAGGGGAACGCTGCCCGGAGGGGTCGCCGAGGTGACGGCCGGGCCGCTCGCAGCCGCGGAGGCCGGAGAGCCGGTGCCCGCAGCGGCCGGCGTGCCGGACGCCGCTGGCGTCGCGCTCGCGGCGGGGGGCGCAGCAGCGCCGGCCGCCCCGCCTGTTGCCGAGGCGCCGATCGTGCCGCTCAGCGAAGCGACCGAGACCTGGGAGGGCAGGACGCGACCGAACTCGTGAAAGACGTGAGCCCAATCGAACCGTGAGTCGACGAGCGAGGAGACTGCATTCTCGCGCTGTTCGCGCAGCGCGACGAACGTCGTGAAGGGCGCCAGCTGGCTCGCCTCGGCCTGGGCGCTCTGAGCCCGGGCCGTGAGCGTCGCGGCTTCTGCGCGACGGCTTGAGATCTGATGGTCGGCGCGTCCGTAGAGGAACGCGAGCAACGCGAGTCCGCCGAGCACCACCATGACTGCGTAGGCGGCGCCTTCCGAGCGCCCGACGCCCATGGCCGAGCCCGCGCGCTGTTCGGTCGGGATGAGGTTGACGGCCTTCATCGCGGCGCCTCCGTGGTGGCGAGCCCGGCGGCGACGGCCAGCCGGTTCGCCGAGACGGAGCCGGCGAGCCGCTCGTCGGCGAGGCCGACAGTCTCTCCGCGGACCTCTACGCCCAGTGCGAGCTCGAGTGCGGCCGCGAAGCCTGTGATGTCCTGTGCGGCTCCGCTCACGACGACGTGGGAGACCTCGCCTCCGCCGTCCTGCGAGCGGTGGAAGTCCAGGGAGTTGCGAACCTCGCCGGATATGTCGCGAATGCCGTTCTCGAGCACCTCACGGACATCGGCGTCGGACTCGGGGCGCTGCGGCGCCGGCGCGTCCTCAACGGCGGCCAGCTCCGCGTAGCTCATCGCGCGCTCGCGTGCCTCGTGCTCCTCATCGGTGACGGGCGAATCCTCGGGCGCGACATCCTCCGTGTCCGGCACCTCGGGTACGAGCTCCTCGGGCGTGCCCGCAGCCGGTGCGTCCGGGACCGGAGCATTCAGGTCGACCGAGGCCAGCAGCGCATGCGCGTCCACGAGCGCAACCCCGCGGCGCACGGCGAGTTCGCCCGCCATCTCCTCGAGGCCGCCCCCGACGACGCGGGTGAAGCGGCAGACGGTTCCCTCGGCGATCGCCAGGTTCGTGAGCCCGTCGACATTGAGATACAGCACGCGGCCGTCCTGCTCTGGGTCCGGACGGTAGAGCGAGCGGATCAGCGCGAAGGCCGACAGGTCGACGCCCTCGGGGGTCAGGCCGGCGCCCCGCACCGCGGCGAGCAGCCGTTCGACCATGTCGCGCTGGGCGGCCACTAGGACGACCCGCTGGCGTGGACCGGTCGGGGTGTCGATGATGCCCAGCGGATGAAAGTCGAGAACCGCGTTGCTGAGCGGCATCGGCACCTGGTCCTG